>Ga0302274_10001963_pt1 | contig 19193 bp, 12 predicted proteins | sample III_Bog_N2_1_FD_198755 | JGI IMG/M metagenome (GOLD analysis project Ga0302274, IMG submission 198755) | Peat permafrost microbial communities from Stordalen Mire near Abisko, Sweden - III_Bog_N2_1 | ecosystem: Environmental > Terrestrial > Soil > Wetlands > Peat | place: Sweden: Abisko...
AAGCCCTACAACCGGTTTGTGACGGAACAACTGGCCGGCGATCAACTGCCATACACCGATCAAAAGGAGCGGGATGAGAATCTCACGGCGACCGGCTTCCTGGCCATCGGGCCAAAGGGCTTGAACGAATCGCGCATCAAGTATTCCAAATGGCAGGTGGTGAATGATCAGATTGATGTGACCGCGCGCGGGTTTCTCGGGCTGACGGTCGGGTGCGCGCAGTGCCACGACCACAAATTTGATCCGATCCCGCAGAAGGACTACCACGCATTGGCGGGGATTTTTGCGAGCACGGAAACGCTGTACGGCACGGTCGGGGGCCGCGGCAACCGCCGTCCGACGTCGCTGCTGTCGTTGAACGGCGCGCCGGAACTGGCGGTGTTATCCACGGGCGAGCCGACGCCGAACATGTTTGTGAACACCAACCGCAATTTCGCCATTGGCACGAATAACGCGGCGGGCGGGCGGCGGGGCTTGGCGGGCGGCGGTTTTGGCGGCGGCGGCACGAACGGCTTTGGTGGCGGCACGAACGGTTTTGCCCGGCGCGGTGGTTTTCCCCGGAATTTCACCACAAACCAGATTGAGCGGGTGCCGGCGCATCAGACTTACGCGATGGGGGTGCGCGACTATGAAGAACCGCAAGATGTGCCGGTTTATTATCGCGGCGACCTGACGAAGGCGACCGATGCCGTGGTGCCGCGCGGGTTCCTGCGGATTGTGAATCTGCCCGAATCCCCGGTGATTCCCACCAACGCCAGCGGCCGGCTGCAACTGGCGGAGTGGATCACCAACCCGGAAAATCCGCTGACGGCGCGCGTGGCGGTGAATCGCGCGTGGCAGCATCTCTTTGGCGAAGGCATTGTGGCCACGCCGGATAACCTGGGGCATCTCGGCACGCGGCCGGTGAACCAGGAGCTGCTGGATTATCTGGCGGTCAAGTTTGTCACCGAACAAAACTGGTCGGTAAAACAACTGGTGCGTTCGCTGGTGTTGACGCGGGTGTACCAGTTGAGCAGCGAGACCTACGCGAAGGCCGAGGAGGTGGATCCGGCCGACACCTTGAACTGGCGCGCGGCCCCGCGCCGGCTGCTGGCCGAGCAGTTGCGCGATTCCATTCTGGCGGCGAGCGGCCGCCTGGATCTGGAGCCGCCGCAAATTGGCGTGACCGGCGAGTTTGGCGATGGCTATTACGGAGTAAACATCTGGGAAAGCGATCTGCCGCAACATTTCTACAAGCGCAGCGTATATCTGCCGGTGCCGCGCGACCTGGTGCCGGAATCCCTCTCGCTCTTCAACCTGCCCAACCCCAATCTGGTCGGGGCCAAGCGGGAAGACACGACTTCGCCCAGCCAGGCGTTGTTTCTGATGAACAACGCCCTGGTGCAGGATGAGTCGTTGCGCCTGGCCCGGAAGCTGTTGCAAAACAAGCATCGCTCGGAGAAGGCGCGGATTGAGCTGGCGTACCTGTCGGTGTTCCAACGCGAGCCCACGGCGGCGGAAGTCACGCGGGCCAGCAAGTTCATCAAAGCGGAGACGCGGCTGCTCGCGGCCCAAAAGCCGGAGGAACTGGTGCCGCGCACTTCGACGCCGGAACCCGCGCCCGCGCCAACCCCAGCCGTGGCGGCCACCCCGCCCCCCATGACCGCGTCTGCCCCGCCGGCCAGCGCCCCGGCAGCCGTGGCGGCGGCGACCAATGCGACTCCGTCCGCAGCGGCTCCCGCCAGCGCCACGGTGGCCGCCAATACCCCGCCGGATAACGGCGGCAACCCCGGCGGCGGCGGGCGGGGTGGACGGGGCGGCGGCTTCCGTTTTCCGCGCACATTCAACGGACCAGGTTCCGCCAGTGACGTGGTGGTGGGCAAACTGGCGCCGGGAATCGCGCAGCCGAAAGTGTTTCATCAGGCCCTGCCCGAGAAGCCAGCCAGCCCGGAAGAAGGGGCGCTGGCCCTGTTTAACCAGGCGCTGTTTGGCAGCGCAGAATTCCGTTATCTCCAATAACCGTCAAACATTAATCATCATGCAAAACGATCCATATTCCCCTCAACGTTGCGACGGTGTCATTTCGCGCAGCTACACCCGGCGGCAGATGCTCAAAACCTTGACGACTGGTTTTGGCTACATGGCCTTTGCCGGCCTCGCGGCGCACGCCGCCTTGCTGGACCGCAGTGGCAAAGTGGTCGGCGCGGCGGACGCGGCGGCGGGTGGCGAAACGAATTTGCTCCTGCCGAAGCCGCCGCATTTTACCCCGCGTGCCAAGCGCATCATCTTCCTCGGCATGGAAGGGGCACCGTCGCATGTGGACACCTTTGACTACAAGCCAAAGTTGCAGGCCGACGACGGCAAACCATCCGCCGATAACGAAGACCGCCAGTATCTCGGCTCGCCGTTCAAGTTCAAACAGTATGGCCAGAGCGGCAAGTGGATTTCGGAATTGTTTCCGAAGGTCGCCGGGCACGCGGATGAACTGTGTTTCCTGCACGGCTTGTGGACGAATGCGCCGGCGCTGCATCCGCAGGCGTGGCCCGCGTTGCACACCGGCAGCCCGGTGTTCGTGCGGCCCTCGATGGGGTCGTGGCTGCTCTATGGCCTGGGCACGGAAAATCAAAATCTGCCCGGGTTTATCACCATCAAGCCGGCGCTCTCCATCGGGGGCGGTCAATCCTATGAATCGGGCTTTCTGCCATCGGTGTTTTCCGCGACCCGCATCGGGGAGTCGAAAACGGATATCAAGAATTGCAGCGTGAACAACATTAAAAACGCGAACCTCACGGCCCGCGCCCAACGCAAGGAGCTGGATTTCATCCAGGAGTTGAACCATGACCTGCTGAAGAAAGGCACGCTGGACCACCAGGTGGAGGGCGTGATCCAGTCTTACGAACTCGCGTTCAAGATGCAGGCGGAGGTGCCCGAGGTGACGGATATTTCCAAGGAGTCCCAGGCCACGCTGGACCTGTATGGCATCAACCAGGACGAGACGGATGACTTTGGCCGGCAGTGCCTGCTCGCCCGGCGCTTTGCGGAGGCGGGGGTGCGGTTCATCGAAGTGTGCTATGACGACTGGGATCATCATGGCCAGCTCTATGCCGGCTTGAAGAAGAGCACGCGGGCCGTGGACCAACCCATTTCCGCGCTGCTCACGGACTTGAAGCAGCGCGGCTTGCTGGAAGACACGCTGGTGCTTTGGGGCGGCGAGTTCGGCCGCACCCCGGACAGCCCGAAGCCGGATGGCCGGGATCACAGCACCAAAGGCTGGACCATGTGGATGGCGGGCGGCGGGGTCAAACCGGGCTTTTCCTACGGTGCGACGGACGATTATGGCATCAGTGCCGTGGATGGCCGCATGGATTATCACGATTTGCATGCGACCTTGCTTCACCTCTTCGGGCTCGACCACGAAAAATTGACCTATCGCTACGGCGGGCGCGATTTCCGCCTGACGGATGTCTACGGCGAGGTTCACAAAGACATTCTGGCCTGATTGAATCCACCCCAAAAACAAAACAAAAAAACGGAAACCACAAACCACTCAGTCGTTCATAGAAAAAACATGAAAAAGCAAACTGTATTGAATTATCTCGCGGGCGCAATTCTGCTGCTCGGCAGCGCGGCGCCAACCCGGGCGGCGGATGCGGATGGCAACTGGATTTGGACCACGCCGGGCCGCAATGGCGGCGCCGCCCGCGAGTCCGTGCTCTCCCTGAAAACGGATGGCTCCACGTTGACCGGAAAAATCTCCTCCCCGGGCCGCGATGGCAAACCGGTGGATGTGGCCATCGCCGACGGCCGGGTGGATGGCAACCACCTCTCGTTTGACGTGATCCGGATTTTCAACGGCAACACCAACAAGACCGTTTACACGGGCGCGGTGGCCAATGGCCAGATTACCGGGACGATTGCCACCGTGCGCAACGGCGAAGCGCAAGCGCGCGACTGGACCGCCAAAAATGCCGGCGACCAGACCGAGGCGGCCGCCGTCACGGTGGTTGCGCCCAAGCCGGGCTACGATGAAAACGGACACAAGATTGTCAACGAAACCCATTACCAGGAAATCTCCGTGGAGGACGCGGTGAAGTTCATTGCGGACCATCCCGACGCCATCATCATTGACGCCCGCTCGCCGGGCGAATACGCCGCCGGTCATCTGGCCAACGCCAAAAACTACAACCTGACGGAGGACGACAAATACAAAGACGTGCTGGCCACCATCACCGACAAGACCAAATGGTATATCGTCCACAGTGCGGTCGGCCACTACCGCACCGTGCGCGCCCTGGAATACTTCGAGGCGAACGGGTTCGAGCATGCGGTGGCCATTGATGGCGGTTATGCGGCCTGGGTCAAGGCCGGCCAGCCGACGGTGAAATAACCAACGGCGCCTTCGACCACGAGCATGAAATCGTTGCTGAAAATATTCACCATCCTTGGCGCGCTGATCACTCTGGCGGCGGGTGCGGAAACGCCAAAGGTTGGCGATTCCGCGCCGGCCTTTACCGCCAAAGATCAGGATGGCAAGGTTTGGAAATCGGCTGATCACCTGGGCAAGGAGGCGGTCATCGTTTATTTCTACCCCAAAGATGACAGTCCGGGTTGCACCCGGGAGGCCGTTGGCTTCCGGGATCGTTTGGAGGACTTGAAGCAGGCGGGCGTGATCATCGTGGGCGTCAGCCGTGACGATGCGGAAAGCCACAAACGTTTCTGCGACAAGTTCCATCTTGGCTTCCCGTTGCTCGTGGACACCGATGGCAGGCTGGCGGAGGCATTTGGGGCGGGCGTCCCAAACCAGCCACGTTCGCGGCGCGTCAGTTTCCTGATCGGGCGCGACGGGAAAATTCTGCATGTCACCGACAATCGTGACGCCTCGGTTCACCTGGCGGAACTCAAGGAAGCGGTGGCAAAATTGACGCCCTGATCCAGCCTGGACCTATATTTTGCAGTCAGCAAAAAACACACATAAACCAACCTACAATGAACATCAATCATCAAATGAAAACGGTCATCCTTGGCGGGGCGGCGGCCATCCTGCTGCTGACGGCGTCAGCGCAGGCGGCCGACCCCACCGGCACCTGGACCTGGAGCACGCCGGGACGCAATGGCGGGCCTGATCGCGTGAGCACGTTGACCTTGAAGGCGGATGCCGCCACGCTCACGGGCAAGGTTTCCGCGCCGGGACGGGACGGCACACCGGTGGAGACCCCCATCACGGATGGCAAAGTGGATGGCGACAACATCACCTTCAGCCTCGTGCGTTCGTACAACGGCAATGCCAGCACCAATAAATACTCCGGCGCGGTGACGGCCGACCAGATCACCGGCAAGGTGGACTCCGTGAACCGCAACGGCGAGCCGCAATCGCATGATTGGACGGCCAAGAAGGCGGCGGCGCAATGAGGCGAAAAAGAAGTTAACGAATATAAGCCAATCAACTCCTCCGCTGCGCGGTGGGAGAAGGAGGGCTGGCGGGGGCAATCATCGAGCCCCCGCCGGCCTGAAGGCAAACATGGCCCGGTGGAATCCATGAAGGCGGGGTGATCCCCGGATCTGTGAATGCTTTTCACCCGCACCTGAATCGCGCACAAAATAAAACAAAAAACAAACCAGCAGAAACCCAATTGAAATGAATTTGATAAATTTTTTACCTTCGCCATCCCGCAACCAAGTGGCCGCATGCCTGCTGGCCATCGCCTTCACGGCGAACGCCCAGCAGGGCCGCCAGGATTTTTCCAAGGTGGAAATCAAGGAGACGCCCATCGCCGGCCCGGTGCATTTGCTCGAAGGCGCCGGCGGCAACATCGGCGTGTCCGCCGGGCCGGACGGGATTTTGATCGTGGACGATGAATTTCTGCCGCTCGCGGAGAAAATTGACGCCGCGCTGGGCAAGTTGAGTGATCAACCGCTGCAATACGTCATCAACACGCACGTGCATGGCGATCACGTCGGCGGCAATCCTTACTTCGGAAAAAAGGCGAGGATCATTGCCTCGGCCAATCTGCGTTCCCGGCTGGCGGCGCAGACCAACACCTTGCCGGCGGCCCTGCCAGTCATCACCTTCACGCATGACACCTCCCTGTATTTCAATGGCGAGGAAATCAAGATCATCGCCTTTGGGCCCGGCCACACCGATGGCGATGCCGCGGTTTATTTCACCGGCTCCAAAGTGCTCCACCTGGGCGACCAGTTTGTGAACGGACGATTTCCGTATGTGGACGTGGGCAATGGCGGGGATGTCAGAGGCTATCTGAACAACCTCGATTCCATTCTCGCCTGGGTGCCGGGGGACACGAAAATCATTCCCGGACATGGCGCGGTGAGTTCGGTGGCTGATTTGAAAACCTTCCGCGCGTTCGTGGCGGAGAGCATTGCCGTGGTGCAAAAAGACATCGCCGACGGCAAGACCCTGGACCAGGTCAAGGCGGACCCGGATTTCCTCGAAAAGTACAAGCAATGGCGCAATGGCGGCCGCTGGCTGGAGGCCGTCTATCGCAGTCTGGCCGCGAAATAACCGCATGTTTTTATCTGTGACCCACTGGAAACGAATTCCCTGTCTCATTATGAAAACAGTTTTTAGCATTGCCGGGGTTATCCTCATTCTGGTCCTGAGCTTGCGTCCGACCCTTTTGCGCGCGGCGGACCAGCCGCCAAAATACACCGTCCAAGAAATCATGAAGGCGGTGTTCAAAGGCGACGATTCCATCGCCAAACGCGTCGGCAAGGGAAAAGCCACCCAGGCGGAGGTGGACAAGCTGGCCGAGTATGTGGGGGCGCTGCCCGTGAATGATGCGCCCCAGGGTGATCCCGCCGGCTGGAAGAAGAAAACCACAGCGGTGCTGGAGGCCGTGACGGCGCTCCAAGCGGGCAAGCCCGGGGCTGTGGCGCAATTCAATCTGGCTGTGGACTGCAAAGCCTGCCACAGCGTGTATCGGCCGACCGACTAGCCCGCCCGGACATTTCAAGGGCTTTGAAAAACGTCGCAACGGGACCATGAAAGGACGGGGGAAAGGACGCTTGGACTGGCCTGGACAAGCCACCGCAACGAATGGAGCGCGACGGTGCTGAAAGCCAGTCGCCGCCACGACGCCGTTGCGGAGCGGATGGAGAAATCCAGCGCCACTGTTTTCGGAGTTTGCTGCGGCTGGTCCTTTGGAAACGGCCGCGCTCCGCCAGAACCGCTACCATCGGTCGTTTGCAGTCCGTTAGCTTATTCCCAAGACGCCGAGTTAGTTAGGGCACACGGCGGGCACACGGCCTTTATGATTTTCACGAAAATCACCGGTTTTGCAGGCCTGGCGCCCTCCCCGGGCGCGTTTACATACGAATTTTGTCTCAGAATTCAATTTCCAATGCAGGCATCTCCGGCATTGGCATTCGGCGCGCCGCCTGTTAATTTTTCGCGCCCATGCCAGCTCAAGCCAGCGCCACCACCACGCTTTCCAAGGCGCAGGTTTTCCTGCGCCGCCTCGCTTCCACCCTGATGCTCTGGACGGGCATTCTCGTGGCCATGTTTGGCGGCAACCATTATGTGGCCGACGGGGTGTTTGCGCTGATCATCGCCGTGCTGGCCCTGGCCGGGCTGGTGGAATTTTACGGCATGGCCCAAAAACGCGGGCTGCCCTGTTTCAAGATTTCGGGGGTGATTGGCGGCCTGTTGCTGATGTGCGGCACGTTCGCCCACTTGCAAGGCTGGCTGGGCATCTTCAACTCGCCCGCGCGCGTCAACGATTTCGAAACCAGCTTCCTGATCCTGTTCGTGCTGGGCCTCTGCCTGCGCCAGTTGATGTGCCAGGACAACCATTCCGGGCTGACGGCCATTGGCATCACGCTCCTGGGGTTGATGTATGTGCCCTGGCTGCTGAATTTCTTCCAGAAAATCAACTTCTTCCCCCAGGTGGAGGGCAAATACTACCTGCTCTACTTCATCTTGCTGACCAAGTTCAGCGACATGGGCGCTTACGCGGTGGGCTCGTTGATTGGCCGGCACAAGTTGATTCCCCGCATCAGCCCCGGCAAGACGTGGGAGGGATTTGCGGGGGCGATGGTGGTCGCCACCGGCGCGAGCCTGGTTTATGTGCATTTTCTTGGCCGGCACCTGGCGGGCATGAACCCCCTCCACGCCGTCATTCTGGGCGTCATTTTGAGCTGCACGGCCGTGATCGGGGATTTGATCGAATCGCTGTTCAAGCGCGAGTGCGGCGTGAAGGATTCGGGCCAGTTGCTGCCGGGCATCGGCGGTATTCTGGACCTGGTGGACAGCCTGCTGTTCAATGCGCCGATCATGTACCTGTACTTGCGGCACGTGCTGGCACCGTGACCGGCGAATTGAACAACCAAGGAACGAAGCAACCAAGAGGTTGGAGGCTTACGGCGGAGACAGAAAGGCAAACGCCGGCAGATTGCGCAACACACTGAACACCAGCATTACCACCAGGAGCGGAAGCAGCAGGCGGGACGGGAAAAAATGACCATTGGGCCGCCCGCGCAACCGGTTCAGCGCGTACCACCCGCCGCGCACTCCGCCCGCCGCCATCCCGATCACCACCAGCGCGTTATCCCGCAGGGCCGCCGCCGGCTGGCCGTGCAGCAAGGCATAGAGCGCGCGCGTGCCGCCGCAGCCGGGACAATTCAGCCCCGTCAATTGGTGGAACTGACACACAGGATAGATGTGATGTGTCGCGGGATTGAAGAAAAACAGCACGGCCGCCACCCCGGCAATGGTCAGCGCCATCACGCCCCAGGCAAACCGCCGGTTCGCCGGCGATATTTTTGGGGGGACGGGCGGCATATTTCAGAACGGATTGGCGGACCAGGTTTCCGGATTCAGCACGGCGTTCAAGATCACCGCGACCAAACCGAAGATCAGGCTGGTGACCGACAGCACCAGGCCGGCAATCGCGAGGCCCCGCCCCGTCTGCCCGGGCTGCCCCCGCAGTTGCACCAGCGCAATGATGGAAAAAACCGCGCCCAGCAGATTGAACGGACAACAACCGCAGCATGCCCACGAGAGCAGGCCGCAAACCAGGCCGGCCAGCGCAAAGTTGTTGGGGCCAGGCACCGACGGCACATTGGACCCCACCGCGCCAATGGCGGGTGGCGGCGGTGGCGGCGGTGGCGGCGGCGGACTGGCGAACCCATCCGCAAATTCCGGCAGCAAACCGAGATACGTCCAGCCCACCGCCCCCGCCGGCAGCGCCGGCGTGCGCGCATCGACCCGCCGTTGCGCGATCCATTGCCGGATTTCCTCCGGTCCGACAGGTCCGTAGGTTTGGCCGTCGGCGCCAACGATTCGGTAAGTCATATCAATCCTTTTGCCCGTGGCTGCGGCGGGCCGGGCTCTTGCAGATGCCGCGTTTGCTCGTGGCGATAAACTCCAGCATGACCTTCGCGCCGGGACTGGAAAACTGCGCCTGCGCCGCCGCCACGGCCGCCGAGAAATTTGTTCCGCCGCGGAACAGCGCGTGATACAGCCGCTTCAATTCCAGGCGTTCGTCCGGGGAATAGTTCGCGCGCCGCAGACCCACGACGTTCAAGCCGCAGATGCCATTGTCCCCCTGCGCCACGGTGAACGGCGGGAGATCCTGGCTGATGGCCGAGCCGCCCTGCATCATGGTCAGGGTGCCCACGCGGCAGAATTGATGCACCAGGCAGCCGCCGGAAATGAAGGCGCGATCCTGCACGGTCACATGGCCGCCCAGCATCGCGCTGTTGGCGATGATGACCTGGTCGCCCAGCACGCAATTGTGCGCCACATGCGCGCTGGCCATGATCAAATTATCCGAGCCAATCACGGTGGCGTGTTCCGAGCCGGTGGCGCGGTTCACGGTCACGTGTTCGCGGAAAACGTTGCGGTCGCCAATGCGGAGGCGGGTGGGGGCGCCCTTGTATTTCAAATCCTGCGGCGCATCCCCGATGACGCAACTGGCGTGGAATGTGTTGCCGGCGCCGATGGTGGTGACGCCCGTCAAATAGACATGCGGGCCCACCACGCAATCCGCGCCCAGCTCCACAGCGGCATCAATCACCGCGTAGGGTCCCACCCGGACGGACGCGTCCAGCCTGGCCTGCGGATGAATGATGGCAGTCGGATGAATCATAACCGCCATAGGTTCACATACTCATCCCGGCTTGAAAACTGAATTTATTTGACCACGGCGGCAAACCCCGGCAAACCCGGCGTGCGGCTTCAATCCGTCGAGGGATCAAATACGACGCCGGTGAATAAAATCATCCCGGTCTGCTGGTCCTCGATCAAAAACAAAAACGGACGGTCCACAATCATTTGAAAAGGATTGGATGGAGGCAAGAGTGCTCCACTAGGAGCCATGCCGACCGACGTCACCGCCGCCGCCTCGGTGCCTTCTTCCTTCACTTCAATAAACGTTTTCTGCCGCACCCTGTAAATCCCAACGCTGCCGATGCCGGAAAAATCACCCAAATCACCAAACACGGTTTTCATGCCCATCGCTTGGAGCGGCGGAATCAGATCCACGCCGTATTCGAGTTTGAATTTCGGCAGCACGAGCGTTCCCTCTTTTTCGCTGAAGCCCGGCTTCGTCACCCGTTGCCACTTGTCGCCGCTCAGGAGGCCCACCAGTTTCTCCGGGCTGGAATTGGGGTCCGGCAGGAAAGCATACATCGCCAGATTCTCCCCTTCGTAAGGCAGCCGCACCGCCTGATAACCGGTGCCGCGCCGGTAGGTGAAAGACTTCGACTGCGTCATCATCGGAATCGTCTTTTGGCCACCGCCGCGCAGATAAAACGGCCGGTCTTTGGTGTCCTCCGCTTTGAACGGATCTGACCACTTGCCCTTGAAATAAACCGCGTTGGCGAGAAACAGCCGGGGCTGGTCCACCCTGAAAAAGTTGTCATCGGCAATCTGCGTGATTCGGCCGTGGGTCTGGTCGCTGGCCCAAGCGTTGATGGGACTTCCCGGATGCGGGTCGCCGAGATTGAAGGTTCCCAAGGTGACATCGAAATACTTTTGGTTGCGGGCGATGAACTCCGGTTTTACGGGTGCGCCCTGCCGATACCAAATGCCGTTCGCCATTGTGAGAATGACATTGGTGTTTTCGTGGTTGAGCGACTCCGAGATTTTTTTGTTCGCGGCACCCACGACATCAGCCGACAAACCGGTCGTTCCCAAAACCTGCTGCATCTCAGTCCTGGTTTGGCCGGCGGCCCCGGAGGCGACCATCTGCAAAACGGTCGCGGCGCTGTAAGGTGAGATCAAAATATTCCTGGCCGGCTGGTCCTGGCCGAGTTGCTTGAGTAGTTTGAAGGCGAACGCATTGTCCGCTGCGGCGAGTGGCAGGTCTGCGGGCGCGGCCCAGGCGGGAGACCATCCGGCCAGCAGGAGCAAGCCGGCGACCAAGGGAATTTTTGATTTCACAAAACAACCCTTGGTCAGGGCGGTTGCCATCCCCGCCAGCAGCCTGGCGGGACTCAGAGCGAGCCGATTTTTCATAAAATATTCCCGAAGAACGGGTCATTACTGAATAATGACACCCGGCCGGGGCTTTTATTAGGAGAAAGTTGGCGGTTTCGCCATTGGAACTCGTGCGAAGGCCATGGCCGGGCCATTCAACCCGAACTCCGAAGTTGGGGAAGACCTCGGGCATCGGTTGTGGCTGGACGTACCGCGCGTGCGGCCACTTTGCGCGCGGGTGTGAGACAAAAATCTGCAAGCAGCTTAAAAAGCGCATAAAACCGCAGTTTGTGTCGCTAGGAAACGAGCTACCGACGAAAGGGAGCGTTTAGGTTCGGAACGCAGACTTTGAGCAGCCACGGAAACCGGGTCCTGCCCATTTTTTCCACCTTGATTTACCTTGATTTACCTTGATTAGGCTTGATTTACCTTGATTCATGCAGCGAGTTGGCGACGGTGCGCTCCCCGAATTAAAATTAAGCACTGGGCGACGAGCCGTCGCCACCCCCGAATGCGGCGGCGGTCCACGGCGTGACATTTTGGCGTTGTGGGCGCTCATGAATTGATCTTTTTGGCTTTAGCATATCAGGGGACCTTGGACATAGGCTGTCCAGGGTGTTTTTTTTATGCAAAAAAGTTCAACCCCGGCGAATCTATGCAATCGTGGCTACGCATGCCTCGTTTGGTGGGCTTTTTCGGGTCTTTCAGAATTTTGTCTCACACCCTTTGCGCGCGGACGCCGGAAAATCACCTGGACTTTTTTGGTGCGTTCGATGTGTTCCGCGAGGCGCGGAAAATCACACGCGGGGCGCGTGTGCTCCCCGAGCAAGCAAGGTGTTCGCTGGCAAATAAGGCACCTCAGCCGTTCCGTCCGGCGGGTCGCCGGACGGGCCAGCCCGTGCCACCCTTGGTTGTAAACGCGCGAAAAGGCCGGCCGGTTCCCTTTTTCAGTCCAAGTGTTTTAGGATTTCGGCTTTCACCACTTCGTATTTGGTCCAGGGGAGAAAATGATTCATGTCCGGAATGCGGATGATGTTCACCAAGGACGCCTTGGTGAGCATTTTTTCCGCGAAATCGGCGTTTTCAGGCGGGACGAGATCATCGTTCTCGCCTTGGATGAAGGAAACTCGTTGGGTGATTTTGGGCCAGAGCGGAAGCATGGCGATCAATTCCGGTTTCAAGGCGCGGATCTCCCGGTTCGCGACGACCAGGTTGCCCGGGATAATCCAATCAATCACCGGCCAATCGGCCACATATTGATACCATTTGGTTTGCTCTTGTGCGGGGTCGATGGCCCCGGCGAGGATGATCAGGTCGCTGATTTGGGGGCTGTAATCCATCGCCAGCCGGGCGGCGACCGGACCGCCGTAGGAATGACCGACGATGATCACCCGCTGCCCCGGCGAGGCGTGCCCGAGGAGCGGTGAAATATCCTGGCATTGCCGGACGAGGGATCGTTCGACCTGGCCTTTGCCGGAGCCCCCGAAACCCGGCCGGTCCACGGCGATCATGTGGGCCTTCCGCCGCAATTGCGGATCATTCAAAAATCGCACCCAGGCGCTCCAATCCCCGGGCGAGCCATGCACGAAAATGATGAGCGGCTTGGCCTCGCGGTCGGTGATTTCGACATAGTGAACAGGCTGTTGACCAACTTTGAAGTCGCGGAATGCTTCCGGTCTTTCCGCGGAAAGGCGCGCGGCACCGGCGGCAGATTCTTTTTCCATGGTTTTGATTTCGGCGGGCATCAAGGCCGAGCAACCCAGCAAACCCGTGGCGATCACGAAAATAAGGAGGCAGGCGACGCGCGCCAGTCTGGCGGCAAAAATCACACCAAAACCGCCCCGCCCAATCCGCATGCATTTGGGGGCAGCCGGGCGGTCATGGTTTTTGCCGTCGTTTTTCATCTTAACTCCGAGGATGGAGGATGATTTCCCTGCCGGTCCAAGAGATCGCAAGGATGCGGTTCATGGGGTGAAATTGCTCCGGCAACGCTGCGGACGCAAGGAAAATCAAACTTCCGGCGGCCCGGGGTAAAAAACGCTGAGCCGCTTAAAAGCCACGTTTTTTATCTGTGTTCATCTGTGTCCATCTGTGGTTGAAATTCTTTTTTTGAATCGTTACGCCTTGGAGTGGGTCTGGAACTGGCGGGAACTGGCACCTGAGCCCCAGTTTTTTCTTGCGGTTTGTTGCGGAGCGGGCTTTCCTTGTGGCGTTCCCCCTCAATTGAGGCGGAAAGCGGTCGCTATTTTGCTGCGATTTTTGCCAATTAAACTATCGTCAATCGAGCGCCCAACGAATAAACAAATTGTTATGAATCTCACTAAATTACTATCCACCGTCGGACTGGCATTGGGCCTTTGTCAGCTGGCATCCGCGGATTTGATCCACCGCTACAGCTTCACCACCGATGCCAGCGACTCTGTTGGCGGCGAAAAGTTCAAGGGTATGCTGGTGGGCGGCGCGGGGGGCGGCCCCACCATTGCGGGGGGGCAGCTGCAGTTGAATAATCCGAACAATTCCCCGGGGGGCGGCAATTACCTCAACCTCCCGCCCAGCATCCTGCCCACCAACGGCAGCGCCACCATTGAAGAATGGTTTACGTTCACCCCCTCGGGCCGCCACACGGAAGCGTTTGCCTTCGCCGGTGCCATCGAGCCCGGCCCCAATACCGGACAATATCTGATGGCGACCATTTCCGGTCCGCAGGGCGGGCCGGTTCCCGGCCAGGGCGGATCGCACATTGCGGAGACGCTGGCCGGCTTCGACGGCGGCGAAACCGATGCCTACGAAACCACCCCCGGCCTGGGCTTGAATGGCGGCGGCTACCTGGATGACGGCCAGACCTACATGCTCGCGGTGGTGATTGATGCCAAGGCGGGCACGCTGAGCTATTATTTGAATGGCAAGCTCCAGCAGTCGGTCGCGGCCATCCCGCTGAGCGACTATCAATTCGCCCAGGCGTACCTGGGGCGCTCGCCCATACCCGATGATAACGCGACCAGCGGTTCCATTGATGAATTCCGCATCTACAACGACGCCCAGAGCGCGGATGCCATCGCCGCACAATATGCGGTGGGACCCGATTTGGTGGCCGGAACGGAAGCGGCCGTGGCGGCGGTGAGCGAACCCAAAAATTCCAAGCATGGCGGCATCGGCTTGGGCACCTGGGCCACCCAGGTGCAGTACACCAATCTCGTGGTGACCAAACACGGCCAGGTCTTGTTCCAGAGCGATTTTGACCAGCACTTCGGCGACTGGCAGACCGGCAATGGCAGTTGGTCCGTCAGCAACGGCCTGCTCAGCCAGACTTCCTCGGATACTGATTGCCGGGTCACGGCGGGCAAAGCGGATTGGAGCAATTACACCATCTCCGTTCGCGCCCGCAAAACGGAAGGCGACGAGGGTTTCCTGATCATGTTCAACGTGCAGGACAAGGACAACTGGACGTGGTGGAACATTGGCGGCTGGGGCAACACCCTGGAAGCCGTCGAGAATTGTGTGAACGGTGAGAAAACCTCCCTCGGCGAGCGCGTTCCCTACGAGGTCAAGCCCGGCGAATGGTATGATTTGCGCGTGGAAATCGAAGGGCTCACCATCCGCGGTTACATCAACAACACCCTGGTGCGCACGGCGACCTATCCCGGGTCGGCGGATACGGACATGGCGGCAGTTGCGCCCACCACCCCCGCTGTGCCGGCCCCCGACGCGCAGGCAGCCCCCGCGGGGGGCGTGAAACTGAAAGTGGTCAAGGCGGACAGCGAAGAAACTGTTGCGGAGCATGATCAGGCCTCCAATGCCGTGGACGGCGACAAGGGAACGTTCTGGCACACCCAATGGCAGGACGCCGCCCCGGGCTGTCCGCATGAGATCACCATCGAGTTGACGCCGGCGGGGGCGATTTCGGGTTTCACGTATTTGCCGCGCCAGGACGAGAGCGAAAACGGCACGATCAAGGACTACGAATTCTATGTGAGCAACGACGGCGAAAATTTCGGCCAGCCGGTGGCGAAAGGCACGTTTGAAAACTCGAAGGAACTGAAGCGGGTGAACTTTGCGACGCAGACCTGCCGATTCATCAAACTCAAGGCGCTTTCCGAGGTCAACGACGGGGCCTGGACCTCGGCGGCGGAAATCGGCGTGATTCAGCCGTAAGCATACCGCAACCGGAACCATGCTCCATAGCTTGGCCAGTCATTTTGCCAGTCCGCTATGGGGGACAGGGCCGCTCCAAGCCGGAACGATTCAGTAAAATAGATTTAAAACCACGGATGGACACAGATGAACACGGATAAAAACGGGATTTAACGCCGGCCAGAAAGCGCACCGTCAGGGACCGGCGGAACACCAGGCCGGAGTGCCCTGCTGAAATTTCTTCATCCGTGTTCAACTGTGTCCATCCGTGGTTAAATTAATCTTTAACTGCATGGTTCCGTCTAATATCCGTCGTTCCTCCGGGACGACCCGGTGTCAGCGGCCACACGCCATAAAAGTGGCTTTAGAACAGCCCTGATCGGGGACTTCAATCGGCAATCGAAAATTGAAAATCGGCAATCTTCTCCACCCCTGAATCAATACACCCGGAATTCCCACAATCCAGGTTCGCCCTGCAGGATGGTCAGCTTCAAATAGCGGGCCTGAACCGTCTTTTCATCGCGATGCGGCGACCGCCGGATCAACTCGTCATGTCCGCCATAAGGCTGCCAGGTGGCGCCATCCAGCGACCATTCCAGCCGGTAGGCATGCCCGGCTGCAGGTTTGACGAAATAAGCCTCGGTGCGATGAATTTCGCGCGCCGCGCCGAGATCCACTTGAAACCACGCGGCCGAGTCCCCGGGAGCCGCCAGCCAGCGGGAGCCATTGGCCCCGTCCACCGCGTTGCTGGGAACATACGTTTCCACCCGGTCCAGACTGGAATTCCTCCGCGGGCGCACCCGGTAATTCGCCTGCGTCGAAGAGGCCGTGGCGCTGGCTCCCAGCGCCAGATTGGGGGCGGGATCCGCCACCGGTCGCAATGCCCCCACGCCCGCCTTGGTCAGTTTGATGGGCTGGATGGTGCCATCCTCGTTGAAATTCATCCGGTCGGCGTAAATCTGCCGCGTCGTGCCGCCCCGCCCGTATTCGAGATAGACGAAATACCATTGCTCGCTGCCCTGCGGATGAAAGAAGCATCCGTGCCCCGGACCGAATACCTTCTCCGCGGAATCCGTGGTGGCAATGATATCCTGCGGCGGCGCCTCCCATGGCCCCAGTGGCGAGGTGTGGCTCATCATATAGGCGTATTGATACGCCTCGTCCCCGCCCAGCGTGTAAAAATAATAATAAATGCCTTTGCGCTTGGTGAGATAGGGCCCTTCGGAATAGCCTTCGCGTTTGGTGGGCAGGGTGATGGTGGCCCCGTCCGGCGACAATAGATCGGGGGTGAGCTTCACCAGGTGGCGCATTTGCCAGACCATGTACGCCTGGTTGTCGTCATCCACGAACACCTCCGCGTCAATCGTGTTCGGATCAATCGGAAAGACCTGGTGATTGGCGCGGGTAACGTGCTGGCCGTCGGGGGCCACAAAGGGGCCAACCGGGGTCTCCGCCACCACGACCGCGATTTCGCCGTCCAGGGTCGGAAACGAATAATAACGCCCATTGCGATGCACCAGGCTGCTGGGAGCCCAATATTTCAGATCGAAATCCGCCGGAAAACTGGAGCCTTCAAAGCTCCAGTTCAAGAAGTCCTTGGACTGCCAGACCACCGGCGTGCCCGAACTGTCCAACCCCTCCCCCCAGCCATCGGTGGTGGCATAGCAATAAAACGTCCCATCCAAATCCACAATGCTTGGATCCGCCACCAGATCGGGAATCAAGGCTTGGCCGAAGTTGGCCTTCTCGTTGTCGGCCGGCAACCCGGTCGTTTCGCCGGCAAACCCCTCATCTGTCAGGTCAATGATGGGCGCGCCGTCCAGAAAGCATTGGATGCGGTGCCCCGTCACGCGGATTTGAACGTCGTACCAGCGGCCGGGTTCAATCTGGCCGGCCACCGCCGGGCCAATCGGCCGGCGGTTGCCCCCCATGGTTTTCTGCAAACGATACAAGGTGTTGCCCCACCCCCCCAGATTCAGCCAGTAAAAATTCTCGTCATCCCGCGCCCCGAAACCCACCAGGAAGCCTTCCGCCCCGCCATCCTGCCGCGCCCGGACCGAAAGCTGGTAATCCCCGCCACTGCGGCAGGCGCGGCGCGTCAACGCCGGCATTTGACTCGAAGTCTGGCGATACGTGCCATCGACCACCTGCCAATCGCCGCTGACGGGATGCCATTCCGGCCGTTCCTCCTCAAACGCATCTTTCAAAACCACCACCCCGCCGCTGACGAGCTTCAGGTCGGCGTACTCCACCTGCGTATTCCAGGAACCCAGCAACACGCCGTTGGGTTCCACCGCCGGTTTGGCCGGGGCCACCGGGACGACATTGGTGGCGGCCTCGCTGACGGCATTCGTGGCATTGGTGGCGGCCTCGCTGACGGCATTCGTGGCGTTGTTGGTGGCATCGCTGACGGCGTTGGTGGCGTTGGTGGCGGCATCGCTGACCGCGTTGGCGGCGTTGGTGGTGGCGGAAATTGCCGGGGCGGACCCTTCCGTCAGCGGCTCCCGCGTCGCCGGCGAGTCAAAGCGATAGGTGAAGGAATCGCAGTCCACATACCCCGCCTCGCCATTATTGTTATACGTGAAAATCCCGATCCGATCGCCCCGGTAATTGCCCCAGCCCAGCTGATACGTCGCCCCCAACGGCACAAAATCCGTGCCGTTGGTGCTGTAGTCATAATGGCTTTTGCCCTCCGCCCCCCACGCCGACCGCAACCAGATCCGGGGGGTCCGCAAAACGGGACCTTGCGTGATGGTTTGGTTGCTGGCGGATTCCAGCCGGATCACTCCGTCCTGGCAGCGGACGCCCAGGGTGCTGTAATCCCGGGAATAATGGCAAAGCCCCGCCACCTGCCCCTCCGCCATGCCGCCCACCTCCAGCACCAGCGCCACGCGATTATCCACCGTGCGCAGGGCGCGTTGCGTCAGCGTGTTGCCCGCCGCTTTGAGATCGTCAGGCCGGAGCGGCTTGAACGCGTGCAGGCGGAGAAACCCTGGCCGCTCGGTGAGCGACCATTGATCCGCCCGTGGCTGGTGGTTCCATTCCCATTGCACCCCCAACTGCGGCCCGTCAAAGGTGTCGTCGGTTTGCGGCACCACGACCGGCCCGTCGGCCACCGGCTTGCGCCCGGACCACACCATCTTGCCCAGGCCATCCTCGCCCACCTGGCCCAGGATGGGCCAGCCCCCCACCCACGTCACCGGCAACAGACTGGCACAGCGCCCCTCCCAATCGCCGATGCCATGGTGGGTGAAGAAAAACCAGTCCCCCTGCTCCGTTTGCACCAGGCCACCTTGATTGGGTTCGTGCGCTTCGGGTTGAATCTGGCTCAATTGCTGTTTCTCCACGTAGGGCCCGGTAATCTGACTGGCGCGCTGCATCATCACATAACGGCCCGCGCCATGGTGTTCGCTGAACAGGTGGTAATAGGTGCCGTTGATCTTATAGAGTTTGTTCGCCTCGCGCCCCGCCCCTTCGTTCAGCAGCACGCGCGAGTCGCTCACCAACTCCCGGCCATCCGCCGTCAGCTTGAACAGCCAGGTCTTGTAGCCGTCTTTAAAATTGGTGCCCACCAGATAGCCCTGGCCGTCATCATCCCAAAACGGACAGCAATCGTCCCAACCCGCCTCATTCAGCACCCCATGCA
>Ga0302274_10001968_pt1 | contig 19155 bp, 20 predicted proteins | sample III_Bog_N2_1_FD_198755 | JGI IMG/M metagenome (GOLD analysis project Ga0302274, IMG submission 198755) | Peat permafrost microbial communities from Stordalen Mire near Abisko, Sweden - III_Bog_N2_1 | ecosystem: Environmental > Terrestrial > Soil > Wetlands > Peat | place: Sweden: Abisko...
CTGGACAGTGCAGGGTTCATGCCGGGGCGTCAAGATTGAAAACCTCTGAATATTTGCAGAATCGCGGGCAGATTCTGGACGCCAGGAAATTCTTCAGGTTAAGGCATTGTGGGCAACCCCGGAGAAATTGCGGCCAGGTGTGGCGGAGGGCTTGAGCGACGACCCATTCAGAAGGTGGTTTTTGCGGTGCCGCCGTGCGGATATAGGTGTGGAAATTGGACCAGATGACGCGCCGGAAATTGAGGGCCAGGCATTGCATGAGTCCCTGGGCGATGAGGCCCAGTTGAATGTGACGCTGATAGGCGGCCAGCTTGCGGCGGAGGTGTTGGCGGTAGATTTCTGATTTGCGATGGACATGCTGCTTGCCGCTGCCGCGCCGGATCGGCGTCATGTCCTGCATCCAGAAATGATAGGCATAGGCTCCCACCGTGTGAATGGCCGACTTGAAGCTGACCTCGATTTTAAAGCGCCAGCCATACAGCCGCAGAATCTCCATCGGCTCCAAGGTCAGGTCGGTGCAGAGCAGCACCATTTGTCCGCGCGTGGAATGATCCACCCAGACGAAGCGCACCACCCGCCCCAACTGCCGCCACAACAAGTCGTGGCTGTAAAAGCGCAACGGCACGCCTTTTTCGCCATAGACCGGGCTGGGCGCTAGGCGGAACTCTTGGCGGTAGCCAAACCAACTGCGCAGTTTGGTTTTGTGCCCGTAAACTTTGCGCCGTCCGCGCTTCTTTAAGAGGGTTGGGGGCGCGGGGAAATAGGCGACGGCCGTGGTCTTGACCCGCGTGACCAGATGATGGTTGTTCGCCAGCAGGGTGCGGGCGAATTTTTCGGCGGCGTAATAAGCGTCGGCCACCACGATGACCGGTTCGCTCCATTGCAGGCCCAGAATCAAGGCCCCCATCTTGTCCAATAACGTGCGCCGGTCGCGGTTGGACCAGCCGATGCCCTCGTGAATCCGGGCGGCCAGGGGCACGGCCATGCAGACCCCGGCGGCCTGCGCCAGCACGGCCACGGCCTGCAGCGAGTGTCCCATGATGAAATCGGCCTTGGCATTGGACCCCGATTCTTGATGGAGACATTTGACCGCCGGCATCTTGCGCCCCTCCTTGCCCCGTTTGAGTCCATCGACCAGCAAAATGGGCCGGCCCTTGACGCGCACCAACCGCCTGGCCAGCAGGCGCTCCAGGGTCGCCCGCCAACAGCGGGTCAGCGGGTCCAGGTTCAGCGCGTCGGAATGAAAGAAATGCAGCAGGCAATGATAACTGGCCGGGGAGAGACCCAGGGCGCGCACCAGACTGGTGACCCCGCCCAAGTCGGGCCGGAGGCACAGGGCGGCCAGCACCACGGTCAGCCACAGAAAAGTGGTGTTGCGGGCGCAGGCGGGCCGCAGGGTATCCACCGCCCGCAGCCAGGCCAGCCAGGGCAGGTGCGAACGATTTGGAAAAAAGTTGAAAAAAGGTCTTGCAATATCCGTGAGCATATGTATGCTATCGGACATGAATGCCATCCCATCCGTTCAAACCATCGAAAAGAAAATTCAAACGCTAAAAGCGCACCTGCTGGAGCTAGGGCCGATGCGCCCCGGAAGTTTGTCCCCTCAATACAATGTGTGCGGCAAACCCGGCTGCCGGTGTAAAGACCCGCAGAATCCCCGCCGGCACGGGCCGTATTTTCAGCTCAACTACGTCTATCAGGGGAAAAAGAAATCGCTGTTCATCCGCCGGGAGAACCTCAAGGCGGTGCGGGCCGAGTTGGCCGCCTACAAGAAGTTTAGAAAACTCACCAACCAATGGATCGGCCTGGCCCTTCAAGCCGCCCAGTTGAGATTGAAAAGCGCCGCTTGACCCTGGCTTTCAGGCCGAGAACCTTGCACTGTCCAGTTAATAACATTTGCCTTGGTCGCATCCGGTTTGATACCTACGACGACGAATTTGCAGGTTCGGTTTCAGGCCAGTTAACTCAAGGTTTGCAGTTTATTATTATTCCAACATCTGGTCAGTTGCCGCAATTGACTGTGACGAGCATTGGCGGAGTGACGGTTTCGGCATCGCCCACGGGCGTGTTATCCACGCCGGATGCCGTCCTTTCTGCACAGCAAAATAATCCCATTCCCGTCGTCGTGAGTTGCGCCAATCTGCCATTGAATACGCAAATCACCGTGAGCATCAAGCCCGCCAACAGCGCAGCCGTCACCGCCACAGGCTACAACAACACCGGCACGCTGGCATCCAGCACGGCCACAATTTCAATCGTCATGCCGCGTGGTGGCGGGCTGATTTACACCACAGCAGCGACGAGTAATTAAAAGGTGCAATGAATGCTTCGCGGCAACTTGCACTGATTGCAGCTTTGTTTCTTCAATTGCTGCCTTCTTTTGCTGATGACGTGATAACAAACGTCATGTCGCCAATTGTCAGCTACCAATACCCGAATAATTTCAGCAGCGAATCCCTCACGAACGGCGGCGTCATTTCGCCATTCGTCAGCTATCAGTATTTGGAGAATTTCAGCACCGCAGCTTTGACCAATGGCGGCATCATGTCGCCGATTATCAGCTACCAGTATTACGAGTGGCCGGGCAGCGGTATCCTGAATCTGCAATTCAGCCCGACGGTGAGTTATCTCTACCCGTTGCTTGACGCGCCGGTTTTAACGATTGTTCAGACAAATCGCACGCCAACGACAGCCGAAATCACGCCGCTTTTGGCCGCGCTGCCAACGCCGTCGCAGTTGATGGCGTTTCATGGCGGAATCTTCACGGCCAATCTGGCTTCAATTGATCCGAATCAAATGACGGTCGTGCTGACGCATGGCTGGAATGACGACCCTTATTCTTGGGCGACAAGCATGGCCAATTTGATTCACAACAATCTTCCGAGTCCGAGTCCAAACATCGTGGCATGGAACTGGTCGCTCATGGCAAAATCCGCTCCTGACGATCCGGGAATTCCGGCTGCTCAAACCGGAGATCAGGGAAGGGCATTGGGCGAAAAATTATTACTCACACTTGGCGCGAATTATTCCAAACCGATTCACTTTGTCGGTCACAGTCTTGGAACTTTGGTCAACGCTTCCGCCGCGAATTATTTGCAGGGCGCGAATTGGGCAAATGAAGATGTATCGCCTACGCCGTGGCTGGCAACGAACATGCAAATGACTCTGTTTGACGAGGCGGAAGTGGCGACGGGTCAAAGCGGTTTGCTGAACGGAATCCGCACGCTCATCGGATGGAATGGAAATCCGCTTGAACCGAAGCCGTCTTATTATCATCCGCTGCCAAAACAATTCGCTTGGGCGGATAATTATGTGTCGGCCTTTGGCCTGCTGCATCCCGAAGCGGCGAATGTAATCCTGACGGACGGCTCGCCAACGGACGCGCCCAATCCGCTGGCTTTGCGTGACGAATTGGCAGCGTTTCACGGTTATCCGATGAACTGGTATGACGAGACGATTCAGGCAGATCTTTCTGCGATGGGATTTTTATGGTCGTTTGAGCGGGGCGGCTGGTTCTCGCAAGCCCCGGCAACCAACTCTGTTTATGTCCAAACCGGTGCGGAATGGAATCTGTCGGCAACAAACTGGAATTACGGAACGAATTATTTGAACGCGCGGTTTCAACAATATCAAAGCGCGCTGGTGGATTCATTCGCTCAATTTGCCGTTGGTTTCGTGAACGGTTCGGCGTCTGGACAGGCGATTTTGGACTTGGAAACCATCGAATGGTTGTTCAGCTTGAACACAACTCCAGCAAATGTCGTCGCCTCGCAACTCAAGGTGCATCCGCTTGGCTTGACTCCAAACGATGCCGGCAGCAACTCGAACATTCCGGCGTATGCATGGATTCCCTTGTTCATTCCAACAAATGCCGTTTCAATGTCGTTTGATTACATCGTTCAAGGCGACTGGCAAAGCGATTCGCTCGCAGCAGCTTTCAATGGCACGAATGTTTTATTAATCGCTGGGAGTTCGATTCAAACCAACGTCACGTTCAGTAGCGGTTTGATTGATGTTTCCATGTTTGCTGGCCAGACAAATGAATTTTTCGTCGGCATTGTCGGCGGCACATCCACGAACGCGCAATTGACAGTAGAGAATCTTGCCTTCTCCATTTCACCACCGCCTTCGATACTAGCCCAAACGAGCATTGGTAATTTAGTTTTATCGTGGCCGCTGACAGCGCAAAATTATAGCTTACAAACCACTCCCAATCTTGCTGATCCAAGTTCATGGGTGACGCTGACAAATGTTCCGGCAATTGTGAATCTGCAAAGCACTCTTACAAATTTAGCCGCTGGCAGGCAGGGTTTCTATCGTTTGATAAAATCACCTTAAGAGTCAGCAGCGTTTGATGCTGACCTTATAGTTTCTCGCAAATTGACATATTCGTCATTCTGTTGCCTGTTGAGGTGCCCCTCTGGTTTCTTTTTTTGCTTCATGCTAGGGTGCCATCAGATGCCGGATTCCCCGGTATTGTTCCCCCTGAAACCGCACATTGAAAGGAGTATTCCTATGCCTAAGAAACCGTTCGTAGATTTTCGGGAAGTTCGTTCCCGGATCACCATGGAAAACGTCCTGCAACACTACGGTGTTCTCGACACATTCAAACGCACCGGCGACCGCCTGAGCGGGCCCTGCCCGATTCACGGCGGCACCAACCCCACTCAGTTCCGGGTTGATACTGAAAAGAACCTCTGGAACTGTTTTAGCGAATGCAAGCATGGCGGCAACGTCCTGGACTTCATCGCCAAAAAGGAGGATGTGTCCATTCACGACGCGGCCATCAAAGCCTGTGAATGGTTCAACATTCCGCTGGAGGAAGTCAAAGCCAGCGAAAAGTCAGCACCGGAGGCCGAGGATCATTCTTCCCCGACACCCGTCGCCAAGCCGAAACCGGCACCGGCAGCCAAGCCGGAGGATGGTGGCAGTCCGCAAGGACCGCCCAATCCGCCCCTGAAATTCAGGCTGGAGAAATTGGATCGCGCGCATCCGTATTTTGCGGAGCGCGGCATCAGCCAGGAAACCGTCATTGATTTCGGTCTTGGCTATTTCACCGGCGACAAGGGGTTGATGATTGGCCGCATCGTCATTCCCATCACCAACGTCAAAAGCGAGGTGGTGGCCTACGCCGGCCGCTGGCCAGGCGAACCGCCCGAAGGCACGCCCAAATACAAACTGCCCACGGGCTTTCGGAAGGGGCAGGAAGTATTCAACCTGGATCGTGCCATCCGGGAAGTGACGGAACTGCCGCTGGTCATCGTCGAGGGATTCTTCGATGCCATCAAGCTCCACCAGCACGGCCACCGGAATGTGGTTGCCCTCATGGGCAGCACCATGACCGCCGCGCAGGAGGAATTGATCCGGGGAAACACGAACGCAAACAGCAATGTCGTCGTCATGTTTGACGAGGACGAGGCGGGCAAAGCCGGTCGCGAGGACATCGCCGCCCGTTTGGCCCGTTTCTGTTTCGTGAAAGTCCATGTGTTCGACCAGACGGACATGCAACCGGAACATCTGACTGCCGACGAAGTGCGGCAGTTGTTCCAGTGAACGGAGGTCATCATGGATGTTCATTGCACCACCTGCGGCGAGCCATGGGATGTTTATCATCTCATGCACGAAGCCATATATGAGACCGACCTCGACCATGCCGAAGCCAGGGCGTGGGCGGGGTTGTCTCCGCAACGCCGGCTCTCGCCGAGGTATCGCGAGAAGTTCAAGACCGCCGGCTATGAATTCGGCACCAGCGTCATGAATGTGATGCGTTGTCCGGCCTGTCCGAAAGACGCCAAGCCAGATCCGGACAAGGCCGCGTTAAAAGCCGGCATCGTCGAAATCCTGGGCGACGACGAAGACGGGATCGCTGCCACCATGGAGGATTTTGGACTATGAGCGCACGCACTTGTCCGAGCCTCCCATTGGGGCAAATCGTGGCGACGCCCAACGCCCTCGCGCACATCACCCAGGCTGACATCATGGCGGCATTACTGCGCCATGTGGTTGGCGATTGGGGCGATGTTTGCGCCGAGGATAAACAAGTCAACGACCAAGCCGTCGTGGACGGAATGCGGGTTTTGTCCGCGTATCAAGCCGCCAATGGCACAATATTCTGGATCATCACGGAAGCTGACCGCGCGACCACGACGGTTCTGCTCCCCGAAGATTACTGAAATCACACACCTCCCTCATTGCAGGGAGGTTTTTTTATGGTAGCATCGCAGCCATCAAATCCACGTTGTCGTGCGACATGCTTTCGCGTAAAATCAATCGTAAGAAAAAAATAAACAATCAGAAAACACATTAAACTGATATAATTTTGCGCAGCTTCGGCTGCGGGTCTCCTTAGAAAACCGCGAATTTTCAATTGGATGAGACCGCATCGAGCACGCGCCCATCGGGCGCGGCTTGATTGCATTCTCATCCAAGGCGCTTCGCGGTGCCTCTAAGGGGGGTGCGTTGAGTTCGCGCCCATTTTGTTCCCAGACTTCGGAGGCGCAAGAGCGAAACGCTATGACAGAATTCCCGGGTAAATTCCAATATTCAGAAACTAGACCTGTTCTCCAAAGACTTTACGGGCAACTTCTCTATTCGGCCTTTGAACTGATTTTGTGGATTTCATGGTTCAGAAGGCGATGCCAAATAAACGGCAATTTGCCGGATGCTCCCTTCGTCTTGGTGTCAAACCACAGCAGCTATCTTGATTGGCTGTTTCTCGATGTAATTCTACGCCGGAATTTCCGCCGAAAGATTGTTTTTCTTGCGAAGAAAAAGGTTGTGCAAAATCCGATATGGGGCGCACTCGCCAAAGAACGCAAGGCGGTTGTCGTTGACGAATTGACAAAATTGAAGGCGGTTGTCTGGGCAGTGCGTATATTTCAAAATAGTGATCCCGAGTCAAAGCAGATTGTTGGTATTTTCCCAGAAGGCACGCGTAGCCGCACAGGCGACCAAATTTCAAGTTCGGTTGGTGCTGCGTGGGTGGCAAGAAAATGCGGCCTAGTCGTTGTTCCAGTAGCGTTGTGCGGCTTTTGGGAAGCGTGGCCGCCACAACGAAGACTCCCTCGATTCAGAAAACAGCGTCTTGCTGTTCACTTTTTGAATCCCATCAACCCCCCTGACTTCGCCAATGATCAAGAGGCTGTTAATTCTGCGATGGATTGCGTTTATGAAGTTGTGCATCGCGACCGGGAGTCGCGATTACATACCAATGGAGATTGAACCAAAAATCGCAGCGTTTTTTGACATGGACGGCACGCTGCTACGCGGCGAATCGCAGTTTTCTTTTTTACTTTACTGCTTGCGGTGTGGAACAGCGCCACCGTTCCGCTCGCTGATTGTCGCCATCAGGTATGCCTGTTACTTGCTGGGTTTGTCGCAAGATGCAAGACAACTTCGAGCATCCGGCTTTGCTTTGTTTCAAGATGTCTCTGCCAAGCAGTTGGAAGCCATCGGCACGGAGTTTTTTAAGTCCAAGCTCGCGCATCGCATCCGGCGTCAAAGTGTCGCGCTGGTTGCCGCACATAAAAAATATGGGCACACGACAGTTCTGGTTACATCAGCGTGTGAACTGGTGGCGCGTCCGTTTGCGGCGCAATTTGGATTTGATGCAATTATTGCAACACGTTTGCATACGCAGGATGGTTTTTACACAGGCGACCGTGAATTGCCAGAACCGTATGGCGCGGGCAAGCGGCAGATTGTTGAAAAGTTTTGCGAGCAACATTCCATCTCTCCGCGCGATAGTTTTGCCTACACGGATCATCACACAGATTTGTCGTTGCTCGAATTTGTCGGCCATCCCGTCACGGTGAATCCAACGCGCAAACTTCAATCAATCGCGGCAACGAAGAAATGGCCGACAATGGATTTGGATTCATTGGCCATACCAACTTTGACTTTTCAAACCATTGCGTCTCCATGCTGACTAAAACAGCCATCCGAATCTTGCAGCATGAGAAACGAAAATATCTCGGCGTAATTATCGGTGTGACAATGGCGGTTTTTTTGGTGTTGCTGCAATCAGCTTTCTATTTTGGTTTTCGACGGGACATTACCGTGGTGGCTGATTCCTTCGATGCGGATTTGTGGATTTCCCAGCGCGAATTTCTGGCATTTGATTATGTCTCGCACTTTGACGATCTGCCCCGCTGGCAAACGCTCGGTGATGCGGATGTCGCTGCCGCCATGCCGGTCATCGTGGAATGGTCGCGCATACGCCGGCTGTCCGATGGGGCGACGGAAGACAGCCAAATCGTCGGGCTGGATTTGACTGCCGGAGTAAAAGTTAATCTTGGCACGGACGAAAATCTTGATCTCAATTCCCTACTGGCGATGCCGGGGAATGTGCTTGTGGATGAAAAACATTTATTCAGGCTTGGCGAGAAGCGGCTTGGCGAAAACGGAATTGAGATTCGAGGACTCAACGCAAATGTCGTCGGGGAAATGCGCGGCAAAAAATTGTTTAGCACCGCCTGTCTGGTGGTGACAGACTTGGACAATGCCCGGCGCTTTCTCGGATTGAAAGCCAATCAGATTACTTTCGTGGCGATAAAATGTCGTCCTGGGGCGGATGCCCGCGCCGTGCAAGCTCGCTTGCAAAAGCGGCTGCCCGAATACCATGTCTGGACGGCGGCAGGGTTTCACGACCTGACACAGAATTATTGGGTCAAACTTACCGGCATCGGCCCGGTGTTGTGGCTATCGGCTGGACTGGCTGCACTGGTGGGTTTTCTGACCGTCTTTCTCACCTTCTCGCATTTGACGGAAGAAAAATTTCCCGTCTATGCGGCAATGAAGGCAATGGGCGCGTCCACGGCGGAATTAAGCGGAATGGTGCTGCTGCAAATCGGCATAGTTTTTGGCATCGGCTGTGCGCTGGCGGTTGCGGGCATGGTGGTCGCCTTGTTCGCCCTGTCGCACACAACCATTTCGGTGGTGTTGACGCCCGGCGTTGCGCTGGCCGGCATCGGCTTCATGGCGCTTTGCTCGCTGGTGGCGGGATTAAGGGCGTTGCACAAGCTGGCGTTGCTTGAACCGGCGGAGGCGTTCAAAACATGAGCGCCGTGCAAAACATCTTGCGGTTGAAAACCGTGGAGAAATCTTTCCGCGAGCCAGCCGGTATGTTGCGCGTGCTGGACGGATTGAATCTTACCATCAGCGTGGGTGAAATCGTATTGCTACAAGGCCCGTCCGGTTCGGGCAAGACGACGCTGCTGCAAATCATCGGCTGCCTGTCGCGTGCCGACGCGGGCGAAATTGAACTCGCGGGTAAAGAGTTAAACGCGGCATCGGATGCGGAGCGCACCGCCGCGCGGCAAAAGCATCTTGGTTTTGCGTTTCAACATTTTCACCTGCTGGACGCGCTGACGGCGCGGGAAAATGTCGAGTTGGGTTTGCATTTCAAACGCCAGCCGCAGAACGCCGGGCGGGTGAATGAGGTATTGGAACGCCTCGGCATTGCCCGCAAGGCTGACAAGCTTCCCCGCGATTTGAGCGGCGGCGAAAAACAGCGCGTCGCCCTGGCGCGGGCACTGGTTGGAAAACCCAGCCTTTTGCTGGCAGACGAGCCGACTTCGCAATTGGATTCACATTCGGCGGAAGCCGTGGCGGATTTGGTGCGAAAGCTGGTGTTGGAATTTAACTGTGCCGCGCTCATTGCGACGCATGACTCGCGTTTGCATCCCGTCGCCGACCGTATTTGCAATCTGAAGGAAGGAAGAATTTATGATTGAACCAATGAAAAAAGTGCTGTTGCTGACCGTGTGTTCCGCCACATTTGCCGGTTGGTGCGCGGATGCCAACCAGCCAGCGGTAGGCCGATTGGTTTGCGTCGGGCGGGTCGAACCGGTGGACGGTGAATTGGAAGTGTGCGCGCAAATGTCGGGGACGCTTACGGCGGTATTCGTCAAGGAAGGCGATTGGGTAACGAATGGAACTGTCCTTGCCGAAGTGGACGCGCGGAGGGAAAAAGCGGACTTGGATTTGGCGCTGGCGAAACTTGCCCGCGTGAAGGCGGGTAATGGCAAAGAGGAAATCGCCGCAGCGGAAGCCAGCCGCGATGCCATCGCCGCAGAATTGGCGTTCGCCGAATCCGAACTGAAACGATCCGTGAAATTGCACGAAACGCAAGTCGTTGCCGAAGATGAGTTGGAGAAGAAACGGCAAGAGGCGGATACGCTCCTCAAAAAGATGATCGCCGCCGAGAAGCAAACGGAAGCAGTGAAGCGGGGCCCATTGCCAGAAGATATAGCGCTCGCGGAAGCGGAAGTTGCATCAGCACAAGCGGCCTACGATCTGCGACTGGTTCGCGCCGAAACGGATGGTGTCATCCTCGAACTCAAACGGCACTCCGGGGATTTTGTGGCGATAAATTTTCCAACAACGATTTTACGCATGGCGAACACACGACGGGTGCAAGTGCGCCTCGAAATTAACGAACTAGACGTGTATCGAATTGAGACCGGCATGAAGGGTGAGTTCACCACCTTTGGCGCAGACCAACCCGGCGGCCATTTGGTGATCAAAACTATATTGGCAGCGTTCGCGCCGCGCCGCCTTTTTGAACCGGATTCGACGGCACGAATGGACACGCGCACGCTGCAAGTGCTATGCGAAATTGCCGCTGACGCGAAAGTATATGCCGGTCAGCGATTGTCGGCTTCTTTCATTACTGGCAGTCCTTGAGCAATAGCATGGTTTTGGCACGGTCTATATTCATGCTATAATAGTATTGGATTTGGCTCCTTCTTTGAGCCGCCGGTAGTTCGTCAAAATTCAATCCCCTGTTCGCTGTCCAACGCCGTCCGCGCTCACAGCCACAGTCCATCAACCGAAGCGAAACCCGCTTCGGCGGGTTGGACGGCAGAAAAGGAAATTCCATGAAAGCTCACATCTCTCCCAGCCACTTGAAGGGGGTTTTATGAGACACCCCAGAAACCATATTCCCGACCCGGCGCAGGCCGAGTTGGTTGGCATCATCTGGCAATCATTGCTGTATCCGTTCCGGCTCCATGCCGGCGATGTCATTCGTTTTGACGGCAGGCTTTGCCGCGTCCTCCGCGTGAATGAATGTGCGGCGGTGATTTTAATGAATCGGCCGATCCGGGTTTTTAAGACCCGCTTCGACAAGCCTGTTCGTTTCCAGCCACCGCCCGCCATCTTCCGCATCTCGCCGCAATCCGAAGTCGAAATCCTTAACCCAAAAAGAAAATGAATGCCAAGGCTTCATCACCCTTTGGGGAAGTCATCTACGCCTACACCCGCTCGCAGGCTGTCGCCGATGGTGAACAGGTGGAAGTTTCCAAGCTGGCGACCGAGGCGGGCATCCGGTTTCCGGTTTTCCTCACGCGCGGGGTTTATGACCAGTTCGTGACCGTGCCGGCGGGCGTCGAAGGCCAGGACGAGACTGGCAGGCTATGGGACATTCTGACCATGCTGCGATTTGCCATCCGCCGCAGTCGGGCAGGCGTTGACCGCGTGGCCGTTGCGCTCTATGTCCGCAACGACAACCGGCAAGCGCGGCTGGTCAAACTCATCGCCACTTGCGGCGCCCTCGACATTGACGATCCGCAACCGACCATCACCGTCTTGCTCCCGGACGAAAACTGACTTGGCACACGCCCGCGAATTTTCATGATTTGCGGGCTTTTTTATTACCCCTGTCGGCATCCCTTCACAAAACCATGGGTTTCGTGCTAGGATGCAAATTGGAGACGACTCACTTTCTTTGAGCCGTAAACAGTTCTTCAAATTGCATTCTCCCTGTTGCTGTAAAACGCCGTCCGCGCTCACAGCCACAGTCCACTAACCGAAGCGAAACCCGCTTCGGCGGGTTGGACGGCAGAAATGGAAATACCATGAAAGCTCAAATCTGTGAGCAAATCACTGAACGGATCGAAACCTTGCTGGCGACAGGCGTTGTTCCCTGGCACAAACCGTGGAAGGCCAGCACCGGCTTGCCCCGGAACCTCGTCACCAACCAGCCCTATCGCGGCATCAATGTGTTCCTGCTCATGTCCATGAGCTACGAATCACCGCATTGGCTCACGTTCCGTCAGGCCATCCAGCTTGGCGGCAGCGTGAAACGCGGCGAAAAGGCTTGTCCCATCGTCTTCTGGAAACAGACGACAATTGAGGACAAGGAAACGGAAGAGCAACGGAAAATCCCGATGCTCCGCCTGTATCATGTCTTCAACATCGCACAGTGCGAGGGGCTGAAGACAATGCCGGCAGCGGAAGAAGTTCCGCTGACAGCAACCAGTGCGGCGGAGATTGTGGCTGGTATGCCACATCCGCCCGCCATCAAGCACGGCATGACGCGGGCCTATTATTCCCCGTCCGACGACACCGTCGGAATGCCGGAACGGAAACGGTTCGAGTCCGAGGATGCGTATCACGCGACCCTTTTTCACGAACTGGTGCATTCAACCGGGCATGAATCGCGGCTGAAGCGCACCAGCATCATGGAACGGAACGGTTTTGGCTCCATGCCATATTCAAAGGAAGAGCTCGTCGCAGAACTCGGCAGCGCGTTCTTGTGCGGGTATGCGGAGATCGTTGACCGAACGATTGACAATTCCGCTGCCTATATCGAAGGCTGGCTGGATTCCTTGAAGGACGACCCGACGCTCATCGTGTATGCGGCGGCGCAGGCGCACAGGGCGGCCGACTTCATTCTTGGTAATGGCCAAGAAGATTCTGCGGTCAGTGCCACGGAAAAAATCACACCACCGCCTCTCGTGGAGGCTTGCGCATGAAAACGATCCATCCCAAGGAATTCAAAGTGATGGCACTGCGGGATTGTCCCGTGCCGAGCGACATGCTGGTATGCGAAACGCCACAGCAGGTGGCTGACTACTGGCGGTTGCACATTGCCACCGCTTCGGTCTTCAATCCTGAATGCGAGTGCATGGCGGTGCTGATGTTGAACACGCGTAACCGGGTGAAGGGACATCAATTGCTCACGATTGGAACGCTGGACACCATTCTAGTGCATCCGCGTGAGGTGTTCCGCTGCGCCATCATCGCGGCGGCGGCAAAAATCGTGCTGGCACACAATCACCCATCGGGGGAGCCGACGCCGTCCGAGGCGGACATCAAAGTGACCCGCGATTTAATTCGCGCCGGCCAGCTCCTTAAAATCGAAGTTGTCGATCATGTCGTCATCGGAAATCCGGCCTTCAGCTCAATGAGAGAATTAGGTTATTTCTACACCTAAAAACAACCCCGACCAATCTCTTTGGCCGGGGCTTTTAGTTGCGAAAATGCGGTGACGTGAAATTTATGCCGGCACCAGTTCAATTCTCACTTTGCGGCCGAGCGCGCAGGCAGCCTTGCCCAGCGTTTCAAACTCGCCGGTTCCTTATTGCCCAATCGCCTTTTTGATGATGTCGGTCACAGTGTAAGCCCCATTGAATAATTGCACATCCATTGCATTATCCATCTGAATCCGGCTGGCATCGAGCGGAATCAAGGTTCCGCTGCCATCCGGGTTGCTGCGAACCACATATTCCAAGACCTTGAACAGCACCTGGGTCTCATCATCCTTGGTTTGCCCGACAATCACGACCCCGGCCCGGCGAGCCCGTTCTCCGCCACCATTCTGAAAATCCAGCTTTATGTAAATCTGATACGCGCCCGGCACGGACTGGACATTGACCGCAAACGGCGGGTTGGCTGCTTTCAGCGCCGAAACTACGGCCGATTGCACATCGGCGGCGCTCTTGCCAGTCGTCAATACATGCGCCTTAAACAAGGACGAGTCAGTGATTGTTCCAAGCACCGAATCAAAAATCTGCTGTGGCCGCGCCGCGCGCGCCTGCTGCTCCTGTTTCAGCCGATCGGCCTGCTGGTTTTCCAGCGACTTGATATCGTGCAGCAAACTTTTGGCTTCGTCGCTGTCCGGTCGCATTTCCAAAGCCGCCGCTAATTTATTTTCCGCCCCCGGATAGTCCGCTTGATTGGCAATGTCGCGGGCTTGTTGCAGCAACTGGCGGAACTTGATTTCCTGCTGCAAATTCAACGCATCCACATCGCCCGGTTTGGCCGCGAGGGCGAGCGCCACCGCCGCAAATGCCTGGTCAAAGGCGTGCAGCAACATGCTGGTTTCCGCCTGCTTCATGTTGATCCGGTAGGCCAACCGAATCATGTTCGTGCTGACGACGATGGTTTGATTGGCAACCACGTTGCCTTCCACGATGGCGTCCTCGTATCCCGGCGACTGCAATTTGAAGCGCACAGTCGCCGGCAATAAATTGGTCAGGCTCAATGGTGTCATGCCCACATAGCTGCCGTCGTCCGTGGCATAGACCACGGCAGAATCCGGCACCGATTCCAACCGCACCGTGCCGGCGGGAAATTCCACCGGCACACCATTGGTCGCACCAAATTTCACGGACACTGAGTTTTTAACTTCATGTCCCTGACAATCGGCAGTGAGTTGATAGGCCGCCACCGGCAGACCGGTTGCCAAGGCCGGCAGAACGCCGCTGCCGATGAATTGGCCGTTGCCATCTTGCAGTTGATACGTTGCGTTGGTGCGTTCGCAGGTCAAATACAACGCCCCCAACTGTGGCGTGAAGGCGCACGGCGTATTGCCCCCCGAAATAACCACCGGATTTTGAGTTTGTGACCAGTGGGCATATTCAGCTTGAACGGTGTATTGATCGGTTGGCACCGTGAAGCTTTCGCCCGGACTGTCATGCAGGGTTGTGGAAAACTCCGGGCCGGTTATGGTAATGACGTGCGCCGGTGGCGCGGCTTGCACGTTCAAAACACCCTTGCTGCGTTTCAAATCAATGTTTCCCAGATCATTCTCGCCATACCAGACGAACAGGTTGGTGAAAAATCCATCCGTCTTGAGGCTTTGCACGGAAAATCTGTGCCGGCCAATGGACACACGCTGGCCGCTGGTGATAAATTTCCTGTCGCACATGGCCTGTGCGCCGTGAAATGAGCCGTTGCCATCCAGTGAAACGGTGAACGACACATGGGTGCGCTCGCTCCATTTTTGGTGCAGGTGATACAGCAGCAGAGCCGCTACGAAAGCCAGCCACCAGAGCAGCAGGCGCAGAATTTTCGGCCAACTCGATTTTGTTTCGATGGAGGACATAGCGTTTTGGGCTGGCCCACGGGCTGATTGAATTAGCATTGACCCACCCGGAGGGGCACAGCAATAATGGGACATAATTTCTGACTATGTTCGGCCTCAAGTCAAAACAAATCAAAGACGGGGTTTTGAATCACTGGTTCGCTTCGGCGGACAATTTCACCTTGTCGCCCCAGGAATTCTACGACTCTGCCGAAAAGGAAATTGGCGCGCTGAAAGTCCCCGGCCTTGAAATTTCCCGCAAGGAATTTGCCGAGGGCGGGCTGCTGTCCAACAAGCGGGTTTATCTGCGGTTCATCCGGGAGCGGCTGGCTTTCGATGTCTGCGCCGCGCAATTCGGCACCCGCTATTTTTTCTCCTGTCGCACGGTCTATTCCCCGGCGGTCGTCAAAATCTGGCACATCCTGGTGGTTGCGTTGTTGTTTTCGGCAATTTTCTACGGTCTGGAGCAATTGTTGGGCGTGAAGCTGGCGGCGCTTGCTTTGTTGGGACTCATCGTCGGCATCATTTATTTGTTCCGTAATTTGCTGGCTATGGGATTGGACGACGTGGACGCCTCGTTATTGAAAATTCCCGCCGTCGGCCCCATTTACGAACGGATCTTCCGCAAGGATTCCTATTACCGGCAGGATACGCGGCTCATGTATCTGGACACCATTCCCGCCATCATTGAAAAACTGGCGGATGATGTCACCGCCAGCAAGGGTTGCAAATTGATCCGTGAATTCCAGACCGCGCCGATTTTGGGCGAGCTTTACAAGCCATTGCCACCGCGCCAGCAGGACGAGAAAAAATAGGGGTTGAGCCATGCCATCCGCCCACGATTACTACTCCGAAAAATTTCAAAAGTGGGAGGTGCGGGGACGCGGTTGGCAAGTGTTTCCAGAGCCAATATATCCCGAACCGCCATTTCAGCCGTTTGGGTATCGTTCCATGGCGGAAACGCCGGCGGTTGATGATGGCAGCCGGCCAACTTTTCTCAACTCTTTGGTCAAGAAATTGAGCCGTAAGCTGCGCACAGACCTGCCACCGGAGTCACCAGCGACCATTCCAGAACCTGAACAGGAACCGGAACCAACGCCGCTCATCCGTGAATCGCAGGTTGAATTCCGGGCATCGCTCCCCGACAAGCTCGACATCTCCGACGAGGCATTCGGGCAGTTCCTTTCGAGCCTGTCCCTATGCCGTGAACCCATCGCCTTTGAACTGCTTGGCACGCATAAAAAGGTGGCGGCGCAGTTTGCCGTCGCCCTTTCCGATGCCCCGCTGGTGCGTCGCCAGTTGCAGTCGTTTTTTCCCGAGGCCGTGTTCGTCCCCGTTGAAAACAGCCTCGCATCGGCTTGGAACACCACCGCCGATGAAATGCTCGCGGTGGAATTCGGCCTGGAACATGAATTTATGCTTCCGCTTCAAAGCGGCAGGATTGACCCCTTCGTTGGCATCGTCGGCGCGCAGGCGGAATTAAAACCCGGCGAACTTGGCCTGTTTCAAGTCCTCTGGCAGCCGGTGACAAGTCCCTGGGCGAAGGGCATCACCGATTCAGTGACGCGCAGTGACGACAAGCCATTCTTTGTGGACACACCCGAACTTGCGGGGGCGGCGGAAAACAAGGTGTCCCGCCCCTTGTATGCCGCCTTGGTTCGCATCATGGTTTGCGCCGACAATTTTGAGCGCGTAGTGCAACTGGCATCTGATTTGGCCGGGTCACTTCGCGTCTTCGCCCATCCCCAAGGCAATGCCCTCATTCCGCTGTTGAACACTGATTATCCGCCCGACAACCACATCGAAGACGTGCTGCGCCGTCAGACCCGGCGCACCGGAATGTTGTTGAACAGTGACGAGCTGACCGGCTTTGTGCATATCCCGTCCAGTGCTGTGCGCTCGCCAGTGTTTCAGCGGCAGACCGCCAAGACCAAGGCCGCCCCGCTGATCGTGCAGCGGGAGCAAGGCTTGTTGTTCGGGGAAAATGACCATGCCGGCCAGACGGTGGAAGTCAGGTTGTCAGCCGAGCAACGCACAAGGCATTGCCATATCATTGGGGCCAGCGGCACCGGCAAGTCCACGCTGCTTTTCAATCTCATCCGGCAAGACATTGAGAACGGCGAAGGTGTCGCCGTGCTTGACCCCCACGGCGATTTGATTGACCGCATTTGCGGCATCATTCCGCCAGAGCGGATTGATGATGTGGTATTGGTTGACCCGTCCGACGAACATTTTTCCATCGACTTTAACATCCTGTCCGCCCACAGCAACCTTGAGAAAAACTTGCTGGCCTCTGACCTGATTGCCGTGTTCCAACGGCTTTCGACATCCTGGGGCGACCAGATGAATAGCGTGCTGCAAAATGCGATCCTGGCGTTTCTGGAAAGCGACCGGCGCGGCACCATCGCCGACTTGCGCCGGTTTCTCATTGAACCGGCCTTTCGGAATGAATTCCTGAAATCCGTCAAGGATTCCGAAATCGTATATTACTGGCAGAAAAGTTTTCCACACCTTTCCGGTAACAAATCCATCGGCTCAATTTTGACGAGGCTCGACACGTTCCTTGCTCAAAAACCGATTCGCCACATGGTGTCGCAACCGGACAATAAATTGGACTTCGCACACATCATGGACAGCGGCAAAATCTTTCTAGCGAAACTGCCGGAAGGGTTGCTTGGCCGGGAAAACTCGTATCTGCTTGGCACCTTGCTCGTCTCCAAGTTCCAGCAGATTGCCATGAGCCGACAAGCGCAGCAAGTCGCCGTCCGTCGTGACTATTGGCTCTACATTGACGAGTTCGCCAACTTTATCACACCGAGCATGGCGGAGATCTTGAGCGGGGCGCGGAAGTATCGCATCGGCCTGACGCTCGCCCATCACGAATTGCACCAGTTGCAGCGCAATCCCGACGTGGCGAGCGCAGTCATGTCGCACCCCTACACGCGCGTCGTGTTCCGTGTCGGCGACGATGATGCCAAGAAACTGGCCGAGGGATTTTCGTATTTTGAATCCAAAGATTTGCGGAATTTGGAAACCGGACAGGCCGTGTGCCGGGTTGAACGCAGCGACTTTGATTTTAACCTCTCCGTCCCGTTGCCGGACAAGCCGGACGAGGAGGCAGCGGCCACACGACGGCAGGAAGTCATAACGGGTTCGAGAGAAAAGTATGGCACGGCGCGGTCAGACGTGGAGGCGATGCTGGCGAAATCACGCGCAACGCCACCTGCCGACGAACCGCTACCGGCTTCCCCGCCGAGCAGGCCAGTTGAACCCAAGCCGACCGCGCCCGTCGTTGCCGAGCCGCCGAAGCCAGCGATTGCGACCGCTTCACAAGCACAGTTGCCGCCGCCTCTTTCCGATATTCTTAAAACAGCACCGGCGACACCCATCGCCGAAACTCACACGCCGCCGCGTGAGCCAACCCCAGGCAGGGGCGGGACGGAACATCAGGCGATTCAGAGACGAATCAAAGAGGAAGCGGAAAAACTTGGTTTCCGCAGCATCATTGAAAAATCTGTTTTAGAAGGACAAGCCAGCATAGACGTGTGGCTTGAACGAAACAGCTTCATCATTGCGTGCGAAATTTCCTTCACCAATACGGAAGATAATGAATCCAGCAAGATCATGCGGTGTTTGAAGGGCGGAATCCCGAAGTTCGCCATGATTTGCACGGACGAGAAAAAGTTGCGGAAGATTGAAACGGCGATTTCCCGCAGTGTCGAATCGGAACTGGCGTCGCGGATTGCGTATTTTCAGCCAGACCCGTTCATTGAATATCTAAAATCCTTGCCGGGTGAATTGCCAAAGAAGTCAGAGAAAATTCGCCGGGGCTACAAAGTCAAACACTCGCAATCGTCAGTTTCAACGGAAGAACAGAAGGCAAAAGAAGAAGCTGCCATTCGAGCAATCGCGGAATCCATGCAGACAAAAGAGAAATGCCTCTTCCGGAATGTTCTGGGTATTTTTCATTGGGCTGGATAAAGGTCTAATCCCCCGAAGTGGAAAAAGATATCGGACTTGAAACGCTCCTTGTTCCGATAGCCGAAGGCCTTTTTGATCAAGCC
>Ga0302274_10001974_pt1 | contig 19115 bp, 24 predicted proteins | sample III_Bog_N2_1_FD_198755 | JGI IMG/M metagenome (GOLD analysis project Ga0302274, IMG submission 198755) | Peat permafrost microbial communities from Stordalen Mire near Abisko, Sweden - III_Bog_N2_1 | ecosystem: Environmental > Terrestrial > Soil > Wetlands > Peat | place: Sweden: Abisko...
ATAGAGATATCAATTTTGCCGACATTTCATAAATTTTCTCATGTCGTCCACCCTGCACATTCTCGCTGCATATGACTGCCCTAAACGGCCAATCACATGCACACTCGTAATGCGCAACGGGTGTACGACATGAGCAAATTTATTACACTCTGGCAAAATTGATATCTCTATATTGGGGGGGAGAAAATCTTAAATGTTAATACTCATTTTTTATCATATTACCCACAATCATTCAACTATTGATATGTTTCCACTTGAATTCAATATCGCCACTGCATAGTAGTCTAAGAAGTAATATACCGATTGCAATGCAGGTATGGCACCACTATATATGACCTCAGAAATAATATTTGAATTCCCCTCTGCCACATTGACACCCTGTATATACTCGTCTTGTGATAAATGCTTAGGGTGAGATGTAAACGTTTGACCCAATTGGAATGATGTACCGGATAACCAATTTGTAGCCAAATAAGACTCATTCATATATTGTATGTCGTACACTTCACACATACTCAAAAAGGATTCATAAAAGTTTTGTTGACGGTCACTTGGATAATATTGGGAATTGACCTTCCATCTCGCAGAATTATATATTGCTGCATTGTAATAAGTAATAAATTTATCTAAAATTGCAGGATTGTTAATATTCGCTGTTGGAATACAAAAGAAATTATTACTTAAGGCTCTTGTCTTTTTGAATGGAAGGGTAGTATATGATGTACCTGTTAAACCTGCTTGATTTTGTCCAATGTAATTATCATATGATTTAAATGACCAATTTAAACCACCATTGTTTAATTTGTCTGATACCATTTGTTTATATTCATTGGTACAATTGATATTTGCATAATGGAATTGGAGATTATTAACTACATAGTTTGGTGCAGTTCCTGAAGTCTCAATTACATTGATTGCTTGGTCCCAATATACTTCTATAGTAAGTTGACCATTAATCCACCCTAAAGGAAACATTCTATTCAATAAATCCATAATAAATCCTAATTGAATTTGATACGTTATTGTGGTAGAAGTTGCATTTGCTTGTCTAGTTGCCAAATTCGCAACACCCAATGTGATAGGCAATGATGTAGTCCAGATAGTATTATTTAATTTCATTAATTCATCAGCATATCTTCTTCCATATTCCAATTGATCGTCACATAAATATGAGTTTTGAAGAACACGTAAACGATTGATAAGTGATACTATTGGCTGTGAAAATGATGGAGTACCCCCTGTGGATGAACATGTTGCATTAAATTCTAATGTTGAATCTCTGAAATCAGCAAGATCCGCTCCCGATGGAATACGAATACGAGATATTGATCCCGGACTAATATTATTTTGTTGTTCTGCTAATTGGTATGTTTCTATACGTTCCCTTACACCCCCGTATTTTTTTACGTCACTGAAAAAGTCCATTGATTGAGAAATTATGCTCGCCATTATATAATTATAAAATAGAAAAAATATATATCTCTTATATATAAATGGCTAATATTACCACACTTTATATTAATTCTAAAGACCTTAATTCAGGATCCTCTACAAATTTTGAATATTATCTTCCTCAAGGTATTTCTTCATTAGATTCTTTTTATGTTAAACAAGTATCTATTCCTTATAGTGCATATGTTACTGTCTATCCTGATACATCAAATACTAATTCTGCATATGTTTCAATATCTGATACAGTTGGATTATCTAATGTAGTACTCACTGCCGGAAATTATAGTGCTCCTGCATTAGCTGGTGCATTACAAACAGCTCTTAATTCAGCACCCGGCTCAAGAAATACAACTTATACAGTTACATATTCAAGTATTGAAGATAAATATACTATTTCTTCAACTTCTGGTAATTTTATAATTTATTGGATTACTGGTATGAATAAAAATGGTCAACAATTATACAGAACATTTGGTTTTACTGGTGCAAATTCTAGTGGTGCAAGTTCATATACTAGCATAAATGCTGCTGTTGTTAGTGGTACCTCATTAAATTATTATATAAAATCCAATACATTTACATTAGATGGTTCATATTCATACTTTCAAGGTAAAAAAGATACTGTTATATGTCAAGTACCTATAAATGTAAATCCTGATGGAATTATAGAGTATATAAATTTTAATCCTGATCTGATCCCATTAAAAATGATGACCATGACTAATGTAAATTTACAATTAGTTGATGAATGGGGAAATGAACCTTTATTAAATGGATTAGATTGGACACTTACTTTAATATTTTATAATAAAGATAGATTATAATCATTTTTTATCATATTACCTGTTGAATTTTATAAGTCTATGGAATTTTATAATTTTTCATATACATATATTTATTAATGGATAATATGATAAAAAATAATATATTGTAATTATATATGCCAAAATTAAAAATAGTTTATGGAATAAGAGATTTAAAAAAAGGTGAGAGAAGAGGTACTATGACAGAAGCCGCAATAAATAAACAAATAAAATATTGGGGTCTGAAAAAAGCTGATTTAAAAACTATTCATAATGCTGGAAAACCAAAAATTAAAGAAACTTTAGAATCTCTAAGAGGAGCCCTTGCTGGTGCAAAAGGTAGAATGAGCAGATTTTTAAGATTATATAAAAGTGAAACTAATAAAGAAAAACAAGCAGAACATAAGAAAGATTATAATAAAGCATTTGAAGATCAAAAATTATATGCTTCCAAAATTGCCAAATTACAAGGTACTAAACAACCTGAAATTAAAAAACCAGAAATTAAAAAACCAACTGAAAAACATATGAATTTATCCAATGAAATGAAACAAACAACTGAAAACCATAACAAATTTCTTAAACAAATGGATTTAATTAAACAAGCAGAAAGGATTGAAAAACAAGTGGCAGATATAGAACAGACAGAAGAACAGCTCCTAATGCAAATAAAAATATATAGAGAATTACGTGATCTGGCATATGAGGGGTATATTCAGACAAATGAAGATTATAAAAAAAAATTGGCAGATAAATATGGTGAACAAATTGATAAATTATATAATGATCTCAATGAACTTCGAGAAGATCAAAAATTATATACTTCCAAAATTGCCAAATTACAAGGTACAGAAATTAAAAAACCAACTGAAAAACATATGAATTTATCTAATCAAATGAAACAAATAACTGAAAAACATATGAATTTATCTAATCAAATGAAACAAACAACTGAAAAACATAACAAACTTCTTAGAGCGGTAAATTTATCTAATCAAATGAAACAAACAGATGAAAAACATAAACAAATTGTTAAAGCAATGGATTTAATTAATAAAAAACAAGAAGTTATTGCAGAAAAGATTGAAAAACAAGTGGAAAAGATAGAAGATACTGAAGAAGAGATAGAAAAGCAATTTAGACATTATATAAAATTACTTGAGAATGCGAAAGAATCCTATTTCAATACAAGAGAAGATGATAGAACTCCATATCAAAAAGAAATGTTTGATAAATATGAAAAAATAGTCAATGAATTACATATTAAGCTTAAAAAATTACAAGGTACATATGAAGAACCAATAATAAAAACAAAAGAAGAATTACATTTGGAAGAATTACAAGATAATTTATTGAGGGAATACAGTAAAACTTATACAAAATATGGGGAACACTTAGTATTAAAAAGAACTAAGGGGAAGGATGATACTCTAGTACACCAAACTCAAAGTGATTTTAGACTGATGAAAACTAAAGCAAGAAAAGAGATAAAAAGATTAGAAATAGAGATTTCGGAATATAATAAAAAATATGGTAAAATATTAAATGATCTTAAAGTAATTCGAGAAAATAAAAAACTGATAGAGAAAGAAGCAAATAGACAAATACAGATTTTGCGCCATAAGAGAAAAAATTCTATGATGTTAGATCTTGGAGAATTCTAAGAAAAAAATAATATGTTTTTTAATGATATGACAGATGAATTTTCAAATAAACCAAATCATTTACTTGATTTAATAAAACCAATAGATAAAAAATTTAAATTAGAAGATCTTGCAAAACTTGATCCATTACTGGATAATATTATTAGAATGTCTGAAGATAATGATATAGAATTTAATATGATTACAATGCCTGAAGATAATGAACCATCTTATGATAAAGAATGTGTAGAATCAACAGATAATAAAAAAGTTACATTTAAATTGGATAGTAAAGGATTAATGCCAGTAAAAGAATATGTAACCATTGGAAAAGATGAATATGAACAATTTAAACATAAATATTCAAAATCAAAGGCAAAATTAAAACAAATTAAAAGAATACTTAATATTAAACATGTTTAAAGAATCTTATTTAAAGAATCTTTAACACACATTATTATGAATAAATATGAAATGTTACATAAATTTTTAAAAAAAAAAATTGGACACGATTGTTCAAGATTAATACTAGCAGATGTTTGGGATTATGATTCAAAAAAACCACAATATTTAACTTGTAAAGGATTGAATTATGCAATACATAACAATTTTGAAGATGCACAATTTAAGAATATATTCACAAGGAGAAATAGAACAGTTTTTCTTTTTTTAAATGATTTTCTACCATATAAATATTTTATAGATAATCTAGCAATGTTTGATCATAATGATTTTGTATGGAATAAAGAAGATTATATTTATACTAGAGGTATAGATAGACCATTCTTAAAAAATCAACATTGGGGTGGTAAAAACGGAAAATATGAAAAAAAAAAATATTACGGCTGTGTAGATGAACCCGATTATCACTATTATATAAGATTACCAACTGATATATATTTTAAAGATAATCATTATTATTTTATTAATGAAAAAACAGACATTTAAAGAAAAAAATATATAATATATTATGTCATATAGTAGATATTTACATTTGTATCGTTGTGATGATTTACGTGGATTAAATACAGTTAAACTTGCATCATTTTATATGGGAAAATATAAAACAAAAAAAATAATTAAAGAAGGAGTATATGAAGATTATATAATAAGATTACAATGTGGATCAAAAAATGGTCTTTCAAAATATTATACTGATAAAGATTCTATTAATTATTATGAATTGGCACGAATGTTTGGGTATCAAAAACCATTTATTAGATTTCAAAAAGAAAAATTACTAGTTAATTAATTATATCCTAAAATCTTTAAAGATATTAGGGTTAACCACACATAATTTTATAAAAATATAATATATATTTTTATGAACAAAAATGTAACAAAGATCTTTTATGTCTTGCCCATTGTGTCTTTCTTACATGTATACCACATTTATAACAATAATTATATATTGAGTAATTTATTCGCATAATATGAATATTTATTATTATCTCTTTATATTATAAATGTCTTTGTCAAATAGAAATTTATCTAATACTAATCAAACTGATGCAAATTCATTAGATTCCATACCACTGAATTTTGGTACACCTATAAATGATTATGTTATCACTTATGTTAGTGCAAATGGTGATTTCGAATTACTTCCAAGTTCAGGAGCTGAAGGACCTACAGGACCTATTGGACCATCTGGATCTACTGGACCAACTGGTGTTACTGGACCTACTGGACCTACTGGACCTACTGGACCTACTGGACCTACTGGAGTCACTGGACCTACTGGAGTCACTGGAAATAATGGAGCATCAAATATTATATCTGTTTTTACCCAAAATACATTTGGTACATTCACATCAACTGTTCCTGCTAATACATCATATGCAACAATCACACTTGCAGGAGCTGGTGGATCAGGTGGAAGCAACAATCATAGCAGCTCAGGAGGTGGTAGTGGGGGTGTGATATACAATTATCCAGTGGTTGTGCAACCATCTCAGATCCTAAGTGGATATATAGGCGCATCAATTCAAGGGTTCAACGGTACAAACTCGACTATGACTATAGGAAATCTGACTTTAGTCGCTTATGGAGGAAATGCCGGTGGAGAAACAGGTAGTGGAGGTATCAATGGAGCATCAGGAGGTAATGTTAATATAAATGGTGTCGTTACAACTGGTGGTTTAGGAGGCACATCTTCTAGTCCAGTTGGGGGAAACTCGCAAATTGGTGATTATTGTTACTCTGGTTGCGGATCAGGATATTGTAATAATCCAAATTCATATGCGTCTGGAAATGTTCTCCTCTTCACCGGAAATACCAATTTATTTGGTACGGGCTGTGGGAGTCCAAGTGTTTTTGGCAATGCCCCTACCCCTGATACTCCTATTGGGACTATCATTCCAGCATGTACTGGAGGTGCCGGGGAAGCGAGCGATTCTGACGTGACGTCTATAGGAGGCCAAGGTATTGTCATCATCACTTATTATGGAGATACCCCTATAACTGTTGGTTCAACAGGTCCAACAGGTCCAACTGGAGCAACTGGAGTTACTGGAGCTACCGGACCAACTGGATCTACAGGACCTACTGGAGTAAATGGAGCGACCTCATATCCGATAATTTTTGTAAATACTGATACAACTGCTTCATCTAACACAAATTATATTGCTGATATTGGTTCATCTGTTACACTCACTATACAGAATGGTGGTTCAATTGGAGACACTGTATTTTTTACTTGTAATAATAATTGTTATTTACAAGCAGATACAAATGTTAAATTCACAACTTCTGATGGAATTGGTAGTGAGACCCCATTAAATGATTATCTATCTCCAATTGCTGGATTTTCAAGTATACAAGTTACATGTATACAATCAGCTTTTCAGAGTACATGGCAAATAATAACAACAAGTTCTGGCTGGATATCAGGAAGTAATTTTCCGATTGGTACAGCTATATTGAATAATTTAGAAGATGTACAAACAACTTCACCAGCTATAAATGATCAGTTACAATTCAATGGATCTCAGTGGGTCAATTTTAGTCCTTCATTTTCTTCTGGAGATTACTTTCCTGTAGTAACGAACCTCCTAGGATTGACCTATGGGTCTAGTCAAGGCAGTTTCATTCAAATTGGTAATATATGTTTTTGTTCTTGGTACCTCACATTCGTGACGTCAGGATCATCATTGTCTTACTTTTTCAATTTTTCACTGCCTGTTTTACCAAATCACAATTTTACAGCACAAGGACAGGTATCTGGGAGTGTTACAACTAACTCATCTAATGGTAGTATGGTCCTCACAAACAATCAATTATATGCCTCAACAAGCAGTCAAGGTATTTACAGTGCCACATGGGGAGGTATTGCTATTAATGGTCAATCCTATACAGTCAGTTGTAGTTTCAGTTATGATATCACAAATTAATATCTTATCTTAATATATGCCCTTTAGGATATATATTAAAAAATCTTCTATGCCCAATAAAAAATATATGTTTATTATCTTTCATTATGATAAATTAATAAAGTATGGATATTTTGGTCATAATAAAGTAACTAGACAAGTCAAAGGATGGTCTAAACCAGAATTCTATGATAGATATATTAAATTAGGTGATATTAAGGGTTCTATTAGAAATCTTAATAAAAAATATAATAAAAAAAATATATGGTTTCATTATTCATAATTTATCATATTAGCCATTAAATTTTATAAGTCTATTGGAAATATTAAAAATCCTAATACATATATATTATGACAGGTAATATGATAAAATTTTAATAAAAATAGTAACAAATAAATTACTTAATATGGATACACCAAAAATTGCAATTAATGCATATATGGAATATTTTATAATGTACCCCTTAATTCGTTTTTTACATCAATATTTTGTACCATAGTTCTTGTAACTGTACCTCCAACACAAATTATATAATTAACCATTGGACTCATATATTTTTTAATAGTTTTTCCATGTTTTGAATTTAATAAATCTTTTAATGATGTTCTTAAATCTTCCTCACTATCCAATACATTTTTTGTTAATCCTTTTAATTTTGGAGTATATTTCATATCTTTACATGCATCACTTATCATCTCTAATTTTTCAGCTGTTAATAAGTGTAATCTAAATAACATTTCTGCTCCATAATCTGGATCTACATCATCAACTTCTTCTTCTACATCTTCTTCTTTTTTTTCATCTAAATCTTTATGTTTTTCTCTAATATCATCAGTAGGTAGAGATAATTGCATTGCCCCTTGTTCTACAACTTTTGCCAATTCCCTTTCTAATAAAGATATTTTGGCCCTTTTAAGATCTCTATCAGACATACATTTTCTACCAACTTTGCCAGAGTATAATTTTATATTATTAATTAATTCTTGTTTTCTTGAGACCTTTATAAAATTGACACCGAATTTTTCAACTTGTCCCCTATTGACATGTTTATTAGATTTTAATGTTTCAGAATTATCTATGGGAATGTCATGTTCCAAATTTTCGTCTTTTATTTGGTCTTCAATTTGCGACATATCATTTATAATATTTTCTTCTGTCATATATATAATGGAAGAAAAAAATAATGACAATTTTCATGAAGACAATCATACAGAAATTTATCTACAAACTTGGGACCCTACAGTATTACAAGATAAAGTGTTTAGCATGTTGATTTTTGGTTCTAGACATTCAGGCAAATCAGAATTATTTAAATATATTTATGGTGTCAATAAATTTATGTTCGAATATGATTTTACAGTTGTAATGTCAGAATCAGATGACACATTAGATTTTATGTCAGAATTTATTCCCGGAAATATGTTTATAAAAGGTTTTAAGCCAAATATTATAGAACAGTTAATGTCAACTTCTGAAAAATTTGAATTAGAAGGTAAAAAATTTAAATATTTATTAGTAATAGATGATATTGTTGGTAGTGATATAAAAAATAATGATTATATTGCAAAAGCTTATGCTATATGTCGTCATTATAATATAAGTGTGGTTCTAATATGTCAAAGATTAAATGCAATAAATATGACAGCAAGAAACAATAGTGATATATTATTAATTGGAAAATGTAGATCTTCACAAGAAAAAGAAACTATAATAAAGACATTTTTAAGGGGATTTGCAAGAAAAGATATAGATAAAAAATCAGAATATAAATTTTATAATGACTTATTAAATGATAATACTGCTGATTATAATTTCGTTGTATTGGATAACTTTAGTAACTCTAACAAATTCGAGGAGGTAATACAAACTATTCGTGCACCCCAAATTAAATAATATATAAATAATATTATAATGAATAAAAATTTATTTTTATGTGGATTGTGTCTTAGTAGTATATTTGCTATATATTGTTATGTAAATCTACAATTATTAGAATATGTTGATGATAAATTTTATGAAATGAATGATAGAGTATATGATGGAAATATAAAAATATTAGAATACATTGATGAGAATATTTATAAAATTCATCATAGTACCCATGATAATAATATCCCATTGGAAAATAATGAAAATCCCATATAATATATTTCTTAAATAGGTAATATGATAAAAAATAGACTTTAAGAAATAATAATATATATAATTAATATGAAATATTGTGATATATGCAAAAAGGACATAGCTGAATTATATTTTAATAAACATATCAAATCTTCAATTCATTTGAGAAAATTAACTGGAGAAAAAAAAGTTTACAAATGTGACAAGTGTGACTATACATGTGGGGTTCTACAATACATTCATGCACATAAGAAGACACATTTAGAAAATAAAGATAAAATTTATTATTATCATTGTAATATTTGTAATAAAGAATTATGTAATAAATTATCTATTAAAAAACATCTTGGATCAAAAAATCATTCAATGATAATGATAAGAGATCATCCAGAATTAAATACTAATACTTTGACAACATTATTTAAAATTAATAAAAAAGAAGAATTAAAATATATTGTTAAAAATAGAATTATTAAAAATATTAAGGTTAAAAATATTAAAAAACCTATTGATAATCAATTTAATTATGAATTATACCTAGATTTGGATAATGAGGCATATAATGAATCATATGAAAATCAATTAATTGCATATGAAAATATTGTTAAGGTATTTAATAAGAATAATTTAAAACCAAATAAATTTTTACAAAATGTTATAAATACCAATAAAAATTATGAAGAAGATCAATTCGAATTACAAAGATTAATGAATAGATATGCAAATTTTATAAAAAATAATTTAAAATAATTTCTTAAACTACTGTATGGATTATACAGAAGTTCAAGATGAAAATGAAATTGATGATATCGAACATATAAAATATATTGAGGTTGATACCCCAAAAAAAAAAAAGCCAAAAAAGAGAAAACCTGCAATTGCAAAAAGATCCATGGGAAAAAACCACCAAGAAGAGGATGGGACAACGAGCTCATTATTCCTTATAATTCTTGCAGTTTTGAGCGGGGGAATATTGTATACATTTAATAAAAATCAATCCTAATATATATGACACAATGTTGTGATGATAAAACATCAATAATTCTATCATTTGTAATAGGCTTTTATCTAGTTGGTGGATTTGTAAATAAATTATTAAAAGAACCATTGGAACCATCAAATATTATTATTGATACTTTGAAATTTTTGGCATGGAGTACTTTTTTATTAGTTGCATTAGGTTATTTCTCTACACAAACTTTTTTAACAATTTTTAAAGTTATTACTACTAGTATTATTACTTTTGTTAGATATCTATTATATGTTGGTTATATTGGGCCCAATGGAATACAACAACCCCCAATTAGACCACCAAGATTTACAGGAAGTGGTACTACTAGAGGAAATCAAGAAACTCAAGAAAATCCAACAGTTACAAATGAAGAACCAAAATATGCCAAAAAAGGTACAGTTAAGAGTACATATAAAAATAATATTATAGATGAACTGAAAAAAAAAGATAATAGACCTAAAAAACCTTTTGAAGGTAAAACTTATTTAGATTTTGAAAAAGATGAGGACGGACCATTTATAACTGAAGATAATGATAAAAAAAAATATGGTGTATATCAATTAAGTAGTGGAAGTATATCACAAGTTGTAGGTGGCCGTCAAAATATACAAGTTATTACTGAACAAGAAGCAGGATTTGAAAATAATAATAATAATAATAATGTACCAATAACAAGAGTTAGAAATATTCCAGTTACATTTAGTCGTTCTTATGAACAAAGTTATGGTGCAAAATTAGATAGAGGAGAAGAAGCAACATTTGAATTTCCAGATATTCATGGCCAATATGATATTCCCAGAGAAAATTTAAATGTGGTAGATACAATAGTTTTTACATATCCAGATGATAGATTATTTTTTCCTGCAAATGATATCAATGTTACAAGAGAAGAGAATAGTACACGAGAATTAATTGAAGATTTTTTTTTAGAAATATATACATCATCTTGGTATGAATATATATATAGTGGGAGATTTCATGAAGGAATTAATTATTTTGAAGAAGAAGAAGAAAATATAGTTAACGAAATAATTGGAGAATATCTAGAAATAGTAAAGGAAACAGAAAATAAAGAATTAGAAGATATTAAAAATATTGAAAAATATATCAGAGCAATGATTTTACAAGCAAAAAATATATATCAGGCTTCAATTGATATAATTGAACAATATACAGATAATATTGAGAGAAATGTTTCCCAATTTGAACAAGAATTATTTAATAGAGAAATGGAGTACAGAGAGTCATTATTGTATATAGCAAGAATATATATATCTTTAACAGGAAAAAAGATAAGAATAGAAGAGGTAACATATGATATGATAAATGAATTGTTGAGTACTTATTTAGATGAATCAAATAGATCAGTAATAGAATTAAAAAAAAAGTTTGATGCAATACAAAGATTACTTAAATTTCATGATTTATATGATAAATTAATAAAACCGAATGAAGGTCTAATAATTGAAAATAATGGAAAATTTATAAGAAATAACAGTGGAATTAGAACATTAAACGGGGCAGTAATATTAGTAAAACACTGGTTAAGATTGGGAAAAAAGATACGTGAGGCCTATCTAAAAGGAGAAGACACTTCACAATTAAAAGAAAGATTAAATAAAATATTACAAAGATTAAAAGAATTAGAAAGTAGAGAAGAAGTAAATATATTTATAGAAATAATGAATAATCCAATAAAAAGAAAAGATATAAATATCTTCTTTAATTTTATATTGAGAGAATGATTGGATACTTTACAGCATTTATTTACGGTGGTCTTGTAGGATCTGTCGTGTTTATATATAAGAACGCATCAAAATTAACGGAAAACATTAAAAATAAATTCTTTCCAGTGAAATAGAATAATATCTATAATATTATATATGGAGTTATTTAAAAATGTTGCAATTGACAGCGCTATTTATGCAGGTACAAAATGGGCGATTAAAGAAGTTTCACAAAGTGGAAAATTACATAAACCAGATTTAGAAGATGTTGCATTTTATGCAATTGCTGATGCAGCATATGTACAATTCGTTAATGCAGAAGTAGTATTTACAATTAATGGATTAGGGGGGTACAATCAAGATCTTGAAAAACTTATTGGTATTGGATTAGGTGTAACAGCATTAAATATGATTGCACCACATAGACATTATAGAATTATGGATAATTTAGTCTCAATAGCGGCTTCTGCTGTGACAGTCAAATTAGTTGATGCCATAAGGATGAAATACGCATAAATATAATATAATCTTAATATATGAAAGATCATATATTAATTTATGGAGTATTGGGAATATTTGCAGCATCCTTTCTTTTTTTATTAAATAAACAAACAACAGAAATTGAAATAGTACCAATTCCTATTCCATCTCCGATACCTCAAACAGTTAATGTTCCTATGCCTATGACACATAGAATAGAACATAGTGTACAATCAATAGTAGATGAATCAGTAAATCCTCCAAGTATAAAAATTAAAGAACCATTAACAATTAAACCTCAAAAATTACAAGAATTACAAAAACCAATAATTATAAAAAAAGAAGTTCCAAAGGAAACAGAAGTACCAATAAAAAAAGAAGTTCCAAAGGAAACAGAAGTACCAATAAAAGTAGTACCAATAGAAGAAGAAGAACAAATAAACGAAGAAATAAACAAATATAAATTCCCAACTGCTAATTCTAATTTTGAGAATTATCTTGGTAATTTTTTATATGTTTCTGGTAAACAATTTGATGTTGATCAAGGAAAACAATATGTTAAACAACATAGATATAATAATGATGCAAAATTAGAATTAGCATTTAGAAAATTTACTATGGTACGTGATGATGAAGTATAAAAAATATCATATTACCTATGAAATAATATATGTATATAGGAAATCTTAAAATCATATGGACTTATAAATTTAAGTGGCTAATATGATATTTTTTTATTATCTTTTATTATAAATGAAAGATAATGAAGATGATAAAGTGGAAGAATTTAATTTTTATTTAATAACAATATTATCAGTAATAACTGTTGGAGGATTAATAATATTTTCTGATTAATTTCTAAGATATAATATATGAAAGATCATGAATTGATATTGGGAGCTGTAATTATTGCTGGATTATATTTTTTAACAACTGGAGTATCTGTAGCATCATCAACACCTTCAAATGCACAGAAATCTGATTTGAATGATAAAATTATTATTAATGAAGAATATTTATTGAAACATAAAGCAAATGGAAGTAATATGTTGAATACACAAAAAACTGGAGTTGCAGGAGGAGTTGGAGTGAATAATACTGTATTATCTGCAAGAAAATTTATGACAAATAGTGAAGAGGGACCACAAAATATGAATAGACAATATAATCCAGAAACAAAGAATCCAATGGAAAGATAATAAAAATTAATATATAATATTAATATATGAAAGACAATGAAATAATCATAGGTGTAATTGCATTAATTGGATTGGGATATTTATTTTTAAAAAATCCCAAAGTAACTGAAAAAATTAATAATAATCAAATTATTAAAAAAGCTGATTTATTAAAGAAAGGAGCCAATGGAAGTAATGAATTAAAAACTACCTTGGATATTCAAGATATTGTAAATAATTCATCACAACCACGAAAAGTAAATAATTTGCCACCAATTATTGGTACTGCTTCAAAAGTTGATGAAGTTCAAAAAACCATTGGAGAACCTCAAAATATTCAGAATGATACATTACAACCTAAAAAAATTAGTTATTTAAAGCCGATTATTGGGACCGCCTCTATAGATTAATATATAATTTAAATATATGAAAGAAGTATTAATCGTGGGAGTTATTGGAATCTCAGCTATTTTAATTTTATATTCTCAAAAAAAACAACAAACTACTGTAAATCCTACAATTCTACAACCAACAACTATACAATCAACAACTTTACAACAAACTACTGTAAATCCGAGTACTTTACAACCAACAACTGTAATTCCAACTAAATTAAAAACTTTAGAACCAACTTTAGAACCGACTCCTGTACATATAATGAAACCTAAATCTTACAAAAATATTATTATTGGTGCAGGAATTAGTGGTACAGTTATTACAGCAGTTGGGGCTGCAGGTGCATATAAATATAAAAAATATTATGAGAGAAATAGAGATAATGGAGACATAGAATTGGATAAAATGGGTAAATATACTCTACTAACTTTACGTGAGGGAGAAACAATAGAAGATTTAAATTAAATAAAATAATTAATTAAATGAAATGATTTAAAATATATGATATATATTATAAATATTATAAGTATGGTAAAAAAACATATTATTAAAAAACTTAGAAAAGTCGATATAGCTACAGTCTTGACTAAAAAGGGTTATAAGGTAATTCCATCTCACAGTAAAGCAAAACTAGAGTTACTTTTAAACTTATCTAAACAGAAAAAACCATTTCTATATAAAACACTTAGAAATTTAAAAATCAAAAATATATCCAAATTAAATAAAAAACAATTGGTTAATAAAATCTATAGTAAAAAAAATATACATAGAAATATAACAACAAGTTTAATACTAAATAACATACTAGAAAATAACAAAAAAATTCTTAATAAGAGTAAAAAATTAAATAAAAAAAGTATGCAAGCAATGGAAGAAATTAAATTAAAATTTGAAGAATCATTGAAACCAAAATTACCTGAAACTTTTGCATTAGACAGTGGAATAGAAATATCAACTGACGATATTATCATGAGATATAATGTAATTGAACCACCAGCTGAAACAATAAATTTTACAGGATATATTCATATTATATTTTTCTTTTATGTCAGAGGAAATAATGCACAAAGAAGTGTAAATTTATATTTTCCCAATAGATCTATTAATATCAAATATTCTCAAATATTATTTACCATTGCTGAATTAATTGAGGAGTATTTTAAAACATGGGGATTTACATATGATTTCTTAATTCAAGAACCGGATGCATATATTCATGATGTAGAATGTCATATATTTTATACACAAGATCCAAATAATGATTTTCAAAGTGCAATTAATGAAATGAAAGTTAAAAAGGTACAATTTAATAAATTACCATTAAATATAGATTCAAATTATGACAACATTAATATTAATTGTGTTAATCATTATCTTACCCAAAATTATAGACATGTTAGAGGCTTTATTAAGAAAATTAAAAATATTGACATATTAAAAGAATGGAAGTTGCATGAATTATTAACATTCTTAAAAGAATCTGAAATATCATTCAAATGTTATAAACAAAATTTAAAGATACATGAAAAGTTCACTGGTAAATCAAAAGAGAAAATATTTAGATTTATTGCTTCTAATGAACATATATATCCTGTCTCTCTATCTGAAATAACAAATCTTAAAAAACATTGTATTAATAAAATTCACATCAAGGAAATCAAATATATTGAAGATCTATCACCTTTTGTATCAGAAATGATAAAACATCATAAGATTCAAAAATATTCAATAAATAAAAAAAGATTAGAGGATCATGATATAACATACGTTTTTACAAAAGTATTAATTGATGATGTATTGTATATTAATGATAAAAATATATTTGATTCTTATGAACTATTCAAAAGTCAAAGAATATTTACACCATTGACATATGATTTTTCAATTGATACACCATTATCAATAATTGCCAAAGATAAAAAATTGGAATCCTCATACAATAATTTTCTTGACACACCAAAACCTTGTTTTTATAATAATCCTAAAATAAATGACATTGACATAAAATCTTTAGATAAAAATAAGTCACACAGCTACTCATTATGCCAACTAGAATATTTACCAAGAATAACATCAAAAAATCATGTGACAATATATGATAATAAATTTGACATTAATAATTTTTATTATATATCAAAAGTAAAAAGAAATTATTTTAATATGTTATCTGTCGGATGGTGCTCTGGTCATAGAATAAAAAATTTATTGGACAATATTGAAATATCCCATTATGTCAAACCAGAATTAATAAAGAATCCATTTTCAAAAATTATTAATGATAGTTTTAAAATAAATCCTAATCTATCTAAAATAATATTTAATATATTTTGTGGAAAATGTATGGTAGATCAATTTAAACACTGTGAATTCTATGAATCTATTACAAACAGTATGGATGAAATACAAACATTATTATGTGATGATATTGAAGAAACGTATATATCAGAATTAGATGATGATTTGCCGAATCCTGAAAAATTAGTAAGATACAAAAAACAATATACTGATTTTGTAATATTAGATAATGGTATGTATGCTATCAAAAAAATATTTGAACCGACATTAAAATATAAATTAAATTTTAGGCCAATATCCCATTTTATCATTGATAATGCAATTAATACAATTTATGAAAAAATGCAAAGTATCATAAAAATTGATCCCAATGTACAGTTTAGGGCCATTAAAATAGATGCAATTCAATATATTAGTAATATAAATTTTAAGTGTGATACAAGCACTGAATTATCAGGGTGGAAATATGAGGAACCAAAATTAGCAGAATATAATTGTATATTTAATAATAAGAGTAATAAAATAATGTTACCTATAAAAAGTTATGATGAATTGGATTTAGATTTATTATTGAGTAAATCATCATTGATTGATTGTTTGGCTGGATCTGGAAAGACACATTACATTATTAATAAAATATTACCCAAAATTAAAGATAAAAATTATATTGTAATTGCAACTAAACATAGCACATTAATACCATATTATCTAGGAGGATTTAAATCTAAAGTGTTCCAAGGGTTCACATTTGGCAATCAAAATATGAAAAAGAAGTTTGCAAATCTAGAATATATTATTATTGATGAATGTGGACTTGTTGATGATATTCAATATAAATATATTTATGAAAATATATCAAAGAAGACAATATTAATATCATTTGGAGATTCTACACAACTGAACCCTATAGGATATCAATCTTCTGATAGTTCCCCATTAACTTCTTATCAAATATTAAAATTATATAATCAAAAATTTGAAATGAAAAGTAATTATAGAAATAATTATACAGTTGATGATTATGATAATATGAAAAATTTATCATATGAATTAACAGATTATGAAAATTCTAGATTTAATAGAATGAATAAACAAAATATTGCAGTATTTAATGTAACATGTCAAATGGTAAATGATTATATTACAAAAGATTGGATTGATACATTTGAAGGATTAAAGGTAAAAAATGCTGGTATATTATTTTCAAAATTTAAAGATCAAAAACAATACAAAATGATGAAAAGTATTGGTATATATAATTCATGTTATTATTCAATAATTGGATATGATCATAATAATATATATATTAAAGATGATTATAACCGAGAATATACAATAAATAAAGATTTATTTAAAGGTAATTTTGGTCATGGATATTGTATCACAGTTTTTAAAGCTCAGGGATTATCAATACCATACAAAGATATTGGAATTTTTGATGAAGAATATATAAAAAGTGATGGAAGGTATTTATATACAGTATTATCTAGAATTAAAGATAAGAATAATAACCCTTAAGCCATTTTTTATCATATAACCTACATAAAGACATATCTATATAGTATATAATAATAATAAATGTCTATATTCCAATTAGCAAAGATATATAAGTTAGAATGTCTTGAAACAGGAAAGGTATATATAGGGTCCACAACACAAGAATTGAATCAAAGAAAAAGAAATCACAAATCAGATTACAAAAAATGGTTGAACGGTAAAACAACTTACACATCTTCTTTTGAAATAATAAAATCTGATAAATATGAGATTACACTGATAGAGAGATATCCATGTACATCAAATAAGGAGTTAACAGCCCGTGAAAAACATTGGATTCAGAATACTGAGTGTATTAATATATATTTGAAATAAAATAATATCTAAATGATATTATTTTAATTAATTAAATTATTGTCTTTTATGGTCGTGATCATGACAATCATAACATGTTCCTTTCAAGTAACATACTAGACACATACAAGAAAATGTTTTTTTGCAATAGATACACATATGTTTTTTCTCATTCTTCTTATGTTTTTTTGATGTAATATGTCTTTCCCAATTACATCCGTATACCGACTCACTACATGCCATGCAAAATTGAGACTTCGGCTTGATATTATTATTATTATTATTATTCATATTTATTATAATATACAGTATTGACAATTCTTTAAGCCATTTTTTATCATATAACCCACTTAAAGAATTGGCTATACTATATATTATAATAAATATATACATATGTCAAAAAATCAAGAAATTTATAATAATATATATATGGGATCAAAGAATACATGTATCGGGCCTGACTGCGGTCGTTTAATAGCATATGAGATATTGTGTAAAGATCAATTGAAGCAACCAAAAATTTTTAAATGCAAAGCCCCATGGAAAGTAGAGCCAAAAATTAGAAAACAGACTGAAGCGTTAAGTGGTAGGGATTTATCTAAATTTTGGTTTCGTGAGTACATACGCTATGAAGCAATATGGGCTGAGGAAGATAGAATTGCTTATGTAGAATTCAGAGGGATATTCTGATTGTGGGTAATATGATAAAAAATGAGTATTAACATTTAAGATTTTCTCCCCCCCAATATAGAGATATCAATTTTGCCAGAGTGTAATAAATT
>Ga0302274_10001977_pt1 | contig 19110 bp, 16 predicted proteins | sample III_Bog_N2_1_FD_198755 | JGI IMG/M metagenome (GOLD analysis project Ga0302274, IMG submission 198755) | Peat permafrost microbial communities from Stordalen Mire near Abisko, Sweden - III_Bog_N2_1 | ecosystem: Environmental > Terrestrial > Soil > Wetlands > Peat | place: Sweden: Abisko...
ACAGCGACTCGGCATTGAGAGCGGTGGACTTGCTTACTACGTGGCCTGTCTGCGCGAGCTTTTTGAAGAAGCCGGAGTATTAATTGCTCGCACGAGTAGCGGTGAACTGCTTCGTTTTGATGATCCGAAGGTCGCTGCTCGATTTCGCGATCATCGCCGGAGCGTGAACGACGGCTCAGTGCGTTTTCTCGACATCATTTCGAGTGAAGGCCTTTCCTTGGACCTCGAGGCGCTTGAGTACGTGGCGCACTGGGTGACGCCAGTGGGTCCTCCTCGGCGTTACGACACACGATTCTTTGTGGCGCTGTGTCCACCGGCGCAACTGGCGGCGCACGACGACCACGAAACGGTGGCCGACGTTTGGCTTCGACCGCGCGAAGCACTACTACAACACGAGCGCGGCGAGTTCGAGATGATATTTCCGACCATCAAGAATCTTGAAGCAATTGCGGACTTGTCGTCCGCCAACGATGTTCTGCTCTACGCGAGGAACAAGCAGAACATTCCAAAGATCGAACCGCAGTTCATCGAACGTGACGGTGAAGTCATCGTCGTTATTCCCGAGGACTCCTAACTAGTCAGCGGAACGAACCGCCCGCTCAACGGCGTCGAGCAGTCGAGCCGAACAACCAACCGCTCCAAGCGGTGGAGCGATGTCATCAATGATGCGAGTCGCCATTTCGGCAAACAGCGCACCCGTTGGTCCGTCGCTCAGTCCCGCGGGTTCGCCCGCGTCGCCCCCGTGAGCGACTTCTTCACGCAGTGGAATTTCAGCGAGCAGAGGGACGTGCAGTTCTTCGGCGAGTTCTTTTCCGCCCCCGCGACCAAAAATCTCGTGGACCTCGCCACAACTACACGTGAAGCTGCTCATGTTTTCAATAACACCGAGGACGCGAACGTTCGAACGACGCGCAAAGTCCGCTGCTCGGGCAGCGACGCGTTGGGCCGCGAGCGCCGGGGTCGTAACAATGAGGTGTCCGGTTTGTGGAAGTAAGCGGGCCAGGGCCATGGCGATGTCGCCCGTGCCCGGTGGCGTGTCAATTACCAAGTAGTCAACGTCCGACCAATCAGCGTCTTCAATGAATTGCTGCACGGCTCGTTGGACAATGAGCCCTCGCCACAACAAGGCTTGTTCTTCTTCGGCCAAAAAACCCATGGAAAGAACTCGTAACACGCCGGTCCCGATTTTCTTTTCGATTGGTTGCATTTTTCCCGCGCTGGCTTCCACGGGTCCACTGACGCCGAGAAGTCGTGGAAGAGAAAATCCCCATATGTCGGCGTCAAGAACGCCAACACTTCGTCCCGTGCGAGCAAGTGCCACAGCGAGATTCGCCGCGATTGAGGATTTTCCGACGCCTCCTTTACCCGAGGTAATGGCGAGCACCGGTGTACCAAGAGGCAACGACGTCGTAGGTGCACGGTCCTGTGCGAGTTGGCGAGCTCGACGCATGAGGGCGTCTCGCTGGACGGCGTCCATCGCCCCCATGGTTATGTTCACTGAACGGACCCCGTCGATAAGAGAAACTGCTTCACGGACGTCTCGATCGATTTGGCTGCGAAGGGGGCAGGCGGCGGTCGTTAGGGCCACTACGACGGTCACGTCGCCGGTACTGGATACCGAAACGTCGCCCACCATGCCGAGTTCGACAATGGAGGCACCCAGTTCTGGGTCAAGGACCTGACCCAGGCGGTCTTGTACGCGTTCGATAATGCTCACGACTTGACGCTACCGGTCTCAAGGTAGGGGTGTTCAAAACGGAATCTGTTCGCTACGATAGAAGCAGACAAACCTGTAGAAGGAGTCCCATGACGACAGTTTCAACGACATCAGTGAACCTTAAGAAGAAGGCCACGGAGCCCATTTCGCTCACGGACGTGGCCATTCAAAAGGTCGCCGAACTGATTGCCGCCGAAGCCACCGACGAGACGTTGGCGCTTCGTGTTGCCGTAAAGCCGGGCGGCTGTTCGGGCTTTAACTACGACATGTTCTTTGACACCGAATTCGCTGGTGACGACGTCATTTCCGAATTCGGAACCGTGAAGGTCGTCGTGGATCCTCAGAGTGCCGAACTGCTCAACGGTTCGACGCTGGACTTCCAAGATGGTCTTCAAGGAGCAGGATTCCACATCACGAACCCCAACGCCACGCGCACGTGCGGCTGCGGCAATTCATTTAGCTAAATCCGCTCTCTCACCATATTTTCGTGAGCACACCCGTTGGTCCGTATTCGCCGTGGCGTCGCGCGGGCGATTTCGTCATAATTTCTGGCCAAGTCGGTCTCGTTGCGGGTGACAACGGCCCCACCTTGGTTGAAGGCGGGGCTCCCGAACAGTTGCGCCAAGCGCTGGCGAACGCGCAAACTGTTTTGGCCGAGGGTGGCGCGACGCTTGAACAAGTGGTGAAAGCCACGTTGTTTCTCGTCGACATGAATGACTTTGGTCCGTGCAATGAAGTGTGGGTGGAAGTTTTTTCTCCGCCGCGGCCCACTCGATCAGCCATTGGCGTGGCGCAGTTACCGCTCGGTGCCAGAGCCGAAGTGGAACTCTGGGCGTACGCGCCCGTCAATTAATCGTTTAGCGACCAGTTGTTGTTGGTTCCGAATTTGTAGCCAACACTTCGCACCGTCTGGATGAGGTGAGCATATTCTTCGCCCAATTTGGCGCGCAGTCGACGAACGTGCACGTCGACAGTTCGAGCGCCACCGTAATACTCGTAACCCCAGACTCGACTGAGCAACGTTTCGCGCGTGAAGACGCGGTTGGGATTCGTTGCGAGAAAGCGGAGCAGTTCGTATTCCATGAACGTGAGGTCCATGACTCGACCAGCGATGAAGGCTTGGTACGTCTCAAGATTGATGCTGAGTCCGCCCTGTTCGACAATGGTGGCGCCACCGTCGTGGCCGGCACGTCGCAGACGGTGGCGAAGTCGCGTAGCGAGTTCGCTGACGTCTAAGGGTGCGAGAACAAAGTCATCAAAGAGATCTTCGCGAAACGTCAAATCGTCCAACTGGTAGCGATCAAGAATCAGAATGATGGGTCCGACGCCGCTTTCTCGGCCACGGAGTTGTCGACACAGATTCATAGCGTCCGTGAAAGGGAATTCGGTGGCGTTGATGAGCGCAGCGGAAAAGCCGTTCGTGGGCTTCAGACTGGTTATTTCACTGATTCGGCCCTGTTGTACGACAACCGGCTCAACCCCCGTCACTTCAAATGCTTTCCGTACTGCCCCGTCGCACGCGGGCACGCAGAGAACAGTGTCGACGCTCATAGCAGTGGCAAATACCTTTCGAGCTCGAAGGGAGTAACTTCCGAACGATAGGCGGCCCACTCGGAGCGCTTGTTGCGCAAGAACCACTCCACGATGTGCTCGCCCAACGTTTCGTGCAGGAGTTTTGAGTTCTCCATCAAATCCGTTGCTTCGGCGAGTGAACGCGGCAGCGGCGAGGTGATGCGACCTTCGGCGGGCAACTCGTAGTCACCTTCGATGCCCCTGAGGCCCGCGGCAAGAATAACGCTAAAGGCCAAATACGGATTGGCCGCGGGGTCGGGTGCTCGGTATTCGAGGCGCGTTGATTCAATCCGGGCGGACTTCACCGTGGGGATACGAACGAGCGCCGAAGGCTCGTGGCGAGCCCAGGCCACGTTGACGGGCGCTTCGCTGCCGGGAACCAGTCGCTTATAGGAGTTCACCCATTGATTGGTAATAGCGGTGATTTCGGGTGCGTGACGAACGAGGCCAGCAATGAACTGCGTCGCGGTTTTTGAAAGACCGTAGGGACCGTCACCAATAAAATCATTGCGGCCATCGCGCCACAGCGAAAGGTGCGTGTGCATGCCCGAACCCTGCTCGTGCGACAAAGGCTTGGGCATGAAACTGGCCGTGAGATCGGCTTGACGCGCGAGTTCTTTTACGACGTGGCGAACGGACATGACGGTGTCGGCCATCGTCAGAGCGTCGGTGTAACGAAGATCAATTTCGTGTTGACCCGGCGCGTCTTCGTGCTGTGCGTGCTCAACACCAATGCCCATTTCTTCCAGCGTCAATACAGTGCGCCTGCGTAGCTGGCTCGCACCGTCGTCGGGTAGAAGATCAAAGTAACTTCCCCGGTCCGCGGGCACGGGCGGATTTGCCGCACTGAAACTGCTGAAGTAGAAGTACTCCATTTCCGGCGCGACAAAGAAGGTGTAGCCGCGTTCGTGAGCTCCCTCGAGAACTCGACGAAGTTGCTGGCGCGGACATCCCTCAAAGGGGGTGCCGTCAATATTGACGATGTCACAAAACACTCGAGCGACGCCAGCGTCTTCGACGTACCAGGGAAGTAATTGGAACGTCGTGAGGTCCGGGCGAGCAAGAACGTCTGCTTCTTGGGTGCGAGAAAAGCCGTCGATAGCGCTGCCGTCAAAGGTCATTCCTTCGTCGAGAGCGTCTTCTAGTTCCGCCGGAGTGACGTGAAAAGCCTTGTGGCGCCCCAAAACGTCCGTGAACCAGAGCTGGACGAAGCGAACTCCTCGCTCTTCCACCGTGCGAAGGACGTACTGCGCTTGGCTTTGCATACTGGCCATTCTCTCACCTCCTCTGAAATATCGCTATTCGCCAGCGAACGACAAAACCCCGTCGCCCAACGGCGACGGGGTTTTGTTCACGATCACAATCAACGAGCGGCAGCCTTCTTCGCTGGCGCTTTCTTGGCCGGGGCCTTTGATCCACCACTTGCGGCACCGCACACGGTCTCGACCATGACCTGAGCAACTTGGTACGGGTCCATGTTGGCGTTGGGTCGACGGTCTTCCAACCAACCTTTGCCGTCCTTTGCTGTGGCCCACGGAATACGAATCGACGCACCGCGGTCCGACGTGCCGTACGAGAACTTCGTGTAGTGCGCAGTTTCGTGCGCACCAGTGAGGCGCTCTTCGATGCCCACGCCGTACACGGCGATGTGCTCGCTCACTTTCTTTCCAATGGCTTCACACGCGGCGGTGATGGCCTTCATGCCACCCGCAACGCGCATCTGCTTCGTCGAGAAGTTCGTGTGCGCGCCGGCGCCGTTCCAGTCGCCCTTTACGGGCTTGGCGGCAAAACTCGGATCGACGTCGAATTCCTCGGCGATGCGGTTGAGCAGCCAACGAGCGGTCCAAAGGTGGTCGCCGACTTCAACGGGTCCGAGTACACCAATTTGAAATTCCCATTGGCCCATCATCACTTCGGCGTTGGTACCTTCGATAGCGAGTCCCGCACGGATGCAAGCGAGCGTGTGCGCTTCGACAATTTCTCGACCGGGCATCTTGTCGCCACCGACGCCGCAGTAGTAAGGACCCTGAGGAGCGGGGTAACCATCTTCGGGCCAACCGTAGGGACGGCCGTACTGCATCAAGGTGTACTCCTGTTCAATGCCGAACCACGGCTCGAAACTGGCGTACTTCTTCGCGGCGGCAACGGCGCCGGCTCGCGTGTTGGTCGGGTGAGGCGTCATGTCGACGAGGAGCACCTCACACAAAACGAGAACATCCTTGGGTCCACGAAGTGGATCGGGACAAGTGAAAACGGGGTTAAGGACGCAGTCGGAGTTCGAGCCCGTGGCTTGATTCGTACTGGATCCGTCAAAACCCCAGATTGCTGGCTTCTTGCCGTCGGCAACAATTCGTGTCTTGCTACGTAGCAAGGGCGTTGGCTCGGTACCATCGATCCAGATATATTCAGCCTGATAGGGCACAATCACTCCTTCTAGGTCCTACGTCTCGATGAGGACACGAGACGTAGGCAGTCTGCCCCAACGAACGTGCCTGTACCCCCTAGTTTTGTTAACCCCGTGTAAAACGTTACGAGGAAGACGCAAAACGGGGCACCGGTAGGCTCAACGTATGGCAACGATTCGCTTGGCCTTAGCCCAAATGAATGCTGTCGTTGGTGGACTGAGCGAAAACGTCGGAACCATTCGACGCTTGTCACGCCAAGCCAATGCTTTGGGCGCTGACCTTATTATCACGCCCGAATTGGCGTTAACTGGTTACCCGCCGGAGGATCTCCTTCTAAAACAGGGTTTTGTTGACGCCGCGGCGCGGTCAATTAACGAGTTAGCCCACGAGAACGAAAATGCAGTGCTGGTTCTTGGCACGGTGCTTGATGACTCCAATCCACTTGTTCACCTGGGTGCGTCGCACGACGGCCGTGGCGGTCCCGGACTTTCTGCTTTTCCTCGGATTTCAAACGCCTTGGCAGTTATTTCAGATGGCCAAATTGGAGCCGTGGCGACGAAGAGGTATCTTCCCAACTACGACGTCTTTGACGAACAACGTTACTTTTTGCCCGGTACTGGACCGTTGACGCTTCTTAACGTGCAAGGCGTTGCCGTTGGTCTTCTTATTTGCGAAGACGTCTGGATTGCCAACGGTCCCGCTGCTGAACTCGCGAACCAGGGGGCATCGCTGTTGCTGGTGGCGAACGCCTCTCCGTACGCTCGTGGTTTTCCTCATGAGCGAGAAGCAATGCTGGTGGAGCGTGCTCGCGAAACTGGTTGCACGATTGCCTACGTCAACATGGTTGGCGGACAAGACGAAATTGTTTTTGACGGTCAAAGCGTGGTCATCAATAAGGAAGGTGACGTACTGGCGCGGGCTGTAGCTTTCGACGAGCAACTTCTCATTGTTGACATCGACGTTGAAGGATCAGATCAGGGTGAGCTCCTTTTGGTGACGCCGTCGCCAAAGCCCGCGGTCCCGGTAATTGTTGCGGAACCGCTGCCACTTTTGGACGAGGTGTACAAAGCACTCGTCACCGGGACCCGTGACTATCTTCGAAAGAACGGTTTTCGTTCAGCGGTGATTGCTCTTTCGGGCGGCATTGATTCTTCACTCGTTGCCGTCATTGCCGCTGACGCCATTGGACCCGCGGCTGTTCACGGCTACGCCATGCCGAGTCGGTACTCGTCGGATCACTCAATCAGTGACGCACTGGAACTCGCAAAGCGCCTGGACATCGAGATCACGACGGTACCGATTGAACCAGCGCACGAAGCATTCGGCGCCTTGTTGCGCGAAGCAACCGATTCGCCCATTGAAGGACTTCCTGACGAGAACCTGCAGTCACGTATTCGAGGGGTTCTTTTGATGGGGATCTCTAACGCGACTGGTTCGATTGTGCTGACGACGGGGAATAAGTCGGAAATGGCGACGGGCTATTCAACGCTGTACGGCGATTCGGCCGGTGGTTTCGCGGTCATCAAAGATGTACCAAAGACGCTCGTCTTCGCACTGTGTCGTTACCGCAACGAACGTGCGCTCGACGACGGTGACACACCTCCAATTCCTGACGCAGTTCTCACGAAGGCGCCATCCGCGGAACTTCGTCCCGATCAACGTGACGATCAGTCGTTACCTCCCTACGAATTACTTGATCCCCTCCTCGAGCTCTACGTGGAAGGCGACGCCACCGCCGCGCAGTTGATTCGCGATGGCTACGACCCGGCTCTCGTCGCTACCATCACTCGTCTCGTGGACCTCAGTGAATACAAACGACGACAGATGCCGCCGGGGGTACGAATTTCGAAAAAAGCCTTTGGTCGGGATCGACGCATGCCAATTACCAACGCGTTTCGTTCCGAAAAATTATGACGCCGGATTCGATTTTCGCCATCGAAGAGTCCGAACAATTGGCGGGACATTTTGTGGCGTGCTTCACCGGCCTGTATGAAGCGCTCGGCGAAGGCGCATCAAAATTAACGGACGACGCGACGGTCGTCGTCGTGTTTGAAATGGCGCGAACCTTTGGCGATACGGCATCGTCGTTTCGTTCACTGCTCGCCCACCGAGCGGGTGTTGACCCTGAAGCAGCCCTCGGCAGCGTTCCCGAGATAAAAGAAGTACTGCTTCGCGCCATTAACGAAGACCCCTCCGGGGCGTTATGTCTCTACGCCGTGTCGATGGTCATCGCGCCGCTACTGCTCGTGTCGCTTCGTGACGCTGGATCACGAGTGTCGCTCGTGTCGGCGGGGCCACTGAGTGAATGCACGGCGAAGGCCGCCGACGTCGTGGTGGGTGCAATTCGTCAGATTGGCGATCTCGCAGAATCGTGGGCGCCGGTGCTTGATGACGCCTGGCGCGAGAGCGCCAAGGCTCTCGGACGGACATTTGAGGCCTCCGGGTACAATGAGAGTCTCGGTTTGGGCCTTTTTGGTTGACGGCCACCGTATAACTACCGTGTAGCCCGCGAGACCGCCGGGAATGAAGGGAACGCCGATGGCAAAAGATCGAATTGACCGGGACGATGAGGACCTCGTACGCCTCTATCTGTCCGATATTGGTCAATACACCCTTTTAACGAAGGACGACGAAGTTCGACTGGCCCAGACCATTGAAGAAGGTCGCGAGGCTGAGGCCGAGCTCGAGGCAGCCGAAACTGACAAGAAAATCAAGCTCACGCCCACAAAGAAGCAGGCGCTTCGACGAACCGTTATTCGAGGCGAAAAGGCGGAGCGCGATTTCGTCCAGTCAAACCTTCGACTGGTCGTGTCGATTGCGAAGAAGTATCAGGCGTCCGGTCTGCCGCTGCTTGACCTTATTCAAGAGGGAAACCTCGGTCTCATGCACGCCGTTGAGAAGTTCGACTGGCGAAAAGGCTTCAAATTCTCGACCTACGCCACGTGGTGGATTCGCCAGGCCATTACCCGAGGCATTGCCAACACGGGTCGCACGATCCGGCTCCCGGTACACGCCGGTGACACGTTGGCTCGTGTCCAAAAAGCACAATCACGCTTGGAATTGAAGTTTGGACGTCCTCCGACCATCAAGGAACTCTGTGAAGAGTGCGAGATGCCTGAAGACAAGTTGATCGAAGCGCTGCGCTTTCGCTCAGAGCCGATTTCGCTCTCCGAGCCGCTTCGTGAAGACGGTGACGCGGAACTCGGTGACGTGGTGGAAGACCGTTCGGCGGAATCGCCCTTTGACGTTGCTGCGGTGAAAATGATGCCTGCCGCAATCGAGAAGTTGCTCGAACCGCTGGACGACCGCGAAAAGATCATTCTTCGTATGCGATTTGGTCTTGACGGGGCTGGTGAAGCCCGTACGCTCGAAGACGTTGGTGAGAAGATGAATCTCACCCGTGAGCGAATTCGTCAGATTGAAGCGCGCGCCATGAGTAAGTTGCGTCACCCGTCGTCCGACACGGGCGCTCGCGACCTTCTGACGCTCTAAGCCCTACGTCGCAGGCTGAGCCGGCCGAACAACGCGAGGGTACCAACCACCACCACGCCGAGTACGTACGGCGTTCTTGAAGCACGTCCGTCTCGAACCGTGACGGGTTGCGTGAATTGAAGGATGGGCCAGGACCGCTCGTGGGCGATGCGGCTGAGGGTCCGGTCGGGATTGACGGCAAATGGGTGCCCGACAATTTCGAGCATGGCGACGTCAGTTTCGGAATCGGAATACGCCGACGATGTTTCGAGGTCGATGCCTCTCGTGGCTGCTAATTCCTTGATTGCGACGGCCTTGCTTGGTCCTTGTGCGTAGAACTCGAGTTCCCCGGTGTACTTATTGTTGCTATCGACTTCTGCACGTGACGCAATAACACCGTTTATATGGAGCAAATCCGCGAAGGGTTCCACGACTTCTTCGGGGGACGAACTCACAATCCACACCTCGTCGCCCAATTGCTGGTGGTGGACAATGAGGTCGGCGGCCTCTTTGTAAATGAGCGGCTCGAGTATTTCGGTGAGTGTGGAACGGACGATCTCTCGCACCTCGTCGCGGTCCCAGCCCTTGACCATTTTCAGCACCGAGCGGCGGAATTTTTCCATTTTGCTTTGATCGGCGCCGTACTGGGAAAACATAAATTGACCAAACACCGCTCGAATCAAGGTGCCGCGGTGAATGAGTCCTCGGGCGTGCAACTCGGGTCCTAGCGCCACGATGGACGGTTTCACGATGATCGTCTTATCTAGGTCGAAAAATGCAGCCCGCACGTCTATATCGTAGGTCCCGACATCCTCGTCTCGAGTGCCTTAACTGATAAAAGCATCAGCGCACAACTCGGTTGCGTCGGCGCGTGACATCAGCACCACGTGGTCGTGCTCGAGGAATTGCATGTTGGGCTGGGGCAAAAGGGGTTGTTCGGAGCGAACGACGGCGACCACGCGAACGGAATCGGGAAGGCGCAGTTCATCCAAGGTGAGCTGTTGGGCAACGGCCGGTGAATTCGCGGCGAGCGTGACCTCAATGAGACGCATCTTGCCGTGCGCGAGGTCCATCAAGTTGACGATGGAACCAATTTCGACGGCCTCGTCAACGAGTGACGTGATGAGAGCGGGAGTGGAAACGTGAATGTCAACGCCCCAGGACTCATCAAAGAGCCATTCGTTGCGAGAGTTGTTCACGCGAGCAATGACGCGAGGGACGGCAAATTCTTGTTTCGACAACCAACTGATTACCAGATTGTCCTCATCATCACCGGTGGCGGCAATAACGACGTCAGTTTCTCGAAGTCCGGCTTGCTGCAGTGAAATGAATTCGCAAGCGTCACCAGTGACCACGATGATGTTCGGCAGCAAACTGCGGATTTTGTCAGCTGTCTCGCCGCGCTGTTCAATAAGAAGAACGTCGTGGTGACGGTCAACTAAGTCTTGGGCAATAGCAATGCCCACGGATCCTCCTCCAGCGATGACGACTCTCATGGTGCACCCGCGCTTAAGAGTTCGCGAAGTTGCAGCGCGCCTTGATTCGTCACCATGAACTGCAAGACATCGTCTTCTTGGCTGTAGAGCTCGTCAGTGTCAAGGCGTCCGACTTCGCCCCGGATAAGACCCACGACGCGAATATCGTTGCCGACATTCAAACTGGTGATGGGCTTACCCGCGAGGTGGTCGGGCAAGATGCATTCGTACAGTTGCAGTGCACCAGTTTCGGAATCCCAGACCTTTTGCTCGTCGACCGGCAAGAGCCACCGCTTTACTTGCAGCGTTGTCCAGGTTGAGGTTGCCACGGTGGGAATGCCCAATTTTTTGTAAATGGCGGCGCGTCGCGGATCGTAGATGCGAGCCACAATGTTTTGGATTTGATATTTGTTGCGAGCAATGCGCGCACAAAGAATGTTGGTGTTGTCGCCCGAAGTGACGGCCGCCAAGGCGTCAGCTGTAGTTGCTTCTGCCTGGTAAAGAATGTCGCGGTCAAAGCCTGAACCCACGATCGTCGTGCCCGTGAATCCCGAGCCGAGTCGTCGAAACGAATCACGGGTTTTGTCGATAACAACGACAGAATTACCCTCTTCGGAGAGTTGGGTGGCAAGGTCCGATCCGACTCGACCGCAACCTATTACAACGACATGCACTGGGCTATCTGAACACCTTTTTAACACTGATGCAAATTTCGTCAGTGGCTTAGTAGCCGAATGCTTAGTATTGCCTACGTGCCGAGTGGGGATGAGCAGTCAGCGAAGACCAGTCGAGTTCTTACTTCTCACGCGGATGTGGCCAAGGTTTATCCCGAATCGTGGGGCTATCGACTGAAGTGCGTTTTGCTCGGTCGGCCGTATGTTTCTGAACAGTTGGCCGGTGAGCGACTAAGCCGTCCCGTGGCACTGGGCGTGCTCGCTCCTGACTGCATTTCTTCCACGGCGTACGGCACCGAAGAAATTCTGACGCAGTTAACGCCGTTCATCGGACTCGCGGCGTTCGCTCTCGTCGTACCGATCATGTTCGTCATATTGGGTGTGTTGTTCTTCGTGACGTTCTCCTATCTCGACGTCGTGAAGTACTACACGCAGGCCGGCGGCTCCTACGTTGTCGCGCGCGACAATTTTGGACCGAAAGTTGCCCAAGTCGCCGCGGTGGCGCTGTTGATTGACTACACGGTGACGGTGGCCGTGCAGTGCGCGGCGGGTACTGCGGCGCTGACGAGTGCGGTGCCGTCACTTCGCTCCACCGTCGACACGGTCCTCATTACGGTGCTCGTCGTACTCATTTTGATTTACGGGAATTTACGAGGCATCCGCGAAGCGGGTCGCATTTTCGCTTTTCCGACGTACTTCTATATCGCCGCGCTCGGCGCCACCGTCATCTTTGGTTACGTCAAGTACTTCAGCGGGTCATTGCACCACGTCAAACAACCAGCCACGCGTTTGTTGGTGGAAGGCCATCTTGGTGTGTCGGGTTCGGGCCTCTTGTACGGCGTCGCGTTTTTGACGTTGATGCGGGCCTACGCCAATGGTGGATCGTCACTCACGGGACTTGAAGCAATTTCCAACGGTGTTGCGAGCTTTCGTCGACCCGAATGGGTGAACGCGCGAAAGACCCTGATGGTGATGTCGAGTGTGCTCGGGTTCTTGCTTCTCGGTACCGCGCTGTTGGCGCACTGGACACACGCACTGCCCTACGCGGCCGGATCGCCCACGGTCATCAGTCAAGAAGTCCAGGCGGTGTTTGGCTCGAGCGGTATTGGTAAGGCGATTTTTTACATTGTGCAACTCGCGACGCTGCTCATTCTCTACACGGGTGGTAACACCAGCTTCAACGGATTTCCCTTTCTCGCGAACTACGTCGCGACGGACAAGTATCTTCCCCGCCAATTGACCAAGCGCGGGCACCGATTGGCGTTCTCGAACGGCATCATCGTCTTGGGAGTTGTCTCACTTGTTTTGATTCTGGTGTTTCGTGCGCAGGTAAACGGCCTCGTCGCGCTCTACGCCATTGGTGTGTTCACGGGCTTCACGATGGCCGGTGCGGGAATGGTGAAGCGTCACTGGACGCATCGCGAACGAAAGTGGCGCAGAGGCGTTGCGATCAATGCGATTTCCGCCACGGTTACGTTCTTCGTCGTACTGATTTTCGCCGTGGCCAAATTCACCCAAGGTGCTTGGATTGTCTGCTTTGTGGGTCCCCTTATGTACTTCGGACTCATTCGTCTTAATCGCCAGTATTCAAGAGAAGACGAGGCGTTTGAAGCTGTGCGCCAGCGAGTGCCGCCACAACTTCGACTCAATCGGGTGGTCGTTTTTGTCGATTCCTACGACGTAGCGAGTGAACGAGCTCTGCTCTACTGTGCGACCCTCAACGCCTTTTCGGTGCGAGCCGTGCACTTCGATATTGACCCGGCGCAAACAAAGCGCCTGGAAGAGGCTTGGGGTCCCCCCGGCACCGCGTCCGCCTTGATAAACCTTGAAATTGTTGAGTGCGAAGACCGTCGATTGGGAAGGGCGGCACTCGAACTAGTGGCCGACGTCGTTCGTGACGGTGACGTCTTTTGCATGGTGATTCTTCCGCGTCGGGGCTTTAATTCTCGCTGGCAGCGTTTCTTGCACGACCGAACGGCTGACGAAATGGCCGAAGCCATCATGCACGTGCCTCGCACGGCGGCGACGATTATTCCTTTCCGAATGACCCCCATTCGTCTCAATATTGATCAGCGGCAGAGTTCAACAATGAGCGACGAAGTTGTTCGCGGCGCACTGAGAGAAGACGCGCACTTGGATGCCGACATTCGTTTGGCGGAACGTTCGCAGGGCACGGTGCCGATTGGTGCGCTCGTTGAACGTGAATCGATTGAAGTGGCTGGCCGAGTACGTTCGATGGTGATCAATCAAGAAAATGGCAATCGCGAATTGCGCTGTGTACTCGCTGACTCCACGGGATCTATCTCGCTCATCTTCCAAGGTCGAACACAGATTCCGGGCATCGTACGCGGCACACGACTTCTGGTGAAGGGGACTGTTTCTTCCCTGCATCGTGAAGCAATCATTCTTAATCCTGAATACGAAATCGTTGCGGGACCACCAACGGACTGAGCTGCTATCCGTTGTGTCGTAGGGTCTTTGTGCCCTACGACGGGGTTGTATCGAACGACTTCTCAGACTCACTATCTAAGATGACGCGTTCGTGGTCGTTCACGTGTCTAGTTTGTTAGGCAATGTCGCGGCCGTTGTTGTGGTCGCACAAAGAGTGTCGATGATGGTTCAAAGAGAAAGGTGGTGGCGATGGCACGAGCATTAGTAATTGTTGAGTCGGTTGCCAAGGCCACCCGTATCCAGAGCATGTTGGGTTCGGACTATATCGTGAAGCCGTCTATCGGGCACATTCGCGATCTCCCCGAAAGTGCGAGCGATATCCCCGCCTCGGTGAAGTCCGAGAAGTGGGCGCGCCTGGGCATCAACGTCAATGACCACTTCAAACCCGTCTACGTGGTTTCGAGCGATCGGAAGAAAATTGTCGCGGAACTGAAAGCGGCGCTGAAAGAAGTGGACGAGCTCTATCTCGCCACCGATGAAGACCGTGAAGGAGAGGCCATTGCCTGGCATCTCCAAGAAGTCCTCAACCCCAAAGTTCCCGTCAAGCGCATGGTCTTTCACGAGATCACGCCGTCCGCGATTGAACGAGCGGTCAATGAAACCAGGGACTTGGACCTGCGTCTCGTTGACGCCCAAGAGGGACGTCGCTTCCTCGACCGCCTCGTTGGCTACGAAGTTTCACCGGTGCTGTGGCGGGCGGTTGACAAAGCCCGTTCCGCTGGTCGAGTCCAGTCGGTGGCGATTCGCTTGGTCTGTGAACGTGAACTCGAGCGAATGCGCTTTATTTCTGCCAATTGGCACGACGTTACGGCGAACATCAACGCGTCGGGCACTTCGTTTGAAGCAATCCTCGAGAGCGTAAATGATCGGTCCTTAGCGACCGGGAAGAACTTCGATGCCGAAGGGATGCTTGATCCAAAGGCCCACGTCGTGGTCCTTGACGAGGCCGCGGCCAGCGAAATTGCGGGAGCGGTGACCGCCGAACAATTGAAGGTCACCTCGATTTCTTCGACGCCGCGGACCCAGCGTCCCCAGCCGCCCTTCATGACGTCATCGCTACAGATCGAGGCGAGTCGCAAACTGCGCTTTGATCCCGAGCGCACGATGCGTGCGGCGCAACGACTTTACGAACAGGGTTGGATTACGTATATGCGTACCGACTCGACGACGCTGTCGGACGAAGCACTTCGTGCGGCGCGCTCGATGGCCAGTGAAATGTTTGGCGACGATTACGTCAGTGACGTTCCGCGTCGCTACGACCGTAAAGTCAAGAACGCGCAAGAAGCTCACGAGGCAATTCGTCCGGCGGGTGAGGCGTTTCGGACGTTGGACGAAGCGCAGGCGAATTTGAACGGGGACGAACTAGCCGTCTACGACCTCGTGTGGAAACGAACAATTGCGTCGCAGATGGTGGACGCGCGTTTAACGCAGGACAAGATTAAATTAGTGGCCACCTTGAGAGGTCTTGTCACCCAGACGGGTGACGTTGACGTGGTGTTTGGTGCTTCGGGTCTTCGCATTGAGTTTCCAGGTTTTCGTCGCGCGTACGTGGAGGGTACGGACGATCCCGAAGCCGAGCTCGCGGATCAAGAACGAATTCTCCCGACGCTCGAAGAGGGCATGCAGTTGCCGGTGGAGTCTGCTGAGGCCAAGGGCCACGACACCCAACCGCCCGATCGTTTCTCTGAAGCAACGTTGATTAAGAAATTGGAAGATCTTGGTATTGGTCGTCCCTCGACGTACGCCTCGGTGATGAAAACAATTGATCGACGTGGTTACGTTTGGAAGAAAGGAAAGGCGCTCGTTCCGGCGTTTCGCGCCTTCGCCGTGGTCAATCTTCTGCAACAACACTTCGCGGATCTCGTTGACTACCAGTTCACGGCGAGCATGGAAGATCAGCTCGACGAAATTGCTTCGGGGACCCAGGACCTCGAACCCTGGCTCAACCGTTTTTACTTTGGAGATCCTTCTGCCGAGACGAGTTTTGCTCGTGCGGGTCTGCACCTCGCGACAACCGAACAACTCGATTTCGACTTCGCTCTTATTAATTCGGTACCTCTAGGCATTGCCCCCGACGGCGTGCCGGTGTCGGTACGCTCGGGAAGGTACGGCCCCTACCTCGTTCACGGCGACGAGCGCGTTTCTATTCCCGAAGCCACGGAGCCGGACTCGTTAAGTGTGGAACGAGTACTGGAACTTCTCGCGGCGCCGAGCAACGACCGCGAACTCGGACTCGACGAGGCGTCGGGATTGACGATTTTCTTGAAGGCGGGACGTTACGGCCCCTACGTGCAAATCGGTGAGATGACCGATCCCAAGGAAAAGCCCAAAACGGCGTCGCTCTTTTCCACGATGAAGCCCGAGGACGTCACCTTGGCCGATGCTCGAAAACTCCTGTCGTTACCTCGTGAGATTGGAAAGCACCCCGACGACGACGAGGCCATCCTCGTGCAAAACGGCCGCTACGGTCCCTATCTCACGTGGGGCAAAGACACTCGCTCCATTGAGGATGAAGAGAAAATCTTCACGATCACGTTGCCTGAAGCCCTCGAACTTCTCGCTCAGCCCAAGACTCGTGGACGTCGCGCGGCCGCCGGACCTCTTCGCGAACTCGGCGAAGATCCAGTTAACAAGCGCCAAGTCGTGGTGAAGACCGGCCGCTTTGGTCCCTACGTCACCGACGGTGAAACGAACGCCACGCTTCGTCTAGGTGACACGCCTGAGACTGTCTCGCTCGACAGGGCTTGCGAATTGCTCGCGGAACGTCGAAACGCGGAACCTTCGACGCGACCTCGCCGAGCCGCGAAGAAAACTACGAAAAAAGCCACCGCGAAAAAGAAGCCCGCGACGACGAAGAAAGCTGCCAAGACGACCACCGCAAAAAAGACGGGGGCGCAGAAGCGACTCGCGACGGCGAGTGGCGCAGCGACGAATGCCGCATTGACGGCAAAGGTACAGAGTCCGGACGCGTTCTAATGTCGCGCGGCGTATTCATTGCCTTCGAAGGTATTGACGCCAGCGGCAAGTCAACGCAGGCTCGTCGAGTAGCGAGCAAATACGGAGCGTTACTGACGTTTGAACCTGGTGACACGCCCATGGGTGCACAGCTACGAACGTGGTTGCTTGACGCCACACTTTTAATGACATCCCAAAGTGAGGCACTGCTCATGTTGGCGGACCGAGCCCAACACGTGGCCACGGTGATTGAACCAGCGCTCGTGGCCGGCCGCTCCGTGGTGACGGACCGTTTTGCTGCGTCGACGCTGGCGTACCAAGGCTACGGTCGCGGTGTTGACCTCGGTGGATTGATAGCCGCTACGAATATGGCGGTTGGTTCGTGCATTCCCGACCTCACCATTCTTTTAGATGTTCCCACCGACGTCGCCGCTGCACGACGCGCCAGCAACAACGCTGACCGATTTGAGTCGGAGAGCCAGGATTTTCACGATCGTGTTCGCGAAGGCTTTCTTTCGTTGGCTTCGATGAACGCAGAATTATGGCTAGTGCTCGACGGCACGCAAGATGAGGACGTGATTGCTGGACTGATTGATGAGCGCGTCGCTGCGCTCGACTGGTTTTAGGATGCCCGACGTTTTTGATCGTGTGCTCGGCCAAACGAGGGCCGTTGCGGAACTGCGTCGACACGTGGCGCATCCTTCGCACGCATATTTGTTCGTTGGTCCTCCCGGATCGGGACTGCGCGAAGCACTCGTGAGTTTTGCCGCCGGACTGCAGTGTGAAGAAAACGGCTGCGGTCACTGTGAGACGTGCCGTTTGGTGCTGAGTGGCGCGGACACGGACGTTGTCTTTGTGGAGCGACGTGGTCTTTCGTGGAGTGTGGAGGAGCTGCGCGAAGCAGAACGCGTGGGACGCCGGCGACCTTTGGGACAGGGTTACCTCGTGGTTGTTCTAGAAAATATCGAATTCGCGACGTCGGGCCAGTCTCCAGCAATGACCGTGCTCTTGAAGTCACTCGAAGATCCGCCAACTCGAACCATCTACGTGCTGACGGCAGAAGAAATACCTAGCGTCCTTTCCACGATTGAATCGCGCTGCGTGCGGGTCAATTTTGGTCCCTTGAGCGATGACGCAGTTGTTGGCTACCTCGAACTCGACGGGATCGACGAAGCACGAGCCAAAGAGGTTGCCAGTGCCGCCGGTGGGAATCTTCGCCGTGCCCACGTGTTGGTGCGCGACGCCGCGTTAACCCAGCGCTTGGCTTTTTGGCGCTCAGTGCCCGAACGGCTCGACGGCTCGAACGCTCGCTCCTATGAATTGACGGGCGAAATTCTCTCTTTGGTGGAAGGGGCCTTGGCACCTTTGGTGGCGCTGCAGGAACAGGAGTTGGAGCAACTAAAGCAAAATGCCACGGCGATGGGTCAGCGTTCGCTTCCTCGACGCGACGAGATTGAAGCGGGCTACAAACGTGAACAGCGCCGATTTCGAACGGACGATCTTCGATTTGGACTCGCGACGCTTACTCACGTGTACCGAGAACGACTACATGAAGGACTTGAAGCAGCGCAACCAACGAATCGTTCCTTAGAACGAGCCGCGGGTGCGATCAGTGCCATCGAAGAAATTACGAAGGCATCACGTTCATTCTCGCAAAACGTCAACGAAACCTTGCAACTGACGGACCTCTTTGTCTCGCTCTCACATTGTTCGACGTTGTGATGAGACCAAAGGACCCAAAATAGACATCTGGTAAGTTTCACGGAGATATTCAACGCCCGGAACGTTTTGACGAGATTTCCAAGCGTGTACTGGGCAACTTCAAGTGTGTAAGAGGAAACGTGCATGGCGGTAATTGAGATTGCGGGAGAGGGCTCGACGGGCTTTCCACCCTTAGCGATTGGCGATACCGTCGTCGCCATTCCGCTCTACGGCGGTGGATCGACGTGGGAACTCTGCATTGAGAGCGTGCTTCGCTGGACGGACCCCGACGTTCCCTTGTTTATTTTTGAAGACGCCCACGCGAAGGATGAAGCCCTCGAACAACTTGCGTCGGTGTTGGAGCGCGTGGACGAAAATCGGCCCGTCTACTTGCACAAGAACGTTACCAATCTCGGTTTCGTAGAGAACGTCAATCTGGCGTTTTCGTTACTTACCCCCGCGGACGTTCTGGTACTCAACTCTGACGCAGTGGTGGGACCGGGTTGGCTGCGCGGCATTCAAAAAGCCTGCGAAAACGATCCCTCGGTCGCCACGGTTACCGCGATGTCGACGTACAGCACCATCGTGACGGTGCCCGAGACGTCGCGCATCTTGGAGGGCCGCTTGTCGGTCGAGAACGTGGCCGCGCTCGCCATACAAGTTACCGAAGCACTCGAGCCCGTGTATCC
>Ga0302274_10001979_pt1 | contig 19105 bp, 18 predicted proteins | sample III_Bog_N2_1_FD_198755 | JGI IMG/M metagenome (GOLD analysis project Ga0302274, IMG submission 198755) | Peat permafrost microbial communities from Stordalen Mire near Abisko, Sweden - III_Bog_N2_1 | ecosystem: Environmental > Terrestrial > Soil > Wetlands > Peat | place: Sweden: Abisko...
ATGCGGTCCTGAGTGATGTCGCAGAAGAAGCGTTCGACTATGTTGAGCCATGAAGCCGAGGTGAGTGTGAAGCGAACGTGGAATCGCTGGTGTTTTTCCAGCCAGAGTTCGGCTCGTTCATGTTTGTGCGTCCATGAGTTATCGCAGATCAGATAGATTTCAAGGCTGGCCGGAATGGTCTGCTCGATCATGCGCAGAAATCTCAGCCACTCACGCAGGAATTGCACCACCGACTACTAACACCGCTGATTATGATGCAATCCCCACCGGGTCGCGGTCGACCGCGCGCGACAAGACAACCTGTCCTTGTATCCATTGATAGGTCTTCTCCAAACCTTCGCGGAGGGAGCACGATGGCTTCCAGCCGAGCTTCTCAGAAAGAAGACGATTGTCCGAGTTCCTGCCTCGCACGCCAAGCGGCCCCGATATGTGTTTGATTTTTAGTTTCTTTCCACCAATCTCCATAGCCAGGCTAGCAAGTTGGTTGATCGTGACCATTTCCTCCGATCCTATGTTTACTGGACCGGTGAAATCGGAATCAACGAGTCGGCGAACACCTTCAACGCATTCATCGATGTAAAGGAAGGATCTGCTTTGCTCGCCATCGCCCCAAATCTCGATCTCGCCGCCGTCTTGCGCTTCAATCACTTTGCGGCAGATTGCTGCCGGCGCCTTTTCTCTGCCCCCGGTCCAAGTTCCTTCAGGACCAAAGATATTGTGGAAACGAGCGATGCGAACCACAGACCGGTAATTCCGCATGTACGCCAAGTAGAGCCGCTCGCTGAACAACTTTTCCCAGCCATACTCGCTATCCGGGGCTGCTGGATAGGCGGATTCCTCAGAACACTTGGGGTTGAGAGGATCCATCTGGTTATATTCCGGGTACATGCAGGCAGAAGACGAATAGAAGAACTTCTTGACTCCGGCTTTAACACCAAAATGCAGGGTATTTAGATTGATCGTGGCAGAATTGTGCAAGATATCGGCGTCGTGTTCTCCTGTAAATACAAAGCCGGCGCCCCCCATGTCCGCAGCCAACTGGTATATCTCATCGATACCTTCCACGACCTTCGACGCAAACTCCTGGTCACGTAGGTCACCGATTACGAATTCATCGGATGGGAGAACGGTAAACTCGTGCTGTTTAAGATCAACGGCACGAACCCAGTATCCTTCGGCCTTAAGTCGGCTCACAAGGTGGCCGCCGATGAAGCCACCGGCGCCATTAACAAGTATTCTTTTCATGAAATCCTCCGGATTGTTCGTTACTACTCTCGTGCCAACTAACGTTCGATCGGCAGCGGAAGGGCTCTGTTACGGTTTGCGTTGAAAAGACTTGAACCACAAGAGGGTGACTGTCCCCGTGATTCAAGGATCGAGCATTTTCAGCCAGATGTTGCAATCGTCGGTGCCGATCAATTGGAAACGGCGCCCACTGCCGCCCTGACTCTGCGTGGCTGGTGCGGCCGCTGAATCGCGTCCGTAAGTACACGCTCAAACCGCTCGGCAATTTTTTGAATGTCAAAGTTCTGCTCTGCGTAACGGCGCGCGTTCATACCAAGCGTTTCTCTCCGGCGGGGATCACATGCCAGCTTCAGGGCTTCGTCGGTCCAGGTGCGTACATCGGCCGGGTCGACGACCACGCCAGCGCCGCTGCGCCGAATCACGTCAGCGGCTAGATTGCTATGAGGAGATGCAAAGAGTACGGGGCGTCCAGCACAGAGGTAGCTAAGAATCTTTGAGGGCACCGCAAACTCTCCTGCGTCCGATTCCAAAGCCGCCACCAACACGTCGGCAGCGGCCAGAACGTCGGAGATGTGTTCCCACGGCTGGAAATCGAGTAACTTCAGGTTGTCCAGTTTCGGCATCTTGTCAAGATAAGCGCGCCCCACGCCTTCGCTGACTACTACCACCTGTCCCTTATCCCCGAGCGCCTCCGCCAGACGAAACAGAAGGTCGGGCCGATGCTTGATGCCCAGCGTGCCCGAATAGAGGAAAACCGGACGCCCGTCGAGCGCGAGCCCCGATCGCCACGGATTATCGTGCATTGCCGGGCGCACATCTTCGAGGGGGGCCCAGTTCTCAATGACATCGATACGGGAAGAAGCCACCTTCATTGCCTGGAGAGAACGTAAAAAAGCCGGGGCGATCGCGACAATGGCGTCACTGTTCCGCGATACGCGGGTTTCGAGAAGCCGCCAGGGCACAATCGCCCAGGATGCAAGCGTGCCAAGCCGTTTTCTCAGGAAAAACCGCAGGGCCTCATAATAGACGTCCTGGACCCAATGGACGAAGGCGATGCCACGGCGGTGGGAATGCTTCAATAGGGCCGCCTGTACATCGATGGGAGTGTTCGCGGACAGAACGACATCGAAGACTTCCCGATCGAGTAATTTCCGGAGTTCGGCCGCGTAGCGCGACTGGGCCAGCATGCGTCGAACGGGCGAGTACTTTCGAAAGACCGAGCTGAGCGGAACCGGATGGACGCGAAATCCTGGAGGATCATCTGGACGGAGTTGAAGCGCGCCCTTGGGGCCGGGGAGGCCCTCCGGCCAGACGTGCAGAACGCTGTGGCCACGAGCAGCGAGCGCCCGGCTCAACTGCACCTGGAAGGGATGGCCCGCGAAATCGTGGATGAGAATGCGCATAGCTTCATTCACTCTCGGAGTCTTCTGGATGGACTCACGGAAATCTCAAACTGGAGCCGTCGGACGGCAGAGCCGGGAGGCCGCCTCACTTAGTCAATAGAGAGCGGGGCCCCGCAGGCTAACAATGCGTCGAACGGTCTGACGACTCACCGGCTTGCGCTCTCTCAGTAGTGCAGCGAACCTCCGCGCGACCCTCCAATGGGCGATGAATACCGGGAGCGGGTTCCCATGCGTGTAACGAACCGGGACTTCGGCGGATCGCACAGCGATATGCGATATCGCGTACGGCCAGGGTAGATTACGAATCGCGCACTTGATGCGATTCTCAAGTTGCATGGCCTGAAACGCGGTATTTGCCTGGGTATGCCTGGTTGTGACCTTCTTGTGATAGACCGTAACTTGCGGGAAGTAGACGATACGGTACCCCTTGTCCATGATGCGCAAGGAGAGGTCGATTTCCTCGTGTCCCCACGGGAAATACTCGCCGTAAAGTCCCACTTCAAGGTAGATCCGCCGCGGAATAGCGTGCCCGGCGCCAATAAACCGTGTACCTTCTCGCTCCAGGTCAGGGTCCAGCGACTTGTCGTTGAACGGAAAAGCTCCGCGCTCTAGTTTTCCGCCCCAGTAATCGACAATCTTGAATGCCAGCACGCCCACGGATTGATCGCTCAGAAGCTTGTCGACCGCGAGACGGGTCGCATTGGGATCCCGCAGCACGGCGTCGTCATCGATGGTGATGACGATGTCTCCGCTCACTTGCTGCAATCCCAGGTTGCGCCCGCCGGAGACGCCGAGATTGGTTTCAGAGCGAAGGTACTTGATGCCATCGCCGCCAAACTCCCCGCGGAACATGTCCGCGGTGTCGTCGGTTGAGCCGTTGTCCACAACTACAATTTCGAGTTTCGGATAGTCCTGGCTGAGTATGGAGCGAAGAGCCTCTGCAAGATCGTCATGGCGGTTGCGCGTGAGAAACAGGTATGAGACAAGTGGCAACTTATCCGAGTTACCAGGACTCTGAGTTACCGCTGTTGCTGGCATTGCCTGCTCTTTCTTCTGGGCGACTAAGACCGGAGCCAGTCGCCGCACTGAAATTCGGTCAGAGTCACTGACTCCGAGTTTGGAGACAATTCGTTGTATCGGATTCAGAACAACTCTGCTTCTTTATTCGAGTGCCTTGACAGGATGTGTCCATGTTAACCCGCCATCCGTAGACTTTGAACGCCACCAGGTGCCGTGCGGCTCGATCGTCGTCTGCCGCAGGATCATGATCACGTCTCCATTGGGGTAAACTGCCAGGGCGGACTCATCATAGTTTCTTCCGTCCCTGGGACCGTTGCCCACGATGACTTGAGTGGGCCACGTAGCGCCGCCATCGGTAGAGATCAGCACGGTGGAGGAATAGTATCCAGTGGAATGCTGGCACCAAACAGGCCACAGAATAGTCCCGTTGGACAGCTGCACAACTGGACTGGGAGCCCAACAGCTGGCCCATTGGGAAGGTGTCGGAACCGCGACCGGAGCGCTCCACGTTACTGCGTCGCCGGGTCCGATCGTACCGATCATATAGACGGGGTTGCCGAGCCCGGTAGCTTGCTGGAATTCACCAAAAACCAACATGAGCTTGCCATTCGAGAGCAGTGCCATGCCAAGTGTGTCAAGCGTGCGGCCCGACGCTGTGTAGGCGATCGTGTTCGGTTGCCACGTGGCCCCCAGGTCGGTGCTTAACTGGGTCCGGATCGTTATTTGGTTGCAGGCAAATACGGTGAGAAGGTTCCCGTCCGGCAGCGTCACCAACCCCGGGTAGGCGCAAAAGCCAAGTCCGTGATTGACAATTCCCTTTGTAGGTCCAAGCTGGACTGTGCCGGCAGAAACGACGAGGTTCCTGTAGTCCACGTTGGAAATCACATTGCCGTGCGCAGTCACCACCCCGATTGAACCGTCCGGCAATATCGACATGGCGTCGTAATCATCCACCCCGTTACCAGGGCCGCCAACACCCAGATCGCTGAGCGGAGTAAACACTGCGCCTTCGTTCCAGGACGCGGCATACCCCGTCGTGGAGACCTTATTAATGAGGGATCTCCCCACCAACACCAAAGCCCCGGAAGGCGACAATGCGATTGCTGGGCGGCCCACAAAGCTATCGTCCACCGAAGCAGTGCAGCCGATTATCCCTGAGGCCAGCAACAAGGCAACCGAAGCGGCCAAGCACTGCAGGCTATCGAAAGAATGCTTTGCCATGGATTGAGTTCACTACCGTGCTTGAGCGTCGACATTCGCGCCGCCGCACAATTGACCAAATGCTCTGCGTTCAATTGACGGGGTATGGCTTTCTGCCCAGGAGCCAGATGTCGTTCGTACAAATTTCCTCGGCGGTATATCCACGGAACTTCGGGGCAAGGCGTTTCTGCGGAAGAAGAGACATCGCCTTCTCGTCGATGGTGTGCCACTCATGCACCAGTTCGAAGCCGGCGTCTTTGAGTAACGCGATATGATCGACCCCGCGCAAACGGCATTCGTGTGCAATGTCGTTGTCGTACAGGTAGCGCCATTGCCAATCGCTGCAGGTAAGGTAGTCAATTCCGGTCGCGTTCTTGTCCATCCATGCTGCGTGCATTGTGGGCTGAACGTAATGGAAACAATACCCTCCGGGTTTTAGCACCCTGAAGGACTCGCGCAGAAGGTTCGCAATTACCGCTTTTGGGACGTGCTCGAGCACTGCCAGAGAGTAATAACAATCGGCCATATTGTCAGGGAGACGCGTATCGGTCGCGTCGTGAGGCGCAAAGTAATGGAATCGATCGCGTTGTATTCTCGACATCTGAAAGCGACTGGCTTCCGCAGTCAAGTCGGGCTCGAATGGGTAGGTCCGGTCGATGTGCTTGTGAATCTCCCCCAGCCATTCCATTGCCCGATCCTGATACTTCTGGATGAGATGGCGATACAGGTCGAAGGAGTTGACCTCAGCGGCCCCGCATCCAAGCAGCGTCATTGCTGCCGAGGCAGTCCACCCGGTTCCCAGTTCGACAAAGATCTTTCCCTCAGGGTCGAATCCCTGAGAACGAAGCACCGAAACCATTGCCAGTGCATTGCCGACTTCCCATGGCTTTAAATTTTTCAGGCCTGCGAATCGCTCTGCAAGCACATGGTTAATCTGCCTGCCGAAAATCGGTGTCAGCGACAAAGCCCGTTGAATTCCGTATTTGATTCGCCAGTCCATGTTCCCTACTTAAGCTCCAAGATGAAGAGATAAACCTCTACGCGCTTTTATGCCAGTCTGCTGCGACGGGGTTGATGCACCAGCCGCAATGGACCGGCTTCAATCTTGCCGCCGGATCCCCGATTTATCCTTGGTTGGCTGTTCGCATTCCATAGTGCATGGGTGCGGCATTGGCGATGCCCAGGAGCGTTGTCAACGTCAAAGCGTCGTAACTTGCCCCTCCAATCCCATAACTGAGGAACATGGTGGCAATCACGCATACCAGCAGCCCGCAGAAGATCGATCTCTTCACATGCATCGGGGCAGCCGAGGAGAGTAGGCGCCAGAAGGAAAGCACCAGGATAGATACATAGAATACGGAGGACAGGAATCCGGTCTGAATACCGATATCGATAATCCCGTTGTGGCTTCCCACTTCCTTTTCCACCCACTGATACCCGCCGTGTCCCCAAACCGCCTCCAACAGCGCGGTCGAGTTCAGGCCGTATCCGAAAACGGGCCTTTCCGCAATGGCCCGCAATCCCGCCGGCCACAGGAACTGGCGGCCGCTGATGCCAAGGTCGGTACGCGCCAGGTAGTCGAATGCGGTAAGTCTGGGCAATATAGCGCCAATCAAGACCGCGCAAGTGATGCTTCCGATAAGCAGAAGCTTTGTCGACGTCTTCCGGTTCCAAATGAACCATGCAAACAATGCAACCGGCATTGCGATATACATCGCCCGGCTCCAGGAGAAGAACAAGCCACCCAGGCAAACGGCCATCCTGATCCGTATCCAGAACCGGGACCGCCATTTCAAAGAGGGCCTGCCGAGTTGGTAGAGCCCGCCAAGTATTCCGAGCACTGTCGCGAAGCCAAACATGTTCTTCTCGCTGAAGAAGCCCGCCGTCGCATAGAGCCCACCCAATTCTGTCATCTGGCGCGGAAGGGAGAGTCCGATACCGAGCACGCTGGTCGCGCCGGTAAGGGCGCCAATCAGCCCGAACGCGCTCGCCGCGAAGGCGATCCAGAAAACGATGTTCCACCACGGCGCCAGCATGGCTTCATCGAGGCGCACGGCGATAAACGAAAAAGCCGCCAGCGCGCAGACGGCATACCCGATCCCGCTGACGAGGTCAGAAGCTGGGACGCCCTGCTGAACGATCAACGCGCTCTGGCTGAATGGCAACCAAAGACAATAAGCGATGATGAGCGGAGACCGTTCCAGGTTTCGGAATGCGAACGCCTGCCAGGTATCTTTCCGCACCAGCATGACCGCACAGAAGATCAGCGTTGGAACGGAAAAGTAAAACGCCTGGCGCGCCACGCCAAGGTCGCCGAAGTAGTCCTGTTGGCGCATGTATAGAGGAATGATCGATGTCACCATCGCAATGGCGATCCACCAATGTGCGTATGAGCGCGCAGATCGGCTAGGTTCAGCGGCCTGGATCGACGAAATTGTCATGGTGTTCAAATAAGACATTTCTGCGGGGACACTGTGAATCTTATCGAAAGGCGGGACTCAGCTCGCCCGATTGGCGAGAGTGCTGAGTTTCGAATGTGTCCAGGAACTCTTTGAGTTCGACCGGTTGTCCGGTTTGAATGCTATGCCAGCAGGCTTCCAACACGACGTTGACCCATAACCCCTCTTCGGCCGTAACAGGAGGTGGCGTACCCGCGCGGAGAGCGGCGACGAAATCCGTGAAGAACCCGAGATAGGCGTTGAGAGGCTTGGCGTAGTGCCGGCCGGAAAGCGTCCCAAAGACGGTCCCCCATGTGTCGCGCGCAAAATCCAGGGTCGCATCAAGGGGAGTGGTGTTGGCCACGGATTCATGGAAAATGCCTTGCATGGGTTCAAGATGGATGGAACAACCTGAGCCGTGCATGTCGAGCGCGAACTTGAAGACGCTGGTGACCCAGGCGCAATCCAGCAGTGCCGTCGAACCATCTTCGAACTCTATCAAAGCCTGAGCCGCGACCAGGAAGTCCGCGTCAGGCAAGGTCCGTCCGGTGGCGATTACCCGCCGGGGGCGCGACTTGTGGAGATACAAGAGAAGATCGATGACGTGCGGCGTGAAGTCGTACAACACCGCGCGGGGGTGATACAGCCACGTTCCGACCGTCCAGGTAGAAGGGAAGCGCGTCAGGGCGTTAGCATGAATGGAGTTGACGGCGCCGAGGTTCCCCATGGCTACCCGCTCGGAGGCTCGTTTCGTCGCGTCCATGTAGCGATAGTTTTGGACCACCGACAGCACTCGTCCCGAATCTTGTGCCGCCCGGTAAAGATCCAGGGCTTCGGCAAGTGAAAGCACCATCGGCTTTTCCATAAGCACGTGCTTGCCGGCCCGCAATGCCTTCATTCCTATTTCATGGTGGGCGGGTGTAGGCGCGCAAATGTCCACCACGTCGATGGCGGGATCAGCCAGCAGTTCCTCGTAGCTGGTATAGGAGGCGGGGATGCCAAATTCCTCGGCCGCCTCGGCGACGGCCACAGCGCTGGTATCCGCGATGGCAGTTACGCGCAAGGCAAGCGAATCCCTCAGGCTTCGCCATGCCGGCAGGTGCGCGCGGCGGGCGATGGCACCGGCGCCAATGACTCCAATTTGAATCTCTTTCTGGCTCATAATCGGTTTTCGTCAGTCTCCGGAGGAAGCGGTGGGGTGGACGGACGGGTGGGAAGACGCCTTCTCTACAGATGCTTGCACGATCCCCTTCCGGCGCGGTCTGAGCTTGACCTGGTAGAACTTGCGCAGCGCGCGCGCCACACGAAACTGGAAGTCGTCAAGACCGCTAACCTGGAAATCCACCTTTCTCATCGGATCGCCAGCCAGAGTGTATTCCATAGCGCCGACTCCGGCCTTTTCAGATAAGCGGATGTGCTTGATGCCGGCAGGATTGAACCCCATTTGCCGCGCTGCCGCGCAATCGACCGATACAGGATCGCGACCTGCCAGGATCACGTTGGCTCGCACTGGTATTCCAAATGCCGGCCCGCGAGCGGTGCCCTGGCCAAGAATGCCATCGACGATGCTGAAGGCGGGGGGCATGGCGCAATTCACGTCCGCAATGACCTCTGCAAGGTGGTCGTGGTAGACGCTCTTCTGCACCATAGGCAGGCAGCCAAATTGGTTCTTTAGCGCGCAGGTGATGGTGCTGAGCGAGTTCGTTTTGAGCTTGGACAGGCTGAGCAAACGCGCCGTAGTCAGCAGGGTCGGAACTGGAACTTGCTGAAGGTAATACCCCTTGACGGGAACTTCGACCACGCCGTTGCGGCTGAGATTGTGCCATTCCGCTCCCCAGCGATTCAGTACAGGCATGTACCCGAACCACTGGATAAAGCGATCCGCCAGCACCACCGTAGCATCGCTCTCGACGACGAAAATGCGTAAGCTTTCGTAGCTCTCCCGCAGGTGCGCCAACAACGCGTCGAGAAACAGCGGATGCGTAATTGTTCCGGTATCCGGCGTGCGAGCGTCGCACATATTGATCTTGATCGCTACCGCGTCCCCGCTCTGGAACGGAAAGCCGCCCGCCTCTTTCACGACTCTGCGCACGTTCTCCAGCGCGTTGTCATACGTCGAGTCCACAAGTCCAACAGTTCCCATCGGCTTCTCCATGTCACGTGCAGCGTTTGAATCTCAATAGATCGGTACGGCCTGCACCCTCCGTTAACAACCTGACTTCAGGAGGGTTATTAACAAGGAACATGCATTTCTATAGTTACGCCTGAAGGAAATGTTTCCTTGCCAAGTACAGATTCAACGATTTCCTCCGCGATCAGGTTTACCGCGTTTGGCGTGCTATCTGCCACGTTGTATTGCAGGACCGGCACTTCGCTTCTGACGAGATCAATATACTTTCGCTCATCCAGGCTTATCTCCCGAATGAAATCAAGCACTGCGGAAGCGCTGTCGAGTTCCACAATCGTTCCGCCCGGGCACGAGAGCTTGTAGGTACTCCAAGTGCCTTCGTCCTCAGGAAACGTCAGAGATGCAGAAGGCACGCCGAACGCAAGCGACTCCAATAGGACGTTAGATATCATCCCCAGTGTGAGACTGGCTGAACGAAGGTCATCATGGAGCGGCCTGCCCAGATCACTAATGTCTATTCTATCGCAACCCACGAGCCAGTCATACGCCTTCCGGTCTTCCCGCGGATGCGGACGGAGCAACAACCGAAAACGCTGCGGCAACTGCGAGAATGCCTGCACGAATTCTTGCAGTTGCGCAGATTGGCGACGCTGAGCACTATGCATTCCGTGCCATGCAAAAGCACCGCCTATATAAAGAATCGTGAAAGTCTCCGAAGCTGCCGGAAATCGGGGCGGAGCAATTGGAAAAAGCGATGCAAAGCAAGGAAGCCCGGTGGCCTTGACAGTGGACCGAGAGACTCCTCTGGCGATTAAGGCCTCGGCGGTACCTTCGCCGGCGACGAAGACATGGTCACAGCCCGAGGTATGCTCGTTGAACAGACCCACCGAACGCATGTATTCGGCGTGGGGCAGGATCCTGGATGCCGCATTCCTCAAAATGTTCTTGACGCGCTGATTCCACGGGATTTTCCCCTTTGGATGGGGGTAGTCAATACCACCAACGACCAAACATGTCGGTTTGCCCTTCCGCTTCATCTCATCGATCAGAATGCAAATCAGAGACGAATCGACACCGCAGATTAGTCCGTCATAGTTCCTGGCGAGGTCAGCGACCATGAAGCGGCTGCGATACTGGACCCACCATCGAACGGCCAAAAAATGGAAAGGCAGGGGCCGTCGCAGGGAACGGCAAATCGGTAACTGCGAAGAGTTCTGGACACCCCGTTGCCGAAGAGCCTCTTCGACACCCTGGAACAAGTACGCGTCCTGAGCGACATAATGAAACGACAACTGCCCATGCGATTTCTGTTCCGCGAGTTCGCAAATGGGAACGAGCGATTTGACCTCATGCGGGTTTTCAATAATACAAAGGAGTCTTTTCGTCATCGTTCCATCGCCTTGATTACCGCCACCCCACTCACTGTCACACGTGTTCCTCGACCGCTGGGCCAGCGGAATGCATCAGCCCGCGAATGTGGGGCTGGCACAACTGCCAAAGTTCCAACACCCTGGCCTTGTTGGTCACAAGATACGTGGCCGCTCCCAAAAGCGCACCGACAACTGGATGCAAAAGGAGAACCCCGCCAAGACACAATCCGACGGAGGTCATGCTGCCCCACGGAACGATGGGCCTTAGCTTGGAGCCACGAATCAGTCTTAAACCAATGCGAGCCTGGAGAACCGTAAACAGGACGGAACCCGCCAGAACTGCGATTGCGACCCAGACAAATGGTGCGTGGGCCTTGCCCGCCAATACGGCCAGCCCCGCAACTACGATCGCAGACGCGATACTCGCATTAGCTATGGCCAACTGTTTGTGCCTTGCGATCGCGAGGCAATCATATCCGTAAGAACTCATCAGCAGAGCCTGGGCGAGAAGCAACACGGTCACGGCGCCGCGTGAGGGTTCGTATTTTGGCAGCAACAGAAAAACAAGTGGGAGGGCCAGGATGGCTGCGAACACAATCAGGAAAACGCTGGTGCCGAACACCACGTTGACACGGTCAGTGGCTCGTGCTGCGTCTTCATCGGATACATCCATCCGAGTCTTGCCCAGCACCAACGGAAAGGCCACCCAGGCGATGGAATTGAAGCCCAGTAACGCGGCATTAGAAATCTGAGACGCCAAAGTGTAGTATCCGATGGTTTCGAGAGGGTAAAAGATGCTGACGACGCTTTGCGCCGCAATGGTGATCAGAAGGAAACTGGCGTTATAAATCAAAAGTGGAAGGCCAAGCGCCAGCAAAGCGCGCACGCTTTTGCTCGTCAATCCAATTGTGAAGGTAAACGGAGCACGGACGAGATAAAGTACGTTCGCAAACATCGCTGAGGCGAACAGGCCGGCCAGCAAAGCGAAAACGAGGGTTTCTCCACGGTAGATCAGGGTGATGAGGAGCAGCACTGCAGCGCCGAACAACTCAACTGTTGCAATCCTGGCGAGGCGTCCATGAATCCTGTAGATATTGGTGAACACATACTGCAGTGAAGTTGCGCCGGTAATGAGGCACGTCAACAATGCATACTGCTGAAACGAGAATTTCTCAAAAATGGGGAGATGGAAAACCTGGACCACCAATCCAAGTAAACATAGAATCAATCCGACCAGTACCGTAAGCGTGATGGCCGTTGAAATGATTTCGCGATGATCGGAATCCTTTCGGGTTGCGAGTTCGACATTGATCGCATATTGCGTGCCGAAGCCGGTGTATGACAAGTAATTCTGCATCAGGATCAGAAACCCATACACGCCCAGGAGATATGGCCCAAGATGCCTCGCTGCCGTCAACCCGCGCGCAAATGTCATCGTGTAAACCACGTAGCGACAAATCGTGAAAAGGATTACCGACCTGGCGAGCGGCTGACTATTTGTCTGTGCGACAGTTTCCTTTTCAGGACTCTCTGGCATTACCGGGAATCTCCCTGACGCTCCAGCAACCTGAGGTCTTCCTCAGTATCGATGTCCAACGACCGTTCCCCTGGCATTTCATAACCGATTGTCTCGGGCGTCACAAATTCCCCATTCGCTTTTAACCACTCTGACCGGGCAACATAGACCGCGCCATTGAGGCGAAAGACATCTGGATAATCCTGACGGCGCTTAGCGCGTCCCCGCTCAGGAATGACTGGCCTCAAACGCAGATCCTGTTCTCGCTCATACATGAGATATGGGTGCTCCGTGCACGGGGCCACCGACACGCAAGCCGGCGAACCGCTTTCCATGCACAACGAGAGGCAGCCGTCTATGTCTTCTGTGGACCTCAGTGGCGAGGTGGGTTGAAGCACAATCACAAAGTCGTAGTGTGGCAAATGCGCTAAAGCGTGCATAACGGGCGCCATTCCGGGCGTATCGTCGGCGGCCAACTCAGCGGGGCGACGGAAAGGCACATCGCAACCGCATTCGGCGGCAATCTGCATGATCTCGCTATCCTCAGAAGACAGCACAAGCCGATCAAGGAACCTGGACTTCTTCGCCGCATCGATGGTCCATGCAATCAGTGGCTTGCCCTTGACGAGACGGATATTCTTGCGCGGAATGCCCTTGGAGCCACCGCGGGCCGGGATAATGCCCAACACTGTTTGTGTCCCGATCACTTAAATCTCAATTCGAAGTCGCCATTCGCCTTATCCAGGTCGGCATGGCGTCCGATGTCGAGCCAGTATTCACGCAGTGGAAACACAGCGGTTGGCAACTGTTCGCTTACAACTTTTTCAAACAGGCTGGTCATATCGACATACTCATTCTGCGGCAAAAGATCCAGTACACCGGGATCCAAAACATAGATGCCGGCATTGACTAGAAACCTCTGCATGGGCTTTTCCTGTATCTCGAGAATCTGGTGCCCATTCAAACGGATTACACCGTAGGGCACCTGGAACTCATATTCCCGAGCGCACATGGTTGCCTTTGCTTTTTGCGCGTCATGGAACTCCAGAAGATGGATAAAATTCACTTTTGTAAGTATGTCGCCGTTCATCACGAGCAGAGGCAGATTCGGCTTTTCTGGTAAGCGGGAAAGCGCGCCCGCAGTGCCGAGACGCCGATTCTCGTGGATGTATTCAATTTGCACGCCCCAGCGTGAACCGTCGCCGAAATGCTGAGTAATTACATCCGCCTGGTGATTGACAGATATGCGGAAGTGCCTGAAACCCTGGTCGATGAAGTTCAGCAGTATGGTTTCAAGAATGGGTCTGCTTCCGACCAGCAGCATTGGCTTCGGACACTGCTCGGTGAGAGGCGTCAGGCGCTTTCCCAATCCACCGGCCATCAGCACCACGATATTCTCCCGAGCCTCCGGCGCCATCAAATCATCGAGACTCTGCATACCCACGAGGAACCCGGCATCGTCCAATATTGGGATGTGCCGGATCAGTAAGCGGCGCATGCGCGAAACCAGAGAATCGTGGTCATCGCTAAGAGACGCAACTGTCGGTTTGGGATTCATCGCGCGCGCAACCGGCTCTTGAAGAGTGACACCCGCGAGCAGCGCGCGCCGAACATCTCCGTCAGTCAACGTTCCCTTGAGACGATTTCCGTCGACAACGAGAGCGATTTGCAAAGTACTGTCGTCGATGGTGCGAATCGCTTCTTGGATCGTCACATCTGCGCTTACGCAGCATGTCTTCCATTTATTCATGGTTTGCTTTCCCTGTTCCCATGGCTCAACCAGGATTCATGCTTAACGGTATCGAGTCGGCTCGTTGGACAAGCTGCTCAATGCCTCTCACAAAAACGCCGCTCATGAGAGGCACCTGGCGGCGCACATCATAGCTTGTACTGACACTTCCTGCTCACTTCAGCATCCGGATGATCCTGGCAGGCACGCCGGCGACGACGGCATAAGCAGGCACATCTTTTACGACCACAGCACCCGCACCGATCACAGCACTCTCGCCAACATCAATGGACTGTCTGACGACGGCACCCGCGCCCACATGCGAGCCAGCGCCGATGCGCACGGCCCCAGCCAGCGTGGCGCGTGTGGCAAGATGAACATGGCTTTCAATCATGCAATCGTGGTCCACAATTGCGCCGGTGTTGACGATGACATTTTCACCCAGCGTGACACATGCGCTGACAACGGCCCCCGCCAGAATCATGCACCCTCTGCCGATTTCGGCTGACGGCGAGAGAACGGCGGATGGATGAATTGAGGCGATCGGCTCCATGTCCAATGCGTTACACATTTCGAACAATTGCCTGCGATGAGATGATTCGTCCACGCTTCCAACACCAATGAAAAAGCGGCGAATGCCCAATTCCCTGAGTTCCGCAAGCATGCTGTCGTCCCCCAGGACGGGCACCCCGAGAATCAGCTTTCCTCTTATCTCGGGATCCGGGTCGAGCAGACCTACCAGCTCGAACCGGTTCTGCATACGCAATATTTCGATCAGAACCTTGGTGTGGCCGCCAGCACCTATGCCTATTGCACGTTCGAGCATCGTCACGATCCCTTGCACACGGAGAGAGGAAGGCGAACGGACCGTCCGCCAACCTCAAAAGCTCTCTCAGACTTGCTGCTCTGTCCAAATCTGGCGGCCGTTATGCGGGCTGCAAATATCCCCAGGGACTCGGCGATGAAACCTGGATGAATCATGTGCGTCATGGGTGCAGGTCCAGCAACAGGTCTCTCCGGACGTCGATTAGCGGTTGCCGGTACAGCGTTACGCTGAAATCGTTGGGCAGATAATCGTGCCGAAGCGCAACGTAGGGAGTGATGGACAACGCCAGCGAGAATACTCGTTCGGGAGGCCATGGTTGAACTTCCGGGGCAAATTTATGATACCGGGTGGTCAGCAGGCTCACATAGGCGGCTATGCTACTAAGTTCAAACTGCCGGCGTGTTACTGACTCCAACAGCTTCCACCCGTCGGCGAGCCGGACATTATTGTGAATGCCGAAAGACACAACATAGTCAAATGACTGAGAAGGCTCCCACTTCAGAAAATCGCCAGACTCGAATTGCAGCTGCGGGAACCGTTCGCGGCAGCGGCGGACCATCTCCGATGAGATATCGAAGCCCACATATGTGCATTGAATATTACGAGCCTCGAGGCGCTCGTAAAGCCCTCCGAGTCCGCACCCAACGTCTAAAATGGATTTCCCCTGCAGGTCATTTTGCAAGATGAAGGCTTCGAAGCGCATGCGCTGGGACCGCGCGCTTTGGTCGACACGCTCGAAGTCGGAGTGGGACGTGACGGCGCGCCTGTCCCAGTATTCTTGAACCTGGCTGACGGCAGCGGTCATGTCGCCGGAATCGCGACTTACTGACTGTTCTTGTTTCTCCAAGTGACCCTCCCAGCCTCTATAACGATTCGCGCACAAGCATGAAAGCCTCAGCGTATTCAACGTTCACCGTCGCCCCACGGTACCGCGCCAACGCCCGAATCGCCGACGGACCGCGCGGCATCGGATCCGCCTGCGCCTCCGATTCAAAAACACTCATGATTTCCACCTTGCGCTCGCAATACGGTGTTATGTCTATATAGACATTCGGAACAAATGCGCTCGATTGCGCAGGCGCCGCGGCTTCGGTTGAGGAAAGAGTCTCGAAACTTAGAATGCGGCTCACCCCAAACCTGCGCATATAGAAAGCTTTCAAAACTGAGAGAGCCGCCCTGAATACCACTTCGTGATCTGTATTCACGTCTCCTCGATGGGGTAGATACACGATATCGGGATGAACCTGTTCGATAGCCGTGCGCAGCCCATCGATCACCCGAGCAAACGGAATGGCATCCAATTCAGTAGTCGGAAGCCGAAGCCGATGGACGCTTTGCATTGAATAGCATCTTGCAACCGCTTCCACTTCCGCAGCTTTGCGTTCAATCAGCTCGGATGACCATTGTGGGGAATGCGCCTGCGTCACGATTGCCCAGTGGAGGGAATGCCCCTCCCCATGATGGCGAAGAAGCGTACCACCGCATCCAAGGGTTTCGTCGTCGGGATGAGCGGAGATCGCAAGTACGTTCATAAGCAGGCGTCCTTTGCCTTCAGTAAGTCATCGCTTTTCGGAATAGTTCCGGGCCCAGTTCCACTTCTCCAAGTATTTTTGCAATGCGATGAGCGGCGAATCCGTCGCCGTAGATACTCGGGCACCTGCGCACTTGTTCCTGAAACTCTCGGTCTTCCAGGCAACGAAGACATGCGTTCTTCACCTCAGCCACATCCGGCCCGATGCAAATCAGATTCGACCCTGTCTCTCGCAATTCCTGACGCTGCCCTATGAGCACTCCAGGCACTTTGAGAAAGCCGGATTCAATGACAATTGACGAAGAGTTCCCGACGATAGCGGCACAGCGCCTGTACAACGAAACAAACTGGGGACTTGAAAGCGAGTGGTACACAATCAGGTTGCCATTCCTGGCTTTCGCATCGTCAATGGCGTGGCGGAAGGCAATATTGCCGGGGTCGAAGTTTGGATAACTGCAGAACACCGGAAAGCCGAGCGAGAGGATGCCTTCCAGCACTCGACTCATTTCTTCTCCGCCCAACTCTGAATCAAGCAAGGGCGAGGGATGATGAATGAGCATGAAGAACGGCTGGCGCACGTCGATTCCAAATTCGCGGTTGAGCTCCTCGTCGGAAAGATCCTTCTCTTCGCGCAGCCGGTCCAACCCGGTGCCTCCGGTTGTCCAAACCTTTTCCGGATCCTCGCCCATGCGAATCAGACGCTCCCGATGACTCTCTGTCGCCGTAAAATGTAAATGCGCAAGTTTCGAAATTGCAGGGCGGAGCAATTCATCCAATTCGGCGGCAAGAGCCCGATCACCGCCAAACATGTGCGCTACAGGAATCTGCTGAAAGTCCGCTGCCAATGCCCCGGCCAGCGCTTCTTCCCGGTCTCCCGCCACGAACATCACATCAGGACGATTATCGGCAATGACTCGCGTCACGCCTTCCATTAGATTGCAGAAAGACAATGCTCTTCCCGGCCAACTCTCAGAGCAGAGCAGCGATTCAACCGTGCCGGCAATTTGAAAGCCATCGCGACGAATATTCTCAATACCCATGCCATGGAATGGCGAAAGGTGAGCGGCTCCCGCAATCACTTCAGCAGACAATCCTGGCGTATTGGACACGGCTCGGATAACGGGGCTCATCAGGTCGTATTCCGACCGTGCTCCCGTAACAAAAAACACCCGACGTAATTGACTCATGACTGATTCACTTGCGCCCCTAAGCTGCTACGCTCTCGGCGGCATTGGCAGCCGCCTCCGCAACTCTATCAACATCTTCATCGCTCATCCCCGGATAAATCGGCAAAGACAGCAGGTGCTCGCGCCACCCATTGGCTACAGGCCAAGGCCCCCCAGAGACTTTCCCATTCGCATCCACCCAGCGGTCCAGCCAGGGATTCACAGACGTGCGCGCGTCGATTCCCTGAACACGCAATGCGGCGGCCAGAATTTCAGACGCGACATCAGTTCGTACAATGTATCGGTAGAAACTGTGGCCTTCGCTCATCTCCGGCAGTTGTAGACCTCGACACTGCCGCAGCCGATCCATATATCTTGCCGCGATCGCCCTTCGCCGAAACGCAAAGGTTTGAAGCTGTTCCCATTGAATCATGGCCAAAGCGGCGTTGATATCAGCGAGTCTGCCTGGCAGCGCAGGAGGAATAACACCGTTCCAGTGACCTTGCTGGGCGGGCTCATCGCAGTCGAGAAGATCCGTTATGCGATCGGCAAGTAACTCGTTTCGGGTGAGGACCGCGCCTCCGCTGCCGCCCGTGAAGTATTTCGTGCTGGAGAATGAGAAGACTGCCAAATCGCCTGCCTGGCCAGGGCAATCTCCTTCGCCGACCGATGCAGGCGAAGTTGCACAGTCCTCAATCCAGGGCAGGCCCATTCGGCAGACTGCCGCGGTATCCAGCGGGGCGCCATAGGCGCGTGGAACAATCAACGCGGAAGTCTCGGCTGGAACCGACCGAAGATCAATGGTGAGATCCCGTGCTGAGATATCCGCCAGCCACGCGCGGTGTCCCGCATTCAATACGGCGGCCAGGACGCTGGCACAGGTCAGGACCGGAATGGCGACCAGAGAGTCCGGCTTGAGATCGAGTGCGCGCACTGCCAGGGATAGGGCATGAAAACCGGAGGAAACCGCGAAACCAAATGGCAGGCTGGTTGACTCACATAGGCGTTGTTCGAGATCTCGAGCGGCCGGCCCGTTCCCGACAAATCCTCGCTCCATGACGAGCCGGACAGCTTCTGCTTCCCGGGCTCCCAGCGTCGGCATTGAATGAGGGATACGCGTTTGATTTCTTTCTGCTGTGTCCACGGATTATCCAACCAATTCGAGAGAGGGCAGCAGGTCGAATTGTCCCAGTCGCATTGCACCAGCGTCGTTCTAGACTGGCGCGATTTGAGGAATTTGAGGAATCTGTGTTCTGCCCGCGAGCATGATCTCTCTTGCCTTAGGCCCTGTGTTGAGAATCAGATCCAGAGCTGAAAGATCGGGAATGAACCCCGCGCCCGGGTGACACTGCGGATAGGCTTGATTCGAGTACTGCTGATATTGCAACTCGATGCCGTGCTGCTGAAATGTCTTCTCATGCTGGTACGCGAGGGCGCCTTGTCCGGACAGGTACACATCGGCGCCAACTGCCTTGCATATGCTGATCACCAGGTCTTCCGCCTTCCCGCTCACATCCAGTTGCGAAGCGCGTA
>Ga0302274_10001982_pt1 | contig 19079 bp, 11 predicted proteins | sample III_Bog_N2_1_FD_198755 | JGI IMG/M metagenome (GOLD analysis project Ga0302274, IMG submission 198755) | Peat permafrost microbial communities from Stordalen Mire near Abisko, Sweden - III_Bog_N2_1 | ecosystem: Environmental > Terrestrial > Soil > Wetlands > Peat | place: Sweden: Abisko...
GTCATCTTGGCCAGGAGCAACTCGATGCGCTCGACTTCGAGCCGCCGGAGTTTGGCGGTACTTGCCCACTGCTCCATCCGTTCGCTGTCAGAGGTGAACTCAGGGGACATTGCTACCCACCTGTTCTCGTTCTCGCGAGCAGCACGGAGTGCGGACTGGAGCGCGTCTGCGCTTTGTTCCTGTGGGCTATCCATCAGGATCAAGTTTACAGCCCCATTGTGGTTCTTCATCCGCAGTGGCCCACACTGCAATCGAACGCATCAAGGTTCCTGGTCCCCCCGCACCGAGTCAAAAACAATTGCGGAGCAGCCCGAGGGGTTCCGTGAAGAATTTCAAATGCTGTTGTAGAGCGGTGAGGCTGAAAGGAGTTAGCATCTTTGCATCTCCATGTCACCGCTCGAAGAAAGCTCGCTCGGCAAAACCGCTCTCATCGTCGGAGGCATGGGCCTTACAGCGCTTGTGGCCATGTCGGTCGCCAGCCCCTTCGCTGCCGCCACCATCGCCGTCGCTGGCCGCGTTCTTGGCCATAAGCTGGGCGACTCCGCCGCCGATCTCACTGGGGTGTTCGTCAACAAGCTCAACGACTACTTCTGGGACTCAGCCGCCGACCCGCTCATCGACGGCTTCCGTAAATCCCACCCCACCGTTGAAGACACCTATCGCCGCGCCTTCGAGCTAAGCCTCACCAGCCTCCATCCGGCCTACGAGAAGATCAAGGCAGAAAACCCATCGGCTGACTCCGAATACGACTGGTTCGGCAAATGGGACTTCGCCCTCAAGAACGGCATCCCTTTCGACGCGCATGGAATGAAGCTTCCCAAGACGAGCGCTGAGGCCGATGCCACCTTCAAAACCGCCATGGAACGGCTCGCCGCCATGGGTACAAAGCGGCGCGAAGGCAACCTCTCCATCACCACCATAGAGAGCGAACCCCTTCCCAAATCGCTTCTCAATCTCCTCAAAGAAGGCCTTCCCGGTAACTTCGATCAGTTCTTCCGCGACCTGCTCGTCAAGCCGGAAAATGCCACCGCACTCAATGAGGCAACACTCGACTTCCACAGCAACGTCCTCGTTAACCTCGCGGAACTCAAGGCGACGACAACCGCCACCCACAAAATGGTCGAGTTCCTCTACAACAAGGCCCTGGCCGAAGGAAAGACTCAGCCGCAAAGCGACCAGGCGAAAGACGCAGTGATCAATCGGCTGACAGAAGAGCTCGAAAAATACAAAGCTGCGCTCACTGCGCGCCCAGAATCGAAGGATTCGTCGGCAGAACAGGACGAGGCCTACAAGAAGGCCATCGGAGCCAACGACTTCGACGCAGCCCTCAGAATCAAGTCCGAGATGACGAAACAGAGCAGCTCAAACGCCGCGCGCGACCTCTTCGATCTCGGCAGAGTCCATGAGTTCCGCTTCGAATGGCCCCAGGCTCTCGATTGCTACCGCCAGGCCTGGCGGTTGAGTCACAACCGCGAGCACGGCTTCCAACTAGCCCGCCTAGAGCAGTTTCTCAATCATCACACCGAGGCCATCGCCGCATACGAGGCAGTCGTGCCACTTTATAGCGAGCCGGGGAGCCGCGCCCAGGTTCTCAATAACCTCGGGAACGTTTATACCGACACCCACCGTATTAAGGACGGCAACAGGGCCCTAAATGAGGCTGTCGCCACGTTCAGAGGATGCGCTCAGGAAAATCCAGACGTTTATTTGCCTCTGGTTGCGACAGGTTTGATTAACCTCGCTGGAAACTACTTTTCAGAAAACCGTTTGGACGACGCCGAAGGAGCCTGGAAGGAGGCGCTATCCGTTTACCAAACTCTCGCCCGGAGTAACCAAGAAGCAAACTTACCCCGAATCGCTGCGATCCTCAGCAATCTTGGCGCACTCTATTTCCGTCGCGGGCGTCTGAACGAAGCCGAAGCTGCGTGCGATGAAGCCGTGGTTATCCTTCGCAACCTCGCTAAAGATGGATCAGAGACACACCTTTCGGACCTAGCTATGGCGCTAGACAACCGCACCGGCCTTTATGCAGGCCGCGGTCAAATGAAGGAAGCCCGCTCTGCCCTAGGAGAAGCGATTAGTATCCTTCGGGAACTCGCCAAAGCGAATCCCGACTCTCGCCTGCCAGAACTAGCCAACGCGCTCAACAATCTGGTCCTCCTTGACTTTTTGGGGGGACGGCTTGAAGACGCAATAAACCACGCCGTTGAAGCCAGACGAATCCTGACGCCGATTTGGGAAATAAACCCCTCCGCCCATGGGGACCTCATGGCCAGGATCCACAGAAATCGCGCAGAGATCGCAGAGGCTGTCGCGAAGGCCACCAACCAGCCAACCACCGAAGCCTGCGCCCTCGCCCGCCGCGCACTCGCCGCCGCCCTCGACCCTGCCCTCAAGCAACAGATCCATCAGCTCATCGACCGCCTCTGCCCCGGCTCCTGATTTTCTTCTCGTCATGATTCTGCGTGATCTACGACGGGATGACAGAGCACCATTCATGTAGCTTGTTGCTGAAGGTCTTCTATCACGCACGTGCAAAAGCCGTAAGCGCATAAACTCGATAGAGCGCTCAAGCTGACTCATGCTCGCACCCGTGCAATGCGTTCAAGCCCGTCGGGTGGGCAAATCATGGCGCTCCTGCTCCAGGAGCGTCCTTCAGGGTGGGAAGACGGGCGCACGAAAAAATGGGGCCTGCCGAAGCAGACCCCAGAAGTGATTCTTGACCTCAAGCCGCTTTCTTGGTCTTTGGCTGTGTGGTCTTCCCTGCCGGCTTGGGTGCCAGCTTGGCTTTCTCCTTCGCGGCAAACTCCTGCTTGACCTTGAGGCTGATGGCGTCCACATCCACCTTGTAGGCTGTGGTGGCGTCGCGGAGAACCTGCGCCGCGTTCTGCCGGGTGGCCGCGTGGAGAATGGTGATCTCTACCAGCAAGCCGCTCAACGCTCCTTCCTCGGCACTTCGCAGATAAGCCGTAAACAGCTTCCCGATAGAGTCGCTGTCCTTCGCTTTCTTGATGCCACGTTGACGGGCGACAATCTCCAAGCGGCGCTCGTCCAGCAATGCCGCCAACCGCTCGACCACAAAAAGCAGGTCGCGCTTCATCAATCGCACTGGAACGGCTGCGACTACTGCGGCCAGTGTGCGGAGTCCGGTCGCCTGTGCGAGTGCTTCCTCGCGGCGGCGCTTCTGTTCGTCGGCGTTGCCTTTGGGATCGCGCATGGCGGACTGCTTTTTGGCATGATGCACCGGGCAATCTGCCTGAGTGCAAACCTTGCGGAGTTCACCCTTCTCGCTGCCTTCGGAGACAATGGCCTCGGTGGTGTACTTGCACGTCTTGAACTCCGGGCGGGTCGCCTCTTCTTTCGTCCTGGGCTTCTCCTGCCGGACTTCGACATACTTGTTGCGCGGAATGGTGGTGCTGCCTTCCTGCTGCTTGCCATAGCCTGTGCTGATTTGTACCAGCTTCGGTTTCGCTGCGATGCTCTGGCGAACATAGCTTTCCAGTTTCGCCGCGTAGCATTTTGGGTCCGAGCATGAATTCGGATGGGCCGTTCCCATGTCGGCGAAGAGCAACGTATTGTGTCCGGTGCGTTTCGGGCATTCGATGCAAGAGCCCGCCTCTGATACAAGCTGCGCGTCTTCTTTCGAGAACGGCGCGGTAGCGAGTTCCAAAAGGATGTTGTGCTCAATCCACTGCTGAAGGTGGCGCAAGGGTAACAGGATACGCTTGGTTTTGTTGCCGCTGCCGTACTGCTCCTGATAGCAAGCGGTGAGGGCCTCTTCCTGCTGTGCGGGTTGCAACTTCGCCAGCAAGAGCGCGTGTCCGGTGCCGATCTCATCGCGGTAAAATGCTTCGACTACCACGGGCGCAAGCTCGGTCAATTTCAAACGAGCGACGACAAACGCGGGTGTCTTTCCAGTGCGAACAGAGATTTGCTCAATGGAATATTTCGGCTCTTCCAAGTTGAGAAGAGCGCGAAAGCCGTTGGCCTCCTCCATCGGATGCACATCGGCGCGAATCAAATTTTCGACTAGCTGCGCTTCAAGTGCCTCCGCGTCGGTTAGGTTGACGATGCGAACCGGCACAGTTTCGGCCTCGGCCATCTGCGCGGCACGGTAGCGCCGCGCTCCGGCAACAATCTCGAAGCCGCGTTCAGTCAAAGGCCGCACAAGCAAGGGCGAGAGAACTCCTTGAACGCGAATACTCTCAGCAAGCTCTTTGAGGGCGGCATTCTCAAAGATGCGGCGGGGGTTGGTGGTGGACTCGGTGAGGACGGCAAGGGGAAGGTCGCGATATTCGGTCGTGGTGTTCGGGTTCATGTCTGCTCTCCTTGAGCGGGTTGGTGTTCCGGTGATGGTGGAGCGGACGGCATGAGGCCGCCCGCCGCTGAAAAGAGTTGGCTAGCTGGCTTTCGCCAGTTCCGACTCTTCCTCCTGCATCTGTTCCGCTGCGGGTGTTTCGAGTGCGGAGAGAATGACGGCAGAGGTCCGCTGAATAACTTCCAAGCTCTCGGCCAAAAGTGCCGCGTTGCCGTGGTACAGGTGGATGTAATCCGCCGATACCTGGCCGGTGTTGAGGCCGATGGCTTTTCCGACTACAAAGGCGATTGCCTCGGCTTCGGTTTCGCGTACCGTCTTGGTGGTTGCGGTCCGCCGCTCTGCCTTGTGCAACATCTCGTGCGAGAGTTCATGCACAAGGGTTGAGAACTCCTCGGCTTCGGACTGGCCGGGAAGCAAAGCGATCTTTCCGCCGTAGCTCACTCCCAAGGCCGGGGCGATAGACTCCTTGAACTCAATCTCGATTCCCTGAGCGGTAATGAATTCGATCAGCCGTTCCCGCCGTTCGCCAACATCGCCGCACACTTTGGTTGAAAGTTCGGGAAGCTCTTCGCCATCGGTCTGGCTCACATCGAAAACATAGGCCGAACGGAATCCAACCAAAACGGCTTGATTCTGTGTGCGGATGTCCTTCTCGGCCTCTGCGTCCTTCTTGCGCTTGATGCCAATCACCGGAGCAAGAATGCGGATGCCGCGCTCTCCCTTCCTCACTCTCCGTTTAAGCTGGTTCCACGCATACAGGCCAGCAACGCGGGTTGCATCCGGCTTCTGGCGTGCAATCTCCAAGATGTTGCCAAACGAGTACTTGTGAAATCTGCCCATCGCGGTTAGATAGGCTGTGAGTCCTTCGCTGTGTCCCTGCTCTAGTTGCTCGATCAGGGCTTGCACGTTGGCCGCGATTACTTCTTTCGCGGTCTGCTTCTGCTGCGGCTGGTTGGAAATCGGTGTGGGCGAGTTGACGGTGTTTGCGGAGTTGATGGCTACGGTCTGCATGGGTGTTGCTCCTTTGTCTTTGCTTTTGAATGGCCGTGCTGTTGTTGTTCACACAACAACGCCTTGGCCCAGGCCCACGCCTGCGGGGGTAGCAACTGCAAGCCGAGGGGTATCCCCACCCTTGCAACGAGAGCGCAGCGGAAGTGGAAAGGGCGTAGCGCAGCGGAGGTCTGCACAAGCGCAGCGCGGAAGATTGGGGAGTGGCTTGCGGGCGCGAGTGGGCAGAGCCCCTTAGGAAGGGCTTCTAAAGGGAAGGCGTTGCGGACAGGACACAGGTCCGCTAGAGGGGTAGCGCAAGACGTGCCGTTTTTCACTGCGGCGCGCCTGAAGCGTAGGGCAGGAGCCCTCACTGAAACGGGAAGAAGTTATAAAAATGAAGATGATTTTCTGGTCGCGATACGCCCTACCAAAATCCTAGAATGCATCTCTGACGGCCCATTTCTGACAGCCCATTACGGGCAGTATTTCCGCCCCGAAAAACACCCCGAATTGTCTATAACCCTCGTATAATCAGAACAGTGGCATTGACATGAGGGTGAACGTTCTATGACCCGACGCACGCTAGCTTCTAAGATCGCCAAACTGCCTGCAACGCTGCCAATTACAACCGCATTTGAACGCGAATTGAGAAAGCTCCGCACTTGGGGCACCACTTCCGTTTGGTATTCGACTCAAAAAGAGCACTGGCTAGGGTGGCTAAAGGGATATGGCGGACCTGGCTATTACGAACGGAAGAATTGGAATCGTGACGCAGAATTTGTCTACAACCACATCGTGTGTCCACCGATGGTTTTGTGGTTAGGAGAGGCATCTGGCATTTCACCGATCTTGGTTCGTAATGCCAAGAAAGCAGCACTTAGCGCAAAGCCAACTTTACCTGCTCAATCAGCGGCAATCAGGCGAGTGATTTCTTGGGTGTTGATTGAAGAAAAGATCGAAGGCGCAATTGGTAAAGCTTCACGTGAGCATGCTGGGCGTGGAGTAGGAGAGAAGAAAAGTTATGAAGAGTAAGCTGAGATTGTCGACATTTCAGATCGGGTGTCCAACCAAGCGTGGGGAGGGCCTTCGAGTAGGGGTAACTAGGCGTCCGCCTCGCGGTGTTCCAAAGAGGCTATGGGTTCGCGACGGACACTTTGATGTGTGGCTTCCTTCCCTGGCACCAAGTGCGAAGCTACTCGCGCGATTCAAGAAGCGCGATTTTAGCAATCTCGCAGACCGCAAAGCATTCTTCGACAGCTACGAGCGAGAACTGCTAGCCACGGCGGAGGGTAGGCAGAACGTCGCGCTCCTCGCGCAGGTAGCTGCGCGAATGCCTATCAGCATTGGTTGCTTCTGTGAAGACGGATTACGATGCCATCGCTCTCGTCTTTTCAAGATTCTCCAGAAGCACGCGCCACGGTCTTGACCTACAAATTAACCTAAACAAGGTAGATAAGAATCCACAAATGCGGAACACGAACAGTGAAATTCGAGTGAAGCAATACGACAAAGGAGAATGAATGCAAACAATCATCCAGGTCCTTCCCAAGCGCACAGGTTCACTTCGAGAGAAAACTATCAAGGATGCCCGGTTACAGAAATTCGATCTTTTCGTCACAAAGGAAAAGACTATGGATCGAAGCAAAGGGTGGTCAGAGCTAAAGCTGGGAAAGGGACCAGGTGTTCTCAAGATCGAATGGCACGCTCCTTCTCAGACGCTCATCTGCCGCATTGAGACGAAGAACGACCCGCCCTACGTCATATGCGGGGCCTTCATCAGCTTCTTGCTTGCTCACTACTCAAGCCAAATTGCTTCGATGCACACGTACACGTATCCAACCCTGAAGCGTAAGAAGGTAGCAAAATGAATTTCCTGGATTAGTTTGATAGCGGCCAAGTTGGCAATTTCGGTTAACCTGGATGCAGCTGGCGAGCGCTCATTTCTCCCACGTCTGGATGCCATTTGGTGTTGTTCCCAAGGGTTTGATCGTACTTGCTGAAAAAGCAAAAAAGGAAAGCCAAATGCGAAAGAACAGTGGCAGAAACATTATCGATGAAGAGGTGATTCAGGATTGTGTTCGCTACGGTGCAGAAGACAAGTGTTTGGCATGGCTCCGATGTAAGCCCCGCACGCTTAGGCAACTGGGTCATGACCACAAGAAATGGCTAACGCAACTTTCTGTGTTTACGACCATCCCAACTGTGCTGGAGGTTCTGTCAACCGCCAAGGATGCTAATGTGCGTCGAAACGTGGCTGCCAATGCCTACACGCCGAAACCAGCACTAAAGAACATGGCAACAGGCACCGACTGGGAGGTGCTCAAATCCATCGGGAGTAATCCTAATTCGCCAGCCACCCTGTTAAAGAAGATGGCTGCCAGCAAAGAATCAGAGATACGTATAGCGGTGGCTCTCAACGCGAACGTTCCTCTTGCAGTTCTGATTATGCTGTCTCGCGACAAAGATCGGTTTGTGCGCATGGCGGTTGCTGATCTCGCCAAAACACCGAAAGCAATACTAAGTAAGTTATCTGCCGACAAGAACGCGGAAGTTCGTAGAGCAGTAACCTTCAACTCCAATGTGCCGAGTGGAGTTCTGAAAAGGTTATCCTCTGACAAGGTCAGGGCTGTTCGTAGAAGAGTGACGCTGCACTCCAATACGTCTTCTGCGGTACTTAAGAAATTGGCCAATGATAGAGACGAAGAAGTCCTCCAGGGCGTCGCGGAGCACGCCAACACTCCAGTTCCCGTACTGGCTAAAATGGCTATCTCGAAGAAACTTACATTTCGCGATTGGATGGCAAAGAACGACAAAATACCGGCTACAGTGCTGGAGATCCTTTCCAGGGACGTGGACTCGGGTGTGCGCCAGAGTGTAGCGTGGAACGCCAATGCGTCGGCTACGGTGCTAAGAAAGCTGTCTGTCGACAAGGACGCGGGAGTGCGTCACGCTGTGGCGTCGAACGCCAAAACACCGGCTGCTGTGTTGGCGAAGCTGGCTGGTGACGATGATTTGGATATACGCACAAGCGTAGCGATGAACGACAGCACACCGTCCGCGGTACTTGAGGAGATGGCCAATGAAACCCCGGAATTTCTCTGTTACGTGGCCGCGAATGAGAATACTCCGGTTCGACTTCTAAAGAAATTGTCTGTTGCCAAGGACATCGGCATACGCTGCAATGCGGCCGAGAATGCCAGTATGCCACCTGCGATCCTAAGGAAGCTGTCAAGAGATGGGAATGCGAGTGTGCGCTTTAGTGTCGCTCGAAATACCCATACGCCGAGCGCGCTTCTGGTGCAATTGGCTAGTGACACTGATTCGGATGTGCGCGAGGAAATAGTCAGAAATGACTCCACGCCAGCAGCGGTGCTAATGAAACTGTCCGCAGACAAGGCCTTGGCAGTTCGTTGTAGGGTAGCTTATAGCTCCAGGGCATCAAGCGCAATACTGCAGAAGATGTCCATTGATACTCACCCGTGGGTGCGCCTGGCCGTGGCTAAACACGCTAACACCCCAGGTACTGTGGTGGAGAATCTTCGAAGGGACGTGGTTTCGTATGTGCGAGAGGCAGCGAGGGATGCCTTTTGGAAAAGGTAACCCTCCTGTCGGACAAGAAACTCGCAGCAGCGGTGCGAGTTTTGCCGCAGGATGCAAGGCCCGTAGCCAATATGAAAAGCCGCGCCGGCGAAAGCCGGCGCGGGCGTGCCCAGCTAATATTCGCTGGGCAGGTGAATGACGTTGTTGGCGAAGTAGAGTTTCACTTCGTCAACCGGGAAGTCAGTGAACGGGATCTCCTGCGTATAAACAGGGTTCCCATTTCCGTCGTCGCAGAACACGGTCGCGCTGCGGTCAGAGTGAACCTTCAAGTTCCAGACCTGGAATTCTTCGGCTGACACTGACTTGTCATGCTGCTGTGCGATAGCAATGATGTCTAGCAGCCAGTAAGCGCCGCCCTGGTCGGCAACGTACTTTGCGCCGTCGGTATACAGGACCGCGCGATTGATGGCGTGGCGATACCAGTTCTCAGAGCCTGTGAACTGACGGAGTTGAACTTCGGAAAGTGTTGCTGTGTTCGTCATGTTATTCCTCTTTTCCTTGAAGTGACCCCAACGGTGGGGCAAGAGAGGCACAAGTATGCTGCCGTGTAAAGCGCAGCAGTCATAGCTTTTTGGGGGGACCGTGACCGAAGAGCATGGGGGAGCCAAAACAGCGTCATTGACGGCAAGCGGCGGCAGCTAAAGTGCCATCCGCCCGCCGTTCATTGGGTCACGGAAAAGAGGCAGTTTCAACACAGCAATCAATTCGAGTTCGGAGCCTGAAAGCGATATCGACTGACTAGACTGCTGAACGTGGCACTCGCATCAATCGCGTCGCGCGGAATCAGCGCATAGTACCAAGGCTTGTCGCTCACAGAGGTCGCGTGCTTGCACCAGAGCGTTACTGCAGCCGATACATAAGCATCTAACGCGCGTTTCGGATTTGCTGAGGCCGGAGAGGCATCACATATAGACTTGGCCGGTATTCATGGCTGCGACTGCGGGCTGGTTCAGTATGCCCACTCTTCATGGCGAACGGGCAACAGATTGAGATGGTCCCGCCGAAGCCGCCAATTCGGCATGAATTGGTCCATCAGTGCGAGAAAACGGGCGTTGTGGGTTGGCTCCAGCAGGTGCGTCATTTCATGCACCACGATGTATTCAAGGCATTCCTTGGGCTTCTTGGCCAATTCCGTATTGAGGCGGATGGTACCCGCGCGGTGAGTGCAGCTTCCCCACTTGGTCTTCATCTGCTGCACATGAAACCCCGCAATCTCAACGCCCAGAACCGCTGACCATCTCACGACTACTGCGGGGACCACCGCCTTCAACTGACCCCGATACCATTGAGCCACGATCTCCTGCTTCTTCTCCTCAGTCGTCTCTGGGTGTACCCGAAGCAACAACCGGCTATGCTGAACCTCGATTGAAGGTGACTGATCGGTGTCAATCACACGCAACAGATAGCGTTTGCCCCAAAGATAATGGCTCTCAAGATTCAGGTACTCACGAGGCGTTTCGCGTTCCTGTTCACGGAGCTTCCTTTGTTGCTGCTTTATCCAGCCGAGTTTGGAAATTGCAAAGATGCGAATCTTATCCTGGCTCATCCGCACGGGCGCTGAGATGCGGACTCGACCGGTTGGCGGATACACGCTGAGGTGGACGTTCTTGATGTCCTTGAACACCACATCCACCGCGATCTCGCCTAGATCAAGCCGTTCCGCCATCAGTATTCACCCTGCGCCTTGATGATGAGAAAAATGCGCTCGACCTCGGCTTGATCCTGCACGACGCCATAGATCGCTGCCTTGATGACCTGTTCACGAGCTTGAACTCCACGCCAGCCATCCGGGCGCACATGCCGTACGCTGGCGTCAATCTTCAATGCCAGCTCTCTATTCTCCCCGAGGTTGTTCCAGAGTGCTCGCTTGCCAGGTGTATCAAGATCCTCTGGCGTCTCCTCTGCAAGTCCTGCCTGTACCTTAGCGGCCAAGGCGGCAATGCGTTTCAGATATTCCTCGTATTCGATTGCCTTAGCTTTGCGGGCGGCGATGATTTCGTCAAGCAGTGCAGACATCTCCTCGTAAAAGGCGGGATCGTTCAGATGCTCTTTGATAATCTTTCGGCGGACGTTGTTTTCGATCACCTCTGAGATTGCATTCCTGTCGCCCTTCAAACCGCCGAGTTGCGAAGATATGGCACTGGCGATGCCGGTCTTTACGATCAGTTCCAGCAAACCCATGTTATCGAAGAAGGAGATTTTGCGCGGCTCGTCGGCTTCGATATAGGTGTCGATTAGGTGCCGCATGTCCGCTTCGTAAGCCTTGAGGTCGAGCGTCTCGCCGCTGGCGTTGCGAATGGTCTCTCGGATGTCCAGGTAGTATGCGATCACCTTCTTGATGCGGCTAATGTCGGCGGCGCTATATCCCGCCCGGTCCAATTCGTCGCCAATGTTGGCGTAGGCCCTGACCAAGGCGACGCACGCCATGTAGAGAGCAACCCGCTGCGGTTCACGTTCTTGCAGGTCGGTGGGAATCTCAGTGTTGCCGCAAAAATAGTGGATGTGCTCCAGCTCGCCCTTGGGCGGCTCGACCGGCTCGCATAACAGGATGAGCGATTCAATGGCGGTATCGAGTCGTTCCTTGCCTTTCTTCAAACGATCCTGGAGCAGTATCTCCGGGTCGGTTCCGCCCGCACTATGGTCAAGTTCCGAGGTGTAAACAGCGATGGCATTTTCGACCTTTTTGAACAAATCCTTGTAGTCCACGATATAGCCGAAGTCCTTGTCTTCACCGTCCAGCCGGTTAGTGCGGCAGATGGCTTGGAAGAGACCGTGGTCCTGCATCGACTTGTCGATATAGAGGTAGGTGCATGGCGGCACATCGAAGCCGGTCAGCAGCTTGTCAACCACCACCAGGAGCTTCATGTTCGCTGGCTCTTTGGTGAACAGTGTCTTGGCCTTCTCCTCGTAGGTCTCAGTCTTGGTCATGCCTGGCGCGGCTTCAACGCCCTGTAGCAGTTCTGTGTAGGTGTTGTAGATGAACTGTTTGTCGGTTTCCGAGTTCGCGCCGGTCTCTTCCAGCGTCACGTCTCTGGTCATCGGGTTATAAGAAGTGACGACCGCGCACTTGCCCTTGAGTGGTGTCTTCTGGAACAGAGTGAAGTATTTGCAGGCCTCGTAGATGCTAGACGCGACCAGGATTGCATTGCCGCGATCGCTCGAAAGGCGTGGCTTCACGCTGAAATCGAAGAGGATGTCGCTCACCACGCGGTCCATGCGCGACTTCGAGCTGAGCACGTGTTGCATCGTGCCCCATTGTTTCTTCAGCTCTTCCTTCTGCCAGGCGTTCAGAGCCTTGGTCTTGGCTTCGAACCAGGCGTCAATCTTCTCTTCAGAACCGAGCCGCTGATCGATGTCACGCGCCTCGTAGATTAGGTCAAGCACCACCTCGTCCGCCACAGCCTCGCTAAACTTGTAAGTGTGGATGTAGCCGCCAAAGACCTCCTGGCTGGTCGTCTTGTCCTTTTTCAACAGCGGAGTGCCAGTGAACCCAATGAACACAGCGTTTGGCATCATTGCCTTCATCACGCGATGCAACTTGCCGCTCTGCGTCCGGTGACACTCATCCACAAAGACGAAGACCTCTCCTACGGTCTGGCTGGGCTTGGCTTGCAGGTCTTTGATGTAGGCTTCAAAGTCGTCCACGTCCCTGCGGCCGAATTTGTGGACCAGCGAGCACAGTAGCCGCGGCGTGGCCTGAGCAAGTTGACGCATCAGGTCGCTGCCGCTCGTGGTCCGTTTGATCGGCTCTCCCATCTCGGTAAAGACGCGCTCAATCTGCTTGTCCAGCTCATCGCGGTCGGTGATCAGCGCCACGCGGGCATTGGGATTGTTCTCCAGAATCCACTTGGCCAGCATCACCATGACAATGCTCTTACCGCTTCCTTGCGTGTGCCAAATGATGCCGCCCTTTTTCTGGCGAACATGTTCCTGCGCGGCCTCGATGCCGAAGTATTGATGGACGCGCGGCAGTTTCTTCTTGCCGCTATCGAATAGCACGAAGTCGTGCATCAGTTCAATCAGACGGTCCTTGCGGCACATCTTGAGCAGGTATTTGTCCAGCTTGAAGCGGCTGTTGTCTTCCTCGTCTTCCTTCCAACGCAGAAAGTACTTGTCTTCTGTGCCGATGGTTCCATAGCGCAGCCCCTCGGAGTCGTTCCCGGCAAAGATGAACTGCACGGTCGAGAAGAACCATGCATTGAACTCCGGCTGTTGATTGGAGAGGCTCTGACGGATGCCTTCGCCGATGCTGACACGGCTGTTCTTTAACTCGATCACGCCGATTGCAATGCCGTTGATGTAGAGCACAAGATCGGGTCGCCGCTCGTGGTTTCCCTTGAGCGTCACTTCCTCGGCAATCGCGAAATCGTTCTTCTCCGGCTCGTCCCAATCGATCAGCTTGACCGTGTCAGTGGGCTTGGCGGGATCGGTCTTGACCTGTACGCCGTAGCGCAAGAGCTTGTAGACGGCCTCGTTGTTGGCATAGAGGTTGCGGCTATAGTTGTCGGCCTCGGTGCGCAGCTTGTAGAGGGCCGCGCTGATCTGCGCCGGAGTATTTCCGTGCCCCGCAAGCCATGCCGAAAGAATACCCGCCTCGACATTGCTGTTGCCGTCGCGGTCGCTCCAGTCGCCCAGGTAGCGATAGCCCAGCTCGTCCACAAACAGCTTGATCACGCGCTCTTGCGTAACCCGCTCCGGTTTGCCGATATCGTGCATATCAACCCTTCACAAGCTTAAAGTTGATTTCATACCGATAGAAGGAGATGAACGGGACTGTCACCAGTGCCCAGCGTATTTTCTGGTCATTCTCCAGCGCGATGATCGCACCCTCCACCTTCTGGCCCTCTGCGGCAATCTCTTCTTGTACAAATCCGATATAGCGCAGGATTTGGCCCACAACCACATCGCTCGCTCGCCCACGTTTCAGTTCGATGACCAGCAAACGCTTCTTGTCTTTGCTAATGGCCAGGATGTCGATTGGACCGGCGTCCGTGGGATACTGCTGGCCAACTGGCTCTCCCTCTTCTTCGTAGATCGTGAATTCATTGCTGAGGGCTGTCTGGTTCCAATTCTTCACCAAGAACTCTTCCAAATGATTCTCCATCGCGAATGCGTATGGATCTTCGATCTCCGGGTCATTGGAAACAATCTTGACAGGAGTAAGCGCTTTGCCAAGCAGTAGCTCCAATTCTGTACTGTGGCTGCTGACTTCGCTCACCGTCCCGATGGAGCCCGCCGAGTGTTGCAATGCTTCGCTCATCGCGACCTTGGCGATCACGACATCGAGCCAGGTCACTTTTCGTCGATGAGGCAGGTCTGTACCTGCGACATAGTAGTAGTCGCCGATGATTTCGCCCACATGGTAGGACCCGGCCCCATCGGGACAGAGAACAATGTCACCCTTCTTGATTCCCTTCGATACCGTCCAGAGTGCTCCACAGGCCAGACCAGCGCCGATCTTCGTTTTGTCTGGGTGGCTGGCCAGGTAAATCGGGATGAATTGTTTATTGAATTCCCGCCACTGCTCAGGAAGCTGCTGACTAAGGTCTTGATTGATCCCGAACCCCACGCCAATATAACCACCGGCAAAGCATTCGGCAGCATAGGCACTCTTTTTCCCGAGCATGACGCGGTAGTAGCTCTTCATATGAGGCGAATCCTTCCTGTAAGAAGTTCTTGCATCATGCCCGTCTTCAACTGCCGGGCTTTGGAGAGCTTGGTTTCCAGCGTGGCGATTTCGGCGTCCATATCGGAGAAGACGGCGGCGATGGCGATCTGTTCCTCGACTGTCGAAGGAACTGAAACTTCAGTTCGATTGATAAGAACAGTATTCAGGTTCATTTGAGAACCTGTCTGACCGTGCCGCGACCAATTGTCTTCTATAAACTTCAGAATGTAGTACAGGAATTCTCGACCAACTCGGAGATTGTCGAAAACTACAAAGCCGTCATGAATGCAGACATCAATTTGCGTGATAACGGGTCTTCCGACTGTGGCACAGATGCTCATGATCAAACTGCCCCGACTTACTGGGCGACTGCTCTGTATTCCCTGAGGCGACAATCGCTGCGTAGTTTCGCAGAGGAACATCCCCGAACTTGTAACGTCCGAGATGCGAACCCAACCAACTGTAGAGTTTTCGTCAAACCATATAGGGCTGTCGATTGGGCGTGGAGATGCCCCACGTTGAATCTTTGCTATATCGCCCAGCCGCTTCAGTTCCCACTTGCCGCTGAAGCTAGGCAGGCGTTTCTTGCCGGTGAGCAGTTCCTGCATGGCGCCTTGCTTGAGGTGGCGCTTCTTGGCGAGGAGTTGCTCCAGGGATTCGATCAGGGCATCCACATCGCTCAACGCCTCGGCGATCGCTTCCTGCTCATCTCTTGTTTGTGGAAGCGAAACCTGGATTTCATGGAGGTCATTTCGGTTGACGCCCGGCACGCCGGTCTTGCCACTATGCTCGTCGAAATCTATTGTTCGGAGCAGGTATGAGACGAAGAGTGGGTCATTCCCGAGGAAGTCGCGCACGTACAGCGTCGTATTCAGAGGCCAGAATGCTTGTGGGACGAAGAATACCTTTCCGATTGTGCCGTAGCGACCTGTGACCACTCCAGGACCAGGTACTTTCGCCACCGAATGGTGCTGTTCAATCCCGGATGATGTAACAATCGGGTGGGGCCCAGGTTTTCGCAGCCTATGCGGGAGATCGAATCCACGCTGAAGCGTGGCTACATTGCCGAGTCGATCTGTTTTCCAGTGCTGAGTCATGCCTGCTTGAACCCCATGCTCTCCAGGTGGCTAAGAACCTTGGCTTCCAACTCAGCCACATGGCTGGTCATCTGCGGTAATGGGGTTTCGTAGCGTTCGGCCAGTTCCTTGACGCGCTGGGTGAGCTGCTGACTGACGCGGTCCATCTCACCATGAATGGCGGCGTCGAGCGTGGCCAGCCATTTGTCGTCCACGACAAGCGTCTTGACCTCGTCTTCAGTCAATTTGGGATAGCGGTTGTATGCAAGGGCGTCGAGGGCGGCTTCGGCTTCCCGGAGCTTCTTCTTCAGGCTGCTCTCCTCGCCGTCAAGCGCAAGCCATTTCTCCAGAATTGCCGCTTCTTCCATGTTGTCCTTGTCGCCCTTGATCTCCTTGAGCCGTGCTGTCACCGTGGCCCGCGTGACCTTGCCCTCCTTACCCGCCTCGGCCTCCGTGCGCGCCTCGGCAAAAGCGTCCTCGTCGCCAACCTGCTCCTCTTCCAGTTCCGCCAACTTGGCGGCGACGCTCTCCAGATCGGCGGAGAGCTTGTCGATCTCGGCCTGCTCTTTGGCATAGTAGCGGGCAACCAGAAGCGCCTTGGGAACCAGATCGCAGGTCCAACCCTTGTCGGTCTGTTTGGTTGTCTTGCCGTCTTTGCTCTTCTTGGTCTCGATGATGCGCGAAGTTTCGGCCTTCCACCCGTCGGCTGCGATCAGGTAGCAGTCGTCCTGCATGGTCCCAGCCCAATAGTCCATCAGGTGCTGGTAGACATCATAGGCATCGATGAGCGGTTTGCCCTTGTAGTGGGCGAGCAAACCTTCGGCCAGCTCCACAATCAACTGCTTGGGGTGGCAGCCGGCCGTGAGCGCCTTTAGAGTGGCGGCGCTCTTCTTGCGCCAAGCGGCAAAGTGCTGGTTCATGCCGGTAATGAAGGCGGTGAACTCTGGGTGGCCGTAGATGGTGGCCTTGATGGCGGACTTCTCGACTGCGAGATCGACATAGCCGGTGCGGTTTGGCTTGAAGAGATCCGGTCGGAGATGTGGGCAGACCTTCCAATAACGCTCCAGCGCATCTACATCGGTCACGGGGATACCGCCCTTGAGATGGCCCTCGATGTCCTGCAGGTCTTCCGGCGTCTGGCTGTCGATATAGCGCGGCAGGTTGAGGTTGTAGTCGTTCTTTTCGATCTCCCCAACGGCGACCATGCGCGAGTATCGCGGCTCCTCAAGCTGGCGGGTGAAGACATCGACGATGCGGTGGATGTCCTGCTCGCGGAGACGATTTTTTGGGCCTTCCTTCATGTAGCCCTGGCTGGAATCGATCATGAAGATGCCCTTGCGGGCGTGAGCGTGCTCCTTGTCGATTACGACGATGCAGGCAGGAATGCCAGTGCCGTAAAAAAGGTTGGCGGGCAAGCCGATGATGCCTTTGATGTAGCCCTTGCGAACGAGAGCGCGGCGGATGTCGGCTTCGGCGTTGCCCCGGAACAGCACTCCGTGGGGCAGGATGCACGCACCCTTGCCAGTGCTGCGGAGCGAACGGACAATATGCAGCAGGTAGGCGTAGTCGCCCTGCTTAGCGGGCGGCGTGCCGAAGGGTTTGAAACGGTCGTATGGGTCGTTGAGCGGGTCGAGGCCGGTGCTCCAACGCTTGTCAGAGAAGGGCGGATTGGCGACAACGTAATCGAAGGTCTTGAGGGTGCCAGACTCCTTGAACTTAGGGTCGGTGAGCGTGCTGCCCTGCACGATCAGCGCCGTGGGGTTATTGTGCAAGATCATGTTCATGGAGGCCAGCGAACTGGTGGCGGAGTCCTTCTCCTGGCCGTAGAGCGTGACCTTGGTGCTGGCTTCCGCACCCACCTTCAGCAGTAGTGAGCCGGAGCCGCAGGTCGGATCATAAACGGTTGTTCCTGAGGTGGTTGGCGCGTCATGAATGCCGATGATCTTGGCCATGATGCGGCTGACTTCGGCGGGGGTGTAAAACTGGCCCTTGCTTTTGCCGCTCTCAGTGGCAAAGTGCCGCATCAAATATTCGTAGGCGTCGCCCAGGATGTCGTCACCGTCGGCACGGTTCTTGGAGAAATCGAGCGCGGGGTTCTCGAAGATGGCAATAAGGTTGGTGAGCCGATCGACCATCTCCTTGCCGCTGCCCAGCTTGTCAGCGTTGTTGAAGTCGGGCATCTCGGAGAGCCTGTTGGCGCTGGCGAGTGGACCGATGACCTTCTTCATGATCTGGTCGCCGATGTCGCTCTTCCCTTTAAGTGCAACCATGTCCTTGAAGCTGGCGCCGGGCGGGATGGTGATGGGCGCGTAGGGCTGGCCCGCGTATTTGTCGCTCACGTACTTGATGAAAAGCAGCACAAGAATGTAGTCCTTGTACTGGCTGGCATCCATGCCGCCGCGGAGCTCGTCACAGCTCGACCAGAGAGACGAATAAAGTTCGGATTTCTTGAGGGCCACGTTCGGGTATTCCTGTCTTGTTTCTGACTGAGTACAGTTGTACAACTTCCCGATCGATCCGGTTTACAGACTGAAGCGGAGGTCGGCGGTGTCTTTGCTGCCGGTAAGCACTTGGGCCTTTCCGCCCACTGAGTGAGCCGAGGTTTTGCCGGCTTGCTCAAGAGCAGTTTCGCGCGTGATCGGCTGCGCTTGCGGTCGTAAAACTGGCCTTGCGGGTCGATGTGAAGTCAGATTCATGCGGTTTGCACCCGAAACACGTCAGACAAGAATGCTCTCAACGGCATCACTTCCGTCTTGGCGTCGAGATTGAATCTCTCATCGCCAGGGTAGAGCACTATCTGGCGCGTTGCCCGAATGTCTTCGCAGCCGATATAAAAGCCCTTCTGTGGCGCAGGATTGCTAATGGACCGTTTGATCTCGATTGCCCAGCGATCTTTCGCGTTGAACTCAACAACGAGGTCGATCTCTGCGCCCGCCGCACTGCGATAGAAGGTAGATCGAGCGGTGGCTGGCAGCGCATCGAGGATGTTCTCGATGAGCATTCCCTCCCAGCTCGCACCTACGACAGGATGCCCCATGAGCGTTTCCATGTCGCGGATATCGAGGAGGGCATGGAGCAGTCCGCTATCGCGGACGTAGACTTTTGGTGTGCGGACAAGGCGCTTTTTCGCATTCGTAGCCCATGGCTGAAGGCGACGGACGAGCAGCAAATCCACCATGATGTCGAGATAGCGGGCAACGGTGTGGCCGCTGACACCGAGACCGCTTGCGAGTTGTGCGGCGTTCAGCATCTGGCTCTGGTTGTGAGCCAACATCTGCCAGTAGCGGCGCAGCGTCTCCGCTGGGATACGCGGGCCAAGGACAGGCACGTCGCGCTCAAGATAGGTCTGGATGAATGCGGTGCGCCAACGAAAACTATTCTCGTCGCTGGCGGCGAGGAAGCTGTCCGGGAAGCCGCCGCGCACCCA
>Ga0302274_10001985_pt1 | contig 19070 bp, 12 predicted proteins | sample III_Bog_N2_1_FD_198755 | JGI IMG/M metagenome (GOLD analysis project Ga0302274, IMG submission 198755) | Peat permafrost microbial communities from Stordalen Mire near Abisko, Sweden - III_Bog_N2_1 | ecosystem: Environmental > Terrestrial > Soil > Wetlands > Peat | place: Sweden: Abisko...
GTTTTGGCCCAGGCCGGCGGTGAGGACGCAACCCATGATGCACTCGTCAACGGCGGCGGGATCAATGGCGGCGCGGCGAACTGCTTCGCGCACAGCGATGCTGCCGAGGTCCGTTGCAGAGAGCGATGAGAGCGCGCCCTGGAATTTTCCAACCGGCGTGCGCACCGCGGAGACGAGGACGGCAGCGTGCGATTCATCGTGCATGGCAGCGTTCTCCCAACGACGCCGAGTATACGTTTTGCACGGTACACATGACACTCATGCGGATGCCTGGCGAGAAATTCGCACGGCGAAAAGATTCGCTGCGGAAGTTCGGACTCGCAGAGGCGCGCTGAGGTATCTTCTGTTGCAAAAAAAAATTCAGAAAATGTTCGATTTTTCTTGACACTGAATTTCATCAAAACTATACCTTCGTTAGCTGCAAGTTTCTGTGTTGCAGCATCGATGTCTAATCGACAGGGAGAATAGGCAAATGGCAACGAAGAAAGCAGCTAAAAAGGCAGCCAAGAAAACAGCTAAGAAGAAGTAATCCAACCCAAGGCAAAGCAGAACGGGGGACGCTCTAAGCGTCCCCCGTTCTGCTTTTGTGCATTGTGTGCAGTCGCGAATAGCGGCATGGTTACTGGCTTATTGCGCGCTCTTGGGCGTGGAAAGGTATCCGGAAACTTTGTTCTTTTCGATGTTGTTGACGACCAGTTCGTAGAGCACCGGCGTCTTGCCGGTGTAGAACTGCACAGGTTCGTCGAGGTTCTTGTCCTTCTTCTCGATGTTGCGATCGTCCGCGCTCACGGTGAGGGTGTAGCGCGAGTGCTTGTCGTCCACCTTCTTCAACTGCAGCTTGACGCTGGAGAGCAGCGTGGGCTGTGCTCCCCTCTGCAGGCTGAACTCAACGTAGTTGCGATCGCCCCGGTGCCTGAGCTCTTCGAGCTCCGAATGGTTCGTGGCGATGAGTCCGCTCATCACGCCTGCGTCGCCCACCACGCGCTGGAGCTGCGACTTGGTGTTCTCTAGGTCGCTGCGGGTGGTAGCGACATCCGTTTTCACGCCACCTACATCTGTCTTCACGCTGGCGACGTCGCTGGACACCGCGCCGATCTGCTTCTCAGCGGTCTGCTGTTCCTGCGCGAGCTTGGCGGTCGCCGCATCCTGCTGCCTCTGCGCGGCAATGATGGTCGCGGTGCGGACGTCGATCTGCTTCTGGGTGGCGCCGACGTTCTGGCTGAGGGTCTCGGTGGTGGCGCTGAGGCGGGCCCTGGTGGCTTCGAGCTGATCGTTGAGTTGTGCGTTCTTCTTGTCGGCGTCGGCGAGCTTCTGATCGGTCGCGGCAATATGGTTCTGCAGACCGTAGCACCACACCAGCCCACCAATACCAACTATGACGGCAACGATGGCGGCGACGGCAATCGTCGTAATAAATCCTGCGGAGACGGACCGTTCGGCTACTACTACTGGTTCTGTTTCGCTCATGTGTTCTTCCCTCTCGATAAGACGGGGACCGCGCATGAAAAGACGCTGCTCACGCGTGGGCCGAGAGATTGCACCGCGGAATGCGGGAACCTCTAGGAACGAATATAGCTCAGGAAATGCTTATGGTTACGGTTGCCCCTAGAAATAAGGCAAGAGGAACGAAGGATTCCGCCACGTGGCTCGGCGTGCAGAAACCGGTCAGGCACGCATCGTGGCGAAGAGGCCGTTTACCGCACGCCGGTCCCCGACGCCGGGTGGTGAACGCACGGAAATGCCTGATGGCTGACGGCTTTTCGTGACAAGGGTTTCGCTGCTGCGCTATAACCGTATATATCGAATAGTTTGATTCTGCGAAGAGGATTTGCCCATGTCATCAGCAGTTCTCCCCATCAAGGGCCTTGAAGGTATCATCGCCACCAAGTCGTCCATCTGCTGGATCGACGGGGCGGCCGGCGTGCTGGCCTACCGCGGCATCGACATCCACGATCTCGCCGACCACTCAAACTTCGAAGAGACGACTTATCTGCTTTGGTTTGGCAAGCTTCCTACCGAGTCGGAGCTGGCGGAGTTCTCGAAGGAGCTGGCGGCTGCGCGAACGCTCAACTGGCGCATCTACGATTTTCTGCGCAGCGTGCCGACGGATGCCACGCCGATGGAGGTCCTGCGCACGGCGGTGAGCCTGCTCTCGCTCTATGACCCGGATGAGAAGGACTCCACGCACGAGGCCAACGTGCGCAAGAGCTACCGGCTGACCTCGCAGATTGCCATGATCGTGGCTATCTTCGACCGCATCCGCAAAGGCAAGTCGATCATCGATCCGGACCGCAATCTGTCGCACTCGGCGAACTTCCTGCGCATGCTAAACGGGGTGAACCCATCGCAGACGGCGGTGCGGGCGCTAGATGTGGCGCTGATCCTGCAGGCCGACCACGAGCTGAACGCGAGTACGTTTGCGGCACGCGTGATCGCATCAACGTTGTCGGACATGCATTCTGCGATAGTGGGCGCGATCGGCGCTCTGAAAGGACCGCTGCATGGCGGCGCCAACGCGGAGACGATGAAGCTGCTATTTGCCATCGACGAGGCGGGGGCAGACCCGGTGGAGTATGTGGCGCAGTTGCTGGCGCAGAAGAAGAAGATCTCGGGCTTCGGCCACCGCGTGTACATCACCGAGGATCCGCGCGCGACCCATCTGCGGAAGATGTCGGAAGACCTGGGCAAGGCCGCAGGCAAGCCGAAGTGGTTCGACATGTCGCGCAAGATCGAGCTGTACATCAACAAGGAAAAGAAGTTGAACGCCAACGTGGACTTCTACTCGGCCTCTACCTACACAACGCTGGGCGTGGAGATCGATCTGTTTACGCCAATCTTCGCGATCAGCCGAATCGCCGGCTGGGCCGCGCATGTGATCGAGCAGCTCGACGACAACCGGCTGATTCGCCCGCGCGCAGATTATATTGGGCCGGCTTATCCGGTGCCATACACGACGGTTGCGGAGCGATAAACCTGAAGACGGCCCGGACGACCGCTTTACTCCCTCTATCCATCAGAAATGCGGTAGCCTTGTCTGTGCTGCTGGAGGAGCGTTGGTTTGTCTATCTTAGAGGCCGGTCGTGGAGTGCTGCTGCGAATTTCCGCGGCCCTTCTTCTGTTCGCAATCTGCGGCACGGCGCTGACACAGTCGACTCCGACGGCAGACGTGGATGCCCTAATTAACGCGGCCGCGGCAATCAACGATAGTGGCCCCGAAGGCATCATTCCGGCGACCCGCGGATTCAATGCATCGGTGGGAACAAGTTCGCAGCACGATTCGAGCAACGGCTGGTCTTCGATCCTGACTCCGAACGCCGCCTACCGCTTTAATAAACACCTTAGCGTGGATGCGGGCGTAGCGATCTATACGTACATCAGTATCGATTCCGACTATGGCACCGCAGCCAAGCCAGCTTATTCGTATGCCGTGCAAGGGGGCGTATTTGGGGATACGACGCTGTCGTTCCAGGGCGACGCCGACTTTTCCCGGTTCGGCTATAGCGGCACGTTCTCGCTGGGGTTGCCTTCAGGCAATACCGGCTACGGGCTGGGTGCGGGACAGGTGACGTACAACATCAACAATCATTTCGAGAAAGATATTGGCAGGTTCACACCCGACGTCGAACTGGGGTTCGGCGATGCCAGCGGCCTGGTGGAGCAGCGGGTACTTAAGAGCTATGTGGCGGTGGGGCCGCTGGCGCACTTTCAGGCTGGCACGTCGGTCTACCTGCCGTGGAATTTAACCTTTGAGGCCGATGCATACGAGGAACTACCGCTCGATAAAAATATCGTGTACTCCACTACCGGCAAGGGGAAGAAGAAGATAACAACCTCGACCAACGAAGACCCCTCTGAGGACAACGGCTTTATTACGTCCCTGGATATCCCGCTGTCGCGCCATGTGACGTTGTCGGGATTCTACAACCGGAGCCTGCGCGACCACGATGACGTGGGCGGATTTTCGTTTACGTTTCTGCTGAGGCCGCCACCGCGGGTGGTCGAGACGGTGCACTAGCAGCAGGAAGATCAGCCACCGAGGGCTACTCCTCTTGTGTGGTGAGGGATAGTAACGCGTGAATTACAGAGCCGGGCCCACCTTCGGTGCGATCGCGGCAGCCACTGGAGCCGGCGTAGCTACTACCGGAGCCAGCGGTGGCGTGATGCGGAGTGCCATGCGCGGGAAGGTAAAGCTGCCGCCGGCGTCGTCGATTACGTTGACCTGGCAGACGTAGGTGCCCGCTTTCAGCCCTGCCAGAGGCACATCGAACTGGAAGCTGACCGCGTCGCGTTCCGGAACATTGATGGCGTTTGCTTCGACCAGCGGCGTCTCATACACCTTAACGCCGCCGAGCAGGAATTCGATGCTGGTGAGCACGCGCACCGGGCCTGCTTCCTTCTTGGTTAGCCCAGCGACCGGCGGCTGCGTCGACGCCGTAGTCGTGCCGTCCTTGGTGGGGCTGTAGACCTCGTACAGGAAGTAGAGGTGCTGGTCCTGGCGGAAAACGTGCGGCACATTCGGGACAAACTCCATCCCATCCTGCACCAGCGGGTCGACGGTCTTCTTCTCCTTGTTCGGAGTGCGCTGGCTGGACATCACGATCGAACTGAGTTTGAGTCCGGCCTTCTTCATGTCGGGAACGTTGATGTCGGTCTCGAAGGTGCCCATGTTGCCGGACTGATTTTCGCGGACCACGAACTTGACGTGGTACTTGCCGGGCGCGAGTTCGAAGCCGGTGGAGTACTGGACGTTCTTCTTCTGCAATTGCTGGTTGGCGTCTACCGCCAGGGGAACGGTTTGGCGCACCTGGCCGACCACGATGTTGGTGGCGTTCTTTACCTGACCCAGGATGTCGATGCTGGCCTTGTCCTTGTCTTTCACTGTCACCGCGTTGATCTGCGAACCGGGAATGACCAGCGACATGGGGATGTAGAACTTACCGTCGGTCAGGCGGAAGTACAGCGCCTGGAGATAGACGGCTACGTCGGTTGCCGGCACCTCGCTGCGCATCTGCTCGGTCAGAGCGAATTCGCGGTCCTCGTTCTTCTGGTGCTGGAAGTCCGCGGGCGCGTAGTAGCCCGGCCGGTACTCAAGCTGCGCCTCGGGATGGTTGAGGAGCTTGATGGAAAGGTGACGAAAGGTTCCATCGCGTCTCGGGTTGGTGGCCTGGTAGCCGATGATGTAGTACGCCTCGGTATCGTGCTGCACCTGCTGGAACGCCGGGCCGAAGTCGTTGGAGTCGGTGAACAGCTTGCCGCCGGTATCGCTGGCCAGGGTGCCCAGTGTCTCCTGCGAGCTGAAGTTTGAGTTCAACTGGCTCTGCATGGAAGCGCCGCTGTATGCGCCGGTTCCACGCTTGCTGCCTTGGGAGGCATTGCCAACCGCGTTGAGCGCCTGTAGCCCGCGCGTATCCACCGCGTACATGGCGGTATCCGCCTTGACGCACTCATTGGTGGCTTCGCGAATACTGGCCTGGTTCTCGATGCCCTGCCGGGAGAGGCCGCCGGAGAAGTAGAGCATGCTCTTCTTCTGCTCGACCTTTTCGATCGACTTGCAGATGGTACGGATGGCGTAGAGTTCGCGGTCGGTGTTGAGCGCGTTGAACTCGCTGTCGTCGGCGGTAAAGCTGGAGGAATCGTCCGAAGTCCCGTCCGAATCGCCACCTTCGTTGCCCAGAGCATAGCCGGAGCTGTCGGTGCCGTCGTACTTGCTGACCGCCTTCAGCAGCGCAGTCTTGTCGCTGGTGAAGTCCTGGTCCATGCTGAGGCTGGAGACGAGGCTGACGGAGGCCGCGAGATCTGCCGGCGCCATGTGGTTGTTGATGTAATCCTTGGCCGCGTCCACTGCCCGGGTAATGTCCTCCGGCTGCATGCTGCTGAGGTCGAAGAACATGACGATGAGGCGGCGGTCCTTCAACTCATCAGGTTTGGCGGCGAAGTCGTTGTTGACCAGGTCGGCGATGGTCTTCTTCTTGGTGGTCGAGGTACCCGAAACGGTAGTGGCCTCGGCCAGCGTAACCGCCTGGTCGACATTTTGGTAGTCGAAGGTCTTGATGGTCTGGGGCCGGTTGTCCTCGAGGATCTGGAAGTCCGTCTGCTTGAGTCCCTTGATCAGCTCACCGGTCTTCTTGTCGCGCACGACGACGTTGGTCAGCACGCGATCGACATTTTCATGTAGCGTAGTGATCCGCGCGGTGTCCTGCTGCTGCGCCACCGCCGCAAGCGGAACACCCGCCGGCGAGCCGACCATCCCCGCCACTAAAATCGCTGCTATCGCTCGCCGCATTGCCCTCTCCTCCATTACTACCGCTTAGACTTTGTTCCCACAGCCAACAACCAGCAAACGTTTCTAGAACCGGTACATCAAGTTATAGGTAAAGGACCGCATTCCTGCCGCCGAGGTTACCTGCCCGTAGGTAGGCGAGTTGAGCGATGTGTCGATGCCTGAATACTGTACGGTGTTCAACGCATTGCTGGCGTTGATCCGCATCTCCAGGCCGCGGGTTTCGCCGAACGAAATCGTCCGCGAGAGCGATCCGCTGATCGAGACCGTTCCCGGCCCCACGATCGAATTGCGGGATGCGGTGCCGTAGACGCCCTGCGGCAGGCAGTACGGAGACGGCGTCTGGCCGACCGGCGTATCAGTGCAGAGCCCGGCAAACGCTGCCGTGTTGAACCACTGAGTATGCGTCCCCGCGCCGGTAACCGCCTGACCGGGTACGCGATTGGGCCGTAGCGAACTGGCAGCACCCGCGGCGATCTCCGCCGCCGTGTTGGTAAAGGTCGGGGTCAAGAAGCCGCCTGACGAAAACGTAAAGTTCCCGGAGATGGAATAGCCGTCGAGGAGGGCTGCGAACACGCCGCCTTTGTTGAAGAAGGCGCGATTGGGACCGAATGGCGGCTCGATGACGAAGTTGCCGTTCAGCGTATGCCGCCGGAGGAAACTCGAGTTGCTCTCCTCGGCGCCCAGGTTCTGATCGTTCTGCGCGATCGTTCCTCCGCTTCCGCCTACTGAGGAAGCATCGTCGATCGAGTGCGCGAATGTGTACGTCGCCTGCAGCGAGATGCCCTTGTGCATCCGTTCGCGTGCATTCACCGCAAGGGCGTTGGAGCGCTGGTAGCCGAGTGAGTCTTCATAGGTAAACTGCCCCGACGAGGAATTCAGAATTCCGGCTGCCGTCCGGTTGGGAGCGCGCAGCATGTCCTGATTGAATGCAAACGCCCCGGTGTAGTCGATGTTGAGCACGATGCCCTGCGGCAGCGAGCGCTGGATGCCGAGGTTCCACACCTGTAACATGCCCAGCTTGTAGTTTGGATCGACGCCGAAGTTGCTCTGCGTGGTCTGGGTGGAGCAGTTGAAGCCGGTGGAGTTCTGATACTTAACGTTCAGTGACATGTTCGCCGGCGTGCAGGTGGTGGGGCTGTTGGGCGTGCTCAGCGTGTTGGTCTGGGTGATCGCGAAGGGCTGCTGGAACGCCATCTTCGATGCGAAGCGCGAGTATGCCCCGGTGTTGTAGTTGATGCCGTAGCTGGACCGCACCACGGTGTTCTTCGTCCACTTGAACTTCGGCGACCACGCGATCGCGATGCGGGGCGAATATAGCGACTTGTCCGGATTGACCAGCGAGCCTGGAGTTCCTACAGCGGCGCATCCCGCCGACGCGGTTGCGCATACGTTCGAGATCTGCAAATTGGGGGTGCCGCTATTGGTGAGGTTTAGATTCACCAGGCGGTTGTACTTCTCCGAGTAGGGCGAGAAGTACTCCCAACGCAGGCCGAACTCGAAGGTCAGGTTCGACTTAGCGCGCCAGTCGTCTGTTCCAAACCAGTCCCACGAGTTGCCGCGCAGGTAGATCTTGTTGAGCCCGGCCGTGATGGTGGTCTTCTGCGGCAGTCCGAGCAGCAGGTCCGCAACCGGCGACCCGCTGGCCGTGAACGTGCACGGCTGCGTGGAAGTCGGCACGCAGGTCTGGGCGGCAGGATTCTCCGTCGAGTAACCCGAGAAGGTAAACGAACCGAGCACACCGCCAGAGCCAATGGTGTCCGCGTGGATTCGCCGGAAATCAAAGCCGAACTGCAAATTGTGCCGCTTGTGGGTCCAGCGCGCCTGTTCCGAGAGCGAGATCGTCTGATTCACCGCGTTGCTGGGAGACGAGTCGTTGAGGCCACTGAGGCCCGTCAAGCCGACCGACGGCACGCCAAAGTAGAACGGGTTGCCGTAGATGGTCGGATTGCCTACGAGCACGCCGTCCTGCACCGCAGGATTCGCCGTCCCGTTGGTGAAGTAGTTGGACGCGAGGGCACGCGAACGGTTCCAGCCCAACGTCAACGAGTCGTTGAACCGGCCATAGCCTAACGTGTAGCCGCTGGTAAAGCTGTACCCATTGCTCAGCGACTTGCCTCCGAGTTGCGGCGAGAAGTTCTCCGACGCGCTTGCCGAATGTGAGTAAGCGAAGTTCTCTGCGATACTCTGGCGCAGGGTTGGAGGGGCATTGCGATTCTGGCCTCCGCCTCCGCCGCCGCCGCGACCCCCACCTCCGCCACCACCGCCACCGCGGCCACCGCGCGTGGGCGCCGAACCGAAGCTGCGGTTATACCGGCCTGAAATCTGCGAGGAGCCTGACGTCCCGGGAACGGCGATCTGATAGTTGTCGCCCGTCTGCGTCGGGGTGATGTTAGGCAAAGGATAGTAGCCGATCAGAGCTTGACCGGGAGTGACGACCCCCGGGCCGCTCGGGTATAGCTCACTTTCAGGAATGCACGCCGTCGGATTTGGATCGATGGCAGCGAGCGCCGGATTGCAGTTCGTGTTTCCGTACGGCAGCCCGGTCTTGGGATCGAAGTACTGCTGTCCGGTAACGATCCTCTCCGCCAGAAACCCAGGCGTCAGATCGCCATACCGCTCGGCCTGCGTGGGCACGATGGTTTGGATGGTGGACGGACTCGTGTTGCGCGTAATCCCATAACTGAGGAAGACGAACTGCTTCGGGTTGGGCGTCGTCCAGCCGGGAATATAGGGTGTGCCGGTCACGCTCGCGGTGATTGAATTCCGGTCCGACTGCGGCTTCGGAATGGGCGTACCAGTCACGGAATAGCTGTTTGCATTCAGCGCACTGTCGGAGCCGGTATAAGAGACCCGTCCGTGCCAGGCATTCGGATTCTGTCCGCGGAAGCCGCCGGGTCCGCCAAAGCCGCCCCCTCCACCGCCACCGCGACCACCACCACCGCCCCCACGTCCACCGCCGCCCCCACCGCCTCCGCCCCCGCCGCCAAAGCCGCCAAAGCCGCCACCACCACCGCCGCCGCCGGGACCACCAAAGCCACCGCCGCCGCCGGGTCCGCCGCCGGGTCCGCCAAATGTGCCCGTTTGCATCACGCCGCTCAAGGCCCCTGCGATGTCGCCGTTGTTGAAGCCGTTCTGCTGCATGTTCTGAATTCGGTTTTGCAGTTCATCCTGGCTGAATCCAGCGAGGCCGTTGATCTGGCCCTGCTGGCCGCTGACTGCGATGGAGTCACTGGCCGATGCGGCTGCCGTTGTGTCGTCGGTGGCAAGGCCGCCCATGGACGGCAGTTGCGTTTCTGCGCTGGTCTCGTTTGTAGTTGCGTCGGTTAGGTCGGTTGTATCCGCGCCCTGCACAGCCAGCGTCTGCGTCGTGCGTCCCTGACGCACCACAGCCCCCGGAATAGCAACCCCGGCCGTGGCTCCGGCTCTGCGTGGCGCGGTTCCAGGAGTTGCCCCAGCGGTTGCTGTTGCACCAGTCCCGGCGGATGCGACCGCCGTCGTCGTTGCAGGCTCAGGAGTGACCCGCGAGGCGAGGTCCATCTTGAACTCGGCTGTCTGCACCGGCAGGCCGCCATTCTCTTTTGCTGCGTTCACCACCACTTCCTGCGTGGTGGAGGCAAAGCCGGCCAGCTCCGACTTGACCACGTAGCGGCCATTGCGCGGCACATCCATCTGGAACATGCCATTGAGATCGGTGGTGGTGGCATACTTCTTGCCGGTCAGCGTATTGGTAGCTGTGACGGAGACTCCGGGCAAAGGAACTCCGCCGGCATTTACCGTACCCTTGATGCTTCCTCCCTGCGGCGCAGCGGCCACAGTTGGAGCAGCCGCCGGGGTATCGGGCGTCGTTGCGGCGGGGGCTGGCGAGGCTTGCGCGGACGGAGTTGGTACGGCCGGGGCAGCCGGTGGAGCGGCCGGGGCTTGAGCCGCAGCGGGATCCGCCGTCTGGGCCGGGGCTGTCGCGCCAAAACTACCGGCGCCGGCCAGCATCACGGCACCCATTACCACCACAGCAAACCGTTTCATCGCATTTACTCGCTGCACAGACACTCTCCCTATTACCGACCTGGCTGAATCAAGAACCGAAAAGCAACCCACCGTCATCGTTCCGCGACCAACATCTACATCGAGAGCTGTCCCGACCCATCTGATCTACGACCTACAGAGACACCCTCACCCAATCCGCCGAATAGGACTTCAGCAATGCTCCTTATTGCGGCGGAGCAGGCGCCGGCGAGGGAGCAGCATTCGGTGACGCTGCCTGGCCGTTGAGCCCACGGCCTCGACCTGCACCACCCGCACCCGGTACCCCTCCCGGTTCTGAGACTCCCATCTTCAGCACCGTGAAGGTACCATCCTTCAGTGTGCCTGTTGCCATTACCGCGTCCCCCACCTTAATATCCGCGAGGGTGATACTTTCCGGAGCCGGAGGTGCGGCAGCCTGCGCGCCTCCACCCTGCCTGCCACCTCCCATTCCTCGGCCGCCGCCAAAACCGCCGCCCGTCGCCAATCCGCCGGCAGCAGTTACATCCGCTGTAACCCCGCGGTTCCCGCGCTGGAAGGAGGTGCCGTCGTCGACGGCAATCACCTGGCTTACGTTGTCGGTTCGCATCACGGTCAGCTTCAGGTTGTCGGAGTCGATCGCCGTAAGCCTGCCGGTGACGTACGTCTTGCCCATATTCTCTTTGGCCTTCGCGAGGGTCGCCGCGTCAACGTCCATCACCATCATGGCTTCGACCGTCTTCTTGGTGGCGTCTACCGTGCCGCGGGCGGTTACGCTGTCGCCCGGCTTTACATCGCTCAGCTTGATCTGCTGCCCGTTCCTCATGATGCGCGAGGTGTCCGTGACGGATACGTCGTAGGAATCGCCCGCATCCGTCTTGATGGTCAACTTATCCTTTGTCGCCGCAGTGACAATTCCCTGCACCGGCTGGCCCATCTGGCCGCCGCCAAATCCGCCGCGTCCGCCACCCCGGCCCGTGCCCTGCGCCTGGCCCGGTTGAGCCTGTTGACCCGCAGGTTGGTTCGCCTGCGCCTGCATCCGTAACCCCGAAACCTGTAGCAAACACGCTGCCACTACCATGCCCGTTCGTAATCGATGTCTCATTGCTCGCCTTGCTGTCCTGCCACAACATATCTGCAAAAAAATTGGCGGGAACCTGCTAGTACAGACGGGGGGGCTGGGGTAAAGGACGCGACCGGGCAGGAATAATTTCCCAAGTGCAACGAGGTCGCAACCGTCTTGGGAATCTGTGGCCTCCACAGGGCCGATAAGTTCCCTTAGATCACGCGACTTACCACGCGCCGAGCCGGTGTTTTACACTCACGCCATGCATGAAATTGCCAGCGACTCTCTGGACCACCCTCATATAGAAGGACACTTCGAGTCCAGCGAATCCGTCCGTGACGTCGTTATCGGACTCTCGGATGGGCTCACGGTTCCCTTCGCGCTCGCCGCAGGACTCTCCGGCGCAGTCTCCAGCAGCCATATCATCGTGCTCGCCGGGCTGGCTGAGATCGCCGCAGGCTCGATCGCTATGGGACTGGGTGGATACCTCGCCGCGCGCGGCGACGCTGAGCACTATGCGTCGGAGTTGAAACGCGAGCAGACCGAGGTGATCACGCGGCCCGACGACGAGGCCGAGGAGATCTACCAGATCTTCGACCAGTATTCCGTCCCGCGTGACGCCGCGGCGCCAGTACTGGCCGCGTTGCAGCAAAACCATCCCGCCTACGTCGACTTCATGATGCGCTTCGAGCTCGGCCTGGAGAAACCGGCTGCAAATCGCGCGCACCGCTCGGCGCTGACCATCGCCGCCAGCTATATTGCGGGAGGGATTATTCCCCTGCTGCCGTATATGTTCGTTGGGGCGGCTGTCGCCTCGACGGTTGCGGCGCTAAAAGTGTCGGTCGTGGTCACGCTGCTGGCGCTCGCGCTGTTCGGTGCGCTGAAAGGCCGGCTTCTGGGAACGGGCGGCCCGCGCAGCGCGATCCAGACATCGCTGATCGGTGGCGCGGCGGCGGCGGCGGCGTACACGCTTGCCCGCCTTTTGAACCGCGGGTAACCCGAACTTTCAAGCCAGAAAGTAACTTGCCAGGGGACTGCCGGTAACCATATCGGCGTTACCTGTAACTTATTGATTTTGCTACCTGATTCACTCCTAAAGTGGTAAAGTTTTGTCCTTTATGTGCAAGCTGCATGCGCATGGCTGCCTTTCTTGCAGCGGCTCTCTGCGGAGACGCTTTCAAGAGACACATTCTAAATATGATATCGCCACAAAACCCCTGCGTCGTCGAGGCGGATTTGGCCCGTCGATTGCTCCTACAGAGACTAATCGCTATTCCAACTGGAGCCTATCCAACATGAGTTTAAAGAATGTCGCTGTAGCCCTGTCTCTCTCTGCCTCGTTCCTCGCCTTCTCTCCCTCAGCCAAAGCCGCTGGCATCGACGTCGGCACCGACTACTATATGACCGTCTCAAGCTATACCAATGGCGAGAATAACGGCCAATACAATGTCGGCCTGACCACAATCACGATCTACGCAATGAACAGCAACGGCACAAAGGGCGCCCAAGTCGCGCAATATTTGAATGATGCTTTCTGCATCGACTTCAGTGACGAAATTACCACTCCAACCACCTACGAGGTTGAGGCGCAGGGAGTTGGTGCGGATTACTCCACTAGCGTCTACAACAGCCTCAAGACTGCTGGTGATGGCTTGGGTGACCCGTCGTACGCAACGGCGAACCTTGACGCCGCCCTTGGTTCCAATTTTCCGGATGGGAAGACGATGGACGTCGAATATCAGGATGCGATCTGGGACCAGAGCGGAGCTTCCTATGGTGGGCTTTCCACTCTGATCAGCAACCAAAGCACCACGACGTGGGTGAAGGGTACTCAAGACGACGCCATCGCGTTCGTGGAGATGGACGGCGGCGATTATATAAACTCGCAGGGGCAGGTCGTCAAAGCTAGTGGACAAGATGGACAGAGCTTCATGGAGGTTGGAAACTCCCCCGTGCCTCAAGTCCCGGTCACCGCAACGCCTGAGCCTTCCAGCTTGATCCTGATGGGAACCGGCCTGCTTGGTATGGCTGGTACGATGCGCCGCAAGCTGGTGAAGGCATAACACCCTTCCGCAGTGATAACTGATTCAAGTTTCTGAATGGGTCCGCGCCGGAACCTCGACGCGGGCCCACTGCTTTAAGCCGTTATGATGCGGCTCCCTGTGGCCGGATTGTTTCCGCGCCGGCAATGGGAGTTTCCACTGTGCGACCATGAGGGATGGCGTTGCAGGCTATCGGTACTGGGGCAGTAGCAAGCGTTACGCGGCGCGCGGCGGAGCGGCTGCGGGCTGGACATCTTTGGGTGTACCGCTCGGACGTGGAGCGGATGGCGGCTGCACCGGGCCATGCGGATGGACCAGAAGCTGGGGCTCTTGTCAGCGTGGCCGACTTGCGCGGCATTCCGCTGGGGACAGCACTGTATAGCGCGGAGTCGGAGATTGCGTTGCGGATGGTTTCGCGGCAAGCGGGGCTGGGCCGGGCGGAGTATCTCGCTGAGTTACGCGAGCGGGTGGAAGCGGCTCTGAGGCTACGGGAGACGCTGGTGCCAGAGGCCTTTTCTGGTGCGGCGGAGACGAATGCCTGCCGACTGATCTTCTCTGAGGCGGATGCGCTGCCGGGGATCATTGCCGACCGGTACAGCGGCCTCGTGGTTGTGCAGTTGCTGACGCAGGGCACGGCGCAGGACGATGTACGGCAGGTGCTTGTAGATGTGCTGGCGGCGCAGCCATGGGCGAGTGTGATCGTGGAACGGCCCGACGCGCGGATTCGGGAGTTGGAGCGCCTGGGGCCAGCGCCGGTGCAGCCGCTGTTTGTGCGAGAGGGCGGCGAGGATACGCTTACAACCGTCTTCGCGATCAATGGGCTGCGCTTCCACTTCGATGCGGGCGCGGGACAGAAGACGGGGGCGTTTCTCGATCAGCGACTGAACTATGCCGCCGCTGCGAAATACGGGCATGGGCGAGCTCTGGATGTGTGTACTTATCAGGGCGGCTTTGCGCTGCATCTGGCGCAGGTGTGCGTGCGAGTGACAGGCGTGGATGCGAGTCGCGCGGCGTTGGAGGTCGCGGATCGGAACCTGGAGCTGAATGCCGGGATGAACTCGAAGGCGGACTGGATCGAGGCAGACGCGTTCGAACTGCTGCGCGACTACGCCGATGCAGGGGAACAGTTCGACACGATTGTGCTCGATCCCCCGGCATTTGCCAAGACGAAGCGGGCGGCCGAGGGTGCGATGCGTGGGTACAAGGAGCTGAACCTTCGCGCGCTGAAGATGCTGAGCGCGGGCGGGACGCTGGTGACGTGCTCGTGCTCGCACCATGTAGGGATTGAGGAGTTCGTAGGCGTAGTGCGGTCCGCCGCGGAGGATTCCGGCCGGCGGGTTCAGTCGCTGGAGATGCGCGGCGCGGCGCCTGACCATCCTGCAGTGCTGACTCTGCCGGAGACGAGCTACCTGAAGTGCCTGATCTGCCGCGTGGGATAGAGGGGCAGTTCTCAAGTCGCAGGTTTGGGGAAACCTTGCGCGTGGACGAGTGGGCCTGAAATGATCGGCGAATCAAGATGAAGGACTTCACACAGATCGGAGTTCGACCGGCAACGGCTGAGGCCTCGAAGCCTCGGACGACGGTGTTCTGGTTGCAGGGAATCACGCTGGCGTGGATGCTGGTGGAGTTCGGCGTGGCTGCCTATGCAGCGGTGACGGCGCATAGCCCCGCCCTGCTGGCGTTCGGCTCCGACAGCCTGGTGGAGTTGCTCTCCGCGACGGTGGTGCTACTACAGTGGGTTCCGAAGCTGGCGATCCCGGAGCGGAAGGCCAGCCGCACCGCCGGAGTGCTGCTGTTCATACTCGCCGGGGTGGTTGTGGCGATTGCAATTGCGGGGATTGCGCTGCACGTGCGGCCTGAAGCGAGTTGCGCGGGGATCGTAATTACGGTGGCTGCGCTGATCGCGATGCCGGCGCTGGCTGCGCTGAAGCGGCGCGAGGCTTGGCGGAGTGGGAATGCGGCGCTGGCCGCCGATGCAGTGCAATCGGCGACGTGCGCCTACCTGGCCCTGATCACCCTGGTTGGCCTGGCGCTGAATGCGGCGTTCCACATCGCGTGGTTCGATTCGCTGGCGGCGCTGGCAGCCGTGCCGCTACTGCTGAAAGAAGGCCGGGCGGCATGGCGCGGCCATGCGTGCGGATGCTGTTGAGGCGAACGCAGCCTAGAAGTGGTACGCGACTTCGCCGGTGACGGAGCGCGGGGTGACGTAGTGCGTGCCGGAGAAGGTCGAAAGGAAGTTGTACAGCGCGTACTTGTTGGTAAGGTTGACGATCGTCATCGACGCCGAGAGGGTTCGCTTGTCGTCCTGCTTGCGGTGCAACAGATTATCTTCGCCCATAGTCAGATCGAAGAGGCTGCGCGACGCAATCCGGGCTGGATTATGGTCGTCGTTCTGAGCGTTGGGGGCGGTGAGAGTGAGCAGTGAGGAGGTGAGCTGCGAGACCGGGCAGGAGGCGGGGAGGGGGTGGCCAAGCGCGGCGCGAACTCCATTGCACGCCAAACCAGCCTGGGCCTCCTGGTCCGCAGTCAGCGGAATGCCGGTAGCATCCCGCAGGTAGACGGTGGGCTGACCGTTGATGGCGGTATCAGTTGGATCGTTTGTGTTCAGGCAATCGTTCGATGCCAGCGTGCCGTAGCAGGGAGCGGAGCCGGCAACCTGGCCGGAGTCGTAGCGCCAGTTGAAGCCGACATACGGGCCGCGCGCCCCGAGCTGGTACTGCGCGTGGGTGGTCTGGTTGAACTTCTCGTCGTGGTCGATGCGGAACGGCGTGTGCCCCGAGCCGGGCGGAACAGGTACCGTGCCGAGGCCGCTGGTTTGAGGCGTGAAGAAGCGCGCGGCGACCGAGGAGAAGACGATCTGGGCGGTGAAGTTGTGGATGGGCGGGACGTCCAGGCGGCCGTCGAAGCCCGGGATTTTGGAGTTATTCCAACCGATGGGAAACGTAATGGGCGTGGCTCCGAGGACAGAGAAGTCGTAGGCGTTGTGCGTGTACTTCCACACATAATCGGCAGAGAGCACGGCGTAGCGGGTGAGGGACTGCTCGAAGCCAGCGTGGAAGTCGTTGCGGAAGCCGGGCTGGTTGGGTGAGGGGGTGCACGGAATGAGATCGGCGATGACAGCGTAGTTGCAACCCTCGCTGGCGAGGACGAGGTTTTCGTTGAAGGGAGACTCCAGCGAGCGGGCGTACGAGAGGCGGAGAACCGTTCCGGTACGCTTGATGCTGTAGGAGAGCGCCAGGCGGGGTTCAATCTGATTGGCGACAGTGAGGCCGTTGTACTGATCGAAGCGCAGGCCGAAGTTGCCGGACCACGGGCCGGCGGTGACGGCGTCCTGAGCGTAGGCAGCGAACTCCTTGACGTCGGTATGGCCGTGGAAGGCATAGGGGCTGCCACCGCGGGTGAGGTCGTAGGGGGCGAGCGTAGCGCAGGGGCTGCCGGGCACTGGAACTGCCGGATTGCCCGTGAGACAGCCGCGGCTGCTGAGGAGAGTGGGATCGACGATGCCGAGCTGAAAGGTCTCGCTGAGGAAGGTCTGCGCGTAGGAGATGCCAGCTTTGACGTTATTGACTCCGTGAGTGTAAGTGATATCGGAGACGATGCCAGTGTTGGCGAGAGAGCGCTGCTGGGAGATGGTCTCCTGCTGCAGGTCGGGCGCACCGCGGTCGGCGAACGGGTTCTTGCTGGGGTAGTAGTTGAAGCCGTCGCGGCGATAGAAGTAGTTAGTGTTGAGCACTGTGTGCTGGTTGAGGATGCGGGTGTAGCTGGGGGCGAAGTTAACGGTCTGAATCTGCGCACGCTGGTCAGCGGGGCCTACCGGCAGCCCGTTCGACCCAATTGCAACGCCGGCTGAGTTGGTGGGCCACTGGGTGGCGTACTGGTTGTCGTAGGAGTTGGGCGTCTGAAACCAAGAGCGGGTATAGCCGAGGTTCAGATGGATGGAGTCGACGGCGGTGAACTGATAGTCGACGCGGTCGAAGAGGTTTTCCTCGTTGCCCTTGTCGTGGATCGCGTGGAATTCCGGCGGGTCGAGGAAGCGGCCGGTGTTCATGACGTTGGCCGAGATGAAGTTGCCTACCTTTTGGGTGCCATAGGCCAGATTGAAGCCGACGTTGGTCGAGCCGAACGAGCCGTAGGAGGCGGTGGCCTCGCCGTGCGGCTGCGGATTGCCGAGGCCCGAGCGGGTGGTGGCGACGATGACAAGCGAGGTCTTGCCGCCGTACTCGGCCGACGGCGCGCCGGGGATCACTTCGAGCGACTGCACGGAATCCATCGGAATCTGGTTGGAGAAGGTCTTGGATTGCTGGTCGGTGATGGGCTGGCCGTCCACGGAGAAGGAGTTGGAGGCGTGGTCGCCCATGCCGTGGAACATCCCGTTGGAATCGGCCGAGACGCCGGGCGAGGCAAGCGTGACCACGGAGCTGACGGAAGAGGACAGACTCTCAACTGGGATTTTAGAGAAAAGATCGCGATCGACGTCGGTGTGCCCGACGGGGTCAGCTTCCACCATGTCGCTGCCCGAGGTAGTGACCTCAACGGTGGTGCTGGTGGAGGCGACTTGCAGCGCGGCGTTCAGCGTGACCGGCACGAAGGATTGCAGGTCGACAGTCTGGGTGAATGGAGCCAGGCTAGAGGCATTAATGGTGATCCGGTAGGTGTTGAAGGGGATGTTGGTGATGGTGTAGGTGCCGGTGCTGTCCGAGGTGACAGTGCGAGTGAAGCCGCTGACTGCGTTGGCGAGCGTGACCGTGGCGTTGGGAACGATGGCGCCGGAGGCGTCCGTGACGGTGCCGGTGACCGTGGCCGCGTTGCCGGCTGTCTGAGTGCGGGCCGGGGCCGTCGCGGGAACTGTCGGGCGCCGAGCGGGCGCTGAACCGGCTTGAGCGCTGGCGTGAAGCGCCGCGACGAGGGCGAAGCCTGCCAGCAATAGAAAGATGAGAGATGGCGATGAGACAGTACGTCTCAGGGATGGGCGCATCGAGTTTCCCCTTTTTCCGTTACCTGTTGCATGTTGACGAGCGTCGGGAGCATCTCGCATGCAAGAGCCGCCAGAAAATTAGATGCAAGGCAACTCTTCCCGAAGGGAAGGTCACTTAGCGACTGGGATTTCCGAAGACCAAATGCGAGGGATGTTCAGGCGGGAACGGCAGCAACAGGCGGCGGACGGGTGAAAAGGGCGAAGGTCGAGAGAGCGGTGGGCAGGACCGACGGCGGGAGAGATTCCAACACGGTGACCACTGAGGCCGCTGGCGCGGGAATCGGGGTCTGGACCAGATGGACAGTTACATGGGCCGCGGTGCAAAGCGAACAGTTTGCGTGAGTGTCGGCACCGTCCGCGTGGGTATGCGCGACCTGCACCGTACCCGCCACAACCACCAGAAGAACGCAGACCAGCGCGAGGAAGATTCTCCAGGGATGCGTGGCGTGCGTTCGGTGGCCGTTCTGACCCATATTAGGCCACTATACCGCACAAAGCGGCCTCCGTGCGCGGGCGGGAGAGGATCGATCCAGACGTAAATGGGCCGGGACGACCCGCGGATATTACAACCGCGAGACTTCCCGGCCTAGTAGAGGCAAAGCTAAACTTTACTGGCCCGCCTCAATGCGCGGGGTGATGAGACCGATGTTATCGACTTCGGCCTGGTGGCCCATGTCGATCACTTCGGCAACTTTGCTGAAGTCG
>Ga0302274_10001992_pt1 | contig 19021 bp, 15 predicted proteins | sample III_Bog_N2_1_FD_198755 | JGI IMG/M metagenome (GOLD analysis project Ga0302274, IMG submission 198755) | Peat permafrost microbial communities from Stordalen Mire near Abisko, Sweden - III_Bog_N2_1 | ecosystem: Environmental > Terrestrial > Soil > Wetlands > Peat | place: Sweden: Abisko...
CATTCTCTTCATCATCGCCTTTTTTGTTCTTTCACGATATGCTTTCGATCCGATCCTCCGAATTCTGGAGGAACGCCGCAAACGGATCGAAGAGGCCCACCTCAACGCTGAAAAGATCAAGAAACAGCTGGCGGAAGCCGAACTCCGCTACCAGGAGGTTCTGCGCAAGGCAAATGACGACGCCCATGTCCTGATCGAGGAATCCCGCAAGAGCAACGAGGCTTTTTCCGCGCGCGAAATGGATCGGGCCGTCAAGGAATCGGCGGCCATTGTGGAGCGCGCCCGGCTGGAGATTGACTCCGAACGCCACCGCATGGTGGACGAGGTGAAACGTGAGATGGTCTCTCTTGTCATCAAGACAACGGCCAGTGTTGCCGGAAAGATACTTACTCCCGACGATCAGGCCCGTCTGACCGCCGAGGCCACCAAAGAGCTTTCCGCATAGAAATCAGCCGAATTTCGTCATGCAGATTCCCAAAGAAGCCCGCCGCAAAGCACGTGAGTTGTTCGATGCAGCCCTTGACTCTTCCGGGCGTCCGGATGTCTCCAGGACTCTTGCACTCGCCGATCTGCTGCTCAAGGCCGCGCCCCGGCATGCGCTTCAGATTCTCAAGGAATTTTCCCGCCTGATTCGTCTGGAGACCGACAAACATCATGCGGTGATCCAGAGTGCGGTTCCACTGGACGAGGCATCCCATCGTGCCATTGCCCTGAGTTTGAAACAGCGCGATGGTGGAGAGATCACCCTGGAGACCAAAGTGGACGCCGCCCTGATTGGCGGGGTGCGCATCCGTCTCGGAAGCCAAGTCTGGGATGCATCCGTCCGCTCCCGCCTTCAAACCCTCGGCGAATCACTCACCGTCTAGAATAAAGATCACCCTCAAAAAATTTTAACAACACAAACCATGAGCACCCTTCTTCAAGAACTTGAATCCAAGATCGACGGTCTTCGAAAGAGCACTGTTTCCACATCGAATGTCGGCGTCGTCCGTGAGATCGGCGACGGTGTTGCCCGCATCGAGGGGCTCGCAGGTGTCATGCTCAACGAAATGCTGGAATTTCCGGGAGGACTTTACGGACTGGCCTTGAATCTTGAGGAGACCGAGGTGGGGGCCATCGTTCTTGGCGATTACACCGGCATCTCCGAGGGGGATGAGGTCAAGGCCACCGGTCGCCTGCTTCAGGTTCCCGTGGGCAAAGAGCTTCTTGGACGCGTTGTCGATGCTCTCGGTCAGCCGATTGACGGCAAGGGGCCCATTCCTGCGACGTCTTTCTATCCCGTGGAGCGGATTGCACCCGGCATTATCAAGCGGCGCAGCGTGAGCCAGCCCCTCTCCACCGGTATCATGTCCGTGGATGCCATGATTCCTATCGGTCGAGGCCAGCGCGAACTGATCATTGGGGATCGTGCCACTGGCAAGACCACAATCGCGATCGATACCATCATCAACCAGTCCAAGATCAACCGGGCCGGTGAGGCCTCGGGGGATCCCTCATTCCGCCCCGTCTACAGCATCTATGTCGGGGTAGGTCAGAAAAACGCCAACATTGCCCGCGTTGTCGATATTCTCTCCTCCCATGATGCTCTTCGTGACACCATCATTGTTTCGGCTCCCGCTTCCGACAGTGCCACAAACCAGTACCTGGCACCCTTCGCCGGCGCCTCGATGGGTGAATGGTTCATGGAAAACGGCATGGATGCCTTGATCGTCTTTGATGATCTCTCCAAACACGCCGTTGCCTACCGCCAGGTCTCCCTGCTGCTCAAACGTCCCAGTGGTCGCGAGGCCTATCCCGGAGATGTTTTCTATCTCCACAGCCGTCTGCTCGAGCGTTCCGCTCGACTCAGCAAGGAAGCAGGCAACGGATCGCTGACCGCCCTCCCGATCATTGAGACCCAGGCGGGCGATGTCTCGGCCTACATTCCCACGAATGTGATTTCAATCACTGACGGACAGATCTATCTGGAGACCGATCTCTTCTACCAGGGCATCCGTCCCGCCATTTCCGTCGGTCTTTCGGTCTCGCGTGTGGGCTCTGCCGCACAGATCAAGGCCACCAAACAGGTCGCCGGCAAGATCAAGGGAGATCTCGCCCAGTTCCGTGAGCTGGCCGCCTTCGCGCAATTCGGCAGCGATCTCGATGCCCGCACCAAGGCGCAGCTCGACCGCGGCCAGCGGATCGTTGAGCTGTTCAAGCAGCAGCAGTATCAGCCCCAGTCCGTGGAGCTTCAAGTGGCGACTCTTTGGGCCATCCAGAAGGGCTACTACGATGCTCTCCCGGTGGAACGCGTGAAGGATTTCCAGAAGCAGCTTTCCGAATTCCTTCTTACCCGCAAGGAGGGACTCCTCGCATCCATCCTTAAAAAGGGGGCGCTTGATGCGGATCTTGAAAAGGAACTGACCGCCTCAGTCGAGGAATTCAAAGTCATCTTTCGCTAAAATTTCAGCACCGATGCCGGAATTTCCTCTGTCAGAATCGAAGTAACCCATGGCCAATACCCGCGACATCCGCCGACGCATCAAGTCGGTCAAGAACACCGCCCAGATTACCAAGGCGATGCAGATGGTTGCCGCCTCAAAAATGCGGAAGGCCCAGCAGGCTGCCATGGCGGGGCACCCCTATTCCGAGGTGCTGAACCGCGTGCTTGTCTCGCTTCGGGATCGCGTGAGCGAGGGAATTCATCCGTTGCTTGAGAAACGACCCGCCCGGAAAAACCTGGTGCTTCTTGTGACTTCCGACAAGGGACTTTGCGGGGCACTCAATACCAATGTCATCCGTGAGGCCGGTGGACTGGATATCAATGCCACCCTTTTCATTGCTTCGGGTAAGAAGGGGGCCGGATTTCTGACTCGCACAGGCAGAAGAATGATCGCTGATTTTCAGCTTCCTGACAGCCCCTCTTTTGCCCAGACAAAGGCCATCTCGAAGCTCTGTCTCAAAAAATTTCTAGCCGGCGAGGTGGATACTGTTTCAGTCCTCTACCCCAAATTCGTGAATACCCTGACCCAGAAGCCGGAACTTGTGCCCCTGCTTCCCATCTCGGGTGACAATGCTTCTGGAATCTCTTCAGGGAGCGCGGATGAGGCCCAGTATCTTTTTGAACCCGATGCCGACGAGGTGCTCGACGCCATCCTTCCGTATTATTTTCATTTCACCGTTTTCCAGATGATCCTTGAGGCGAGGGCCTCCGAGCAGAGTGCAAGAATGGTGGCCATGAAGAGCGCCACCGACAATGCCAAGAGCCTCATCAAGGATCTTACCCTCGAATACAACAAGGCCCGCCAGGCCGGCATCACCACGGAACTTCTCGAAATTTCCACGGCACAGATGGCTCTGGGCTAAAACAACGGCTATCTGCCAATTTCAACAAACCAACAGAAGATCATGAGTAACACAGGCACCATCGTTCAAATCATCGGCCCGGTCATCGATGCCGAATTCACTTCCAAAGGGGGCGCTCTCCCGAAGATCTACGAGGCTCTTGAGGTCGATTTCCTTGTCGAAGGCAAGCCGGCCAAGGTCACGCTGGAAGTCCAGCAGCATCTTGGCGAGGGATGGGTTCGCGCCATCGCAATGTCCTCCACGGAGGGGCTCAAGCGTGGAATTCCCGTGCGTGCCCTTGGGCGTCCCATTTCCGTTCCGGTGGGCGAGGGGGTCTTGGGGCGCATCTTCAATGTGCTCGGGGAACCCTGCGACAATCGCGGCCCCGTGAAATCCGACAAGATTCTTCCGATCCATCGCCATGCCCCCCCGCTGGTCGATCAGGACACCAAGGCGCAGGTTCTGGAAACAGGCATCAAGGTCATCGATCTCATCTGTCCTTTCACCAAGGGTGGCAAGGTGGGCGCGTTCGGTGGTGCGGGTGTCGGAAAGACCGTCGTCATCATGGAGCTGATCAACAACATCGCAAAAGGTCACGGAGGATTTTCCCTCTTTGCCGGTGTCGGAGAACGTACCCGTGAGGGAAACGATCTCTATCATGAGATGATCGAGTCGGGTGTCATCGCCGTGAAGAAGGACGAAAAGGGCCATCCCCTCAAGGATGAGAATGATCACTTTGTTTTTGAGGAGGAAGGCTCCAAGGTCGGCCTTGTCTATGGCCAGATGAACGAACCTCCGGGAGCCCGTCTCCGCGTGGCCCTCACGGCACTCGCCATGGCTGAATATTTCCGCGACGAGAAGCATCAGGACGTGCTTCTTTTTATCGACAATATTTTTCGCTTTTCCCAGGCAGGCTCCGAGGTTTCTGCGCTTCTCGGCCGCACTCCGAGTGCGGTCGGTTACCAACCGACTCTTGCCGCCGAAATGGGCAATCTCCAGGAACGCATCACCTCGACCAAGGATGGATCCATCACCTCCTTTCAGGCGGTCTATGTGCCGGCGGACGATCTTACCGATCCCGCCCCCGCCAATACCTTCGCCCACCTGGATTCCACCATCGTGCTGGAGCGATCCATCGCCGAGCTCGGCATCTATCCCGCCGTTGATCCCCTTGCCTCCACCTCCAAAGCCCTGGCGCCGGACATCGTCGGTGAGGAACATTATGCCGTGGCCCGCGGAGTCCAGAAAGTGCTCCAACGGTACAAGGATCTTCAGGACATCATCGCGATTCTCGGCATGGATGAGCTTTCCCCCGAGGACAAGCTCACCGTCTACCGGGCCCGAAAAATTCAGCGGTTTCTCAGCCAGCCGTTCCATGTCGCTGAAATTTTCACCGGTACCAAGGGACAATATGTGCCGATTGCCGAGACAATCCGGGGCTTCAAGGAAATCCTGGAAGGAAAGCTGGATGATGTCGCCGAAGGTGATTTTTACATGAAGGGCGGCATCGAGCAGGTTCTTGCCGCGGCAAAGAAGGATTGATTTTGATGAGCACGCTTCACCTAGAGATCGTCACTCCGGAATCTCGATCCTTCGCGGGCGAGGTGAAGTTCGTCATTGTTCCGGGGGTGGAGGGGGGGCTCGGGATCCTGCCTGATCATATTCCCCTCCTGACCGAAATTATTCCGGGGGAATTGATCGTCACCACGGATACGGAGGAGTTGACCTTCGCCATCGGGGGGGGGTTTCTTGAGGTGAGGCCGGATCGGGTTTCCGTGCTCACCGACATGGCCTTGAAGGATGAGGAGATCGACGAAAAGTCCGCCGAAGAGGCCGTGGCCCGCGCCGAACGCGAAATTCGCGAGGGGGCGCTCTCCGGCGAGGAACTTGCCCTGGTTCAGTCTTCCCTCCTGCGCTCGCTTGCACAGCTTCATGTGAAGCGCCGCACGCGCCGTTAGTTTCATCCGGAGCCGGGGATATGGAAGCCCCACCTTTCCAACAATTGCCACGAACTTCAAAGGATCTGCTCGATCAGGCTTTGAAATCAGGTCGTGTGCATATCGGCCAGATTCTTCTTGGGACTGATTTCAGCCTGCGTCATCAGGAAGACGCAGGCCTGGATCATTTGAAAAGATACGATGAACCGCAGCAAGCCCGTCAGATCGCCCGTTATGACGGACTGGGGAATTATCGTCCGCTCAAGAGTGCGCCGAATCTCGGGAGGGGATGGCTGCTTCATGCAGGTTCCCTGGAGGGAATGGAGCTTGCGCTCGATTTTTTTTATCCCTCCGCCCTGGGACTCTGGTTATCCTGGCTCAGGGGAACGCTTCATCCCACCCCCTTCAGGGAAACCCTGGCCCGTCAGACAGGGATGTATCGTGTGACGCAACTCCTCACCGAGGCCCAGGCCGGTGAACTTGTGGCACGGTGCTGCAATTCTGAGACCGGCTGTCTGCGCACCATTCTTTGGAAGATGAATCCGGCGGAAAATTCCACTTGTCCGCCCCCATCCAAGTTTTCACTCGACACTCTTTCTTCGGATCGGATTCCCTTGATCTGCCGTGAACTCTGCAACCTGGTGGTGGCCGCAGCCAGGCCGATCGCCAAGGGAAATCTTCCCAAGGTGGGTGACTCATAAAATGCCCGCCCCCGTAAAAACCCAGCTCTATCGCGCCAGGAGGATCCTGCCCATGAGTCGGCCACCCCTGGAGGATGGGGGGCTTGCTGTTCGCGGAAGTGAGATTCTTGCGGTTGGACACTGGGACGATCTGATTCGGGAACATCCCGGTGCGCTCCGCGAGGATCTGGGGGAGATGATTCTCCTTCCGGGACTCATCAATGCGCACTGCCATCTTGACTACACGATGATGCGTGGTGCCCTTTTTGGCGGCGAATCCTTCGCGCTCTGGATTCAGCGACTCAATGCGATGCGCCGCTCGCTGGATCAGAGTGATTATCTGGAGGCCATTGCCAGCGGACTTGAGGAGTTGAAACATTGGGGCTGCACCACAGTGCTGAATATCGAGTCCTTTCCCGAGTTGGTTCCCTTTCTTCCCGAGTCACCGATCCGCACCTGGTGGTTTTTGGAAGTGATGGATGTACGCAGCCGTTTGGAGACGGGGGAGGCGTTGGCGGGGGCCATCCGCTTTTTTGAAAAAGCGGGTGAGGGCCATGGAGGATTCGGGATCTCGCCCCATGCACCCTACACCGCATCGCGGGATCTGTACGAACTGGTCCAGAAGTATTCGGAAAAATACCGGATGCCGGTTTGCACCCATCTGGCGGAGACGCAGGAGGAGATGGCGATGTTCCGGGATGCCGAGGGCCCCCTCTATGAATTTCTCCGCTCCATCGGCCGCTCCATGGATGACTGCAGAGGCATCACCCCCGTTCAGGCTGTGCTTGGCCAGGGACTGCTTCCTCAAGGATCCCTGCTTGTTCATATGAATATCCTGAATGAGGAAGATCGGGAATTGCTTCAACGAAGTGCGGGTCAATTTCCCGTCATTCATTGTCCCGGAACCCATGCGTTTTTTAACAGGGCTCCTTTCGAGCTGGAATTTTTCCGTAACAATGGAATCCCCGTGTTGCTCGGCACCGACAGTCTTGCGAGCAATCATGACCTCAATATGTTTTCGGAAATGAGGGCGATGGGAGCTGCTTTTCCGGAACTTGATCCGATGGAAATTCTCAGCATGGCCACCACGCGTCCGGCAGCGGGAATCGGCCGCGCGGGAAGATTGGGTGAGCTCTCGCCGGGTGCGGTGGCCGACTTCCTTGCGGTCCCTGACGAGGGAGAGAGGGAAATTGCAGCTCAGGTTCTGGACAACAGACTTCCCCCCAAAGTGTGGATCTCCGGAAAATAGCGAAAACCTCCCAGGCCCTGCTCGCCCGGATTGCCTCCTCACACTGGATGGTGTGGGCCCTCGTGATCGGAAGTGTCGCCTCCGTCTATCGGGAGGTCTGCACCTTTGCGTTTCTCCCCTTCTGGGACGACGACACCAATATCCACCGCAATCCCCTGTATTCACCACTTACCTGGGCAAGCATCGGGCAATTCTGGAGGGCTCCCTTTCAGCAACTCTACATTCCCGTGACCTACTCATTCTGGGGCGGTCTGGTTGTTCTCTCCCGGCTTGCCGCAGGAACCAGCCTCGCCGTGGGCCCGATCAACCCCGTGTTTTTTCACACGGCCAATCTGCTCGTGCATCTCGTCTCGACATCGCTCGTCTATCTCATTCTCCGGCGGTTGCTTGCCGCACAGTTTTCTCCAGAAATCTCCCGCTCGCGTCTTCTCGCTGCTTCCGCCCTGGGTTCCCTTGCCTTTGCCGTGCATCCCGTCCAGGTGGAGGCTGTGGCGTGGGTCTCCGGACTCCGCGATCTGCTTGGTGGCGCATTCTCCCTGGCAGCCATCGCGATCATCCTGAGTTTTCTGGAAAATTCCGGTTGTAGGAACCAGAGGGATGACAACAAAGCCACGCGCCGAAAGAACCAGCTCAATAGTCCAGTTGCTAATGGTAGTTGGTATCAAATCAAAGCGGTTGCTCTCTATCTGGGGGCGACATTTTTTCTCCTGCTGGCTTTTGGATCGAAGCCCGCCAGTGTGGTCACTCCGATGCTGGCCCTTCTGATCGGCGGATGGCTGCTGCATGTCAGGCACGATTCATGGCGCGGTTTGCTCTGGCTGATTCCCTGGTTTTTCCTGGCTCTTACCGAAGTGGTTGTCACCTCCCGATCACAGCCAGCCGCCGAGCTTGCCGGAACACTTGTTCCCCTCTGGACAAGACCCTTGGTGGCCGGTGATGCACTGGCCTTTTCCCTGGGAAAGGTTTTCCTGCCCGTTGGACTCTGCGCCGATTACGGACGTTCTCCGAATTCCATTTTTGATTCCGGAGTTCTCTACTGGACATGGCTGTTACCGGCAGCCCTTTTCGCCTTAATCGCATTCATCAGACCGCTGCGCTGTTACCTGCTTCCTCTGGGGATTTTTTGCATAGGACTGATTCCAACCCTGGGTCTAATCCCCTTTAATTTTCAGGTCGTCTCGACCGTGAGCGATCATTATCTCACCCTGGCCATGCTTGGGGCGGCCCTTGCGCTGGCTTTCGTGATCTGCCGTGTGAGTTGTCGGAATGCGGTGATCGTTTCATGCATCCTGATCCCCACCTGGACGATCCTGACTCTTCTCCAACTTCCCCAATGGAGGGATGGGAACACTTTCTTCCCGGCAACTCTGGCCCGAAATCCGACAAGCTGGAAATCATGTCACAATTATGCCTGCACGCTCGATACCCAGGGCAAATTTCACGAGGCACTGAAAGAATTTGAAGAAGCCATCCGGCTTCGCCCCTCCAATGCCGAGGCATACAACGACATGGCCCTGACCCTGCTGAAATTGAACAGGTATCAGGATGCGTGCAATGCCTTCCAGCATTCGCTTCAGATTCGTCCCACCTGCGGGGCGGCCAGGAATCTCGCTTTCATTCTCCTGATGACGGGCAATCCCGCCCCCGCCATCCAAGTCTATCATGATGCCCTGCAGATCGACCCCACGGATCTTCAAAATCAAAGGGCTCTGGCATGGGTGCTGGCGACCCATCCCGATGCCAGCGTTCGCAATGGTGCAGAGGCTCTCTCCCTGGCGCAGCAGATCGTGAATGAGACCAAGGGAAAGGTTCCGGTCTATCTGTTGACCCTGAGCGCGGCCTTGGCGGAGACAAAGGACTTCGACCGGGCGATCACAGTGGCGGATCAGGCGGCTGAAACCTATCAGCAGTCCGGTGATTTCAAGACGGCAGGTTTCATCCGCCAAACAATCATGCCCGCCCTCCGGGCGCATCAGCAACTGCGGGACAATCCCGTGAGGGTGAACTGAATGAAACCCATGATCTCACCTGCATCGAAAGACCTCCCATGCTTCATGGTTGAAAATTAGGTTATCAATCAGCTCGCTTATCCTCTAATTTTCGGATGCCGCCGTCACAAAACCATGATCACTATTAAAAAAATCCGTCTCGACTCGCTCGACCAGAACACCTCGATCTCCAAAGAGGATTACGCCCGTGATATCAAGAAGTATCAGCTTGGTCTGCTGGATCTCCAGCTTCGCCTCAAGGAGAGCAAGCGATCGGTAATTATCCTGATTGAGGGGCCGGATGCAGCAGGCAAGGGTGGAGCAATCAAGCGGGCTCTGGAACGCCTCGATCCTCGCCTCATCCGGGTTTATTCGACCCAGAAGCCGACGCCCGAGGAATACCGGCATCACTATCTCTGGCGTTTCTGGAACAAACTCCCTTCCTGCGGTGAAATGGCTGTTTTTGACCGTTCCTGGTATGGGCGTGTGCTGGTGGAGCGGGTTGAGGGATTTGCGACGGAGCCTGAGTGGAAGAGGGCTTACGGGGAGATCAATGAATTGGAACGGACTCTTATCGATGACGGGGCGATCATCATCAAACTCTTCCTCCAGGTTTCCAAGGAGGAGCAGTTGAAGCGATTCAAGCAGCGCCAGGCAGATCCCTATAAACACTGGAAGATCAATGAGGAGGACTGGCGCAACCGTCGCAAATGGAGGCAGCATATTGAGGCTGCCGAGGCGATGTTCGCGAAAACCTCCACGAAGATTGCTCCCTGGACGGTGATTCCAGGGGACTTCAAATGGTATGCGCGGGTTCAGTTTGCCAGGATCATCTACGAGAGCATCGCCAGGGAATTTCTGGCAGTTGGGAAAAAAACTGAAAATCTGAAAAGCTAAAACGCTGAAAAATTAGAACGGCTAAGTTGACGAGCCTGAGTCGCTCACTCACTTCAGAATTCAGTTGCCAGCCTTTCAGAGTGTCAGTTTTTTAGCTTTCCCCCTACAGCCCTTCATCCGTGACCGCCCCATGAGAGGCGTCGGTGACATGGGAGGCATATTTGGCAAGAACCCCCCGGCGGTATCTGGGAGCAGGTTGTTTCCAGGATTTCCTGCGTTTCGCCAGTTCATCAGGGCTGATACCCAGGGAAAGGGTGCGTTTCTTGGCATCGATGGTGATGGTGTCGCCATTTTTCACCAAGGCAAGCGGGCCGCCGACAAAGGCTTCGGGGGTGATATGTCCCACGACAAAACCGTGGGTGCCCCCGGAGAAGCGGCCATCGGTGATGAGGGCGACCTCCTTGCCCATGCCACGCCCCATGACGGCACTGGTTGGCGAGAGCATTTCGCGCATTCCCGGACCGCCCTTGGGGCCTTCATAGCGAATGACGATGACATCCCCTTTTTTTATTTTTCCCGCGAGAATGCTCTCAAGGGCTTTTTCCTCGGATTCAAAAACACGAGCCTTTCCTTCAAAGAGGAGCCCCTCCTTTCCGGAAATCTTGGCCACGGCCCCTTCGGGTGCCAGGTTACCCTTGAGGATGACCAGATGGCTCTCAGTCTTGATCGGATCGGAGATGGGGCGGATGATCTGCTGATCCTTCGGGTAGGGCTTGAAGGCGGCGAGGTTCTGTCTGAGTGTTTTGCCCGTGACGGTGATACAGTCGCCATGAAGAAGGCCGGCAGCGAGCAACTGCTTCATCATGGGAACGATGCCGCCGATTTCCACAAGCTGGGACATGAGATACTTTCCGCTCGGCTTCAGATCGGCCAGCACGGGAACGCGTTTGCCAATCCGGGTGAAGTCTTCCAGGGACAGCTTCACCCCCGACGTATGGGCGATGGCGAGAAGGTGGAGGACGGCGTTGGTGGAGCCGCCAAGGGCGATCACCACGGTGATGGCATTTTCAAAGGCCTCCTTCGTCATGATGTCGAGGGGGCGGATGCCCTTTTTGAGAAGGTTGAGGACGGCGGCGCCGGCATCGCGGCAATCCTGAATTTTATGCGAGGAAATGGCGGCCTGTGCGGAGCTGTTGGGAAGACTCATTCCCATGGCCTCGATGGCGGAGGCCATCGTGTTGGCGGTGTACATTCCTCCGCACGATCCCGGTCCGGGAATGGCGCAGGCTTCCACGGCTGCGCGTTCCTTTGAGGAGATCGTGCCCGCTGCTTCCTGTCCGATCGCCTCGAAGACGGAGACCACGTCGACCAGTTTGCCATTCAGGCATCCGGGAAGGATGGTTCCCCCGTAGACGAAAACCGATGGCCGGTTCAACCGGGCAATGGCCATGATGCAGGCGGGCATGTTCTTGTCACAGCCGCCAATGGCGACCAGTCCGTCAAATCCCTGGCAACCCGCCACCGTTTCGATGGAATCAGCAATCACTTCGCGGGAGACGAGGGAGTATTTCATTCCCTCCGTGCCCATGGAAATGCCGTCGGAGATGGTGATGGTATTGAAGATGATCGCCTTGCCGCCCGCCGAGTCAATTCCCAGGGCAGATTCACGCGCGAGGGCGTCAATGTGCATGTTGCAGGGCGTCACCATGCTCCAGGTGGAGGCGACGCCGATGAGCGATTTTTTAAAATCCTTGTCGCTGAATCCCACCGGGTAGAGCATGGCGCGGCTGGCGGCGCGGCTTGGCCCGTCCAGCATGAGGGAGGAATGGGCGCGCAGGAGAGAGGCGACAGGAGGCGATTTTTTGCGGGAACTCATCGCGAGATCGTAACAAAAGGGAATGGCAAATCCATCATCGATTGTTTGTTTGGGGGACTTTGAGCGGAGGGAGGGTGGTCGATGAGGCATTGCCTTCCATGAGGTGATCCATGATTTCGCGGATCGAGCTTTGTTCCTTGTCTGAAAGCTCCGGGCAGAGAAGTGCCTCCTGGAATGTCCGGAGGGCCGCGCCGCGTTCACCATTTTTGGCATACGCCTGGCCAAGGTAAGTCAGGATGACACCGGCGGGTTCATGATTGGTTCTTTCTAGCGAGGCGAGGCGGGACAGGGAGTCAATTTCTTCCTGTCCGGAGTTGGATGCATTGGCGGCTCGTGCCAGCAAAAAAAGAGCCTCTTCATCCTGCGTGTTTTCCGCAGCCATTTGGCGTGCTGCATCCAGGGCCGCATCGGTCTCCCCTGTTTCGATCAGGGCTCTGGTCAGGATCTTTCTTGCAGGCAGATTGTGGTGATCCGCTTGAAGGGATTTTCTGGCAAGTGCCGCCGATTCTTCCCAGCGACCTCGGGAAGCGGAGAGGGAAGCCTGCGAGCTGAGGACGAGTGAGGGCAGCCTATGGGTGGCGGCTGCCATTTCAAGAAGCTCTCCGGCCTCGGGAATGCGGTTCAGAGCTTGCAGATTCGCCGCCGTAAGGATGAGGAAGCGGGCGCGGTCGGAGGGATCGGGCCATTGATTTTTCAGGGTCTCCTCGGAGGGAATTTTCCATGCGGGTGCATCGGTTGTGGCGTGTTTGAAGAGATAGCCCCAGGGTGATACTTCGGAGAGTATCCAGAGGGGGGAGCTCAGCAGCGAATCTTCCAGGGAATTCCAGAGGGGACTTGGCCCAAGAAAGACCATGCTGAAATGATGTTCCCTGTTGAGTTTCCAGAAGAGAGTTTTGTCCTTGGAGGCGGAGAGGGCCTCCTCACGCGTCGGAATCAGGGCCTTGTTCGCTGAGGGGACGAACGGGAAAAATTCAGGGGAGAGAAACAGGGGTGTTCCCTCATTCAGTATTTCATGAAGAGTGAGTTCCGGAGAGGCGAGCCGCGGGTCTGTTTTTTTAGAACGGCATGCGGTCAGGAACGCTGGAACGAGGGCAAGAAACGCAATGAGGAGAAAAACTCCGGCGGCACGGAGGATGGGTCTGTTGATGAAACTCACGAAGTGGTTGATTCTGCTGTGATATTCGTTTTTGGAAAAGATTCAAACGCTTGCCGTGTTCGGGACTGGTGCTATCACTCGGAGGATGAAACAATACTCTCTGTTCTTCCTTCTGCTTATGGCCATGAATTTTTTCTCCCTGTTTGCCCGCGCAGACACTTCAGCCCCGCTTGCCATCGGATCATCCGCTCCCCTCATCTCCGCGGTGGATCAGGATGGGAAGGAAGTTGTTTTTGGCGATGTCTATGCCAGGGGAATCACGCTGGTTTATTTTTACCCCAAGGCGGAGACTCCCGGCTGCACCGCGGAAGCCTGTTCCCTCCGTGATGCGTACGAGGGGCTTCATTCCAAGGGGTTGCAGATTCTCGGTGTCAGCAAGGACACTGTTGCAGCTCAGAAAAAATTTCAGGAGAACCGCAAGCTTCCCTTCACCCTGATTGCCGATCCCGAGGGAAAGGTTGCCGAAGCCTTTCATGTGCCGCTCATTCCCGTGGTGGGCGTGACCAAACGCCAGTCCTTCATCATCAAGGATGGAAAGCTGGCATGGTCGTCGCTGAGCGCCCAGACAGGAGGCGCGGCTCAGGAAGTGCAAAAAGCCCTCGACACACTGCAAAAGCAGTAGCATTTTATTCCGCCGTTCGTTTTGGAAATTATTTCCAAGGCGCATATCGCACGGGTTGATAGCTCAATGGTAGAGCAGTACCCTTTTAAGGTATTGGTTCTGGGTTCGAGTCCCAGTCAACCCACGTTCGATGAATTTTATCATAGCGACAGGGCGCGATATCGTTCGCACTGATACAGGCGAATTGTGATCGGTCTGCCATTCCAGGTGACCGGGATTTCCTGAACGAGACGAACAGAAGCGAAAGCTCCCGTAAGGGTTTGGGGGAGTTCACGGAGAGATTCCGTGGTGATATAGAGTGCATTGTGTCCCAGAAAGGGGCTGACGTATTTTTCTTCCGAATAGAGGATATCCTTTGCGGCCGGAGCCACGGCATCAGCGTATCCCGGCCACAAGGCAAAGGAGCTGTTCATGCTCGGGGATTCGAGGGTGAAGACGGAGGGAGCGTCCGGGCATTCCGGATAGTTGAGCCGAATCCGGGCATCGAGCAGGGCGGCAAGTCCCGGTGTGGAGGCGATCAGGAAGGAACCTTCTTCCTGACCGTGCGGATCATGCTGCTGTTCGTGGAGAGCCATCAAAGATTTCGTCAAAGGTTCCAACCCCTCCACGCCGACGGGTGAGGGGAGCCCCGATGGAAGTTCCTGAGGAAGCAGCAGAATGATGGCGCTCCCCGTGGAGAGGAGAAGGGCGGCCAGGAGAGTCAGTCCCCTCCACCAAAGATTGGAGACAGCAAGCAGGAGCAGCAGGGGTACCAAAGCAGCACTGAACGCCGTGACCGGCCCCAGAGGGAAGGTGAGTTCCAAAAAACGAGAGCTGTCGAATCCCGCCGCCACACTGCTCCACTGGAGCCAGTCGTGGCGGAGGTTCCAGAGCACCGGGGATATCCAGCCAGCAGCAAGGAGAATCATGGCGAGGAGAAATGCCTGCCACGGGAACGGCTTTATTCCTTGTGAAATCAACCGTACAACCACTGCCACCGGAAAAAGGAATCCCACGGGACAATAAAAAAAAGTTCCCGCTCCGAGAGCCGCACCGAAGAGGATCCATGCGGCGAGCACTTGGTTTCTTTTCGCCTGGACGGCATTCCATCCCGAGATGATGCAGAGAAGGATCATCGAAGCTGTCAGCATCGCGCCATCCATCACGAGGGATGCGAGATTGACCGTTGGCAGGAGATTGACCAGGACAACCGCCCCGAGGGCGATGAACGGACGCTGTGGAGCCAGTTGTCGCCCCATCCACCAGACACACCAGGAAAGAAGCAGTGCGGCGAGCGGAGAGACACAGCGCAAGGCCAGGAAACCGATGCCGGATTCCGAGGATCCGAAGAGGAGGTTTTTTAACCCAAGCAGCAGGGGGACTCCGGCGGGACCTTCGAGATAGGCACCTGCGGGATGGGTGGCGCAGACGTCGAGCATGGCCTCGGATTCATTGAGCGATCCTGATGTGGCGACATGCAGCCGGAGAAGTGTGAGGCCAAACAGGAGAAGGCAGACAACCGAGCCCTGGAAGGGAGTTGCACCGGGTTTCAAACGGTTCTTTTTCTTTGTCGGTTTTCTCATCAATCAATGAATGAGATCAGGGTGTTCCGCAGACAGTGTGGAAAAAGCCCTGCTGCCGAAGCGACGCCATAGAAGTTGCATGATCTTTACAGCCAGCCAGCCGCCGGCGACACCAACCAGAATGCCGGCCGCCACATCCAGCGGCCAGTGGGCACCCGTGTAGATGCGTGCGTAGGCGATCAGGAGTGCTATCGGAAGATAGAACCATCCCCAGCGGCGATAAAAGCAGATCAGGACGGTGGCCGCCGCCATATTGTTCGCGGCATGACCCGAAGGGAATGAGCGGCCCCTGATTTCATGGGCTGTATCCGGACAAGCGACAAAGCCTGAATGTTCACGGGGAGGAATCGTTCCGTGAGGGAAAATGACGATTGGCTCCGAAAAAAGGCCCGTGATCCTTGGAAAATGCCCCGGTGGTTTGCCTAGTGTGACCGAACGGACGCCGGGTTCGACCTGGCTCGGGCGCGGGCGGGCGACGGCATGTTTGAGAAGATTCACCATGATCCCGTCACTCAGGCCGATGGCCAGTCCGATGGTCAGGATGACCGCACGGAGTTTGAAATTTCCAAAGAGGATCCCAATGACAACGAGCCCCAGCAGCCATGGAGCCCAAGCCGAAAAATCGGAAAGAAAAGAGAGGAGACGATCAGCTCCCGGGGTGATCCAGACCCGGTTGATCAAAATCTCAAGCTCTTGTTCCATGACCTGAGGCTGTTCGAAAAGTCCGCACCTGGCGAGCAGAGAGGAACTGGGGATGTCAGGACGACATCGCTCGCGAATGTGAAAAGCTGCGGATTGTCAGACCACCGGCTGGCATCTACTCTCCCTGGGAATGTCTCCGTCCGGCACTTCCACGATTCCTGCTTCATCCCGAGCCCGGATGATCGCCGAACGGCAGCGGAAATATCCCGTCTGGCGGCTGATCCACTTGCTTGCCTCGCTGAAGCTGGCCCTTTTGCTGATCGGCACGATTGCCATTGCGATAGCCGTGGCGACTTTCACGGAATCCCGCTTTGATGCGGCGGTTGCCCGAGCATGGATCTACAAGGCTCCATGGTTCATTGCCTGGCTCGGCGTCCTCTGCATCAATCTCTTTGCCGTCACGCTGAGTCGCTGGCCGTGGCAGAAGCAGCACACCGGCTTTATCATCACCCATTATGGAATCATCCTCCTGCTCATCGGGGCCGTGATCGGGTCCAAACTCGGGTTTGAGGGAAATGTCACCTTGCGAACAGACGGGCAGCCGCTGCGGCGCATTATCACCGACCGGAGCACCCTTCAGATCGAAAGCCCCGCCGACAGCTATCTCTACCTGCTTCCGTATGATGCCAAACTCATCCATCCCACGGCAAAGCGTCCCAGTATTCTTCCGATCCCGGGCACGGCACTGGAGATGGTCATCGATGATTCCTCCGAGGATCTCGTGCAGCAACCGATGCTCACGCCGACTTCCGGGCAGGCTGCCGGCCCCGCTGTTCTGATGGATTTCACCAGCAGCGCCTTGAATCAGTCATTTCGTCTCGGGCTGGGTACAGGGGAGGGGGCGCCGGATCATCACGATTTCTTTGGATTGGCGAGGATTGCCTTCTTCAGAAAACTCCCGGCTCACGAAGGAACGAATTCTGCCGCCACGATCCTTGTCGCCGCCGGGGCTCCGCCAGTGCAGGGTGTCTCGCTCTCCAGGGATGGAAAGATTCTTTTCCTCCACTCCCAGGATGGAATTTCCACGGGATACAGGATCAATGAGGTGATGAACCGTGAGATTGCCCTTGGTTCACTCAGGGCAATTCTCAGGGAATTTTCTCATGATGCTTCCGGGGGGCTGCCTGTCTGTCGTGTGGAACTTCCCTCCGGAAATTCCTCTGAAAGGGATGAGAAGCCCTGGCTGGAACTCGCACCCGCAGAGGCTCCTGACAGCGTGTCCTATCAACTCGGCCGTTCCGGAGCCATTCTCGCTTCGGGAGTTCTTGTGAAAGGCGACATTCTTTCTCTCGGCTGGGCAGACTGGAAAGCACAGCTGTTGGCAACAGGTTCCAATCATGCTGTGACCACGGTCGTGGAACCTGCCGGGGGGGAATCAGCGGTGGGGGTGCCCGGGTTTCATGCCTACTTGCGTGAAAAGGGGGATCTTTTTGCGAGGAGAGGAGAGGCGGTGTGGGTGGTCTCCGGTGAAGTAACGCCGCTCCTCCTGGGCGAGAATCTTGTGCGCGTCGGATATGGCCTGGAACTTCGATCCATTCCCTTCTCGATCAAACTGGTTGATTTTCAGGTTCCACGGGATGAGGGAACCGATACACCCTCCGATTTCAGGGCGTCAGTGCTTTTTAAAAATCTCAAAACAGGCGGGGAAAAAACCGGCCTGATCCGGATGAATCATCCCGCTTCCTATCCTGGGGGACTTCTCGCCAATCTGACCGGATTCAATTACAAATTCTCCCAGGCCGAATGGAATCCCCGTGATTTGAAAGAGACAACCCTACAGGTTCTCTATGATCCGGGTTGGTTTTTCAAATGGGTCGGATCGCTTGCCATCTGTCTCGGGATCGCCACCATGTTCTATATCCGTCCCCGTCCATGAAAATCCATCTCATCGCATCACTGGTTCCGCTTTTTTTCCCGATGCTGGGCATGCTTCCCTCATCCTGCCCCGCCATCCCTCCCATCTCCCCAGCCGGTCTGGAGATGCTGACGATCCAGGAAGGAGGGCGCAAAAAGCCGTATCTTGTGTTCTCCGAGGAGATCATTCGGTCCCTTTCGGGAAAAACCGCCCTTGCCCTTGACGGCGGCACCCAGGATGCCATGACCTTGATCACGGGAATCTGGATGGATCCCTTGGATTCCTGGAAAGAAAAGCAGATGATTCTCGTTTCCAACCGTCCGCTCAAACAGCAGTGTGGACTCGATCTCTCACGCAAACTATTCAGTTACCACGAGCTTTCAGCAAACGATGCCCTCATCGGCCAGATTTCCCTTGCGGCTGAAAACCGGCGCCGGGATTCCCATGCCAAATTGTCGGGCCTGACCAAGGAGGCTTCGGATGTCGGGCTTCGACTGGGTTTGTTTGAAAGTCTGATCCATGGTGAAATGTTCAGGATCATTCCACCTGCTTCCGGCTCGGAGTGGATTGCCGCCTATCCCTCAATGACTGTCGGAAACGGTGAAGCTTTCAAATTTCTCGGAATGATGAGATCCGGCTGGCTGGAGGGCAAACAACAGCAATTTGACTTGGCTGGCGGCCACTTGATTCGGCTCCAACAATCCCTTGGGGGACTTCCCCCTTACTGGAAACTCAGACTTGAAGTCCTGTATCAAAAGGCGCATCCCTTCCGCTGGGCCTGGATCCTCTACGCCGCAGCCGGTATCATCCTGCTTCTTTCCAGGAGTAGCTGGGAACGCCGTGGTTACCAACTCGCGTGGCTGCTCGCCGGAAGCGGTTTTCTGCTTCAGGCAGCGGGGCTTGCCTCCCGTGTCCTCATTGCGGGTCGACCTCCGGTTACCAACATGTACGAGTCGGTGATCTGGGTTGCCTTCGGAACGATCCTCTTCGCGCTGATTTTCGAAACAATCTACCGCGCCGGTTACTTTCTTCTCGGAGCGGTTCCTGTGGCTGTTGCCTCCATGATCCTGGCTGACAGCCAACCGATGATTCTCGACCGTTCCATTCATCCGTTGGTACCTGTGCTGCGCGATAACTTTTGGCTGACCACCCATGTGCTGACGATCACGCTCAGCTACGCCGCTTTCGCTCTCTCACTCGGTGTGGCTCATGTGGCACTGGCCCGCATTATTC
>Ga0302274_10001993_pt1 | contig 19019 bp, 11 predicted proteins | sample III_Bog_N2_1_FD_198755 | JGI IMG/M metagenome (GOLD analysis project Ga0302274, IMG submission 198755) | Peat permafrost microbial communities from Stordalen Mire near Abisko, Sweden - III_Bog_N2_1 | ecosystem: Environmental > Terrestrial > Soil > Wetlands > Peat | place: Sweden: Abisko...
GGCCAGATCGGCGTGGGTGTTGCCGATGTGATAGAGCTGGTCATAGTAGGCTCCAACCAGCTCCCAGCGGAGGCCGAAGTTGAGGGTAAGTGCATGCGTGAGCTTTAGGTCATCCTGGGCAAACAGCGCGTAATCCTGGGCGCGGTATTGATGGTTGTAGACGCCGCTGCCGCCGTAGGAAAAGGCTGGATTGCCGAGCAGGAAGTTCTGGAAATCGCTGTAGCCGGAGGATGGACTGAAGAAGAGCTGCCCATTGAACTCCTGCGGAAAGGACTTATCGAGGTTGATGCCGTCGTATTCTCCGCCGAAGCGGATCAACTGCCGGCCGCGACTGAAGCTGGCAGTATCTGAGGCCACCAAGTTGTTTTGTAACTGATTCTGGTCAGCACCGGGTGTAGGGCCGATGTTGATGCCGAGGCTGTTGAATGTGAACTTGTAAGAGAGATTGTCCATGTTGGAATTTGGGCGGATGATTCCAAGATCGCTTGCAGTGACGATAGGAGTGTTGATCGAGGAATTATGAATGCGCACATAGCCGGAGCGCGCCTCGTTGACCCAAGCGGGCGAGAAGACGTGCGTTTCGCGGAAGATCAGCAGGCGGTCTTGTACTGGCAGATCAAGAGGAAAGTTCAGATCGGTGCGGGCGATACCGCCGCCTAACGAGGCTGTCAGTCCTCCTGCCCCGAAGGGGAGCAGCGACTCGAAGTCCGTATAAAAGTAGCGCGCCGAGAGAGTATCGGCTCCATTGCGGATGGACTTATCCCAGGAGGCTGTTACCTGGTTATCGTGATAGGTTCCGGGACGGCTGAATTCAAATGTTCCCGTTCCACCCGGAGTGCCACTGACGGAAGGAAGTAGCAGATTGCTACCGAACTGATTGCTTTTGAAGTTGAGGAACTTGAGGGCGACGGGATCGATCTGCGATGCCGAGACGGCAGCATAACTCGCCGAGGTGGGAAAGAAAGTATCCACTAGCGATTGCGCGGAGCGGTCGGCGGGTAGCACAGGGATCGAAGACTGAATGATCGTCCCGTTCGAGAGTCCGCTGGTCTGGCGGGTTCCCTGGTAGTTGAGATAGAAGAAGCCAAGTTTCCCATTTGGAGAGAGCGGACCACCGATACCGCCGCCGAAGATGTTTTGCTTCACCTCCGGGCGTGCCTGGCCTGCAGATTTGAGAAACCACTCGTTGGAATCGAGCGCGGTATTGCGCAAGAACTCAAAGGCCGAGCCGTGGAACTGGAGCGTTCCTGTCTTGAGAATGGCGTTGATATTGCCCCCACCATTGCGTCCTTGCGTGGCGTCGTAGAGGCTGGTCTGCACACGGAACTCGCCGATGGCGTCGGGACTGGGCAGCGGCGTGTTGGTTAGCTCGGCCACGTTGTAATCGGTGGCTGTGATGCCGTCGATGAGGTAGTTGTTGTTGTCCTCGCGCTGGCCGTTTACCTCGATGCGCACATCGCCGCGCCCCAGCGAAGCATTTTGGTTGAGCGAAGCCGCTGTTCCCGTGGACAGTGTAAGAAGTTGCTGGAAGTTCCGTGTTGCCAGCGGAAGATTCTCTATGGTGGAAGATCCGATTGCCTCGCCGGTCGATGCATCGGATGTATTGACTTCCGCCACCTGCGCATCTACGCTGACTTCGGTGGCCACTGTCCCTGGCTTTAATTCCAGGGACAGGCGTGTGGTCTCAGTAACACGAACTTCAACGTTTTCTGCAATTCCAAGCGCAAAACCGGTTGCTCTCACCTGGACGCGATAGATACCGGGCGGTAGCAGTGTCGCGGCAAAAATGCCTTCGTTGTTGGTGCGCACCGAGCGTACAAAGCCTCCACCTTCCCCGGTGAGTGTTACCTCCGCTCCGGCTATCAACGCTCCAGATGAATCGCGAACGTCACCTTGGACCGCACCGCTGGCGCCGCCTTGCGCAAGTCCCTTTACGCAGAATGTCAGAAGAAGTAGCGCAAGAAAGGCGAATGCGCGACGAAGAAAGAACCCTAGATGGGCGCTCACAAAGCCTCCTATTGGATTGTGTTTAATGAATGGAGATTTGGGGGACTGTCAGAGACTACAAACAGGAACTACCGACAGTTGATTGCCGGGCGGCAACAACAACAGGGCGTACACACTGAACGAGAGGTAGATGTCCTTGACATAGCAGTAATTCAATTCTCCCGGATTACGTCTTGAAATGTCAACAGGTTGCACCGTTAAATCCAGGGCAAACGCATTTGAAAGTCGATTGAACCACTGAAGGTACTTTTCCTGTCCTCGCTCATGCTCGAAGTTGTTTGTATGACAACTTCGAGGTTTACCGAAGAGAGTTTGGCGCAGTTTGTGGAGTGTTGGGAGGGTCTTGAGGATCCTCGGCACGGCAACGCGGGGTTGCACGATTTTCACGAATTGCTGGCCATAGCGCTGTGTTGCGTGTTGTGCGGTGGGCAAGGCCCGACAGACATGGCTCTGTTTGCCAAAGCCAAAGAACCATTTTTGCGTGGGTTTCTTGTATTGGAAAATGGACTTCCCAGCCACGACACCTTCAATCGGTTGTTTCGTGATCTGGACCCGGAGCAGTTTCGCAATGCGTTTCAGAGGTTCATGGGGCAGTTCGCCGAGCAATTGCAGGGCGTGGTGGCCATCGACGGCAAGGTGTTGCGGCGTTCGTTTGACCGGGCCAGCGGCAAGTCGGCTCTGCACATGGTCTCGGCCTGGGGATGCCGGCAACGGCTGGTGCTGGCGCAGATCGCCACCGACGCCAAGTCGAACGAGATCACCGCGGTTCCCAAGTTGCTTGAGCTGCTGACCCTCAAAGGCGCCATCGTAACGACCGATGCGCTGAACTGCCAGCGTGCGATCGCCGCGCAGATCGTGGAGCAGAAGGGCGACTATGCGCTGGCGTTGAAAGCCAATCAAGGCACGCTGCACGACGATGTGGTGCTGCTGCTGAACGATCCGGAGTTGAAAGTCAGCCGCACGCGGCCGCTTGTCGAAGCTGATCACGGACGCATCGAGACCCGCACGGCGACGGTTTCCACCGAGATCGCTTGGCTCGAGAAGCAGCACCAATGGCCAGGGCTGAAGGCTATCGGCAAGGTGGAGCGGAAACGGGAAACGGCGGAAAAAACCACCACCGAGACGGCGTACTACCTGCTCAGTTCGGAACTGACGCCGGAGCGGTTCAATGAGGTGGTTCGTCAACACTGGAGCATCGAAAACCGCCTGCACTGGCGATTGGATGTGGTGATGAACGAGGATCAGGACCGAACGCGAGCCGGAAATGGAGCGCACAATCTGGCCGTGCTGCGGCACATGGTCCTCAACGCCATGCAGAAAGAGGGGTCCAAAGGCTCCTTGCGCGGAAAATTCAAACGCGCCGGATGGGATGACCGGTTCCTATTCAGACTCTTGGAGATGTTTTGAAATGCGTTTGCCCTGCCGTTAAATCGGGCAGCCTTGTGTGGTTGATTGGCTTTCAGTGTTTTTTGTGAATCTCCAATCTGTTCCCGAATCACTCTGCGCGGGCCCAAAACGGGTGCTTCGGTCCTCCTTCGCAATGTGGAGCAATTCAATCTTCCATACCATTCCTTCGATCCGGCGGATCTGCATACAGTTTTCACATGAACAACAGGATGGGAAGGCCAAGAAGGATCAGGCCAGAGCACATCCGTGATCCTCTCAGATTGCTTGCATTGGTGGAGACAAAGAAAACGGCAACCCAGACCAAGAAGAGAGCTGGTAGCCATGGGTAATCCCAGACTCCGCTTGGGTCCCGACGAGGTCAAGAAGAAGCAAAGGCCTTCGGATTCGCGAATGTCGTGCAAGGACTAACTCAGTCGTTGCTGATTTTGGTCTCGGCCGGCGATGGTCCGGCTCCCGATGCGGATGCAATCGTGAAGGCCATCGAAGACAATTGCGGCAAGCGGGTGACCTTCATCCACGTGAGGACCGATTTCGTCTCGCAAGAGGCGTTCACTCAAATTGAAATGCCGAGCCTACAGCCCATACATAGTCCTTCCCCCCACCACCGTTCGCAGCACGCGAGTTCCTAGAATATCAAGAGGTTGTACCTTGGTAATGTCGCGGTCGAGCACGATGAAATCCGCTAACATCCGAGGCTGGAGCAAGCCCTTGTCCTGATCGGCAAATTCGGCATGTGCCGCGCCTGTGGTATATGCCGCAATTGCCTCATCAATCGTCAGCTTCTGTTCGGTGTGGAGTTCTTTGGTTCCCGCTTCATTCCTGCGTGTCACCGCCGCATACAGGCCGCGAAAGGGCGTCAGCGGTTCGACTGGATAGTCCGTTCCAAACGCCAACGGGACGTTCGCGTCGAGGAACGCTCTCCAGGCATAAGAGTGTTTTACCCGCTCTAATCCTATTCGGGATTCCACCCAGTTCATGTCAGTGAGCAGGTGATTCGGCTGCATCGAAGCGATTACGCCCAATTCGTGAAATCGGGCAAACTGGTTGGGAGAGAGTACCTGTGCGTGTTCAATGCGGAATCGGTAGTCATTCCATTTCGAAGTCTTTGCCCGAGGCAGATCTGTATTTTCTGCTGCGTCAAAGGCCTGCAAAGCCATCTCTACAGCCCTATCCCCGATGGCATGGAATCCAATCTGAAACCCTGCTGCGGCGCGTTCTCGTGTCAGCTCGTTAAGACGAGTCTGAGTGAGTTGAAGGAGGCCAGTGTTTGTTGGTTCGTCGGAGTATGGCGCCAGCAAAGCCGCAGTGTGCGAGCCCAACGAGCCATCCAGGAAGCCCTTCAATTGCCCGGTGTGCAACATCGGATCGGCTTGTGAGTGGTGAGCGCGCATCTGCTTGAGTTCGTCGAGTGACGCCGTAAATGGCAGCCATTCTGAGATTCGCAGCGTCAGTTCCCCTTCGCGCTCCAAATCCTCGTAGATCAGAAAGTCTTCCCACTCGGAATTGTCCTGCACTGAGGTCAAACCCCACTGAGCGGCCTCCGATAACGCCAGTTCGATAGCCTGCCGCCGTTTCGCTTTTGTCGGTTTTGGGACTTTGGCAAGGAGGATTTCTCGTGCGCTCTCCCTCAGGATCCCCGTTGGCTCCCCCTTGGCATCGCGGTCGATCTTACCGCCTTCAGGATCGGCGGTATCCGCTGCTATCGCGGCTGCATGCAAAGCCGTCGTATTGGCTACAACAATATGTCCATCGATTCGCGAAAAGAACGCAGGGTGGCCGCCGGTGATCGCATCCAAATCCTGTCGGGTTGGCAGCTTCTGCTCAGCCCAGAGGGTATGGTCCCATCCACCGCCTTGCAGCCATTCCCCAGAGGCGGCGTGCGTCGCCTGGGTCGCAATGCGCTCCTGCATCTCGCGCAGCGACTTAACCCCTACCAGATCGACGTTGAGTTCTTCCATGCCTCCAATGGCCAGGTGAAGATGCGAGTCATTGATGCCCGGCAGGACAAAATGCCCGCCCAGATCCACGCTGATGGTGTGGCTTCCTCTGAATCGCTCGATCTCCCGATTGGTGCCCACTGCGAGGATTCGGTCGCCCTTGACTGCCAGCGCCTGGACACGAGGTCCCACGACGATCTTCCGTAGGTCGTGGCCTTCGACACGATCACTCACAGTGCGGGCGCCGGTGTAGATGTTGCCGTTGAGAAAAATCTGATCGGCTGTTTGGGTGGGAGCGACGGAAGTACCTTGCGCGAAAGATGGTGTCGAAAACAGGAGGAGGATCAAGAACCGCCGCATTATTGTTTGCACAAAGGACCCCTACCTTTCATCACTTGTATCAGCGGTGCTCGAATTCAGGATGCCATCAGCATTGCCGTTCGACCGCTAGCATGCTCAATTAGAACTGAAGGCGCGCACCTAGTTGCAGAACGCGAGGCCCGCCGCCACCCAATCCAGGGTTTCCCTGCGCCACGTCGGGAGTTTGAGAGATCGCTCCCATCGGCAGAGCCTGACCTGAAGAATCCTGACCGAACGAAAGCGAGCCATTGGGTAAAGCGAAGTTCGGATGATTGAAGAGGTTGAAGACCTCGGCGCGCAGTTGCAGTTCCAGGTCCCCGCGCAGCGTGGTGGACTTCTCCAGCGAGAAATCGGTGTTCCAGAAGCCGGCGCTGTAGATTTGATTGCGCCCCAGATTTCCGAATGTACCCTGTTCAGGCTGAGTGAACGCTTCAGGATTCAGGTAGCCAGTTGCCGGCGACCAGTGAGCAAGGATCGGGTTCTTGCCCGCAACAAGATTTGGACGCTGACGATAGTTATATCGTCCACTGGTGTCATTGGATGTCACGATTGGAATCGGACGCCCGCTCTGCACAGTCGTAATGGTGTTCAACTGCCAGCCTTTGCTGAGCCACTCCGGGCCAAGCGTGAGCCGCGGCGCCCGATAGTTGAGAGCTACTGTGAAACGCTGGCGCGTGTCGAAGGTGGAGTTGCCGCGTTCGGCAGCGAGATTGAAGGAATCCTGCGGCATGGCCGCACCGGCCGTAAAGTCAATGCCATCGCTTGCATCGTCGATGGAGTGCGACCAGTTGTAGGTTGAAAACCCAGTCAACCCATGCAGATTGCGAATGCGCAGCGTAGTTTGCAGCGCGTTGTACTTTGAAGCGGCTTCGGTAGTGAGGATTGCGATCTGCGCGTAGTCGCTGTTTGGATAGTTCCCATCCGCATCGGTCTGGTTGGCGTCGTAGAGGCGTGTCAGATGCGAGCCCTTTGAACCTACGTATCCAACCTCGAACGAAGCGGCGCGTCCGAGTTCGTGCTGCAGGTTAAGGTTCCAGCTTTGCGTATAAGGCACTCTGAAGTTACTGTTCGTACCAAAGATGCTGTACGAACCGTCGTAAGGAATATAAGCTGCGCCGCTTCCCGTAGCCCACGCGGTACTGTCAAATCCCAGCGGCACAACTGGCTTGGAGCCGATTGGATTGGTGGTAATGCCGGCAGCATTGGTGTAGTTGGCAATCAGCAGGTTCTGCGGAATGTAGTCGTAATAAAGCCCGTATCCGCCACGCATAACCAGCTGCTTTCCCACGTTGTATGCAAAGCCGAGGCGAGGCGAGAAGTTGGTGAGGGTGCGATCATAACTGCGGCCCTGCACCAGTTTCCCGCTCGTGAAGTCGTAGTTGGAGATCAGCCCATCTGTTTCGCCGAGCGGTCCGAAGTATTCCCAGCGCAAGCCGGCGTTCAGCGTAAGGCGATTTGCGATGCGGTAATCGTCCTGAGCAAAAGCGCCAAAACTGTTATTGGTTGTGGTGCGCTGCGTATTGCCCGTATTAATGCCGGTGTAAATATCACCGAGATAAAAGCTGGTCAGAAGGTTGACCACGGAATCAGGAGAGTATAGATTTTCGCCTGTATCTGGGTCGGTTTCAAAGTTCACGTCGAGCAGGCCGCGCTCAAGATTGTCATTGTACGAATCGACAAATGCACGGCGATATTCTGCGCCAAGTTTGATGGCGTGTTTCCTTTTGGTCAGGGAGTAGTTATCCAGCGCTTGCAGTGTGTTGCTGGTGCGGCCGCGGGGAATGCTGTAAGCCGAGGCACCCAGATTTTCGATTGTTCCGTTGAAATCGATCTCGGGCAATCCGGTCTTTCCCGTACCCAGATTCAAACCTACGGAAGCAGGGTCGAAGTTCGCATCCGCACCCGCAAAGGAGGTCCCATAGCGCGAATATCCAAAGCGAAGTTCATTCAGCCTGTTGCCGCCGAGAACGGAAAGAAGTCCCAGCGAGGCGACTTGCACAGTGGTTGGTGACACCTGAGCAAACTGAGCAATTCGCGAGCCGGCGCCATAGCCAAGGCCTCCAAGCGGAAACTTCTGATCGCTGGAACTATAGACGTAATTTGCGTAGAGGCTCTGATTGGGGCGCAATTGATGATCGATCTTGGCGATGACGCTATTCAGATCGTTCTTGTCGCTCACCACGCCGTTGAGCGATCCCGTAGAAGAGGATGGAAAGAAGGCCAGCACTTTGTCGAGCGCGGGGTTGATGGTGGCGCCTTCCACATCGGTCGCAATGGCTTTGGCCGAAGCGATCTGTGTGCTTGTAGGCACATTCAACGCGAAGTCGCTGGTTACGCGCTCGCGCTGTCCTTCATACGCTGTAAAAAAGAAGGTGCGGTTCTTCACCAGTGGACCGCCAAGCGAAACGCCGAATTGATTGTTCCTGAATGGACTCTGAGTGTTTGCACTGCCATCCGAATTGAGGCGCGTGTTGAAGTAGTTGCGCGCGTCGAAGGCCGAATTACGCACGTACTCAAAAGATGTTCCGTGGAATTGGTTCGTGCCTGATTTGGTAAGGATGTTCACCGTGGCGCCGCTGTTCCGGCCGTATTCCGCGGGAGCTTGGGTCTCCAGATTGAACTCTTGGATGGCGTCAATCGGCAGCAAGGATGCGGGTGCGCCGGTAATCCCGACCTGATTCAACGCGGAGTTGTTGAAGAAGGGATCGTTGTTGTCTGTACCGTCCAGCAGATAATTGTTTGAGCGATCGCGATTGCCATTGATGTTGAACTGACCAAATCCCTTCTCAGTCCCAGCGACTCCCGATCCCTCCACCGTAACGCCTGGAGTGAGAGCGATCAGTTTTCCGAAGTCGCGGCCATTCAAAGGAAAGTCGACGACGAGGCGGTTCTCCACCACTTGAGAGAGGGTGTCGCGCGTGGATTCGATCAAAGGCGCAACATCGCTGACCTGCACCTGTTGCACAACCTGCTTGATTTGGCCGAGCTCAAAATCGACGGTTGTGTCTAGACCAACACTGACCCTCACTTGTTTCGTGACGGGTTGCAGGCCGGAACTTTCGGCAGAGACCTCATAATCGCCGGCCGGAAGTTCGCGCAGTAGGAAGCTTCCGTCGTTGCCCACTTGAATTGTCCGAGTCGCTCCAGTAGCGAGGTTGCGGGCACTGACGTTTCCCTGTACCAAATTGGCTCCCGATGAATCACGAAGCTGTCCGCTTATTCCTCCGCGAAACGACTGGGCACCGGCAACAAGCGCGGCAAGAAAGACGAGAAGCAGTATCAGAATATTCTTTCGCATGTGTATCTCCTCTTCTGGTTGGTCTTACTTGGCTGCTACTTTTTGAGAGATGACAATGGGCGCTGGAATCTTCACCGGATATAGGGCAGCAAAGCTTCCCTGGTTGACGGCTAGACCGAGGCGGCCGCGTGAATCGATGTAGAACAGTGGCGATCCTACCGGCACATCGCTGAACGTCTTGACAAATGGAATCTCGAAGCTCTTGCCGTCGATGGATGCCTCTACCTTGTCTCCCAGCGCGTATCCAAGCTTGGCAAAGTCGTCTTTGGCCGCGTTGGTCACAAGGTTTCCAAACGGTCCATCGGTGCCAATCACCGTAGCTGCAAGTTCTGTTCCATCCAAAGAGGCAGCCGGAACATTCAGGCGCACAAGGGAGGACACAGCAAGTTCCGGCCCGACTTCGGTCCAGTCTTCTCCGTGTGCAATGTGCGCCGCAACGGGGGAGAAGATATCGCGGCCATGAAAAGTGGAGGAAAGCTTGGCGCCAATCATCCATTTGATATTGGTGATCTCATGTGCTGCTACAATCTCGTCTTGATTCGCCACCAAAGTGAGTAGCCCGTTATCCGGCACTACAAAATAGAGGCCGCGCTTGGTAAGAGCCACGATCGCTTTGCGGGCGCTGCCTACTCCGGGATCTACAACGCCGGCAAAGACCGTTCCTTGGGGAAAGTAGGGAGCCGTCCCAGCCAGGAATCGCGCACCTTCGAGAATGCTGAATGGCGTCACGTCGTGCGTCAGGTCGACCAGGCGGAGATCGGGCTCAATCGCCAGCATCACTCCCTTGCAGATGGGTACGGAATCGTCCACATGGCCAAAATCTGTCATGAAAACAACCGTTGGGTGGGATGGCTTGGCCGTCTGTGCTTGTGTGGTGAATACTGCCAAAGCCATCGCTAGGAAGGCTGCAAGTTTCACAATGCCTAAGCCTGTATTTGTTTCCCTCTGCATAACCGGTTTCCTTTCCTGCAAGGACGTCGCCATCAACGCAAAGCCCACGCTCTCATTGAGTGCGTGGGCTGTCTCGAATCCAATCTTCTGATACGAATCGGGGGCGAACTCACGCGCAGGGAATGGAATGTACGCAACAGCAGCAGTACATTCGACACATCCGACGCATGGAATTCATATACCTATCCTGGAGTTCAGGCTTGTCTCTGCCGTTCCTCCTATTTAAGCACACTCTCGGCGAAGGGATGCAATTGACCTCGTCATGAATCAGAACTGAAGGAACAATCCATCGGTACTCTTCTCTGAGATCATTTGGCACGAGCGCTCGATACCAGTGTATGTATCGACTACTGAGGCTTCATAAATAATTGTCGTTAGTGCAGGGTTCTGATGCGCGCATAAGGCGCTCGTGGTAAGCGCGAAGGTTAGAAGTAGTCTCTCCACGCGTCCTCCACATGTATAGGCAGCGTGATAACCCTTAGGCTTGAATCAGCATCATTTGAATGTAATCTCTGCCGCGGCCAGTCCCTGCTCACCGCAGATTGAATAGAAGAGGTAAACCCGGCCGTTATCTTCAAATATTCCCGGGTCGCGAAGCTGATGTACGGGAATTTCAACGTCCCCAGCTTTGGAAGGCGCGGACGCAAGATCGGAGCACTCATAGTTCGCCTGGGACGTGAGCACATCGACGGGTGGAACGGCTTTCCACTCTGCCCAATCCTTCCTCAGGTCCACCTTGGTCACCAAGATATGTTCGGGCACGTCACCGATAGCGGAGAAGAACACGTAAAGAGTGTCTCCTCTCAGCAAAACAGCGGTATGCCGGACCCGCCCAGCATAAGAAGAATCGCGAAATAGATCGCTCCCTGGTTCGAATTCGGCGAAGGGATCCTTCGAACGAAAGAGCTCTCCGCCGCGGGCTACACCGTAAAACGACCCACGATAAGTGAAGACTCGAAGATAGCTATGCTTGGTGATTGCAGGGTGAGACGTAAAGTGAAGGCCGTCGCTTGATTCGAAGGATTGGGTGTACTGCTCATAGTGATTTGTCATCAGCCATTGCCGTTCGTCGGCCTGATCACCACTACCCGCACCCGGCCATGCTTTACTGTCAGTCCACATCCCATGTGCCCAAAGAATGATTCTTCGCTTCTCTTGATCGATATATATCTCCGGGGAGGCCACATGCGTATAAAGACCGCCATTGGGCGGGTCTGGCTGAGGACGAAAAAAGGCGGTGTCCTTCACCTGGAGGACTCCAGGTTCATAGATCTTCCATGGTCCAGTCACTGAGTTTGCATAGGCTAGGCGGATGAACTTACCTTTATGGTTCGCGAAATACAGGTAGTAGCGTCCGAGAGGGTGCTCGATCCAATCGGGTACCCGAATAATCGTCGGACCGTTGACATTACCCGCGAGAGACGGCGACGAGTCCACGGTGATCAACGGATTTTGCACAAGCCGCTTTGCTGAGATCTGCGCAGTGAGAATCGGGGCGATCAAACCGAAAAGTAGGATTGTTAGACTGCGCTTCATGGATTAAACTCCTGATTCTTTCATTGAGCGATCCGCAGATCTAGCGGCTGCCATTTGTTGACGAATACTCCAGATGCGACGCCGTTCCCGAATTGCGTCAGGGATCAGAATAGATCGCCTATCGGCGGAAATGTCAGCAATAGACTGAGTCCAAGCAGCACAAGCGCAATGACGTTGATACGCGGCAGTGAGACATTTCGCTTTCGCCAACGCCAATTCAAGATTGCCCACGCCGCGAGCCAGAGAAGAATGGCCACGGTAGTTTCACCAGAGAGAGCCCCGGTCGGCTTATAGAAGACAAACAGGTTTTTCACAACTGCAGATTTGTCTGCCGCAATCGCGAATAAGGCAACCGCAAACGATCCGATACCGGCAGAGAGAATGGCGGCGGCGCCAGAGCCATTCGCTACGACGGTCGCATTCTCCTGAGTAACTGCGGCTTGCGTGCTCATTCTTTTTCTCCTTGAAGCAGCTGAACGGTTTGACCGCCATCGACGGGAGCATTCTTGTCTAGCATTGCGCCGAAGAATCCGGCAATGCCGGCCGCGAAAAGCGAGGTGATTACAAATCCATAAAGAGCGTTTCGCAGCTGAGGATGATTCTTGAGATCACGGGCATATTTGATAGCAATGAATGCTGCCATGGTGATTGCGATTGGCACAAGCCACGCGACGTGCTCTTTCCATTCCATTCCTATCAAGTGCCACTGCTTCGTGGCAGGATGGGAGAGCAGCAGAGCGCGAGGGTATGAGGTAAGGTTGGCAGTTCCAGTCGGGGCGGTGGCTCGATACCACGGATAAATAATGTATGTCCCGGAAAGAACGGTGAGCCATGCAAGCGCGGCCATTGCGGTGAGGTAGATGCCAAGGTAGCGATCACCTTTGGGAGAAGCACTGGCCGGCTCATCGGCAGAAGAACGCAGGTAGAGCAGCGCGATTGCTCCAGAGCCGGCTAGCAGGTAGAGCGCGCCAAAGCCCATGCCGTGGACAAGCGTCCAGAGACTGCGGGTGGTGATTTCCATTGGTCAAGACCTCCGTCGGGGATGTGCGGGTAAAGGATGTAGGGGGAGGGAACTTTTCATTGAGGAATGTTCGGCGGCGTTCAATGATTTGAACGCCGCCGAACATGTTAGAAGGTGACCTTCGCGGCGAACTGAATCTGGCGCGCGGTGCGTTGAAATGTCAAGTCAGAACCTGCCCCGGAGATGGTTCCAATGGCGGCCGTACCAGCGGTTGCGTTCGGATTATTGAACTGCGGTGTGTTCGCCAGGTTGAAGGCCTCCGCGCGCAGTTGCAAAACCTTCGATTCGGTCAGGTGAGTATCCTTGAAGAGCGAGAAATCCACATACTTCGTGCCCGGACCTTCAAGACTATTGCGGCCAGAGTTTCCATACGTGAAAGAGTTAGGTGCAGGAACCTGGAAGGCGTTTACGTTGAACCACTGCTTGACTGAGCGCTGCCCTTTTGGCAGTGATCCGTTGCCGAAACCGGGAAGCAGTATCGCGCGGGTCGACTGTCCATCGCCGAATGCGTCGGTTGTACCCACGGAAAAGGGTGTGCCATCGTAGAATTGTGCGATGGCGTTCAACTGCCACCCACGCTCCAGCGGTCCCAACAGCCCGCTGCCCTTGAAGGGCAACTGGTAATTCGCGCTGGCGACAAAGCGATTCGGCACGTTGTAGTCCGCATTTCCGTAGTCGTAGCGGAGGTTATAGGGATTCGAAACAGCGGAATTCTCGCCCGAACCTTCGTCCAGAGCGTGGCTGAAGGTGTAAGAGGCGAGGAAACCCAGTCCATGCGCGCGGCGCTCAGCCGTAACTTGCAATGCGTTGTAGCTGGATACCTGCCTGGTTTCAAGCTCACTGATCTGGCCAAAGGTCGGGTAGGGACGAGCTACAGTAACAGTGGTCGCTCCATTCGCTCCCCATTGGTTCGAATTGATGTCCCGAATATTGGTCAGGTGAGTGCCCTTGGTTCCAATATAGGCAAATTTGAGGACGGTCGAGAAGGGGATCTGCTGCTCGATAGACGCATGCCACTGCTCGGTGTAAGGGGTTTTGGCATTTGGATCCACGGTATAGGCGGCTTGGCCCTTTAAGATCGCGCTGCCTGACGTGGCAACAGTGTGAACAAATCCGCTGCTCGCATAGTTGAACACCGCGCTGCTCGTGGCGTTGGCTATGTAAGTGGCTGGATTGTTGAAGGCCCAATAATCGTACACCGGGACATTGGCCGCCAATGTGGAGGAAACGCCTAAGTTAGGCGCAGCGTAGTAGATGCCATAGCCGGCGTGGAAGACCGTCTTATCCGTCACACGATAGGCGAATCCGACGCGCGGCGCAAAGTTCAGGTTGTTGCCGCTCAGGCCGCTGCTCGGAATGCCATTGGTTCCCGCCTGTTCGAGAGCCGTCTGCGAGATGGAGGGAACGAAGTCCCACTCTTTGTTGTGAGCTTCTGTCCAGGGCCAGCCAAGGAAATTCTCATAGTGCACGCCCAGGTTCAATGTCAGCCGGTTGTTGATCTTGTAGTTGTCCTGCGCATAGAAGGACAGATCGCTCTCTCGCAGGCCTACCTCAGAGGGGAAGGCGAAACTGCCGCCCGTCGGGGCGCCGAAGAGCAGATCGCTCCAGGCCAGTCCGGTGTAGCGAATGCCGAAAGAATCGGAGCCGTGCTCCGCGCCGCTCTGGAACATATTGTATTCGAGGCGGATAAGATCAAAGCCAAAATCCAGCGAGTGCTTGCCGCGAACCAGTGTGAGATCGTCGTCAACCTGATAGTTGTTGGTTCCGATATTCGTGGGGCTGTTGCCCGCGTCGCCGATCGGCGTGTAACCCGAGAAGGTGTAGACCGGCAATCCAACGGAAAGGGAATTGTTCGGATTAACTACTCCGGGAATGTTGAGTTGCGAGGGGGAAGCCAGATCCGCATACGGCCCCCCAGCGCCGTCCCAATTCTTGGCGTAGACAAAGAAGCGAGTCCAGCCGTAGCGCGCCGTGTTGACGATGGTTGGCGAGAAGACGTGCGTTTCGCTGACGACGGCCTGATGCGCGGGGTCCGAAGCCGGCCCGCAGATGACGTCGCCCACCAAAGGCGTCGGCAGGGTGCCAGGCTGGGAGAGAATGTCATGGCCTTGACTATAGCGAAGGAAGGCGCTGTCTTTCTCGGTAAACTTGCGGTCGATCTTCACATCGAAGTCGTCTTCATTGATGATCAACAGCGGGGCGTAGAAAAAATTGTTGATGGTCGCGCCCGCCGCCCCATAATTCGGCTGTGCAAACTTCTGATAGAAATTCAGAAGATTGATGCCGGTCTGGTCCAAGCCAGCAGTGCCTGCTGGAATGATGGGATTGGCTTGGGTATAGGTGATGGCAGGGTTGAGCGGGTTCTTGATAACAAGGGGCTTGTTGGGATTTGCTGCCAGTGCAGCATTGAAATAGTTGGTGAAGTCATAGCCTGCAGGGGTGACATTGACAACCGGAACGCTACTCAGAAAGTCCTGGCCCTGAGCGAAGCGCTTTCCGGCATAGTCGGCAAAGAAGAAGGTCTTGGGGTTGGCTTGCTTCCAAAAGACCGGTCCGCCGATGGTGCCGCCGAACTCGTTCTGCCGCAGAGGGGCTTTCTCTCCTGTCGGTCCTGGTTTTACGATATTGAAATCGTTTCTGGCGTCAAGAGCAGTGTTGCGAAAGAACTCGAAGACATCGCCGTGATAATGATCCGACCCGGACTTGATGACCACGTTGATGGTGCCGCCGTTGCCGCGTCCATAGCGCGCATCGGCGTCATTGGTCTCTTCCGAGAACTCTTGAATGGCGTCGATGGGCGGGAAGATCGCCGTCATGCTGTTATGGTTTTCCTGGTCGCCGATGCCATCCACTAGCGTGCGGTTTTCCTGAGGGCGAGAGCCGTTGATGGCGAAGTACGAGGGGCCGCGCTGCTGCGTATAGGCGATGCTGCCGGTGGATTGGGCTGTCGTCGAGATAGCGCCCGCGCCCAAGTTAAACAGCTCATTGAAGTTGCGTCCATTCAGGGGCAGATCCCTGACGGCTTGTTCCGTGCGGAGATTGCCGACGACGGAGCTTTCAGTCTCCAGCAGCTCGCCGGAGGCCTGGACTTCGACGGTCTCGGCGGCAGTGCCTACGGCCAGATTTGCATCGGCGGCGACGCGCTGCCCGACTTCGAGCCTTACCTTTTCAACGACCTTGCTGAAGCCAGGCACTTCAATCGCCACTGAGTAGTCGCCGGGATGAAGTGGCGGCGATACAAAGATCCCCTGATCATCAGTGGATGTGATGGTAGACAAGCCAGTTCCAGTGTTTCTCACCGTCACGTGGGCGTTGGGGATCACCGCGCCGGTGTTGTCTTTGACCACGCCTGTAATGACTCCGGTTTCGACAATCTGCGCGTGCATTGTGGCGGCCGCCAGGATGATGAATAGAAATGTCATCAAGTGTGGAAGGTTCTGCTTCACAAAAACGCGAAATGAGTAATGAACAGTGGACATTGATGCCTCCAAAGGTGCGATCGATTTTGACCGCACAAGAAAATGGCCCACGAAATATTCGTGGGCCGTGGCAATTGCGCCGAGCGCATACTGCCGTCAGATGGGAACGATGCACTTGTCCACGACGCAAGGCGCATCCGCTTTGGGCGTTTGGGTCGTGCGACAACAGCGCGTCACAGTGCGGGGAATTTGGAGGTTTGCGCTCATAAGTGCTTTCCTTTTCATTGAACTTCAGGATGAATGCGCGCTTCGATTCACACTACAAATCGGTTAACACGCGTTGAGAATTAGCTTGTCGCTTAACGGGTGCTCTGGCGGTTGGGAGCTCGCCCAAAGCTGATTATGACTATGCACTGCGCTCCCTGCACAACCGAAGTGCAACATCGACGATGGGTTTGGCGAGTAAGTATGCGGATAGTCAACAACACGAGCGACGGAGGGTCGGCTCGGAAGCGGGCACAAGAGTTACCGGGATGTGCTCTAGCTCCTGCATATGTTTGTATTGAGCCATAAAGTTCAATTCATGTCAAGCGGTGCCGTCGATCTCTTTCAGTTTCATTCCCAGTCAACTACTCGATGCCGTCCTTGACTTCTCAGTTCTCCGATGGTAGGGTGTACTCAATTGATTAGAGCCATGACCGAACGAATCCCCAACGCGACCTGTTGTACCCAGGCCAATCAGCCGTTGGAGATTCGCGTACAGATCTAACACTTCGATCACACTGAATGCGAAGCTCCAGCTCACGAGAATCACAGCGTGAGCTTTTTTCATGCTCTTTAGCCTGAAAACTCGTGGAGAGTCGCAATGTCAAAGCAATCGCGCACAGGGTCACCCCGCACTCCTAATAGCCGCGCGACCATCTCGATTTGCTACGTGACGCCGCATCTTGCAGATTGTTGTTGTCTTCGCAGACTACCCAACGATTATTCCAATTTGACTTGTTGTCCCGACCCTAGATAGGGACCAGACAACAGGAGCAATTAAGGTGCGGGGCGCTCAAAATGCGCTCTTATGTATCCATCTCTGCCTTGCCCATGCGCAGGCGTCACGAATTCAAACGGAGAATGAAGATGAAGCAGTTTCGACAAGTCAGCGTGGCAGTAGGCGGAGCGCTGGTGTTGAGTTCGGTCTCGACCAGTCTATCCGCCCAGGACTCCCTGCCCAAACCCGATCCCGCGTTTCATGGCAAGATAGCTGTCAAACGCGAAGAAGCCATTCCTTCCTGGCCTGAGCAGCCCAAGGCTCCGGCGGGCTCGCCAAATATTGTCGTGATTCTGCTCGATGATGTGGGCTATGGCGCGGCCAGCGTCTTTGGCGGACCGGTTCAGACTCCCGCATTGGAGAAGTTGGCTGCCTCGGGTCTTCGCTACAACCGCTTCCACGTAAACGCTCTGTGCTCGCCCACCCGCGCTTCGCTACTGACCGGGCGCAATAATCATCAGGTGGGATTCGGCACAGTTGCAGATTCCGCCTCCGGCTATCCCGGCTACAACTCCATTTGGCCGAAGAGCACGGTTTCGACTGCCGAAGTGCTGCGTGAAAATGGCTATAGCACCGCAGCCTTTGGCAAGTGGCACAACACACCTTCATGGGAGATCAATCCCACCGGTCCATTTGATCACTGGCCAACCAGTCTAGGCTTTGAGTACTACTATGGCTTCTTGGCCGGTGCCAGTAGTCAGTGGGAGCCGCGACTCTATCGCAACACTACGGCTGTAGAAACTCCTTCCACGCCAGAGCAGGGCTACCATCTGACCACTGATCTGACCAACGACGCGATTCGTTGGTTGCATCAGCATGACGCCGTGGTTCCCGATAAGCCGTTCTATCTCTACTTCGCCACTGGCGCCACGCATGCGCCGCACCATGTTCCTCAACAATGGATTGACAAGTACAAGGGGAAGTTCGATCAAGGATGGGACAAACTGCGCGAGGAGACCTTTGCGCGCGAGAAGAAGCTGGGCGTGATTCCAGCCGATGCGGAACTGACACCTCGCCCGAAGGAACTGCCGGCATGGGATTCGCTCCCCGCCGATGAGAGAAAGCTTCTCGCGCATCAGGCCGAGGTTTACGCTGGCTTCCTGGCGCAGACCGACTATGAAGTCGGTCGCCTTCTGCAAGCGATTCAGGACGAAGGCAAGGCTGACAACACATTAGTCTTCTATATCGTTGGCGACAATGGAGCATCCGGCGAAGGCGGCTTGGACGGATATGAGAACGGCGGTCCGTATATCAGCAAGACAGCCTCCATCGCCACGCGCCTTGAGCATGAGGACCAATTCGGCGGCGAGTTTTTCAGCAATCACTACTCGGCTGCGTGGGCATGGGGACTGGATGCTCCGTACCAGTGGACCAAACAGGTTGCGTCGCATCTGGGCGGCACGCGCGATCCGCTGATCGTCTCCTGGCCGGCGCACATCAAGGATGCCGGGGGGGCTGCGTTCACAGTTTACCCATGTGACGGACATTGCACCGACGATCTATGAGGTGACAGGCATCAGATTCCCTGATGTGGTCAACGACGCCAAGCAGATTCCTCTTGAGGGCAAGAGCCTGGTCTACACCTTCGATAGCCCCGACGCGCCCAGCCATCATAACCTGCAGTACTTCGAAATGGTTGGCAACCGCGGCATCTACAAGGATGGGTGGTGGGCCGGCGCGCGCCATGCTCTGCCGTGGGAGATTGGAACTATAGGCTATCTGGCGCCGATCGGCCAGCATCCCTGGGAGTTGTATGACCTGGATCACGATTTCAGTCAAGCTCATGATCTGGCAACAAAGTATCCCGAGAAGCTGAGAGAATTGCGGGACGCATTCGACTCTGAGGCCCGGCGTAACAATGTTTATCCTCTTTTGCCGATTCCCGGACAAGGCCGCCCTTCGCCCGCTGCGGGTAAGACCACTTTTGTCTATCGGGACGGCGTAACGCGGCTACCCGCGGGGGTAACTCCAAACCTGTCCGGACGCTCACAGCGCATTGTCGCTGACATCGAAGTTCCAGCGGCAGGCGCGACGGGGGTCA
>Ga0302274_10002002_pt1 | contig 18980 bp, 18 predicted proteins | sample III_Bog_N2_1_FD_198755 | JGI IMG/M metagenome (GOLD analysis project Ga0302274, IMG submission 198755) | Peat permafrost microbial communities from Stordalen Mire near Abisko, Sweden - III_Bog_N2_1 | ecosystem: Environmental > Terrestrial > Soil > Wetlands > Peat | place: Sweden: Abisko...
GGAGGGAAATTCCTTCTTGTCGAGACTATCCTGCATCAGCAGGGTTTCCATCGCTACCAGCTTGTCATTGCGGTCATTCAGCAGTGTCGCCAAGCTGGCCAGTTGCTGATCCAGGCTGGACATGGATACATCTTGCTGCGCGGCGGGCACGAAAGGGCCGCCTTGCGGCGGCGCCTGATCGAAGTTGAATTCCTGCGGCTGCATCCCGCTCATCTTGGCTAAGCGCGCGCCGAGCGTGTCCAGACGCAATAACTGCGCCTGCATTTGTCCAACGCGCACAGCCAAGGCATCTATGCCATCGCGTAAATAGGATTGCTGCTTTTGCTGCCCTTCGGTCTGGGCGCCCACCATCTCCGGCTGGGCGTGGACCATGACGTGTTGCACCGCAAACACGGTCGCGAATGGCGCGCCCACAGCCAATAGCGCAGCCAACAGCAAGTGTCTGCCGTGGAGCGTAATGCTGCGTGCTTTTGCAAAGCGATTGGAAACTAGAATAATATCCATGTTTCCCCCTTATAATTTTAATTTGATACCGTGTCGCAACGCTTGAATTCTTACATCGGTGCCAGCCCGGAGCTACGCCAACTATCCAGCAAGGCAGGACAGCTTTTGGCATTACAGCGGCATTACGAACAAATTGCCCCGGCCTCCCTGATTCGTTATAGCCGGGTGCTGCAACTGGAGCAGCAAATCCTGACGCTTGCCGCAAATAATGGTGCGGTTGCGGCCAAGTTGCGCCAACTTGTTCCGGAATTAACCAAGATGTTCCAAAACATGGGGTGCGAGGTTACTGGAATTCAGGTGAGGGTGCAAGTCATCTTGCCTGCCGCCGAATACCTCCCCACCCCGCCCACGCTGAGCGCTGCGGGCCGGAAACGGCTGATTGAATTGGCTGTGGAGCTACCCGATTCGCCGCTGAAAAGCGCGTTGCAGCGGCTTGCCAGAAAAGCCGGGCAGAAAATCAAGGCTTGAGAACAGCCGCTCCATTCCATGAGGCTGCTGGCTTTCGTGGCGACGAGACACTATAATTGGGATCACGCTTAAACCTGTGGCCGGTCGCACCTATGCAACTATTCACCTTTGGCATCAACCATCAAACCGCGCCGCTCGCCGTGCGCGAGCAAATGGCATTCAATGCTGAATCGATGGAGCCAGCCTTGCACGACCTGATCGAGCAAGGCGCGGCCAAGGAAGCGACCATCCTTTCCACTTGCAACCGTACCGAGGTGTATTGCAGCACGCAGGCGCCCGAGCGCATTGTCAATTGGCTGGCCAACTACCACCAGATGGAAGCGCGCGACATTGAGCCTTATCTCTATACCTTGCCGCGCGAACAGGCGGTGAAGCACGCCTTCCGTGTTGCCAGCGGACTCGACTCAATGGTGTTGGGCGAGCCGCAAATCCTTGGGCAGATGAAGCAGGCAGTACGCTGTGCGGAACAGGCGGGCACGCTGGGTTTTCTGCTGCACAAATTGTTCCAGCGCACTTTCTCGGTAGCCAAGGATGTGCGCACGCAGACCGAGATCGGCGCTAACCTGATTTCCATGGCGGCGGCGGCGGTCAAGCTGGCCGAGCGTATTTTCCCTTCCATCTCCGAGCAGAACGTGCTGTTCATCGGCGCGGGCGAGATGATCGAGCTGAACGCCGTGCATTTTGCGGCGCGCACACCCAAACGCATCACCGTTGCCAACCGCACGTTGGACCGTGCCCAGAAACTCGCGCGACGCATCAATGGCCATGCCATTTTGCTGAATGAATTGCCGGAACAACTGGCGCACCATGACATCATCGTAACTTGTACCGCCAGCCCATTGCCGATTCTGGGCAAGGGCATGGTCGAGCGTGCGCTCAAAGCGCGCAAGCACCGCCCGCTGTTCATTGTGGATTTGGCGGTGCCGCGCGACGTCGAGGCCGAAGTAGCCGAGCTGGACGACGTATTCCTCTACACCGTGGACGATTTGGCCGAAGTGGTGCGCGACGGCATGGATGCGCGGCAGGGTGCGGTGCATGAGGCCGAGGTCATCATCGATTCCGGCGTGGCCAATTTCATTCACTGGATGGAGTCGCGCGAAGTGGTGCCCACTATTCGTGCGCTACGCGACAATGCCGAGCGCCACCGTCGCCACGAGATGGAAAAAGCCCTGCGCTTGTTGGCTAATGGTGAGGATGCGGAAAAAGTGCTGGAGTCGTTGAGCAACGGCTTGACCAACAAATTCCTGCACGCCCCGACCCATACGCTGAACCAAGTGCAAGTTGGCGAGCGCGATGCCTTCCTCGACATGGTGCATCGCATCTATCACCTGCACACCCCCGAATGAAACCCAGTATTGCCGCCAAACTCGCCCAGCTAGGCGAGCGTCTGGTCGAGGTCGGTCGCCTGTTGAACAGCGAAGATGCCACGCGCGACATGGACAGCTTCCGCAAACTCAACCGCGAACGCGCCGAGCTGGAGCCGGTCGTTGCGCTATACCATGCCCACCAGGCCTGCGAGGCGGACATTGCCACCGCGCTGGAAATGGCGGGCGACCCCGACATGCGCGAATTCGCCGATGCCGAAGTGAAAGAAGGGCGGGCGCGGCTGGAGCGACTCGAAGTGGATTTGCAAAAACAGTTGTTGCCGAAAGACCCCAACGACGAGCGCAACGTGTTTCTGGAAGTTCGTGCCGGAACGGGTGGTGATGAAGCGGCTCTGTTTGCGGGCGACTTGTTCCGCATGTATACGCGTTTCGCCGAGCGCAACCGCTGGCAGGTCGAAATCATTTCGGAAAGTCCCGGCGAAAAAGGCGGTTTCAAGGAAGTCATTGCGCGCATCATCGGACAGGGCGCGTATTCGGTGCTGAAATTCGAATCCGGTGCGCATCGCGTGCAGCGCGTTCCCGCTACCGAAGCGCAGGGACGCATCCATACTTCCGCCTGCACCGTCGCGGTGTTGCCGGAAGCAGATGAGGTCAGCGACGTGGTACTGAACCCCGCCGATCTGCGCATCGACACTTTCCGGGCCTCCGGTGCGGGTGGCCAGCACATCAACAAGACCGACTCTGCCGTGCGCATTACTCATATTCCGACCGGCACCGTGGTGGAATGCCAGGATGGGCGCTCACAGCACAAAAATAAGGCACAGGCGATGTCGGTGCTGGCGGCGCGCATCAAGGACAAGGAAGAGCGTGCGGCCCACAGCAAGCTGGCCGCCGAACGCAAATCGCTGGTGGGCAGCGGCGACCGCTCCGAGCGCATCCGCACCTACAATTTCCCGCAGGGCCGCGTCACCGATCATCGCATCAACCTCACGCTGTACAAGATGGATCACATCATGGATGGCGATATCAACGAACTTACTAATGCCTTGATGGCCGAGTATCAGGCGGAGCAACTTGCCGCCTTGGCGGATGAAAGCTGATGTCTTGTCGCACACCATCAAAAATGTTTTCTCGCGAGATACCGCGCGCCTGACAGAAGTGCTGGGGTTGGATGCAGCTACCTCGCGCATCGAGGTGCAAATCCTGTTGCGGCAGGCGCTAAATGTCTCGCGCGCTTATTTGCTGGCACACCCTGAACGCTGCCTGCATGATACTGAACAGGCCTGTTATGAAGAGTTGTTGCAGCGTCGCCTGCGTGGTGAGCCGATTGCCTACATTCTTGGTGAGCGCGAATTTTTCGGGCTGATGTTCAAGGTTACGCCCGCCACCCTCATCCCCCGCCCGGAAACCGAATTGCTGGTCGAGCTGGCCTTGCAGCACATTCCACAAACACATCCCTCACCCCAACCCTCTGATGAAATTCCTAGCCATTCCACTAGGTTACCCAAAGACGGTAACCAAGTGGCTGGTTATCCCGCTTGCGGGAGAGGGAGTTTATTTCGTGTGCTCGATCTGGGTACGGGCAGTGGTGCGATTGCTCTATCCATCGCCCACGCCCGGCCCGATATCGAGGTCATGGCGTTAGATGCTTCATCTGACGCTTTGGAGGTGGCGCGTGAAAACGCACAACGGCTTGGTATAAGCAATGTGGCTTTTATGCAAAGTGACTGGTACACCGCGCTCGACGCGCAACGCTTTGATCTCATCGTATCCAATCCGCCTTACGTCGTGGTGGGCGACCCCCACTTGCAAAGCGGCGATCTGCGTTTCGAACCTGCATCCGCACTGGCTTCTGGCGACGATGGCCTAAACGACATCCACCGCATAGTGACCGAAGCGTCAGCTTACCTTCAGCCCGGCGGCTGGCTGTTGCTTGAACACGGTTATGACCAGGCCGGGCAAGTGCGTGCGCTCATACAGCAGGCAGGCTTCAATGCAGTGTTTTCGGCATGCGATCTGGCAGGAATAGAACGCGTCAGCGGCGGACAGGCTTGACCTCACAGGGCGCGCACCGCTAGAATACCTTACTTAATCACTCGGAAAAGCCAGAGGTAATACAATGGACGTGCAAGAACTTATCAAGCAACAAGTAACGGGTAATCCTGTGGTGCTGTACATGAAAGGTACAGCGCAATTCCCGCAGTGCGGTTTTTCAGCCAATGCGGTGCGCATTCTTCATGCGGTGGGGATAAAGGAATTTCTTGGCGTGGATGTGCTGGCTAATCCTGACATCCGCCAAGGCATCAAGGACTATGCCAACTGGCCGACCGTTCCACAGCTTTACATCAATGGCGAATTTATCGGCGGCTCGGACATTATGACGGAGATGTATCAGAGCGGCGAGTTGCAAGTCTTGGCCGAGAAAAAGGCATAGGTAAAACGGGAAATTATCTAGGCCTTTCGGTCTATATGAATCCCGATGGGAAAGCAGTTATAGTATGCGCTGAGTGCAAAGTCGCGGGTGCACACCCGATTTTCATGCTCTCCTCCTAATTGGGCGATCGCAAGATTGCCCATTTTTTTACCGCTTAGTTTTTTACCCGGCCAGATATTTTCGGGCGCGCGCGATAGCAGCTTCAACTTGCTGCGGCGCTGTACCGCCAATGTGGTTACGTGCCGCCAGCGAACCTTCCAGCGTCAATACGCCGTAGATGTCGTCTTCGATCAGTGTGGAAAACTGCTGCAACTCTGCCAGCTTAAGTTCGCTCAAATCGCAACCGCGCTGCACGGCGAAGCGCACGGCCAGTGCCACCGCCTCGTGCGCATCGCGGAATGGCAGGCCCTTCTTCACCAGATAATCGGCCAGGTCGGTGGCCGTAGCATAGCCCTGCAAAGCCGCATTGCGCATGGCTTCCGGCTTGACAGTAATTCCGCCCATCATGTCGGCGTAGATACGCAAGGTGTTAGTCAGCGTGTCCACGGTATCGAACAGCGGTTCCTTGTCTTCCTGATTGTCCTTGTTGTAGGCTAACGGCTGGCCTTTCATCAGGGTTAGCAGCGCGACCAGATGGCCATTCACGCGACCGGTCTTGCCGCGCACCAGCTCTGGCACGTCGGGATTTTTTTTCTGCGGCATGATGGAAGAGCCGGTACAGAAGCGGTCGGCAATGTCGATGAAGCCGAAGCGCGGGCTCATCCACAAAATCAGCTCTTCCGACAGGCGCGATAAATGCGTCATGATCAGCGCGGCGGCGGCAGTGAATTCGATGGCAAAATCGCGGTCGGATACCGCATCCAGCGAGTTCTCGCATACCCCATCAAATTCCAGCAAGTCGGCGACGTATTCACGTTTGATCGGGTAGCTGGTGCCCGCTAATGCGGCGGCGCCCAGCGGCAGGCGGTTGACGCGTTTACGACAATCCGCGAGACGTTCTGTATCGCGCTTGAGCATCTCGAAATAGGCCAGTAGGTGATGTGCAAAGCTCACTGGCTGCGCCACCTGCAAATGGGTGAAGCCCGGCATGATGGTATGCGTGTGATGAGTGGCCAGCCCAACGATGGCAGCCTGCAATGTATGGATAAGCCCGCGCAGTTCATCGATGGCATGACGCAGATACAGGCGTATATCGGTCGCCACCTGATCGTTGCGCGAGCGCCCGGTGTGCAGGCGTTTGCCCGCATCTCCCACCAGCGTGGTGAGCCGCTTCTCAATGTTGAGGTGTACGTCCTCCAGATCGAGCGACCACTCAAAATCTCCGCAGATGATTTCGTTCTCAATTTTCCCCAGCCCTCGATTGATGTCGCTCAGGTCTTGCGTGCTGATGATATTGCAGGCAGCCAGCATCTGCGCGTGGGCACGCGAGCCTTGAATATCGAACAGCGCCAGCCGGTTGTCGAATTCCACCGAAGCGGTGTAACGCTTCACCAATTCCGCCACCGGTTCGTTAAAACGGCCCGACCATGCTTGTTTGTCTTGCATCATTATCGTCTCTTGTCCAGAATAAGCGGCCTAAACTCAAATTTCGTCGCGATACTGCGTTGCTCAATAAATTTTTCGCTTACATATAAACCATATGCCGCGCTTCAAAATTTCCTTCGCGCCTCGTCTCGCTTAGAACTTTGAATTTATGGAAACGCCCCATAAGACGAATTCTGCCATGCCTAAAGTGCAAAGTATAAATCAAAACCTCCAACCCGATACGCTGCCGAATTTCCGCAACATGGGCGTCACCTTGCGCACCGTGTTGCTGGTCAACGGCATGGCGCTCCTGATGACGCTGGCTGAAGCATCGTCGTGGACGGATATTGCGCAGCGCATGACAGACATTTCCGCTCTGTTGCAACCCGTGTTACTGTCAAATCTGCTGTTGCTGTTCGTACTCAACCCCTTGCTCACGCGGCTGCCTTACTGGCAGGGTGCTGCCGTCGTGTTGCTGCTGACAGGAGGTGTTACGCTGGCGATTTATCATATGGGCGGCGAGTTGTATGCCCCAATCGCTGAGTACGGCAACTTTCATGCGACGCGCAACGCTCTGCTGGGTAGCGCCATCGCCGCCTTGCTGCTGGCCTATTTCCGCCTGCGCGCTTCCGCACTTTCTCCGGCCTTGCAACAGTCGCGCCTGCAAGCCTTGCATGCGCGCATCCGCCCACACTTTCTGTTCAACAGCATCAACGCAGTGCTCGGCATCGTGCGTGCCGACCCGAAGCGCGCCGAGACCGCGCTGGAAGATATGTCCGATCTGTTCCGCATGGCGATGGCACACAGCGGCGATCTGGTTCCTGTCCGGCATGAAGTAGCACTTGCGCGCCAGTATCTCGCACTGGAACAATTGCGTTTGGGCGAACGTCTCCAGGTGCATTGGCACATGGAAGACCTGCCTGAGGATGCGTTGCTGCCGCCGCTGATGTTGCAGCCGTTGCTGGAAAACGCCGTGTATCACGGCATTGAACCGCTGACCGATGGCGGTCTCATAGATATCAGGCTGTATCGTAGCGGCAAGGAAATGCATCTTGAAGTATATAACCCGTGCCAGGAGCAAGGCAGCCACCATGCAGGGAACAAAATTGCCTTGACCAACATCCGGGAACGGTTGGCCTTACAGTTCGATATCGAGGCGCGTTATACAGTAGAATCGGGAAAGGATTTTTACCGCGTACACATTATGCTGCCTTACTTAAAAGAGGAAAACTAATGACCGTTGTTGAACTCCCTCTCACTGTATTCGTGGTGGACGATGAGCCGCCTGCGCGCAACCGTATCAAGGAACTTCTCAGCGACTGCTCAGAACAACTGCCGCTGGAAATCGTCGGCGAGGCAGGCAATGGACGCGAGGCGTTAGCCAAGTTATCCGAAGTCCATGCGGACGTGGTGCTGATGGATATCCGCATGCCGCAAATGGACGGTATCGAGCTGGCGCAACATCTCAACAAACTGCCCAAGCCGCCGGTCGTCATCTTCACTACCGCCTATGACTCTTACGCCATCAAGGCGTTCGAGTTGCACGCCATAGACTACCTGCTCAAGCCCATCCGGTTGGGGCGCCTGTTCGACGCGCTCTCCCACGCACGCACCGCTGTACCGCTGCGTACCGAAGAATTGCAGGAACTTACCCCTGAACCACGCAAGAATCTTTCCATCCACGAGCGTGGCAAGATCCACCTCATCCCGATTCAGGACGTGCTTTATCTGCGCGCCGAATTAAAATACGTCACCGTGCGCACAGCACAACACGAATATCTCATCGAAGAACCGCTCACCGCGCTGGAAAAGGAATTCGCCTTACGCTTCATCCGCATCCACCGCAACTGTCTGGTGGCAAAAGACGAGATCGAAGGTTTTGAAAAAGTCGCCGATGATGAGGAGGGTGAATCACACTGGACGGTCAAGCTTAAAGGGCTGGATGAAATGTTGCCGATAAGTCGTCGACAACAGTTTATTGTGAAGGAGTTTAGCTAGTTGAAGGGAAGATTTATGCTGCTATTATTTGTAATTTCGTTTCAGCATCGCCCGGGTCATTTACTTTTCCGTGCATCTTCCCGCCACACTCCGGCAACGGATTTAGCCTGACCACTGTCGCCCAAGTAAGCTAGCCTCATCATTTCCTCAATGGTGCGCAGAATGCTGTAGTGGTTGATGCGCTGTGCGCTGCTGCCTGGCCTAACCATAGATCCGATGAACATCGTGGCAATGTTGTTGTTTGCCGAACCATCATCTTCATCCCATGTGACGATCAACAAACTGTTATGCGTCATCGCCCATTGCGCATAGGACTCAATGTTTTTTGCCAGCCATGCATCGCCTTGCGCAATGCTGCCGTCGTGCATGTCGTTGCGCTGATCTGGAATAACCAAAGCGACTGTCGGCAATTGCGAGTAGTTCTGCGGGAATGCGCTGAACGGCTGGTTGAGCGTTCCTAGCTCTTTCCAGTTCGCCACCGGATTGTGCTTGCGCATGTACGCGCCATAGCCGCAGCCATCAAAGCCAGCTCGCGGCATAGATTCGGAATAGCTGACGAAGCCCAGGCCTTTATCCTGCAACGCACTAGCAAGGTTATCTCCGCTTAATACCTGTGGACAGGCGTCACTGCCGATGCCGTGAGTGGAACCGGAAAACAGTGCGAGGTAATTCGGCTGGCTGGGATGTGATACAGCGAAGGATTGTGTGAACAAGGCACCGCGTTTGGACAGTTCATTGATGTACGGGGCAGCCGTGTTGCCAATGATTTGTGCGTAGGATTTGTTTTCTTCGATCACGATCACGATGTGATCCGGACGCGGCAGCGGCTGGGCTTGTGCGGGCACGGCGATGTATGCCAATAACAATAGGGTCTGCCATCGTAACGTCATGTTGCGGATAGTTCCGGTTTAATCTCCGCCACTACCGGTGCATGGTCGGAAGGACGCTCCAGCTTGCGCGGCGCGCGGTCTATCGTGCAGGCCGTGCAATCCGGCGCCAGCGCCTCGCTCAGCAGGATGTGGTCTATGCGCAGCCCCATGTTGCGGCGGAACGCCATCATGCGGTAGTCCCACCAGGAATAGGATTTTTCCGGCTGCTCGAACAAACGGAAGCTGTCGCGCAGGCCGAGCTGTTCGAGTGCACGGAATGCGGCTCGTTCCGGCTCGCTTACCAATATATTACCCGCCCACGCTTGCGGATCGTACACGTCGCGATCTTCCGGCGCGATGTTGTAGTCGCCGAGCAGCGCGAGTTTCGGATGCTTCACCAACTCATCTTTCAGCCACGCCTGCAACGCCGCCAGCCAGGAAAGCTTGTACTGGTATTTGTCGGAATCTACACTCTGCCCGTTGGGAATATACACGCACACGATACGGATGCCGTTGATGGTGGCAGCGATCAGGCGCTTTTGCTCATCGGGGAAGTTCGGCATGCCACATTGCACGTCAGTGGGTACTGACTTGCTCAGAATGGCCACACCGTTATAAGTCTTCTGCCCGCTGAATACGGCCTGATAACCCGCCTGCTGCAATGCTGCCAGAGGAAACTGACTGTCTTCCTGCTTGAGTTCCTGCAAACACAGCACATCTGGTTGGTCAGCCGCCAGCCAGTCCAGCACGTGCGGCAGGCGAACCTTGAAGGAGTTGACGTTCCATGTGGCAATCTTCATATAGGATTGAAACCCTTTATCTGATTGGAATTGATAATTTTAATGTCCATCTAGCTACGCACCTAGCTACACATGGCAGGCTTGCTGGTCTACAAGGAAGACTAAGGAATCTTTGCCAAGGCATTATTTATAGCTGTAGCCTGGCGTCCATCAATATCCTCGGCACCGGCAGCGCAACGCATTAAATCCTTCAGTATGCTGGTAGGCAACATCCCTTTGGGGATGATTCTACCGGCAGCCACCTCCGCCTCCAGCTTAAAATCATCTAGGTTAAGCAGGTAGTCAAGGCAAACCCAAGTATCTTTTGGAAACACACCGGTTGTTTGCGGGATAGAAAAGTTGGGGTCTGGCTCGTCGTTGTGACAGCCGTACGCAAAGCTCTTGCGCTGTGGATTTGATGTGGTTCTTGCTACGATATAATCATTGGCCAATGAGCGCGCCAAGATTATTAGAAGCTTGCCCTTTGTATGCCCATCAGGAAAAACAAAGTTGGGGTCAAATAAGATTTCTCCAACTTGAAGAGACATACAGGACTTGCAGAACGCCCCTTAACAGGGGTGTGCTTCCATATTCTCAAAGTGAGATTTTACAGCCGAGAATTCCTTCGATTTTTCAAGAATCAAATCAGGCAGCTCTGCTTCGTCTAATGCAAGCTCGTAGGGAATATGCTGAAACTTGCCTTCACCATCAGCGAATACTCGATCCCAAACACCATTTTCCGCATGGGTGACTTCCACCATTTCTATTGCAGTGAGCGTCTGATAACGAGTTGCCAACTCCGCCAAAATGCGTAATTCACGCTTGGAAAAAAGGCTCTCGTCAAAATCCAGTTTTGGTATGACGGTGTAGCGGGTGTATCGACCAATAGGCTCAGCCTTTACGCTGATTGCTTCGGCCAAGTCGCCATCGAAGTCGGTTGAAAGCTCAGAATGAATCTCGCCCGGAACTGGACCCTTTGGATAGGCGTAATAAGCCTGCCCGGTAACGTTTCTGCCCGTCAATTTGAAATGCTCGAAGTCCAGCAAGAACAGAAGCTTCATCAACTTTGTGATGCCACACTGCGTAGTGTTCTTCGAGAAGAAGATAATGGCGTTAATAAGCTTCTCACGCTCGTGAGTTATTAACATTTGCTCGCCCCCTTCATAGTGTCCAACACAGTAACACCCAAACTACCAATAAGTAAACCAATATGTGGCAAATTTCCAACACTTTTGGACAGTTATCGGCCAAAAAAGTGCGGCCTTGAGCTTCTACAATTCTATAAGGAGGGCTATTCCACTGGCAAATGATTTTCATGCTGCCTACATGTGGCGATGCGCATGTGATCTACTTTGTCTGCTTTTCTTCTTCCCGCTTCAAATCATCGGTACTCTTGGATTCGGTTTGTTCCACGCCCTTGGCTTTGTCGAGTACCGCGCGTTCTTGCTGGAACAACTGGGTGGGCGCGGTCTGCGGCGCGGGCGGCTGAGGCGGCGAGGGCTTGTCTCCACAGGCAGCAAGGATCAGCGTTGCGGCAATGAGCGCGATGCTTGGCAACAAAGCGCTGAGTGGCTTCAATCCGGCTGGAATCGCTTCCATCGTGCTCAGTCCGCTAATGTGAGAATTCATTATTTCTCAACCGATTTATTGGGTGCGGCGGTGGGCGGCGCTTGCGGACGGTAAGGGGCAGTCTTGGAATAGCCTGCAATATCCAACTCACTATTCCATTGTCCGGCCTCAAAACCTTTGAGCCACGTCTTGCCCACGCTAAGCGCCGGTACGGTATCATCCCCGGACTTCAGCTTGAAAGCATCTATATCTTCTTTGGTGAGCAGATTTTTTTCTGCAAACGGAACCCCGCGCTTGTTCAGGAAATCACGTGCTTGCTGACAGGGATCGCCGCATTTACTTGCAGAGTAGAACGTTAGTGGAAAATCCTGGCGTGCGAGACGTGTTGCATAAGGCATGTCGGCATCCTCGGCCTCCTGACCAACGCCGAATTTCTTCTGTTCGACCTGCACGTCTTCAGTCGTTGGGGGTTCATCGCCGTAGTGAACCTTGCCGGATTTATCCAGCCAGCGATAGGTGTCCGCTTGAGTGCTGTTGCCTAATAGCGCCAGTAGCATTCCCGTCAAAACGAAATATGGTTTCATGAGCACCCCCATCTTTCAAGTTACGCCGCCAGTTTTTCATCCACCAAACCATTATGACGCAACAGTGCATCAATCGCCGGTTCGCGCCCGCGAAATGCAACGAACGATTGCATCGCGTCGCGGCTGCCGCCCACTGCCAATATCTCATCGCGGAAGCGCAGACCCACCGCCATATTCAGCACACCATTTTCCTCGAACAGGCTGTAAGCGTCGGCGGACAGCACCTCCGCCCACTTGTAGCTGTAGTAGCCTGCCGCATAGCCACCCGCGAAGATATGCGAGAAGCTGTTAGGGAAGCGGTTAAATGCAGGTGGGATCAGCACCGCCACTTCAGCGCGCACTTCGTCCAGCAATTGCTGGATAGTCATGCTGGTGTCTGGATTGTAGTCGCCATGCAGACGCATGTCGAACAGGGAAAATTCGATCTGGCGCAAGGTCTGCAAGCCGCTCTGGAAATTCTTTGCTGCAAGCATTTTGTCGAATAATGCACGCGGTAGTTTTTCTCCGGTATCGGCATGCCGTGTCATGTCTTGCAACACGTCCCATTCCCAGCAGAAGTTCTCCATGAACTGGCTGGGCAGCTCCACCGCATCCCACTCCACGCCATTAATGCCGGACACGCCGAGGTCTTCCACCTGCGTTAATAGATGGTGCAACCCGTGGCCGAATTCGTGGAACAGGGTGATGACTTCGTCGTGCGTAAATAAGGCGGGCTTGCCGCCCACTGGCGCAGCAAAATTGCAGTTGAGATAAGCCACTGGCGTCTGGATTCCGGAAGCGATGCGTCGACGCGTGATCGCGTCGTCCATCCACGCGCCGCCACGCTTGCTGTTGCGTGCATACAAGTCGAGGTAGAACTGCCCCACCAATTTTCCGCCGGCATTGAGGATGTCGAAGAAGCGCACCGTTTCGTGCCACAGGGGCGTCTGCGACGGACGGACGCTCAGGCCAAACAGCGTCTCCACCAGTTTGAACATGCCCGGCAGCACTTTGTCCTCAGGAAAATACTGCTTCACCTCCTGCTCGGAGAAGGCGTAGCGTTGCTGGCGCAAATGTTCGCTGACATAGCCCACATCCCACGCCTGTAATTCCGCGAGACCCAGTTGTGTCTTGGCGAATTCGCGTAATTCCGCCAAGTCGCGTTCGGCAAAAGGCCGCGCGCGCGGTGCCAGCTCGCGCAGGAAATCCATCACCTGCTGCGGCGTGCTCGCCATCTTGGTTGCCAGTGATAGTTCAGCGAAATTGGCGAAACCCAGCATATGTGCTTCTTCCGCGCGCAGCTTCAATATCTGCGTCATCAGCGGTGTATTGTCCAATTCTTGTTTTCCGGACTCGCTGGCACGCGTCACATAGGCGCGGTACATGCGCTCGCGCAAGGCGCGGTTGTCGGCGTATTGCATCAGCGGGCCGTAAGAAGGCGCTTTCAGCGTGAACAGCCAGCCGGTTTTACCTTCTGCCTGCGCCGCCTCGGCGGCAACCTGACGTTCGTCGGCGGGAATGCCAGACAACTCTGCTTCATCCTCGACCAGCCAGGAATAAGCGTTGGTGGCGTCCAGCACGTTGTCGGAAAAACGCGAACACAACGTGGACAACTCCTCCTGAATGGCAAGGAAGCGCGCCTTCTGTTCATCCGGCAATTCCGCTCCGCCCAAGCGAAAATCGCGCAATTCGTTCTCGATAATCTTCTGCCGTGCCGCATTCAGGGTCGCGAATTCCGCGCCGTTGCGGATCGCCTTTACCTTGTTGAACAGATCGAGGTTCTGCCCCAGCTCGGCGTAATACTGAGTGATTTTCGGCAAGTTGGCGTTGTACACCTCGCGCAACTCGGAATTATTCATCACCGCATTCAGATGACCAACTTGTCCCCAGGCGCGCGATAAGTGCTCATTGGCATTGTCCAATGGCTGCATGAAATTGTCCCATGAGGGAGCAACAACATCGGTCAGCAGGCGCGTGACCAGCGCACGGTTCTCCTCCAGCAGTTGTTCAACCGCCGGGGCGACGTGTTCGGGTTTAATCTCCGCAAAGCGCGGCAGGCCGGAAAAATCGAGTAATGGGTTCATGGATAAGCCGGAAATAAATACTGTGGTGAAAAATCTGACAGCCGCATTTTACTACGAAATATTCTGGCAATAGCCCTACTTGAACCAGTCAATGTACGGTATTACACCAAACCTTGTGCAGCTATTTATGCATTTTCTTTTGGCACGCCAATCCTAAGACACCAAGCTGAAATTGGACACTCATCACACCGGGGCGCTGTCGGAGTGCAAATCTCGCGCCCCAGAGAAATCATATTCACATGTAATGAATGACGAAGTTCAGGTGGGATTTTGGATTGCAGGCGATCCATATCTCGCGGCGCGCAGTGCTGGTCTTTTTGTGTAGGCCTTACCCAATCAAGGCGTCTGGCGATTCGCCAGCAATGCGTATCCACCGGAAAAACTTGCCTACCCAACGAATACATCAAAACACATCGCGCCACTTTTTTCCCAACTCCCGGCAGCAACACCAAAAAAGCTTCGGCATCCTCGTCGCTCATTTTACGCAATGGTTCCAGAGTCGGCTCGCCAAACTTTTCCACGATGACATCGAAAAGATTGCGGATCGCCTTTGCCTTCTGGTTCGATAGCCCACCGCTAACGATAGGCCGCGCAATATATTCGGCTGGGGCTTCGGCAATGCGCAGGTGGGTGGGGAAGGCTTCTTTCAGTGATTGGAAAGTGCTGCGGTAGCTTGCTTCGCCCGTCTTGGTACTGCAAATGATGAACAACAGTTCGTCCAGCGGGTCTTTGAGGTTGTAGTGATTAAAGTCGTGGTAACGCTTTTTCAGCGCTGCGGTAACGTCCCAAACAGATGAAGGATATTTTAGCGAGGCCATGTCTGGAAATTAGGGATTAACCGTTTCGTTTTACTCTTTGACCAATTTTCTCTTGTTTGGGGGCAGATAGCTCTCTGCCGAAATCACCTTCTTGCCCGTCTTGCCTTCTAGCTCCAACCGCGCTTTCCTGGCGATGCCGCCGCCGGTTTTCGCCGCAGACTCATTCTCGTTCATGCCCGTGGCCTCCATGCTCTCGGCAATCTGGCGCGTGGACAATTCCGCCAAGGCGGTAAAGATCAGTTCGGCTTCGCTCATGTGGTCGCGCAAGTTTTGCGATTTCAAACCCTTCATCGCCTTGTGCGCTTTTACATCCACCTCGGCCCACTCCTGATGAATGATGTTGGTGAGGATCGCGTATTCCTCGCCCTCCTTGATGTCATGGTCTTTCCAATAATCGGTCAGTTTGTTGCGCGTCTCCTGCCCGGTCATGCGCTGCTGTATCCACTTCTCGCTACGACCATGCTTCTGCCATGTCTCGCGGGCGCGATCCAGCGAACGGGCGGGGTCGGCCATTTCCTGCATCCGCTCATAAGCCACCTTCGCCAGCCACAACTTGATCGGCTCGGCCTTCGGGCTGGGTACAGACTGCACCAGCCGCAACAATGTTTCGGCGGTGGCAACATCGGTAAGGTAATTTTTACCGTCGGCGGCAGGCAATTTCAGTCGGTGACAATTTGTCACCGACTGACTGCCTTCCTTGCCCAGCCGCTCTTTCAACTTGTTCCAGTATTTTCTGGCGGTCTGGTAATCAGGCTGTTGGGTAAGTATCTGCACGATGTCCACTATCGAAAACCACCATATTTCCGTGGCCTCGTCATACACGCGGCGGATTTCGTGCTCTTCAAAGATGGCTGGCTGGGGTTGCACTGTCGGGATTCCTTGTTTATGGATGTCAGTGGACTATTTCAGTCGGTGACAAACTGTCACCGACTGGCTACTTGAGCTACCGGACGGACAGATCAGTGATCATCCAGCCTTTTCTCGTTTCCTCGCGCAGCGGGGGAACGTGAAAACACTTTTTTTATGAATCGTTGGCCGTCCAAAATTAAACCCTTATCCAAGGCTCATGTTTTTGCTGAGTTGATCTTTGAACTCGCGTGGCAATCGCGTAGCTTCAATAAAATAAGAAGCTGAGGCCAGAATAAATTGCCTCACACGGCTATTCGATTCTAGACGCATGGCTAGGCGTCGATCTAATTCTGCAGTCGGCGTACTAACTTCACGGAAGGCTAAGTCTTTGAGTGGCAGACAAACGCTTCCTAGTAAAAGGGGCGCGTCTAAAAAGGTACGAAATAGCTCAACAAATCTCTCCCATGCAGGAAATTCAAAAGGCTCAATTTCAACAATTCCTTTTGCATTCTGAAGTGCTGATTTCAGACGTTGCCTTAAATCGTAGCTTTCCTTCCCACCCCAGACATAGTATCTAACGATTTTTTCAAACTCACCTTTTTCCATTTCTGGGTTAAAGATGTTGTGAAAATCTCGCACCATTTCACTCATATAATGACAAAATTGCACTAAGATGAGTTTGAACAAGGCTCTGTGAGCATCCTTCGAGGGGTCTAGTTCACCTTCAATTTTTTTACATTTCGCCATTAAGCTACGTAAACCTTGTGTGCCATGAGTTTCCAATAAAGCACTGGAAGTCAGGTAAGCCCAGAAATCATCTAATGCGGGTTGCTTTGACGGTATCTCAGCTAAGCGTTCCCATGCAGCCAAATTTTCAAGATACGAATTTTGAACGGCATAGTCTTTTGCGACGGTACGTGCAAAACTATCGAATAGTTTTTCTGAGAATAGCCGTACACCAAGGCTGTTACCAGCGAGCCGATGTGCTTCTGGAGCTGCCTTGGTGAGAATAACAAATGCTTCATCACTGTGAGTAAGCTCGATAAGCCCCTTTGCCCAAAGTGCGCGATTAATGGCACTCATTTTATTTAGTGTTTTGCAGTCAAATAAAATTCGGTGTGATGGGCTGTCGTCGCAAGGTTTAATTCCCAACACATCGACATCTGTAATATTTGTTGGCGTTTCGCTAACTTCAGATGAAAAGCGCACCACTACTTCCATATGAGGAACTATGCCTAAGGCTACGCAATAGCGAACAGCTTTCAGCTTTTGATGAATATCTTTTATCATTTTAAATCCAATAATAATTGGTCAACTTCCTGCTGTTCGTCGGGTTTCAATGCTAGTTTTTCGGAGGCTCTAAATTTTGAAGATGAAACGACAGATTGCACATAAGTTTCGTCTTGAGAGAGCGCAATTCGCGCCCCATCATCAACGGATGATTGGCTCATCTGCCCGGTTCGTACCAAAGACAAAGCTTCGTCAATAGCCCTCAAATTCTCAGGGGTGTCGATTAGTTGAAGTTGGAACCTATCACCGCTAGTGTTTACTAGTTTGCCAACACGTAGACTTACGAGATTGCGATACTGATGTGATGCTTCGCTGTTTGTACCTATATATTTTTTGTCGCGCAACGCGCTGAGGATAGCTGTTGGGGATCTTATTCGATACTGTTCTGGTTCTGGCAATAGTTGGCCTTTTCGAACTGCTGCGACCAAACCCATGGCTCGTTCATAAACTTCGCGATTACCAGCGTTAAGGCGTTTATTGCCTGGACGTGGCGTAAAGACAAACAACTCAGATGTTGAGTTAGGTCGGTTAATGCTCGGCGGTTTTAGCACACCGTCAGCCACCAATGATTTGAGAATATTAAGCTCTTCGCTACTGATTTTTGTTCCGTCCACTTCCCCTCGTTTTTCAATAACCGAAAGAGGCCAGCCTTGAGATTGCCCAATTAGTTTTAGAACTCGTTCTACACGTGTAGCTCCTCCGGCTGCTGCCATGTCTACTAGCGCATCAAGGTTGTCGGCAAAATAAATCGGGCTTACTAAAATGTCTTGGCCTCTTGCTCGTTTCGATAGAACCAAGCCGCTTTCTGAAACAATATTTTCACAACGCTTAAAAAGTTTTTTCTCTGCTCCCAGCCGACCAAAAAGTGTATCGCGCTTTTCAGGTTTGTTTGTGAGTTCACCCAAGATAGCTATCGCAAGCTGCTCATGTTCAGTGAGCGTTTCATTGGATAAATATTCGTCAATTTTCACATATACCGAGTCAAAGTGCGGCACTGACGGAATAATCGTTTTAATGCTTTTACCGCTCTTGATGAGCGTTAGATATTCGATTTCTTCAAGCACGTCTAAAACCTGCGGTAAGGCCACTGCTGGAATATCAAAAAAATGATCGGATACTTGCCGCAAAACACCATATTCAATTGCCCCCAGACCTTTGATGTGTAGCGCCAAGATGCTTGCCATTCCAACAATTGGGAGCCGATCAAAGTCCGGGATGCTCGTTCTACCCAACCCTGTTTGAAGATCATGAGCAAGTTCTGCGATGGCTTGAGATTTATTTGTGGGCATAAGTGGTCATAAAAGCATCAAGGGCAGGCAACGTCCATCATGTCTGTGTGAAGAAAGCTCGGTGAAGTTTACAATCAAGCGACTTCTAATTCTAAAAAAGTTACGTTGCTGACGATTAAAGCCTTGCCCGGTACGCCAGTCTCGCATCAAAAGAATCGTTCCGCGCGCCCAATCGGTTCGCCAGCTCAAGCCCTATTGTTTCGCCTAGCAATACAGGAACCGCGTTCCCGATCTGGCGCATGGCTTCGCCCCATGCTCCCTTTATGACGAAACTGTCCGGGAATGTCTGAATTCTTTTTGCTTCACACACCGTAAAGTAACGTACGCTGCCATCCGGATAACGGACCATATTCTCCCCGCCGGGAACGCCGTGGCCTCCCGCCTTGATGGTTTTTGCGGGCCAGTCAATATCGCTGCCGGTGTGGCCGGGATAGGTGCGCGCACCTTCATGGTGGACATGATCGCCAATGCCATGTTGTGTTTCTGGATCGGGAATGCCATGCAGTGCATCCCTGACCGTGCGCCAAGGCAGTTGTTCTGGCTCGAACATGCCGTACTTGTCTTTTAAACGAACAACCTTCTCTTGCAGAAGTTCGGTTATCGGCGCGCGCGCTGAT
>Ga0302274_10002012_pt1 | contig 18926 bp, 16 predicted proteins | sample III_Bog_N2_1_FD_198755 | JGI IMG/M metagenome (GOLD analysis project Ga0302274, IMG submission 198755) | Peat permafrost microbial communities from Stordalen Mire near Abisko, Sweden - III_Bog_N2_1 | ecosystem: Environmental > Terrestrial > Soil > Wetlands > Peat | place: Sweden: Abisko...
CGATACGTTAGTCCAATAGATTTGCCGTCGTGATTCTGGCCTAATCAGGGTGATGCCAATCGAACGAGGAGGGAACATGGCAACTTTGCGTCCGTCTCCGAGCAGTGAGCCGATAAGCGGCCCTGGCTCCAACGGAATAGATATGAAGTTCGAGGTGGCCGTGATCCCGGTCGCGGACGTTGACCGATCGAAGGAGTTCTACACCAAGCTCGGTTGGCGGCTCGACGCCGACTTTCTGTTTGATAACGGCTTCCGCGTTGTTCAGTTCACCCCGTCGGGCTCAGGGTGCTCAGTTCAGTTTGGCACGAAGACGACGCCTGCCGCACCAGGGTCGGCTCAGGGCCTGTACCTGATCGTCCCAGATGTTGAATCCGCACGGAGCTTTCTTGCCGCGCGCGGTATTGAGGTGAGTGAGGTGTTCCACTCCGGAACGCCAGGCGCCCAGTTTCAGATCGACGGCAGCGGTCGCATTAGCGGGCCAGCACCAGAGCACGCCACCTACGGCTCATTCGCCACTTTCTGTGATCCCGACGGCAATGGGTGGTTGCTTCAGGAAGTAACAGCGCGGCTGCCCGGCCGAGGCCTTAGTAATCTCGATGTCGCGACGCTGACCGAACTCTTGCAAGAGGCTGAAACGCATCACAGCGAATACCAACCTACGGCCCCGAAGCACGAGTGGTCCGACTGGTATGCCGCCTACATCGTCGCGCGGCAGGACGGCAAGCCCCCCGAAGAAGCAGCCAAAGACGGCAAGATTCATGTAGAGGGGGCGAATTGAGCACTACGGCGAAGCACTTCGACGCAATCATTATCGGAACGGGGCAGGCGGGCCCGCCCCTGGCGGCGCGGTTTGCTGGTGCGGGCAAAACCGTCGCTATCATCGAACGCGATAAATTTGGCGGCACATGCGTGAACACAGGATGTACCCCGACAAAGACGCTGGTGGCGAGCGCCTATGCGATCCACACTGCGCGCCGAGGAGCGGAATATGGTTTCTCCATTGGTGATATGCGCGTCGATATGAAACGCGTCAAGGCCCGCAAGGATGCAGCCTCCACGAGTTCCAGCAAAGGAGTAGAGGAACGGCTACGAGGAACACCAAATTGCACCGTCATTCAAGGGCAAGCTCGCTTTCACTCGGCGAACACAGTGATGGTCAACGATGAGGTTTTGCAGGCCGACAAGATATATATCAACGTTGGCGCACGCGCTTCGGTTCCTGAAATGCCTGGGATTCACGACGTCCCGTTTCTCAACAACTCATCGCTGATGGACATCGGTTTCTTGCCGGAACATTTCATCATCGTCGGCGGAAGCTACGTGGGGCTGGAGTTCGCGCAGATCTATCGCCGCTTGGGGAGCGAAGTCACAGTTGTGGAAATGGGACCGCGCCTGATCGGACGGGAAGACGAAGACATCTCTGAAGCTGTGCGCAAAATCCTGGAGGCTGAGGGTATAAATATCCGGCTGAATGCGAAGTGTATCTCGCTGACGAAACGCGATGGCGGTGTAGCCGTCGGCCTCACATGCGAAGAAGGTCCGCCAGAAGTAGTCGGCACTCATGTCCTGCTGGCCGTGGGACGCATTCCTAACACGAGCGATCTGGGACTGGACCGGGCCGGAGTCGCTACCGACCACCGCGGCTACATCGTAGTTGACGATCAATTGCAAACGAACGTGCCAAGCATCTGGGCATTGGGAGACTGCAACGGCCGAGGCGCTTTTACGCATACTTCCTATAACGACTACGAGATCGTCGCGGATAATCTCTTCAACGCTGACCATCGTCGGGTCTCCGACCGGATCCAAGCCTACGCGCTATATATTGATCCTCCGCTGGGGCGATGCGGCATGACGGAGGCAGAGGTACGGCAGTCCGGACGCAGTGCCATTGCTGCAAAGTATCCGATGAGTCAGGTGAGCCGGGCCTACGAGAAAGGTGAGACACAGGGTTTCATCAAAATCAGCGTCGATGCGGAAACGAAACAGATTCTGGGTGCTGCGATTCTTGGCGTCGGAGGCGATGAAGTGGTTCACGTTCTGCTGGACGCTATGTATGCAAAGGCGCCGTACACGGTCATCCAGCGCGCCATGCACATACATCCGACGGTCTCGGAATATCTGCCGATCATACTCGACAAACTTGAGCCGCTTGCGTAGCCATTGCAGTCTTAGCTGATACGAACGTATTGCCAATACCATCGTCTGATTGCTTCGTTTTGACGTCTTTGTTGTTATGCATTCAGCACATACGAATCGATTCGGCGTACACGAACGAAAACATCTCAGGAGAACACTATGGCTCAGACCGGTGCTATCGAAGCGCGATGCCAAGGGGAGGCTATAGAACCTGCTCGCTGTCGCGTTGGAAGCGACGCGCTGGACACCACCATCCGATCCAGGTACAAGGCTGTGCGGTCTGCGACAAGTGCTCTGACGGCGAGTTTTTCGGCCGAAGATCAGATGGTGCAGTCGTGTCCGGAAGCCAGTCCCATGAAGTGGCACCAGGCTCACACCACATGGTTTTTCGAAACGTTCGTGCTGCGTCCGTTCCTCAAGGACTACAAACCCATTCGGGAAGAGTTTCATTGGCTTTTCAATAGCTACTACAACTCGCTCGGCCAGGAGATTCCGGATAAAGGCCTGCGCTCGGTCTTCTCACGGCCTTCGCTCGATGAAGTTCTTGCGTTCCGCGCACACATTGAGCACGAGATGGATCGATTTTTTGCGAGCGGCGTCGATGAGGAAGCGACGCGGCGCATTGTGATGGGATTGAATCATGAGCAGCAACACCAGGAACTCGCACTGACGGATATTAAGCATGCATTTTTCTCCAATCCACTATGCCTCTCGTATAGGTCGGGCCCTCTTCTAGACGAAAACGACGATCGAGTGTCCAAACTGACTTGGCATAGCTTTGACGGTGGATTAGTGGAGATTGGCTACCCCCTTCGAGCAAAGGATCCTCTCGATTTTTGTTTCGATAACGAGACTCCCCGACACAACGTCTTTCTAGAAGCTTTCCAGATTGCAAACCGTCAAGTCACCTGTCGCGAATACCTGGAATTCATGTCGGACAAGGCCTACACGCGCCCGGAATTGTGGCTATCCGACGGATGGGACACCGTGAAGCGCTCGGCCTGGCAGGCGCCACTGTACTGGCGGCGCGATGCCGGCGATGAGACAGGATGGCGCGTGTTCACACTTGCGGGTTGGCACGGACTTTCGGAACTGCTTGACACACCCGTATGCCACATAAGTTGCTTCGAGGCTGACGCGTTTGCACGTTGGAAAGGTTGCCGGCTTCCGACTGAGGCGGAATGGGAACATGTCGCGAGCCAAGCAACGGTCCAGGGAAACCTGCTCGAATCTGGAAGGCTCCATCCCGCTGCGGCGCGAGGTGTGGGTATACAGCAATTGTTCGGCGATTGCTGGGAATGGACTTCAAGCGCATATACCGGATATCCGGGATACAAACCTCTGCCTGGCGCGCTTGGCGAATACAACAGCAAGTTCATGTCTGGCCAAATGATTTTGCGCGGTGGGTCGTGCGTCACTCCAGCGAGCCATATCCGGGCGACTTATCGGAATTTCTTTTCACCAACAACCAGATGGCAGTTCACCGGGATTCGCTTGGCCGCCTGAAAGGACTTGTGCACATGGCAACCTACCTTGAAACCATCGACATCGAGCAGCTCGAAACGGCGGATACACGCGAAGCGCTGACTCGGGAAGTTCGGCGCGGCTTAGTGGCGCGACCGCGCTCGCTGTCACCCTGGATGTTCTACGATGCAGAGGGCTCGCGGCTTTTTGAGCGAATCACGACTCTTCCCGAGTACTACCCCACTCGCACAGAAAGAGCGATCTTAGCGGGAAACGCTGATGCGATCGTTGCTCGTGCTCACGACGATAGATCGTTGCCACTGCGGCTTGTCGAGTTGGGTGCCGGCAGTGCTTCGAAAACCTGCATTCTGCTCGAGGCTGCTTTGCGACTCTCGGACGACGTGACATATGTGCCAGTCGATGTCTGTTCCAACGCTCTCGAGTTGGCATGCGTAAACGTTGAACGCGCGTTACCGGAAGTGCGCGTACGGCCGATCGTCCGGAACTACGTAACTCACCCGCTCCAACTCGAATCCTTCGACGGAACTACACTCGCACTCTACATCGGCACAAGTATCGGCAATTGTTCGCCTGAAGAAGCGCGGCTCATCCTACGAAATTTACGTGCCCAGTTGCAAACCGGAGATGCGCTGTTGCTCGGTACAGACATGGTGAAAGACGAACCCACTCTTCTAGCTGCATATGACGACAGTGAGGGAATTACGGCCGCGTTCAACCTGAACATTTTGCGTCGCCTTAATAGAGAGCTGGGGGCCGACTTTGACGCCTCCCGCTTCCGTCATCGCGTGCTTTGGAATTCCATTGAGTCTCGGATTGAGATGCACCTCGAGAGTACGCAAGAGCAGGATGTAAGTATCGAGGACGCGGATCTCGATCTCCACTTCATGCCACGCGAAACCATCCATACTGAGAATAGTTATAAGTTCACGGACCAGGCCATTCGAAGCCTTCTCAACGAGAGTGGGTTCGAGACCAGAGGGGCATGGAAAGACAGCCGTAGTTGGTACGCCCTCACGCTTGCGTGCCTCCGGTAGTGCTTGCGGAGATGCGGTGATCGCTCAATGGCAAGGGCAGACCGGCTCCGTGATCGTTTGGCGATTTGAAAGTGGCGAAAATAGGGGCAGCACACGGAGATGTAGAACAGAGGAGAAGAAAGTTTATGTCGCACCATTACTCCGGCCCGGAATTTGGCTTCCCCCACGGGGACGCCCGCCTCGATCTTACTGACTTGTACGCCTTCCCGAAGCCCGGGGACGCAGGCAAGTCGATCTTCATTATGAACGCACATCCATCCGTAGGCGTGAGCCCGCCGGGACCCACGACGGAAGTTCCCTTTGCGGCTGAGGCGGTGTATGAACTCAAGATTGACACCGACGGTGATCTCGTTGCCAATGTCGCGTACCGAGTGCGCTTCACAGCGGACAAGAACGGAGTCCAGACCGCATCGTTGCGCCGTGTTGAAGGAGAGCGGGCTGCTGGCATCGGCGACGACGGACAGATGATCGTAGAGATGGCGCCGGTCTCCACTGCACGTGAGGCGTTGGTAACAGAAAGCGGAGACTACCGCTTCTTCGCCGGCTGGCGAAGCGATCCTTTCTTCTTCGATACGATGGGCGCGCTGAACAATTTCCAGTTCACCGGTGAAGATTTCTTCACCGACAAGGACGTGTGCAGCATCGTGCTGGAAGTACCCAACTCCGCCCTGGGCGCTGGAAAGATGGGTCTGTGGCATCGCATCGTGGACGGCGTAAGCGGCAAATGGGTTCAGGTGGACCGCGGTGCGCTTGCCTCGCAATCTGTATTCCTTACCGGCGACAAGATAGGCGCCTATCAGGCTGGGCAGCCGTTAGAAGATGCCCGTTTCATAAGTGTCTTCGCACATTCGCTGGAGCACACAGGGGGATATGCCCCGGAGGCAGCAAAGCGGGCGGCCGAGATTCTTCTGCCGGATATCTTGCCTTACGATCCCAGCAAACCGGCGTCATACCCGGTAAATGGCCGCACACTTACCGACGACGCCATTGATGTCTTTCTTCCTATACTTACAAACGGCAAGGTGACCGGAGATAACGTGGGGCACCACACGGATCTCCTCGACTCGTTCCCTTATGTTGGGAAGCCGCACAAGGTACGATCCGCGGTTTGAGAAGGCCGGTAGGATGCGAAGTTCGCGAGTTTGCTTGGATTGGTGGAAGCGTGAGATGTTGCCGCGAGAAGGTTGCGCCGCTGAATCTTAGAGAAAAATGGAAGGAGTCCAAATCATGCGATCTGATATTGTGCCCGGAGGCATCTTCCCCGACTACGAGCTGCCCGATCACACAGGCACCATGCGCAAACTCAGCGAACTTCAGGGCGACGATCCGCTGATCCTTACCCTTGCGCGCGGCCACTACTGCCCGAAGGAGCATCAGCAGCATTTGGAACTCGCCGCGTTCTATCCGAAAATCGCAGTGGCGTACACTCAGGTCGTGACGATCGCTACCGACGATCACCACACTCTGCAGGAATTCCGTGCGTCAATCGGAGTCCAGTGGGCCTTTCTTTCGGATCCCGGCCGAACGGTTCAGAAGGATCTCGATATCCAGGAATACACTGACCCCGAGCACGATCCAATGATCCCGCATACGCTGGTGCTCAAGCCAGGCCTTGTGATTTACAGCATCTACAACGGCTACTGGTTCTGGGGACGTCCGTCGATTGCGGATCTTTGGCGCGACCTGCGTGCTGTGACGAGCGAGATCCGCCCGGACTGGGACCTGAGCGCCCCTGGACTTCGTGAATCATGGAATGCGGGTGACTTCTCGCGTTTCCACGGGTGGAACAAGCGGAAGAGCTGAGAATTATTTGGTCTGAAACATGTGGATGGCAAACTATGTCAACGACTGAATTAGCGACGAAGCAGAGTCTGGCGGATAACTTCGCTGCATTGCCTGAGGAAAGTGATATCCAGGCGGGGTATCCACTTCCGATTGGGGGAACACATCAACAAGGGGACGGAGTCAATTTCGTTTTGTTCAGTCGCAACGCGACACGCGTTCGCTTGGAATTTTACAAAGACCCTGATGATTCTTCTCCGGCGAGGATCATTGATTTGGATCCGAAATGTCATCGGACGGGTGACGTTTGGCACATCTGGGTGCGAGGCGTTAACGCCGGACAACTCTATGGTTATCGCATCGAAGGACCTTATCAACCGGAAGAAGGCCATCGCTTCAACCCACAGAAGTTGCTTCTAGATCCGTACGCAAGAGCAATTGCCGGCGTCAAGAATTGGGATTTTTCAGCCGCTCGGGGGTACGACTCCTCAAGCAGACTGACCGACTTAAGCATGTCGGCCGTTGATAACGCCGGCACCACGCCGAAATGCATCTACACTCGCGACCATTTCGACTGGGAGATGGATTCTCCTCCGAAGCATTCCGCCTCCGATACAGTCATCTACGAGACGCACGTTCGCGGCTTCACAATCCATAACAGCTCGAAGGCAGAATGTCCCGGAACCTTCGCTGGATTGATCGAAAAGATCCCTTATCTCCGAGACCTGGGCGTGACGGCCATCGAGCTGATGCCGGTTCTCGAGTTCAACGAAAATGAGTCGCAACTGCTCAATCCAATGACAGGAGAAAGACTCAAGAACTATTGGGGCTACAATCCTGTCGCTTACTTTGCTCCCAAGCAGTCCTACAGCTTTGATGGATCGCAATGGCGACAGACCACGGAATTCCGAGAGATGGTGAAGGCCTTTCACAGTGCCGGTATTGAAGTGATCCTGGACATCGTCTTGAACCATACAGCTGAGAACAATGAATTGGGCCCGACTATCTGCCTGCGCGGCATTGAGAACTCGATCTTCTATATGTTGCAAGAGAACCAGCGCCGGTATTACAAGGATTTTACCGGCGTTGGCAATACGCTGAACGCCAACCACCCTGTCGTGAGAGAGTTCGTTACGAGTGTGCTCCGTTACTGGGTGATGAACATGCACGTTGACGGGTTTCGCTTCGACCTCGCTTCGGTCCTGGGCCGAGATGTGCATGGGAATATTCTGCGCGAAGCTCCGCTTCTTGAAGGCATTGCCGAGGATCCGATCCTGCGCGATGTAAAGATAATCGCGGAAGCCTGGGACGCAGGCGGCGCCTATCAGGTGGGAGACTTTTCCTCCACGCGCTGGACAGAATGGAATGGCCGCTTCCGTGACGATGTGCGCCGCTTCTGGGCTGGCGACGCGGGCATGATCGGATCGTTTGCACTCCGCATCTGTGGAAGCTCAGACTTGTACCAAAGCTCGGGCAAGGGACCCGCAAGGAGCCTCAACTTCGTGACTTGTCATGACGGCTTCACGCTGAACGATTTGGTCAGCTTCAAGCAGAAGCACAATGAAGAGAATGGTGAGTTCAATCGCGATGGAGCCAACGACAATAATAGCGACAATTGCGGGGTGGAAGGACCGAGCGAGGATCCCGGCGTCGAGGGCATGCGCAGCCGCCTGATCAAGAATTTCCTGCTAACTCTGTTTATCTCTCGCGGGATTCCTATGTTGCTCGGCGGCGACGAGTTTCGCCGAACCCAGCGCGGCAATAACAATGCCTACTGCCAGGATAACGAGGTGAGTTGGTTCGACTGGAGCTTGCTCGCAAAACACAAGGATATCCACCGCTTCAGCCGGGGAATGATCGCCTTTCGCCGAGCCCATCCTGTTTTGCGACGAGAGAAGTTCTACACCGATGAAGAGATAAAGTGGTTCGCGCCAAACAGCGCCACTCCCGACTGGGGGGACCAACGGCAGAAATCCTTTGCGTGCCTGATCCTGGGAGAGACAGAACCAGACTTGTTCCTCCTGTTCAACTCCGGCACAAGTCCAATAGACTTCTTTATTCCTGCATTGCCGCCCGGTACGGTCTGGCGATTGGCAGTGGATACTTCGCGGGAAGCCCCTGACGATCTCTTTGAGCCTGGGAAAGAGCCTGTCATACAGGGGCAAAACGGTTTCCGGCTCGAACCTCGATCAAGCGCAATTCTCTTAACGGACGACGCCGAGGTGCTTCGTGACAATTAACCCTGCTGCCGGGAAGCCGGCTGACCCCTCCATTCTTGCGAACGTCCCGAAGCTCGTCACCGACTATTACGAGTTGCGGCCCGATCCCTGCGATCCCAGGCAGCGGGTTGTGTTCGGTACGTCCGGGCATCGCGGATCTGCATTCGATGTGGCCTTCAACGAGGGTCACATCCTTGCAATCACTCAGGCGATTTGCGATTACCGTAAAGCCCAGAGCATCGACGGTCCGTTGTTCCTCGGGATGGATACTCACGCTCTGTCCGAGCCGGCGTTTGCGAGCGCGCTGGAGGTGCTTACGGCAAATAACGTCGAAGTTATGCTCTCCGAAGGCACGGCATACACCCCAACCCCAGCCGTCTCCCACGCGATTCTGCATTACAACCGCACACGAAAGTCAGGGCTCGCCGACGGTATCGTAATCACCCCATCTCACAATCCTCCGGATGACGGGGGCTTTAAATACGACCCCCCGTCTGGGGGACCGGCGGATTCCAGCGTAACTTCGTGGATTGAGTCGAAAGCGAATACCTATCTCGAGCACAGCCTCGACGGTGTGAAGCGGGTGCAGTTTACCGAGGCACTCGGTGCGCCCACAACCCACAAGCACGACTTTTTGAACGCCTATGTCAACGATCTCAATAATGTTGTCGACATGAATGTGGTGCGCGACGCAAAGATTAAGCTCGGTGTGGATCCACTCGGGGGAGCCGGCATCGATTATTGGCCACGGCTTGCCGAGCAGTATGGTCTCGATCTGACCATCGTCAACAAATCTGTAGATCCTACATTTCGCTTCATGAGTGTAGATTGGGACGGAAAGATTCGCATGGATCCTTCCTCGCCTTATGCGATGCAGAGACTCATCGCATTGAAAGACAAGTTCGATATTGCGTTTGCCAGCGACACTGATCATGACCGCCACGGCATCGTGACCAAAGGAAGCGGGCTGCTGCCCCCGAATCATTACCTTTCCGTGTGCGTCAGTTATTTGTTCGCGAACCGGCCCAATTGGCGTGGGGATGTCGCCGTCGGCAAGACCGTCGTGAGCAGCAGCATGATCGATCGTGTCAGCGCTGGCCTGGGGCGGCGCCTTTATGAAGTTCCGGTGGGCTTTAAATATTTTGTCGAGGGATTGCTCGCCGGCCGCCTGGGTTTTGGCGGCGAGGAGAGCGCCGGCTCGTCCTTTCTCCGGCGCGACGGCAGCGTATGGACCACTGACAAAGACGGAATCATTGCTTGTTTACTCTCAGCGGAAATTACAGCACGTACGGGCAAAGATCCGGGTGAGATTTATCGCGAGCTTACCCGCGACCTGGGAGATCCCGTTTACGAGCGCATCGATGCTCCCGCCACGCCCGAACAAAAGGCTGCTCTCGCAAAATTGTCCCCGTCCGACATTCAAGCTACTGAAGTTGCTGGTCAGCCGATCCTGAAGATTCTGACCACTGCTCCCGGAGACGGCAATCCAATCGGAGGAATCAAAGTAATTGCCAAAGATGGCTGGTTTGCAGCACGTCCTTCGGGCACGGAGGAAATCTACAAGATTTATGCAGAGAGTTTCCTAAGTCAGGACCATCTACGAAAGATCCAGGAAGAAGCTCAGTCCATTGTTTCAGAAACACTATCTCAAAGTGCGCACGCGGCCGGAACCAATAAGTCTTAAAGACATAAGCGGTGACAGGAGTTGGTCCTATGAGTAGCTCAACAATCGGCGATCGTCCCTTCGACAAAGGCGTTTCAGATGCTCTTACCGACTTGGCCTTGGACCTTAGATGGTCGTTCAATCACTCGGCGGATCAGCTGTGGGAACAACTCGATCCGGAGCTCTGGGAACTGACCCATAACCCTTGGGTACTGCTGCAAACCGTGTCTCGGGAAAAACTGCAAACTGTTACTGCGGACCCAAACTTTCAAAAACTCCTGGCCGATCTGCACCGCGAGAAGTTACTTGTCGAAGCGTCGGAAGCGTGGTTCCAACAGGCTCATCCGCGCTCGGGCGTGTCGACAATTGCGTATTTCTCAATGGAGTTCATGTTGAGCGAGGCCCTGCCCATTTATTCTGGCGGACTCGGCAATGTTGCCGGCGATCAGCTCAAAGCCGCAAGCAATCTGGGCGTCCCGGTTGTCGGAATTGGTTTGCTCTACCAGCAAGGCTATTTTCGGCAGGAAATTGATGCCGAAGGCCACCAACAAGCTTTGTACCCATTCAATGATCCCGGCCAGCTTCCGATTCGACCTGTGCGCGAGCCGAACGGAGAATGGCTGCGCCTGGCCGTCGCTTTGCCTGGCCTTAAGTTGTGGATCAGGGTCTGGCAAGTCGAAGTGGGCCGGGTCAAATTGTATTTGCTCGATACCAACGATCCCGCAAACCTCCCGTCCTTCCGCGGCATAACTTCTGAACTGTACGGTGGTGGTCCGGAGCTGCGTTTAAGACAGGAGTTAGTTCTCGGTGTTGGAGGCTGGCGGCTCCTGCGAGCCTTGGGACTCGAGCCCGAGGTCAGCCATCTCAACGAAGGTCACGCCGCATTCGCGGTGCTGGAACGGGCGCGCTCCTACATGGAAGACAATGGCAAATCATTCGACGTCGCACTTGCCGTCACCCGTCCCGGCAACCTTTTCACCACCCATACTGCCGTCGAGGCGGGCTTTGACCGTTTTGCTCCCAGCCTCATCGAACGATACCTCGGGAAGTATGCCGAGGAGAAACTGTCGATTTCGGTCGACGATCTTTTGGCGTTGGGGCGACGCGATCGACGGGACTCGTCTGAACCTTTCAACATGGCGTATCTTGCGATCCACGGCAGCGGCGCCGTCAACGGCGTCAGCAAATTGCATGGTCAAATGAGCCGACAACTCTTCCAGCCCCTCTTTCCCAAATGGCCTGAAGCAGAGGTGCCAGTTACGCATGTGACCAACGGAGTGCACACCCCTACCTGGGACTCTGTTGAAGCAGACCGCTTGTGGGAACTCCACTGCGGAAAGCAATACTGGTACGGAACTCTCGCAGACAAAGAAAAAGATATTCGTGCCGCCAGAGATTCCGACCTTTGGCAACTCCGCACAGATACCTGCAAGGATCTCGTCGCCTACGTCCGCAGAATCTACGGCCGTCAATTAGCATCTCGGGGAGCGTCGTCAGAAGACCTCGCGCAGGCCGCACTGGTACTCGATGAAAATATTTTGACCTTGGGATTTGCCCGTCGCTTTGCCACGTACAAGCGCCCGAATCTTCTCCTGCACGATCCGGCGCGGCTTATCAACATCCTTACGAATCCAGAGCGACCTGTTCAACTCGTGCTTGCGGGCAAGGCGCATCCCCAGGACATCGAGGGGCAACAAATGATCACGCAGTGGTTTGAGTTTCTTCGCCGCCCTGAGGTTCGATCCCGAGTGGTCTTCCTTTCGGATTACGACGTTCTCATGGCGGAGCATCTGGTGCAGGGCGTGGACGTCTGGGTCAACACTCCGCGACGGCCTTGGGAAGCGAGCGGCACAAGCGGCATGAAGGTGCTGGTGAACGGCGGGTTGAATCTTTCGGAACTCGATGGCTGGTGGGCGGAGGCGTATTCCCCTGAAGTAGGCTGGGCGATCGGAGACGGGCGCGAACATGGGGATGACCCCTCCTGGGATGCAGCTGAAGCTGAACAGCTCTATGCGGTGCTCGAAAGGGAAGTGATTCCGGAGTTCTATACCCGCGACGAGCATGGAATTCCACGCGGCTGGGTTGCCCGCATGCGCGAAAGCATGGCCCGCTTAACTCCGGCATTTTCGACTAATCGCGCAGTCCGCCAATATACCGAACAACACTATCTCTCGGCGGCAGCGGCATTTCGCCAGCGCGCCGAGAATCGGGGTTCAATGGGAGCCGATCTTGCCGCCTGGCGGGTTGAGCTGGCGAAGCATTGGTCAGCGCTGCGATTCGGCGCCGCGAGCGTCGAGCAACAGGTTGAGCAATATCAATTTCACGTGCAGGTTTTTCTCGATGACATCGACCCCGATGCCGTGGGGGTCGAACTCTACGCGGATGCGCAGAAAGACGGAAAACCTATCACGCAACCTATGACACGTGGCGAGCGCCAGGCAGGTGCCACGAGTGCCTTCACCTACAGTGCTTCTATTCCGACGAGTCGTCCGACTGCTGACTACACTCCGCGTCTCGTTCCGCGGCACAACGGAGCGTTCGTGCCGCTTGAGGCTCCTTTCATTCTGTGGCACGAGTCACCGTCTTGGCGATGAACTTTGAGATTGGCTGCTACAGCGATGGAAGATATCGCAGTCGCAGGTTATAACGATCGATCAAACAGCGGGAGCAAGAATCGGATCACTCCCGCAAATCAAAAAATGGAGGAATTACTATGCCCGACGATTCTCGACCGCTCGATCAGCAACAACCGCTGGAACTCATCCCTGATCATCCGTATGAGAGTTGGCATGAGTTCAGAGAAAGACTTGCGTATAAGTTTTGGGTACAGAGGGGGAGCCCTCTCGGCTCACCGGAGGTCGACTGGTTCGCAGCGGAACGAGCTGTCTACGAGTCGTTAGTGGCGTCAGGGAAGATTGCTCCAATACCGGGTGGTCCGCACGGTAACTTAGAAGAGATTTACCGCCGGACGCAAAATGGCTAGGAGATGAAACAATGATTGAATCTTCCGATTTACAGCTGACGAGAATTCCGCTCAACAACGGAGCTGGCCGGGTGCCCGCACTCGGCTTTGGTACGCTGATTCCCGACCCCACAGTGACGATAACTGCAACGAGAGACGCGCTGAACGCTGGATTTCGACATTTCGATTGCGCAGAACGATACCGGAACGAGTGCGAGGTAGGCGAGGCGTTACGGGCAGGTCTAGCCGCTAAGGGGATCGCACGCGAGGACATCTTCGTTACCACAAAGTTGTGGAACTCGAATCATCGGCCCGAGCGTGTTGAGCCGGCATTTGAAGCGAGTCTGGACCGACTCAAGCTTAAGTATCTGGATCTATACCTCATTCATACTCCGTTTGCATTTCAACCGGGAGACGATCAGGACCCACGAGATAAAAATGGCAACGTCATCTATGACAAAGGAGTGACCTTGCTCGAAACCTGGAGAGCAATGGAAAGTCTCGTCGACCGCGGCAGGTGCCGGGCAATCGGACTGTCCGACGTCGGATTGAAGGAACTGTTGCCTATCTATGAATCTGCGAGAATCAAACCGGCCGTGGTCCAGGTCGAATCCCATCCGTACCTGCCGGAAACGGAGCTTCTGGAATTCTGCAAGGAGAAGGGTGTTGTGTTTTTGGCTTTCGCGCCATTGGGCCATGGTATGAAGCCGGGACTCCTCGAAGATCCGGTCATTTCGGCAATCGCCACACGAATCGGGAAGACAGTGGCACAGGTGCTGCTGGCATGGGCGGTGCAGCGTGGCACGGCCGTACTTACCACGCCCAAAACTGCGTCTCGCGCAAAAGAGAATTTCGACATCTCCGCCCTCCCGGAAGACGCGTTGAATGAGATCAATCGCATTCAAACCAGGCAGAGACTCAATGACGTGGTGAATACCGGCAACCCCGGCTTCATTCCGCGAGTTGAATCAGCGTGACAGCCAAACAGCGCCTCGAGCGGTCCAGACGAGACGCTCGGAAATGTATTAACGCGGGCCGATTATCAGTATCAGCAGATCAGTGTCCACCAACCACACCCGAGATATGTGCTTTTTTCATAAAGAGCAAAGCAATTGCGCTTGCTAGCAAGACGCAGCCCAGCGCCAGAAAACAATCGCTATATGCAAGAAAGAACGCTTCACGGCGAACGGCGCCACCAACGGCGCCGATTGCGCGCAGGTGCGCCGAGTACGAATCGCTGCCCTGAGAGAAGAAGAGCGCTTCTGATCGTTGCACCCTCTCCTGAACGGCGCCCGAGTAGGCGGTTACCGATTCTCCGATGCGTTCGGAGTGGAACCGTTCGCGCACCGAAAGCAATGTTGATAGTCCGGCGATCCCGATCGATCCACCTATATTGAACACCGTTTCCGGACCGAAGGACATCGCCGACGCTGTTGTCTATTTGACGGAAGCCATTCATGTAACTGGGGAGGTGCTGCACGTGGACGACGGTGCGCACGTGGGCCGGTGGTAGCCGGTAGAGGTTCCCAGCCTGGCAGCGCGGAGCGCCGGCTGAAGGACCTTGGCATTCAACTTCCTTTCGCGCCCACGCCATTCGGTAGTTACGTTGAGGCACTGCAGACAGGCAGTCTCCTCTTCCTCAGCGGCATGCTCCCGGTTGTGGACCACAAGCCAAAGTATCTTGGGCGGCTGGGGAAGGAACTGGATGCCGAGTCGGGGCGAGATGCGGTACGCACGGCGGCTTTGGGTGCGCTGGCAGCCGCCAAGGAACATCTGGGATCGCTCGATCGCGTGACACGCGTAGTTCGACTAGGCGTGTTCATGGCGACGTCGGGAGACTTCTTCGACCAGCCGCGGGTTGCAGATGCAGCATCGGATCTATTTCGCGATGTGTTTGGCGCCGACAAGATGGCGGTGCGGCTGGTGATCGGCGTTGCCAGCCTGCCGCTCGGCATGCCAGTCGAACTTGAAGTGATCTTTGAAATCTCAGGGTAGATCGGGGATGCATGAACACCACGAGTTCGATAAATCCGATTCTCGCGAGCATTACAGTGTCGGCACTGACGCTCGCCACCGCACTTGGCATAAATGCCCAGACAAAGGACAAAACAATGGAACCGCAGGTCTTTTATCGCACAGTTAAGGTCGATGGGATCTCCATCTTCTATCGGGAATCGGGGCCAAAGGACGCACCCACGATCCTCTTGCTCCATGGCCTTCCGTCGTCGTCACGAATGTTTCAGCCCCTATTGACGCGGCTTTCAGATAGATATCATCTGGTTGCGCCAGATTATCCGGGCTACGGCCACAGTGACTGGCCAGATCCGAAGCAGTTCGATTACACCTTTGATCACATCGCTTCGGTCATGGATGACTTCACGCTGGCTCTTGGCTTGTCGCGCTACACGCTGTACATGCAAGACTACGGTGGCCCGGTTGGCTTTCGCATGGCCCTGGCCCACCCAGAGCGGGTGCAAGCGCTCATTGTGCAAGACGCGGTGGCCCACAATGAAGGCCTCGGTGCGAACTGGGCAACCAGGCGAGCGTTCTGGGCGGACCGGCAGGCGAACGAAGAAGCGATGCGCAAGAACCTGTTGTCAATGGCGGCGACGAAGACGCGGCATGTTGGAGACGATCCGAGCGTCGATCTGTATGATCCGGATCTTTGGACGGATGAGTATGCATTTCTGAACTCGCCTGGGCAGGCGCAGATTCAGAGCGACGTGTTCTACGACTACCGCACAAATGTCGAAAATTATCCAAAGTGGCAGGCGTGGATGCAGAAGACCCACCCGAGACTGCTAGTGATCTGGGGTAAGCACGATTTATCATTCGATCCCGGAGAGCCAGAACGCTATCGCAAAGACGTGCCGAGCGCGCAGGTGCACGTGCTCGACGCGGGACACTTCGCGCTCGACACCAAGGCAGACGAGATTGCGGCTCTGGTAGGTCAGTTCATGAAAACGCAGAAGTAGACAGCGGTGTCATTCGGTTGGAGCGAAATAGATGTCACTAGAAATCAGCTTGGATCGCCGCCGCTTTCTTGCCAACGCGGTAATGACGGTCAGTGCTGCCCAGTTCGGCATCGCCGGATGTGCGAATGCGGAGTCTGCTGCGGGGATTCGACTGCCATCCGAGGGTGAGTTTCCGCCGCTCAGCGGTGCAACAGGGTGGCTCAATGCGCAGCCCCTAGCCGTACGCAGCCTGCGCGGAAGCGTCGTCCTCGTTAATTTCTGGACGTTTTCCTGCATCAACTCCATTCGGGTACTTCCGTACTTGCGCGTGTGGGCCTCGAAATACAAGAGCCAGGGATTGGTTGTCATCGGCGTGCAAGCACCCGAGTTCGAATTTGAAGAGAGTGTCGACAACGTTCGCTGGGCGGTAAAAGACAGAATGATCGAATACCCGATCGCCATCGATAATGACCTTGCGATCTGGCACGCCTTCAAGAACGAGTATTGGCCAGCCCTGTACTTTATCGACGCGCAAGGGCATATTCGGCATCATCAATTCGGCGAAGGTGAATACGAACGGTCGGAGGTTGTCATTCAACAATTGCTGGCCGAGGCGGGGGCCCAAGGCATCGATCACGACTCAGCTAACGTTGAAGGAGTTGGCATCGAAGCCGCTCCGGATTGGGCCGACTTAAGGTCGCCTGAATCTTATGTAGGTTATGATCGCGCTGAGAACTTCGCGTCCCCCGGTGGTGAAGTCTCCGACAAGCGCCACATCTATGATTGCCCCTTGACGTTGAAACTCAATCACTGGGCGCTTTCAGGTGATTGGACGGCAAAGAAGCAATTGGCCTTATTGAATTCGCCTAACGGAAGGATCGCGTACCGCTTTCACGCGCGCGATCTTCACCTCATCATGGGTCCGTCAGCGCCAGGGACTACCGTGCACTTCCGCGTAACGATCGATGGACAGCCTCCCGGCACTGCACGCGGGGTCGATGTTGACGGCCAGGGCAAAGGCACAGTTACGCAACAGCGGCTCTATCAGTTGATTCGTCAACAGCAGCCGATTGTTGATCGCCAATTTGAGATCGAATTTCTTGATGCAGGCGTCGAAGCTTTTGACTTCACGTTCGGCTAAACGATCAATAGGATTATCGCGCCTCACAACCATCACTAGCGCAGTTCATTCCAGTCAGTGACGATTGGGCGTCTCAACTTAAACCCACGGCCGGCACGACTAGCCGGCACTTTTCGAATCGAGGGAGACGATCTATGAAGAACGCGGAAGCAATCGGAATCTCACGGCGGCATTTCGCAATCGGCGGACTATCAGCTGGTGCCGCGTTGCTTGCACCGGGCGCACTCTTCGCGGATAGTGTCCAGCCAGTATCCGGCGAGGCGCAACCAACAGAACTGCCTGCTATTAAGCCGGGTATGCACACATCGTTCGCGTCACTAAAACAAATCGATGCCGGCCTGCTCAATGTCGGGTACGCAGAAGACGGCCCGGCAGATGGTCCTGCAGTCATTCTTCTGCATGGCTGGCCATACGACATCTACAGCTTTGTGGACGTCGCACCTTTGTTGGCCTCGGCGGGCTTCCACGTCATCGTCCCCTATCTGCGCGGCTATGGCACCACTAGGTTTCTCTCCAGCGGAACCATGCGCAACGCGCAGCAGTCGGCCGTTGGCCTCGACATCATCGCTCTCATGGATGCACTCAAAATTCAGAGAGCCACCGTGGCCGGCTTTGACTGGGGCGCGCGCACAGCAGACGTCATGGCAGCCCTATGGCCGGAACGCTGCAAGGCAATCGTTTCCGTCAGCGGCTATCTGATTAGCAGCCCTGCTGGCAACCAGGCACCCTTGCCACCCCAGGCTGCATTTGCATTTTGGTATCAGTACTATTTCGCCACTGAAGTCGGCAAGGCCGGCTATGCGAAATACCTCGACGAGTTCAATAAGTTCATCTGGCACCAGGCGTCGCCGAAGTGGAATTTCGACGATGCTACGTACAACCGCACAGCAGCTTCCTTCAACAACCCGGACCACATTGACATCGTGATGCACGATTATCGCTGGCGGCTCGGCCTGGCGGATGGTGAGCGGAAGTATGATGACCTCGAAAAGCGGCTGGCCGGGCTCCCCGTCGTAACCGTGCCGGCCATCACCATGGAAGGCGACTCCAACGGGGCAATCCACGCACCCAGCACAGCCTATCGCGACAAGTTCTCCGGCAAGTATGACTACCGGCTCATCACCGGCGGCGTCGGCCACAATCTGCCTCAAGAAGCGCCGCAGGCATTTGCCAAGGCCGTGATCGACGTCGATGGGTATTGATCCTTCAACTTATCGGCGCCTGCTTTTTTGATCGGGTTTGCCAATAGCGCTTTTCTGCCACTGCAATCGCGTTCGCTTTTGCCACGAAGCGGCGGTGCGGGCAGGTTCTTGACCAATGAAAAAGAGCTGAACGAGAATCTTCTTGAAGCGAGATTGACGCATTGGACGCACCCGAACAACTAAATCAGACCGTTCTTCCTCAGACTGTGGTCGCTACGGTCACACGCGCGGCGATCTTTCTGGTTGTCTGCATTCGCCAGGACTCGGAGGCCTACGCCCGCCTGCGCTCGTTTAGCTCGGGCCTTTCCGGGCTCGTACGCGCCGTTGAGTTTCGCGATATTGAGG
>Ga0302274_10002023_pt1 | contig 18897 bp, 16 predicted proteins | sample III_Bog_N2_1_FD_198755 | JGI IMG/M metagenome (GOLD analysis project Ga0302274, IMG submission 198755) | Peat permafrost microbial communities from Stordalen Mire near Abisko, Sweden - III_Bog_N2_1 | ecosystem: Environmental > Terrestrial > Soil > Wetlands > Peat | place: Sweden: Abisko...
GCGTGCTTTCGACGGGGTCCGTGCATTAATCGTTAATTAAAACCAGAGATCACTTTTAGGAGGATGTATGTCGCCAGCCACACTAGCACCGAGAGAAGCAAAACAATATAAGCCGGAGATTCCGCCGGATTGGTGTCCGGGATGCGGAGATTTTGGAGTTTTGACAGTTCTTCAGCGTGCGGTCGCCGAATTGGGAATTCCCAATGAGGAATTGATGATCGTATCCGGTATTGGATGCTCCTCCAATTTGCCGGGTTTCTTTAAGTCCTACGGTATGCATTCGTTGCATGGCCGTTCTTTGCCTGTTGCGACTGGTGCCAAGATGGCCAATCACGAAATGACGGTTATCGCCTGTGGCGGAGACGGAGACGGTTATGGAATCGGCCAAGGCCATTTCATCCACTCAATGCGCCGCAATGTGAACATGACTTACATCGTGATGGATAATGAAATTTATGGTTTGACGACTGGTCAAACTTCTCCGACTTCCGAGCCGGGTATGAAAACCAAATCTACTCCATTTGGAAATCCGGAAGGACAACTCAATCCTATGGCTTTGGCCTTGGCGGCTGGTTGCGGTTTTGTGGCTCGCGGTTTTTCGGGCGACATTAACCACTTGAAGAGTCTTTACACCCAGGCTATCCAATACCCTGGTTTTGCTTTAATCGATGTGTTTTCACCTTGCGTGACCTTTAACAAGCAAAATACTTTCGGTTGGTTTAAAGAACGTGTTTATAAATTGGAAGAGGCTGGCCATGACGCTTCTGACTGGAACGCAGGAATGAGCCGGGCGAAAGAATGGGGAGCGAAGATTCCCATAGGACTCATTTATAAAAACCCGAATCCCAAACCCTCAATTGACGCTGAAGATCCGGCTTTGCAAGGCAAGGGATTGGCTAAGAACCAAAAATTGGGTCTTACCAATGAACAACGCAAAAAGTTGATAGAAGAGTATATTTAAGTTCGGAAGTGGAACGTAAAGGCTCTTCTTAATTTAAGAAGGGCCTTTTCTTTTTTAAGGGCGAGCGAGTAAAATAGCAAAGCTACTTGGCTTGATGATGTTGACGGTTTAAAAATCTTGTCCCTCATCGCAAAAAGGATTGGCTGTGCCACATACCATTCTCAGCACATGCATCGGCTGCACTCTTTGTGAAGTCAAATGTCCCACCGAAGCGATTGCGGGCGAAAAAAAATCCATGTTCAATATTGACCCGGCACTTTGTATTGACTGCGGGGTTTGCGGCATTCATTGTCCGGTTGAGGCTATTGTTAACTCTGAAGGTGAAACCGTTAAAAAAATCAAGCCTTTGGCCATTCCGAAAGCAAAAGTGGATCCTGAAACCTGTACGGCCTGCGAGTTTTGCGTGGATATTTGTCCCTTTGATTGTATTTCCATGCAGCCACGTTCGGATCATCCCGAATTCTTTAAAATCGCCGTTGTTGACGAGAAAAAATGTGTGAGTTGTAAGCTTTGTGAAACAGTTTGTATCAAAGGCAGTATTACGATTGACCGCCCCGCTGAACTGATGAGTTATGTGCCTAACCGCAATCATTAGTCTCAAAGATGTAACAAGCTATAGATTGTTTTAAAAGAGGGAGTTGCTTTAAAGTGTTTAACGTGAAGAAAAACGAACTTGTGTTCGTTTTTCTTTTTTTTGCCGCAATTGGTTTCTTAGAAGAAAGATGAAATTGGCGCGTTTTTTTCAAACTCATACGAAGATTTTAAAATTAGGAGGATTTTATGGCCGAGGAAATTTTTGATGTGACGATCGTCGGAGGTGGACCAGCTGGCATGTTTGCCGGATTTTACGCGGGACTTCGCGGAATGAAGTTCAAAATTATCGATTCGCTGGAACAACTGGGCGGTCAGGTATCCGCTATGTATCCCGAAAAGGACATTTTTGACGTTGCGGGTTTTCCGCGAGTGTCGGGAAAGCAATTAGTGAAAGACCTTGAAGAGCAATTGCTGCGGTTTAAACCCCTTCTGGTTTTGGGTGAAAAAGTTTCAACCCTCGTGAAGCGTCCGGCGGATAATATTTTTGAAATAACCACCGATAAGGGTGGAAAGCATTATTCAAAAGCTATCGTCCTCACTCTAGGAATGGGGTCGTTCACTCCGAAAAAACATCCGAATGCTGAAATTGTTCCCTATGAAGGAAAAGGTGCGTATTACGGCGTCCTCTCATTGGAACCCTTTAAAGGCAAGCGCGTTCTGGTGGTTGGCGGAGGCGATTCGGCCATTGACTGGGCTTTGATGTTGGAGCCCATCTGTTCCAAGGTAACGCTCATTCACCGCAGAGATGAGTTCCGGGCTCATGAATCATCGGTCAATAAACTGAAGGCTTCAAAAGTAGATGTAAAGCTGTGGTATGAGTTGAAAACCGTAAAAGGTAACGGGAAGGTTGAAGAAGCTGTCATTTATGAGAATCATACGATGGCGGAAGAATCACTTCCGATGGACGCGGTAGTCCTTAATTTCGGCTTCCAGGCCAGCCTTTCCTTTCTCAAGGATTGGGGTTTGACATTGGAAAAGAACAAGATTCCCGTTAATCAAAAGATGGAAACGAACGTGCCGGGTATTTACGCGGCGGGCGATATCGTGACCCATCCGGGTAAATTGGATCTGATCGCTACGGGTTTTTCTGAAGGCGCAACAGCGGTCAATTTTTCCAAAACTTATATCAATCCAAATGACAAAGCGGAGCCGGGACATAGTTCGAACCTCAAGTGGTAAGGTAACAAGTTCATTTTTGGGGAGAGAAGCATGGCGATTGACGTAAGAACACAAAAAGGACTGGGTGTTACCTTAAGGCAGGACAATTGGTGGGGAGAGCCTTTGGCGATTGCCGCGGGCCTCATCACTTTTATTGTCTATATGACTTGGGCGGCTTTAACGCCAACCGGGTCTCATGGAGAAATCTGGTATAAATGGGGTTCTTATATTTCTCCGGCTTTTTCTCCTTATTTCAGCCCTTCTTGGTTCAAGTGGTCTCCCGCCATTTTGATCCTCTGGGCGCCTGCCGGATTTAGAGCGACTTGCTACTATTTCCGCAAAGCTTACTATCGGGCTTTCTTTCAAGACCCGCCGGGTTGCGCGGTGGGAGAAGAATCCCGTGAGTATAAGGGAGAGAGTTCTTTTCCTTTTATACTTCAAAACCTACATCGCTATTTTCTTTACCTGGCAATTTTGCTGGTGATCAACCACTGGATTGATTTGGCATGGGCTTTTACCAAAGAAGGGCCCAAAGACTATTACTTCGGCGTTGGCACGCTCGTTTTATTAGTGGATACGATTCTTCTCACTTTTTACGTTGGAAGCTGCCACGCTTGGCGTCACTTGGTGGGCGGTAAATTGGATTGTTTCTCGACCTGTCCTATAAATGATGTGCGCTATAAAATTTGGTGCCGAGTGACCAAGATTAATGAGAATCATGGTTTCTGGGCCTGGGCCAGTCTTTTTTCGGTCGGGTTCGCCGATTTATATGTGCGATTAGTGGCGATGGGCATCTGGACAGACATTAAAATTTTTTAATCCGAAAACCGAGGGAATGACGTGAGCGAAAATTACCAAAGTTTTGAATATGACGTGCTGGTGATCGGAGCGGGTGGAGCGGGCTTACGAGCCGCGATTGAGGCTTCCGCCGCCGGTTGTAAAACCGCATTGGTTTGTAAATCCCTTCTGGGTAAAGCTCACACGGTGATGGCGGAAGGTGGCATTGCCGCTGCTTTGGCAACGGTTGATTCTCGCGATTCTTGGCGGCAGCATTTTTCCGATACTCTCATTGGCGGTAATTTTGGCAATCACTGGGAAATGGCTGAAATTCACGCCAAGCAGGCACCTGACCGCGTGCGCGAGTTGGAAAAATGGGGAGCGGTATTTGACCGGACCACTGACGGCAAAGGAAATATCAATGTCCGTCATTTTGGCGGACACACTTACAAACGGTTAGCTCATGTGGGCGACCGTACGGGTTTAGAACTGATTCGTACTTTGCAGGATAAAGGCGTTCACTCTGGCATTGATGTTCATATGGAATGCACCATTTACGCGCTCTTAAAGGATGGTGACCGCATCGCGGGGGCCTATGGTTATTTCCGTGAAACAGGCCGGCCAGTTCTTTTTAAAGCTAAGTCAATTATTGTTTCCACGGGCGGCATTGGAAAGCTTTACTCCGTGAACTCTAATTCCTGGGAATGCACGGGTGATGGATTCGCGTTAGCTTATTTGGCCGGCGCTGAACTGGCGGACATGGAATATGTGCAATTTCATCCCACTGGTATGGTTTGGCCGCCGTCCGTACGGGGTCTTTTGATTACGGAAGGGGTTCGGGGCGAGGGCGGTGTGCTCAAAAATAATAAGGGCGAGCGTTTTATGTTTAAATACATTCCGCCCAAATATCAGGGCAAATACGCTGAAACCGAAGAAGAAGCCAATGCCTGGTTCCAAAAAGTGGTAGTGGAAGGTCAAAAAGAAGAGGGGGTCAAAGAACGCAAACCACCCGAACTGATGAGTCGCGACGTGGTGGCTCGAGCTTTGTGGGCCGAGATTAAGGCTGGCCGGGGCAGTGAACACGGCGGCGTTTATTTGGATATTGCTTCCCGCCGCAGCGCGGAAGACATTAAAAAGAAACTCCCATCGATGTATCACCAATTCAAGCAATTGGCTGATGTGGATATTACCAAGGTACCGATGGAAGTGGGGCCGACCTGCCATTACATGATGGGCGGTGTGAAGGTGAATCCGCAAACGCAAGAATCCACTGTCAAAGGTCTTTTCGCGGCAGGCGAGTGCTCCGCAGGCATGCATGGTTCCAACCGTTTGGGAGGCAATTCATTGTCCGATCTGGTGGTTTTCGGCAAATTAGCGGGTGAACACGCGGCGACTTACGCTAAAAACAGTTCCTTTCCGAAGATTGATGAAAACGTCTTGGATGGATTAAATAAGGAAATGAACAAGCCTTTTGAAAATCAAGGCGGCGAAGTGTCTTACGCCATTTTGGCCGATTTGCAAACCGCCATGGAAAAGGGCGCTGGAATGTATCGTGAAGAATCGCTTTTGGAAGGCTGCTTGAAAGATTTGGCTTCTCTTAAAGAACGCTTGAAAAAGGTCTCCGCTGAAGGAAACCGTTTATTTAATCCTGGATGGCATGTGGCTTTGGATTTGCGTAACATGTTGATTGTGGGTGAGGCTTTAGCTCGGGGAGCCAAAGAACGTAAAGAATCCCGCGGCGGACATACCCGTACGGATTACACTACCTACTCTAAAGATTTTGCCAAAAAGCGGGTAGTTGTCCGCAAAAAAGGTGAAGAGATGGAAGTGGTTCAAGAAGATTTACCGCAAGTACCGGCCGAATTGGAAGCCGAACTGATAAAAGATGGTTTCTTGAGATTAGAAGTTTTGAAACAAATACGGGGCGAAGCCCCGGCACATTAAGCGGAATAGAACCGAGTTTGTCCAAGGAGTTGTGAAAATGTCAAAAATTCACATGAGGGTCTATCGGGGAAATTCCGAAGGCGGTCAATTAAAAGATTATGACGTTGAAGTAGCCGAGGGTATGGTGGTCTTGGATGCGATTCATAATCTGCAGGCGACCCAGACATCGGATTTAGCCTGCCGGTGGAATTGCAAGGCTGGCAAGTGCGGATCCTGTTCGGCTGAGGTGAACGGCAAACCCCGCCTGATGTGTATGACCCGTTTGAACGAGTTCGCCGAAGGCGAAACGATCACCGTGATGCCCATGAAAACTTTTCCTATCATGAAAGATCTGGCTACGGATGTTTCTTGGAACTATGAAGTCAACAAACGCATTCCGCCGTTTACACCTAGGGAAGGGGCAGATTGGCATTGGGAACAACGAGACGCGGATCGCGCTCAGGAATTTCGGAAATGTATTGAATGTTTCTTATGCCAAGATACTTGCCACGTTTTGCGTGAACACGATAAAAAGACCAGCTTCGCGGGACCGCGTTTTTTTGCACGTATCGCCAGCTTGGAAATGCATCCGATAGACGGATTGGACCGCACTGAATTACTCAAAGACCAGCATGGTATCGGTCTTTGCAATATTACTCGATGCTGCACGGAAGTTTGCCCGGAAAGCATTCGCATTACGGATAACGCGATTATTCCCTTGAAGGAACGGGTAGTGGATAAGTACTACGACCCTCTTCGAATTTTATGGAATAAAGTGACTGGAAAGTAATTTTTGGCGACAGGTTGTTCTCTTTAGGTTCGCTTGTGGTTCTAATGAGCGAGGTACACCATGGCTGGTTATTCTCCCCAAAGTCTCATAAAAAAACTGGGGTTAAAGCATTCACTTTAGACGCCCCTAAAAACTATTTCAGCCTTTTAGTCCCTTTTCCTGAAAACGCAGTTTTTTTACCCTATTAAAATCACCCCTTGATTTTATTCATTATTTTTTTAATAGCCGACAAAAATACCTCAAAGATATTTCTCGCTCGAAAAAAGTTTTGTCTCCCCAGGGGATGATTTGGATTTCTTGGCCAAAACTTTCTTCTGGAATTCAAAGCAACTTGACCGAAAAAGATATTCGGGAGATCACTTTGAAAGAGGGTTTGGTCGATATTAAAGTTTGTGGGGTGGATGAAATTTGTTCGGGGTTAAAATTTGTTGTTCCTGTAAAACTCCGTTCTAAAAAAGAAAAGCCTGAATGAAATCCATTCAGGCTTTGAAGCATTAACATCTTTTGCCACTATTTATTTCTTCTTTTTGGTGGCCTTCTTTTTCGTAGCTTTTTTCTTAGTTGCCAAGGTTAACCTCCTTCAAAAATAAGAGAAACCTAACTGAATTTATTTTACCACGCGTTAATGAAGATGTGTCTATTTTTTTGATTTGAACAATTTTTGGTAGGCAAGCCGAAAAGATCATTTTTGAAATTAAAAGTTGCTTGTTGTAGTTTTTTTCCAATAAATTTGGTCATCGGATAAAAAACGAGTTAGCTTTCATCCGTTTCAGATTCGGAAATCGTCTGTGCCTCTTGGAGTAGAAACAGGGTTCCCCAGACGGAACCGCCCGGGCCTACGCCGGGAGTGCTATCCAATCGAAAACGTTTCATCTGGCCATTAGAATTCATCATTAGGTATTCTTTCTTTAATTCAAACCGGTTTTTAATGGAATTTCCCATAGTTAGCGCCAAGTCGCCCAAGGGGGAGTTGTTGGCCAGAAGGTGAAGGTTAGACAAATTCTTCGGGTGGATATCGAGTATTCGTCCGACTTTGGCGTTCGCGAAAATAATAGCGTTGTTGGTGGAAACCGCAATAGCTCCCAAGGGGAGGCTGTCGAGTATATTTTTTAAGGTAGCGGCATAATTGAGAGCTAGTTGATCTCCCTCACGGACCTTTTCGGTTAACATATTCGCTTTTCGAGCAAGGTCGATAATTTCTTTTTCTTCTTGCACGGTGCGATAGGCCAAATATCCGGCATGAATAGCGACTACCATCAATAAGGCACAAGATAAAAGTAAAAAGGGATCGAGATAGTTAAAGTTGTCGCTTTTGTAATAGATCATATAAACATAAATACCTATGACAAAAAATGACACCAAAATGCTTCGGCCAATGGATTGACTCAAGGCCGAGATAAACAAAGTGAGAAAAATAGTAATTAAAAAGGTAGTGGCAAAGTGGTTAAAAAGAAAAAGGCCACTTAGTAAGAAGCCGAGATCAACCATAAAAACAATATTCTGAAAACGAACGGTTTCGCATTTTTCTTCAGATAAAAAAATAAAAGGAATAAAGCTTCCTAAAAGAATTCCTGAATAGATAAGAATTTTGATTAAGTCTTCCGGACGGCTTTGGTAATAAAAAAAAGCGAAGCATAAAAGCAGGAGGGCCAGCAAGATACGAATGAAAAGGACATTTTTCTTTACTTCGGGCGCAACGGCTTGCATTTCGTTCATGGGAGCCTTTAAAAATTTAATGTCTTTATCATAGAACAGGATGAGAGTTGGTGCAAAATTAAATGGCCTGATCTTGACTGTTTAGTCTGTATTATTTGTTTGTTTTGATTAAAGCATTTGTATTGAAAATTTAAAGTTATTTTTTCGAATATGATTTTGGGTGACAGAAAGGGTTTTGGTTTTTATAGAATAATTTTTCAAAAACTAAGACTGAAAAATGATTGAATCAATTTCTTACGTTATTTTAGCAGGTCAAAACTAGTTACTTCGTCTCTTAGGGAGAGGGTCTTATATTGACACAGACTATAAACTCAATCCGAAGGTATCGTGCGATCTATCCCGAAGATAAATCGATGTCTTGGTGAAACAAACTGGTGAGCTTACTGAAACTGACTCTATCGTTTTTTAATGAAATTAACCTTTTTACGACTCCCTGATTAGAAAGGCGGGTTATTTCAGGTATTAACCACCTTCCCTTATGGGTATAATATGATTAACTTAAGTAAGGGTTTGCCAAAAGGTTTTCCTTACGAAATTTTATAGAAGAGGTGTTTCAAGTTATGTCACAAGTTGAAGTTAAAATTTTAGAATCTTCATTGGAAACTCGAGTTAACCCTAAGAAGCATACCTTCGCCAAAGATGAGCAAATTGATTGGGTTGGAGCTATTCCCTTTATGTTGGTTCACATTGTGGGTGTTTTAGCGATTTTTACCGGCATTAGCTGGGCCGCAGTGGGGATGTGCATCTTTATGTACTATGCCCGCATGTTTGCTATTACAGGTTCCTATCACCGTTATTTTTCTCATCGGACTTATAAAACCAGCCGCTTTTTTCAGTTCATTTTGGCCCTTTGGGGCGCTTCTTCCGCGCAACAGGGTCCGCTCTGGTGGGCCGCGCATCACCGTCATCATCATAAATTTTCTGACGAAGAACAGGATATTCACTCAGCTAAGCTAAGAGGGCTTTGGTGGTCCCATGTGGGTTGGATTTTATGCAAAAAATATGGGCCTACCAATGAAGAAGCGGTTAAGGATTTAACCAAATATCCTGAATTGCGCTGGATTAACAAGAATCATGGAATCGCGCCTTTTATCCTGGCGTCCGCCATATTTTTCTTCGGCGTTTTCTTGCAGCATGCCGCTCCCGGTCTTCATACCAATGGTATTCAAATGCTTTGCTGGGGCTTTTTCACCAGCACAACCATTCTTTACCACGGGACATTTTGTATTAACTCTTTGGCCCATTTAATTGGACGGAAGCGATTTGATACGGGCGAAGAAAGCAAAAACAGCCTCATTCTTTCTATCATCACCATGGGTGAAGGATGGCATAACAATCATCACCGTTATCCGTATTCTGAGCGTCAAGGCATTTATTGGTATGAAATTGATATGTCTCATTATGTGCTGAGGGTATTTTCTTGGCTTGGATTAGTTTGGGATATCAAGCTTCATCCCGAAGAAATCTATACTGAGGCCCGCACAGGCCATAAAGAAGTCGCCGCCTAATTTTTTTAAATTAACTTTATGTTAAAAGGAGAGCCGAAAGGTTCTCCTTTTTTATTTCTTGCTTGCCAGTTAAGGCAGTTGCTGATAAAAAAATGAACGTTTAAAATTTATTTTCTGGAGAAAACTATGGAAGAAATCGAAGTGCCCACCGAGCATCTACATGAGCATATTGAACATGAGGTTGAAGAAGGCAAAGAGAAATGGATTTTAGGCGTGGCCCTCAGTTCGGCTTTTTTGGCGGCTTTGGCGGCCGTGTCTTCTTTGATGGCGGGGTTTCACGCGAATGAAGCGATGATTGACCGGATTAAATCTTCCGATCAATGGAGTTATTACCAGGCTAAAGGGATTAAGTCGGCGGTGCTCAGCACAAAAATCGAATTGCTCAAGAGTTTCAAAAAACCGGTCAGCGATCAGGATGAACAGAAAATTGAGCAATATAAAGATGATCAAGATAAAATCAGCGAAGAAGCCAAAAAAGATGACGAATCTTCCGAAGACCATTTAAAGCATCATGAAGCTCTGGCGCACAGCGTGACCTTGTTTCAGGTCGCCATCGCGATGGGAGCCATCGCGGCGTTAACCCGCCGAAAAATGTTTTGGTTTGTCAGTATGGGTTTTGGCGGGATCGGGTTGGTTTTCTTTGTGATCGGGTTTTTAGCCTAAGGAGGTATCGTGGGTAAGGGCCGGTTAGAGGCGTTTAGTGACGGAGTACTGGCGATTATCATCACCATCATGGTGTTGGATTTGAAAGCCCCCGTGGGAACAGATCTGGCGGCCCTCAAAACCATGATCCCTACTTTTATTAGTTATGTTTTAAGTTTTATTTTCGTGGGCATCTATTGGAATAATCATCATCATTTAATCCATACGGTAAAAACCGTCAACGGCTCAATTCTCTGGGCCAATTTGCATTTGTTGTTTTGGCTCTCGCTGATCCCCTTTTTTACCCGTTGGATGGGGGATAACGGTTTTACCCCGGTACCGGTAGCTCTTTATGGGGTGATTTTGCTTTTCGCGGGCATCGCTTTTTCCATTCTGGTACACGCCATTATTGCCCATCATGGGAAAGATTCCGCGTTAGCGCATGCCATTGGAAAAGATGGAAAGGGAAATGTTTCTATCGCGCTTTATGCGGCGGGTATTCCCTTATCGTTTGTTAATCCCGCGCTTGGTTATTCTTTATATGTATTGGTCGCGTTGATATGGTTTGTGCCGGATCAGCGTATTGAAAGAGAAATCGGCGGAGCCTAACAGCACCCGTATTCGGGCATTTGGGGGTCTTTTTGGTTCTTATCGTGAATTTTCTTGGGATGTTTCTTCAAAACCAAAATTAAATACCAGCGCTTAAACGATTCCCACAAAATCATAGCCGCGCAGGTCATGATAACCAGTGTGACTGCCACATTAAGATAAGCCTGAAAAGCCTTTTCGGGGTGCGCCGCCGCGAGAGGCAGGAAATTATTGGTGATGTTCAGCCAGCAGGCCGTCAGGGTTGTGACCGACACAAAAATCATGGGAATAAAAGTCACCCAGGCGTATTTGGCTTTGCCCGTATTAATAATCGCGCTGGTAGCCACCGCGAGGGCTACCGCGGCTAAAAGCTGATTCGCTGTGCCAAACATGGGCCAAATGGTACTCACGCTTCCTGTCCAAATGAAATAAGCCCATAGACACACGACTAATCCGGTCGAAATTAAGGTGCCGGGCACCCAATTCTGGTTTTCAAAAGGTTTCCAAAAGCGGCCGCACAGCTCCTGTAGCAAAAAACGACCGATCCGTGTGCCCGCGTCAATCGTTGTCAAAATGAAAAGCGCCTCAAAGAGAATCATAAAATGATAAAAGTAGGACATGAGGTTTTGTAATCCGGGCATACCTGAAAATATTTGGGCAAAGCCCACCGCTAACGACACAGCCCCGCCGGGGCGGCCCGCCACGTTTTCACCGACCGCTTGTGAAAGCGCCTGCAGATTGACGGGAGTCAAACCCAGCGCCGCGAATTTATCCACAGGGACATTGATGGCGAAATAGTCGGCTGGAAAAAGAGAACAGGAAGCCAAAAGGGCGACGATGCCCACCAATCCTTCCATCAACATCGCGCCGTAACCGATGACGCGGGCGTCGGTTTCTTTATCCAGCATTTTGGGCGTGGTACCGGAAGCGACTAACGCGTGAAAGCCGGAAATGGCTCCGCAAGCAATGGTGATAAAGACGAAAGGGAATAGTTTGCCCGGCACAATAGGACCGCCGCCATTTACATATTGGGTGAAGGCCGGCATTTTTAAATCAGGATGAACCCAAATGATGCCGATCACTAAAGCGCCAATAGTCCCGATTTTCATGTAAGAACTTAAATAATCGCGGGGAGTTAAAAGCATCCATATCGGAAGGACCGAGGCCAGGAAGCCGTAAATTGCCATTGAAACAGTGACCTGATTCGGTGAAAGAGTAAACCAACCGGCGATGGGCGAAGCGGGAATCCAAACGCCTCCGATGACCGCGGCTAATACCAGGGTTACTCCAATAATACTGGCTTCGACCACCCGGCCTACTCTCCAGCGGTACATCCAGAAGCCCACAAGGAAAGCGATCGGAATAGTCATGGCGATCGAGAAGGTACCCCAAGAACTGCCTTTTAAAGCGTTAACGACCGCCAGCCCCAATCCGGCTAATGCGATAACAACAATAAAAAAAATCGCGATGGAACCGACCATCCCGGCCAGTGGGCTGATTTCATGCCGGGCAATTTCCGCCAGAGATTTTCCTTTACGGCGGACCGAAGCCGCCAAAATCATAAAGTCCTGCACGGCTCCGGCCAGACAAACTCCGACTAACAGCCAGAGAAAACCGGGAGCGTAACCGAACTGAGCGGCGAGGACCGGACCAATTAAAGGGCCCGATCCCGCGATAGCCGCGAAGTGGTGGCCAAAGAGAACCCACTTGCTGGTAGGGTGATAATTGTTTCCATCTTTGTGCAAGTGGGCGGGTGTTTTGCGGTTGTCATCCAGTACAACCACTTTGGAGGCCAAAAAATTGCCGTAAAAACGGTAAGCGATAACCATCACGCAAAGCGCGCCAAGAATCAGGGGAAGAACGTTCATGGATTTATCCTTTGAGGTGGGCTAACAGGCACAAGATAGCCCAACATTTAAGATAATTCAAACGGACTGACGATGGGTTTATTCATGTTTTTTGAGTGTCCGCAGTGAACCGGGCGGCATAAAACGAATTCGAGACCATTCATAAAAAGATTCTTTGTCTAAAACTCTGGCTGATAATTCGGCTGTTATGGCGCAAAGCATGATGGCAAAGATAGCGTTATGGTGGTCGGTCATTTCTAAAATTAACACAAAAGCCGTAAAAGGCGTGCGGGTGACTCCGGTTAGAAACCCCGCCATTCCCAATAGAACGAGAAGTTCAGGGGAACTAAGGTTCAACCAAGAAGTCATGAAAGAACTTAAACAGGCACCAGCCGCCAAAGCGGGGGCAAAAATGCCTCCTGCCGCGCCTGACACATAGAAAACCAAAGAGCCGGCTATGCGAAGCAGGGGTAAATCCCAGGTGGCTTTTTGACCTTTAAACAGCAAGGCGTTCATAACCGCTGAACCGGATCCGGAAGCATCGGGATTGAGAAAGGCCATGAAGGCCAGGGCTAAACCGCAGGCTAAAGCGAGTAAGGCCAATTGAGTTTTTGTTTTTAACTGCGAACGCCAACCCAACAGTTTTTTGATGCAGACGCCGTAAAAAGAACCGGCCAAACCGGTAATTACGCCGATTAAAAGAGCCAATGGCAAAACCGAAAAGGAAACATCGCTAATAGTTGGATAACCTAAATACAAGTAACTGCCCAGAATCCACTGAGAAACCAAACCGGCGATGATGATGGAAATAATTAAAGCGGTGCGAAACCGTTTGAATGAAATAGACATCTCTTCAATGGCAAAAATAATCCCTCCCAGGGGTGTGTTGAAGGCGGCGGCCAAACCCGCTGCGGCGCCCGCGACGATCCAAGCCTGGGGGTCGACTTTGGGCAGAAACTTGCGGGTGATTCTTCCCACAAAATGAAAAAGTCCTGCACTGATTTGAATCGTGGGACCTTCTCGGCCGGTCACCGCGCCTCCCAGACAAACCAAAAGGGAACTGACTACTTTGACAATAACCACCTTGATCGATAAAAGGCCGTCTATCCAGGCGGAATTTTTCGCGTAATTCAAATCATGAGCGGCTAAAACCTGGGGAATGCCGCTGCCGGAGGCTTCGGGGGCGAAAAAATAAACCATCGCCCAGCCCGCCAAAAGGCAAAGGGGGGTCCCGAACCATATCCAATAGGGATGATCAGCCGATAGCTGATGATAAAAGCCCTCGAGGATTTTAAAGAGGCCGGCGTAGACCACCGCCACCAAACCGGCGAGGAAAGCCGAAAACACAAAGGCCAGGGTTTGTAAATGATCAGGTTTTTTTAGATAGAATTTCAGTTTTTGGAGGCAGGCTGAAAGCATGAGGCAGTCTACCGGATTTAAAAATAAAAGCGCAAGAAGTACCCATTTCTTGTTTATATGAAATTGGTACATTCAAAGCTGGCTCCCCGGCTTGCGGCCTCACAGCGGAAGCTACTTTTTGAAAAACCAATAAACGGCCGAAGCGCCCAACAAGCAAAAAAGACCGCCCATTTGAAGAGAAAAACCCGAAGAGGTTTGAGCGGCCAAAAGGCCCATCCAAAAACTGCCGATCGGCATACCGCCGCCAAAAACAAGAGCCCAAATGCCCATCAACCTTCCGCGAAGATGATCGGGGGATTGGGTCTGGATGATGCTGTTTCCGATAGAGAAAAATAAAATGATGCCGAAGCCCGCGAAAAAAAGAAGGAACGCCGCGCCGACCGGCTGGCGCATGAAACCGAAAAGAATGATAAAAATCCCATAAATACCTGCTCCGGTATAAAGAGTTTTACTACGGACAATTTGAGCGCCTTGAGCGGCGACAAATAAGGCGGCGGTACAAGCGCCCAAGCCATTCAGGGCCAAAAGCCAGCCATAGCCTTGGGCGTCCATATTTAGTTGGGTGACTACGAAAGCAGATAGCTGGGATTGGTAAGCCCATCCCCCTAGCCCCATGATGAATAGCAGGGCCACGGCTTTAGCTATGGTGGTGTTTGTTTTTAAGTACTTAAAACCTTCAAAAATATATTTCCAGTCGGCTTTTATTTTTTTAGGCGCGTAATGCGACGCAGGAAGCTGAATCTTATGTATGGCATATAGAACGGCCAAATAACTCATGGCATCCAAAAGGAAGCACCAGGCGGCTCCAAAAGAAGCCAGTAAAAGACCTCCCACGGCGGGACCGATGACACGGGTAGAATTGACCATGGCACTGTTCAACGCGATGGCGTTTACCAAATCTTTCTTGCCGACTAGTTCCACCATCAGCGTTTGACGGGACGGCATTTCAAAGGCAGTAGCGGTTCCCCAAAGGGTGGAAAAGATCATCAGATAAGCGATATGAACAGGGCCGCGGAATAACATGACCGCCAAAGTCAGTGAGGACAGCAGTGAAAACCAGCTGGTAAAAGTGAAAATTCTTATTTTGGGAATACGGTCGGCGAGAGAACCGGCGTAAACGGCGAATAGGAAAATGGGAAGGGAATTGAGCATGAAGACAATACCCAACAAAAATTCCGAATGGGTGAACTGAAAGGCAACCCAGCCCAACGCGGCTGTTCTGGTCCAGGTGCCTGTAAGAGAAACGGTTTGTCCCCAATAGAAATAGCGGTAATTGGGATTGCGCAGAGCTGAAAATGTTTTGTGCCACCCTTTTAAAGGAGGGAGGCCCGCGTTAGCCGCCTTGGAGGGTTGAAGTATTTCTTCGGGGTTCATGGATTTCAAAGTTTATTCGAGCGGTTTTCGGTTATCCAGGTTCTTTTGATATTTTTCTTCAAGGTTTTTTGGATTCTATGTGAATTACTTGATAAACTTCATTTCGGCTGAGTTAGATCGTCAGGAAGGATTTCAAAATGGTTGTTGAAAAAGGCCGGATGGAACAACGGCAGCAAGATCGGGTCGCGGCCACCGCCATTGTGACCTATCGAATTCTTGAATCGGATGAAAAAGATAACGCTCTTGATTTTCCCCGTTACAGCGAAACATCCATCGTTCAACTTCCTCATTTGGCTAAAAAATTCCATTCCTATCACGCGGTTATGAAAGATATTTCGGCGGGCGGGCTTTCGGTTACGGGCGAGCAAAAATTCGTCATCGGGGATTGGGTTGAAATCTCCATTCAGCCTCCCAAATACATTGCTCCTGTAACCATGCTGGCCGAGATCAGATGGGTTAAGCCCTTTTCTCAGGGGGGTAAGGATTTTTATTCGGCTGGAGTCCAGATTTTGGCTCTGGATAGTGAAAGTATGGACCGTTTCAGCCGTTTTCTTTTATCTGAGAAAATCCGCAAAGATAATGAAAAATCCAAATAATATGCTTAATGAAAAAACAGTCTTGGTTTATTTCAAATTCGTAAATTAAGTCGAGCCTGGAGATAACGTTTTGGCGCAAACCGCGACCCTTTACCGATTCCGGATCGACCTTTCAGACGTGGACCGTAACCTTTATCAAATCCTGGAATTCCGCGCCGCTATGCATCCCTCTGAATCAGTTCCCTTCTTCACCACCCGGATTCTGGCTTATGCCCTCAATTATCAGGAAGGGCTGGAATTTTCAGCCGGTATCAGCGCGCCGGACGAACCGGCTATTCGGGTTATGGGTTTAACCGGAGGGGTGGATCTTTGGATCGATATTGGCAATCCCGCGCCCAAGCGCATCCATAAGGCTTCCAAGTCGGCCAAAAAGGTCAGGATTTACACCCACAAAAATGTTCAACTTCTGGCAAAGGAATTCCGTGAGGAAAAGGTTTTCCGGCTGGAGGATATTGGTTTGTTCTCTCTGGATCAAAGATTCCTCAACGCTTTGGGAGTAACCCTTAACCGGGATAACCATTGGGAATTAACCCACAATGAGGGTGAGTTATATGTGGGAGTGGGTAAAGAAACTTTTCAATGCCATCTTGAACAATATCGGATGGAAGACTGAGTTTTGAACAATTCGTTTACTCTCCCCCCTTGTGCTTTTTTGCCGTTTTAAAGAAACAGTGGGGGAGTCCATTTCCCTCTCGCGATAAAAGAATCTTTATCTTTTGGTTTTTAGCTTTTTGAGTAAAATGAGCTGTCTTTTGATTTAAATATTTGGAGGTAGGGGACATTATGAAGAGGATTTTGTATCGTTTAACGGTTTTAGGTTTATTGTTCGCGGCCGCATTTTTAGGGGCGGTGAGCGTTCAAGCCGGACCTTCGGTTTCAGACTTGACCGAAACAAACTTGGCCAACTTTTCCACATCGCCATTCCATTTGAACACCGCCCGTTACAAGGAAGCTTTTCAAACCATCGGCGCCTATCTTTCAAGCCATGATGATTTGCCCTCTTCCACGATTTTGATCGCGGATAACCACGGGCATTTCTTACGAGGGATCGTAACCGATTGGACTTATTACACTTATGGCACGCATAAGGGCATCGAACTTTATGTGTTTAACCCTGAAGACGGAAGCCAGTTCTTAACGGTTGAGATTTGGCTGCCCAAAGAACAACAACGGAACATAGAGAAAAAAGAATCTTATGTCACCTCCTTCCAGCAAATTGAAGACTTTTTGACCGGTTCGGCCAAATACCGTATGGATTTGGTTTTCCAGGACGATGTAATTCTGGATTGGGGCAAAGGCTATAACTTTAAACTGGATGATGAAGGAATTTCTCTTTCTTTCACCGTCAACAGCGCCGCCCACCCTAAAGCGAAGATTAAGGAAACCTACAAAGAAAAAATGGACGTGACGCCGACAGCTAAAACTTCCGCGACACCGCAACCCACAATGTCTGCTGCCGTTTCGGCTACCGCTTCTGTTACGCCGACGGTTAAACACCACAAGAAAAAGAAGTCCGCTTCAGTTTCCGCTACCCCTACAGTCGACGCGAATGCCGCCGCCACACCGACAGCCACCGCCGACAGCCGCTAGTATCCGCTGATATAAGCGGGCTTCCCTTGAGGGAGGCCCGCTTTTCTTTTTAATATCAAACTTAATTTTTTTTTAGCTAGAATGCCTCTTACTACTTCTTTCAACTATTCCTACCTTTCAAACAAAGAGTTTTCATGTCCAAACTGATGGAACCTACTATCGCTTCTTTTTTATCCACCGAGCCCAAAGTTACTTTGGTAAACGCTTTCGTGAAACCGTTCGACAACGCGGTGGCGACGGCCCGTACCTGCTATTCCAGCAAAGGTATCGTGACGGCCGAACAGGTTTTCGGCGAAGGTCTGGACGAGGAAAAGCAAAAAGAAAAACATCAAAAAAGGGACGATCTAGCTCAGTCTATTTATAAAGCCGGTCACCACACCACTCTTCAGCACGCGCATTTTCAGTTCGCGTTAGAGAATGTCTCCCGTCAATTTTTGTGGAGCTTCCTGCACAGCCACCCTTTTTATAATTCCGAACAGGTTTCCCAGCGTTATGTGACGGTGAATACTTCCCAAATTGCTATGCCGCCCTTAATGGGAGAGGCAGTGAAGGTTTATCAGGATACGGTGGCTTTTCAAACCCAATCTTATTTGTCCTTAACGGAAAAACTAAAGGGTTTGGTAGCGAAAGAATACTTTAAACGCTTTAAAGGTATCGATGAGACTAACAAAAAAGCCCAGACGGCTATCCAAAAAAAATCCCAGGAAGTGGCCCGATATGTTCTGCCGGTAGCGACCTTCGCCTATCTTTATCACACGATTTCAGGACTGACCCTTTTACGCTACTGGCGACTTTGCCAAACCTTTGACGCGCCTTTGGAGCAGAGAATCGTAATCGGCAAGATGGTGGATGAGGTGCTGAAACTGGCGCCTGAATATAAGTCCATTTTGGAAGAACCGATTAATTTTGAGGATACGGTTGAAGCCCAAATGGCCGAAAGTTTTAAAACAACCACAAAGTCCCACAAAGCCTTCCGGGAAGAGTTTGACGCTTCACTGGACGGGCGCATGTCCAAGCTGGTGGATTATTCCAAAGAGGGAGAGCGGATCCTGGCCTGCGCTGTGCGGGAAGTATTTGGCCTGCCGGCGTCGGCTCTTTCCGACGATGCCGCTATTGCCCTGGCGTTGGACCCTTCCAAAAACAGGTATTTAGGCGAAACGCTGAATGTCTCAACTCACAGCAAACTAACCCGAACCCTTTTTCACAGCCATTATACATTCCGTAAAAAGCTTTCCCACGCGGGCGATTCCCAGGATCAGCGCCACCGTATGACTCCCGCTTCCCGGCCGACGTTACAGGCTTTGACCCTGGATGAGCCCGATTACCTTTTACCCGTGTTGATTGAGCAAGATCCGGCTTTAGTGAAGGAATTCGGCGAGATCATGAATAAAACTTGGGATCAAATCGGCAAGCT
>Ga0302274_10002029_pt1 | contig 18865 bp, 9 predicted proteins | sample III_Bog_N2_1_FD_198755 | JGI IMG/M metagenome (GOLD analysis project Ga0302274, IMG submission 198755) | Peat permafrost microbial communities from Stordalen Mire near Abisko, Sweden - III_Bog_N2_1 | ecosystem: Environmental > Terrestrial > Soil > Wetlands > Peat | place: Sweden: Abisko...
TGCCGAGGGGAAGGGAATTACGGGAGCATTGTGCGAAGGCAAACCATGCGTGACGAAGACCCTCGCGCAATCAACAACCCGATTGAAGGCGGCGCATCGATAGGTTTTGGATCTTTCAGGCAGGACAGCCAGCGAGGAGAAGCTAACTTCAGGCAATTCCGGAACCATGGGGTCTCGGTTTCAGGCGGTCAAAAGCCTGCTGTATGATGCAAATAAGTTGGGGTGCATGGAAACGATACCACACAAGCGGATTGCCCATGTTGCGAAGACGGCGATGCTGCTGATCGCCCTTTCCGTTGCGCCGCTTATCGCGCAGCAATCTCCCCAACTCCAAACTGGAATGGGGAGCCATTCGGGCGAATCGAAGCCGGTCTACGACTCACTTAAGCGGCCCATCACCGCAGGCGGTTTTGTCGAGAACGGTCCGGTGATTTTTACCGACGACACGAGGGCGGCCGGCTTATCCGGATGGAAGCACGTGATGGGCGCGGCCGACAAGCGGCTGATCATCGACACCAATGGCTCCGGGGTGGGCCTTATCGACTACGACAACGATGGTTGGCTTGACATCTACCTGGTGAACGGCTCGACCTTTGACGCGTTGGACGGCAAGGAAACACCGCCGCACGCGGCACTGTTCCACAACAACCACGACGGCACCTTTACCGATGTGGCGGCCAAAGCCGGTGTGACCAATGATCGCTGGGGCTTTGGCGTGGCCATTGCGGACTACGATAATGACGGCTGGCCAGACATCTTCGTCACCAATTACGGCAAGAACCGGCTCTATCGCAACAATCACGACGGAACGTTTACCGATGTTGCGGAGAAAGCCGGTGTGACGCTGGGAAACTGGAGCGCGGGCGCAACCTGGGGCGACTACGACGGCGACGGGCGGCTCGACCTGTATGTTACGGGCTATGTCCATTTCGATCGCAACAACCTGCCCTATGCCCACACCAAGGCCGCAAGCAACAACATGTGTGAATTTCGCGGGGTTCCAGTGATGTGCGGGCCCCGCGGCCTTGAGAGCGAGCCGGACCACCTGTTCCACAACAACGGCGACGGCACATTCACCGACACAACTGTGAAGGCGGGCGTGGCCGACCCGCTGAACCACTACTACGGACTTACGCCTGTGTTTGTGGACGTGAATAACGATGGCAAGCTGGACCTGGCCGTGGCCAACGACTCGACGCTGAGCTATCTCTTCCTCAATCGCGGCGACGGAACCTTCGAGGATGCGAGTCTGACGTCAGGGTTTGCGCTGAATGAGGATGGGCGCGAGGTGGCAGCCATGGGTATTGCCGTGGGCGATTATCTGAACAACGGTCTGGTGGATTTTGCCATCAGCGATTTCTCCGATGAGTCCAAACTGCTGTTTCATAACGAAGGGGCGGCCGGCTTCAGCGAGGTTTCCTTCAGCGCGGGCCTGGGCAAGAAGTCGATTCCGTTCCTAAGCTGGGGAACCGGCTTCCTGGACTATGACAACGACGGGTGGCTCGATCTGATGTTCGTAAACGGGCACATCTATCCCGCGGCCGACAACAAGGATTGGGGAACCTCGTATGCGCAGAGGCCGCTGCTGTTTCACAATACCCATGACGGTAAATTCGAAGAGGCGCCGGCCGTAGTCGGCTCGGGACTGGCATCGCTCATTTCGGGACGCGGAGCGGCGTTTGGCGACCTCTTCAACGACGGAAAGATCGACGTGGTTATCAGCCCGGTAGACGGACCACCGCTGCTGTTGCGAAACGTCAATCCCGATCATCACCACTGGGTGGAACTGAAGCTGGTGGGCGGCCCACTGAGCCCTCGCGACGCAGTGGGCGCTACTGTTTACCTGACAGCCAACGGCATGCGCCAGCGCCAGGATGTGCTGAGCGGCGGAAGCTATGTATCGACGAACGATCCCCGATCGCACTTCGGTTTGGGCGATGCAACGGACGCAGGAACCGCGGAGATTCACTGGCCTTCCGGCGCAAAGGAGACTGTCAGGCTGCCTGGTGTTGACCGGATCTTCACGATTACCGAGGGCAAAGGGATTACCGCAGCGCTGTGCGGCGTTCAACCGTGTGCTGTCGCGGCCGCGACGAATTTACCTCGGAGCAAGCCTTGAGGCCGGCGCGCATACACTCTGTGGCGCTGGTATGCGGGGCTCTTTCGCTGGGCTTTGCCGTGATGGCCTCGTCGCGGGCCCAGACACCCCGCTCCGGCTCGCAGTCCGCAACTCAGTCCGCGTCGCAAGCTCTTGTTCCGGGCAGGTTCGTCGACATCACGGAAAAGGCCGGCGTGCATTTCCTGCACCAGGCGCCGCACACCTCCCGCAAATACCTGCTGGAGACCATGGGTTCAGGCGTGGCGCTGTTCGACTGCGACAACGACGGGCGGCTCGATCTCTTTCTGGTAAACGGCGCGCCGTACAGCGATCCCACGCCCAAGGGCTTCATCCCGCAGAAGACCGGCCCGCAATACTGGAATCGCATGTATCACCAGAAGCCTGATGGGACCTTTGAAGACATTACCGAGAAGTCGGGTCTGAAGGGTGTTGGCTACGGTATGGGCGTCGCGGTGGCCGACTACGACAACGATGGCTACGAGGATGTTTTCGTTACCGGATACGGAGGGAACCGCCTCTACCACAACAACGGCGACTGCACCTTTACCGATGTGACCGACAAGGCCGGTGTTGGCGGAAGCGGATGGTCCAGCTCCGCCGCATGGGTTGACCTGGACAACGACGGCTTGCTCGACCTGGTTGTGGCCCGCTACGTCACCTGGGATTGGGAGGATGTATGGTGTGGAGAACATCGCGAGGGATACCGCGGCATTTGCCACCCCGATGTCTTCCTGCCCATCACCATGCTGGTCTACCACAACGACGGCAACGGCCATTTTACCGAGGTGTCGCATAAGTTGGGGCTCGACAAGCCGGCCAAGGCGCTGGGCATCGCCATTGCGGATTTCGATCGGGATGGACGCATCGATCTGTTTGTGGCCAACGATTCGATGCCGGAGTTTCTCTTTCACCAGAAAGCCGATGGGACATTCGAGGAAGTCGGGCTGGAGTCGGGGGTAGCCGTCAACTCCGAAGGGCAGACTTACGCGGGGATGGGAGTGGATTTCGCCGACTACGACAACGACGGCTGGCCGGACCTCGTGGTGACCGACCTGGCCAACCAGAGGTATGCGCTCTACCAGAACAACCGGGATGGAACCTTCAACTACGCCTCGCTGCTCAGCGGCATAAGCGCCATTTCGCGGCTGCACTCCGGCTGGAGCCTGCGCTTCATGGACTACGACAACGACGGTTGGAAGGATCTTCTGGTCGCCCAGGGGCACGACATGGACAACATCGAGGTGGTCTCTCCCATGCTTCGCTATCGCGAACCGATGCTGCTGCTGCGCAATACCGGCAAGACCTTCGTTGATGTTTCTTCCATCTCCGGCGATATCTTTCACGACGCCTGGGTGGGCCGCGGCATGGCCATCGGCGACATTGACAACGACGGGCGCATCGACGCCGTGGTGAGCACCAACGGGGGTGCGGCGCATATCCTCCTGAACAAGACGGAGACCGCCAACCACTGGATTACACTGCACCTCACCGGGCACAAGAGCAACCGCGACGGCATTGGGGCGGTGGTCAAGCTGACTACCGCGCATGGATCGCAGTGGGTTATGGCCACGACCGCAAGCGGTTACCTTTCATCGAGCGACGCCCGGGTGCATTTCGGCCTGGGCGATAGTCAGGTGGCCGACACCATCGAGATTCGCTGGCCCAGCGGGATTGTGCAAACACTTACCAACGTCAAAGGGGACCGGCAGATCCAGGTGGATGAGCCAACGGTCGCCGCGTCTACTCCGGCGCTACCGGCTGCCCGTCCATAGATGTCCCAGCCCATATGGATGCTGGCGAGCTGTCGGCCTGGCGTAGAACTCATTCGTTTGCTGAGAGTTACCTTGTGGCGCCCCAGTAGAGACGCAGGCCGGAAAAATTATCTTGACACTGTAGTAATTGCGGAAGTATATTGGCCCGCATTGGAATCGTTACCAAAAAATGGTATCGGTTCCAATTCTCGGACCGGACCGCAGTTTGCGCGTCCCCTCTCCGGCCCAAATCGTTCTTCACAGAAAATGAGACCACTAAGGAGAGCCAGTGAGACCGATACCCATCCCTCAGGAGAGCCACCCGTTGCGTCTGTCAATCCCGATTTCCTGGATTGCGTTCGCTATTGCACTTACCACTGTCTGCCTGATGTCGCTGGCCCCCAGAACCGCCTTCGCACAGGCCAGCGCCGGCATTACCGGCACTGTTACTGACACCAGCGGCGCTGTTGTCAAGGGCGCCATCGTAACCATCACCAACGAAGACACTTCAGTCGGCGACCACACCGTGACAGAGAGCGCTGGAACCTACTCCTTCAGAGGTGTTCTTCCAGGCAGGTACACGATTTCTGTTAACGCCCAGGGCTTCAAGAAGGAAGTGCGGAAGGGCGTAAACGTCGAAGTCAGTTCGAATTCCACCAACGACTTTGCCCTCAGCGCCGGCGGCAGCAATGAGACCGTAAACGTGACGGCCGAGGAACTTACGCTGAACACCACCCAGCCGGAACTGGGCAGTACGATCGAGCCGATCGTCGTCGAGGCATTGCCGGTCGAAGTCTCGGGTCGCGGGCGCCAAGTCGATCAACTTCAGTTCATGGCCCCCGGCACCACCGGCAGCACCTTCTCCCATCGGGTCAGCGGCGGCGTCGACTTCGAGCAGGAGATCATCTACAACGGCATCCCCGCTCCACAGCCAGAAACCGAGGGCTATACCACCAACTTCAACCCGCCCTTCGATCTGGTGGAAGAGTTTAAAGTCGAACGTTCCACATTCTCCGCGCAGTACGGCCTCGGTCAGGGCGCGCTTACTTATCAGATGAAGTCCGGCACCAACAAATATCATGGCAGCGGGTTTGAAATTAACCGCAACAACTTCTTTGACTCTGTGGGCTTTTTCAACGGCCATGCATGGAATTCATCGAATCCCACTGATAAGACGATCCCCGATCACGAGAACAACTATGGTTTCTCCATCTCGGGCCCAATCCGCATCCCGCACCTCTATGACGGTCGCAACAAGACCTTCGGCCACTATAGCCAGGAATGGTACAAACAGAACGCCGAGAATACCAACTATGGCACCGTGCCGACAGCCCAGGAAAAGACGGGCGATTTCACCGACTTTCAGGGAATCGATCCCGTCACCAAACAACAGGCTGTCATCCCCATCTACGATCCCCAAACCGGTGCGCAGTTCCAATGCAATGGCGTACTGAACGTCATTTGCCCCAATCGCATCAGTCCCCTGGCCCAGAGCCTGATTCAGTTCATCCCCGACCCCGACAAGCAAGGCTCCGGCGTCGCCGGGATGGACGACAACAAGAACTTCGTGCCCAATTCCATCCCCAATATCCAGCATGTCTGGGGATTCACCGCCGACCAGACGCTTACTCCGACCCAGAGCCTGCACTATGCTGAGTGGCGGAACACCTTCCACAACTCCGGTTTTGACCAGTCGCCGATCGTTCCTACCACCAATCCGCTGCAAAGCGAGAGGTATTACCCGAACATCGGCAGCGCGTTTCTGTTGAACTATACCAATGCACTCACTTCCCACCTGGTGGCGACCGCGGGTTTTGGCTGGATTGGCGAAATCAACAACCAGTTCAACCTGGCCAAGTTCGCTGCCAAAACCGAATACTATGGCGTGCTGAATGAGGATATCTTCCCCTCCGTCACCTTTGGCGGCCTTCATGCTCCCACCAGTTGGGGTACGGGCGGCTCAAACTCCGGGTCGGTCAACCGGAAGCTCGGAGTGGCTGTCGTCAACAATTGGTTATGGACGAAAGGAAGACACACCTTCAACATCGGTGGCGAGGTAAGGCGGTCCCTCCAGGACGACAACGAGGAACAGACCGAGGGTGGCCACTTCGCCTTCAGCCAGAACGAGACATCGATCCACGACTCAACCAACCCCAACTTCGGCTCCTACGGCAGTTCTTTTGCCAGCTTCCTGTTGGGACTTCCGGACGAGGAAGACCGAAGCGGTTCTCAGGAAGAAAGCCTGCGCAACCTGGATTTTTCGCCCTATATTCAGGACGACATCAAGCTGAGCTCAAAGCTCACGCTTAACGTCGGCGTCCGTTGGGATATTCAGGTTCCGTTCACTGAAAAGCACGACGCGATCGTCTTCTTCAATCAGGACAACCCCGGAACAGACCCGGCGGCCAGCAACATCGCCGGATCTCTGTCGAAGTTTGGCACCTGCACCGGCTGTGCGGGTTACGAACGCGCGGATATCCACTGGGGACATTTCGGTCCTCGGTTCGGCTTTGCCTACAAGCTGAGCAACAAGATGGTCATTCAGGGTGGCCTGAACGTCGCGTTCCTCGATGGCGGAGCTTATGAGTACGGCACCAGCAAGGTCGCCGTCAACTATGGCAACTTGCTCAACGGGCAGTATCACCGCCCCAGTTCGGGCAGCTACACGTCAGCTCCCGGATCATGGGATACCAACCCCATTGCCGCCCTCGCACTCACACCGTTCAGCCCTGGGCTGGGCAGTGCCAACCAGGTTGATGCATTCAGCAAGAAGGACGGCTACGCTCCTTATAGTGAACAGTGGAACATCAACTTCCAACGCGAGCTCCCCTACAGCATGTTCCTCGAAGCTGCGTTTGTTGGCAACCGCGTCATCCACCTGCCAAGCCAGAACAATCGGATTGGCCAAATGAACCCGAGTTACGACGCGCAGTACGGAAGCGTCCTGAGTAGCTGCGCTTCCAACGCCGGGAATTCCGTGCTGACCGACACCTTCCAAAGCGGCTGCGCGCAGCAGGACGGGTTCACTACGCCCTATGCGAACTTCGCTTCCGACTTCGGCGGGAGTTCGACCGTTGCCCAGGCACTTGGGCCCTATCCACAGTACTCGTATATCTTCAATAACTTTGAAGGTTACGGTACAACCTACTATGAGAGCGCGCAGATCGAGCTTGAAAAACGATTCACAAATGGATTGTCCTTCCTGGCCGGCTACACCCTCTCTCGTCTGATGGACAATACCAGCAGCGGTTTCTCAAGCTTCACCTCCGGCGGAATCAACAAGTACAACCAGAAGCCGGAATGGGCGATTTCCAATTCGGATGAGCCCCAGACCCTGAAGGTCAGCGGAACTTACGAATTGCCTATCGGTCCCGGCAAGAAGTTCGTCAACAACCACCTAATGGGCAACATCGTTGGCGGCTGGCAAGTCGGCTGGATTCTTGACTACGAATCCGGCGGGGCAGACGGCGTGGGCGAGAACGGATCACCCTTCCCGAACGGCTTCAATCGTCCAAACCGTGATACCGCAGCAGGCCTCAGCACCGCCTCCTACAAACGTGTCCGCGATTACTTCGTGGGCAAGACTGCCGTTGCACAGATTTTCCCGCAGAGCGGCTTCACTCTCACCCCGTCGCAATATGTGATCGGCAATGCGACCAGGAACTACAGCGAACTCAGAGGACCGGGTTACGCCTTTGAAAGCCTGAATGCCAGGAAACGTTTCTACTTGGGAGAGAAGCTTCAAGGTATTTTGACCGTGGACTACTTCAACGCTTTCAACCGAACGCTGTTCAACGGTCCCGACACCAACTATAGCGACGGTACGTATGGCCAGGTCACCGGCCAGGGCTCGAACATCAGTAACCGGCAGGGCCAGATCACCTTACGTTTGGAGTTCTAAACCTTGCGGTGCGAGTCAGGATATTGACTCGCACCGCTTGAACCTCACCTATCAATGGCCGGACTGCTCCCAAAGCAGTTCGGCCTATTTTATTCGGCGCAGATTCCAGGTTTCCACGGGCGACCCATGAGGATGGTCGAAGGAAAAAGCATCGCGATCCCACAATGCAACAGCGGTGCAAAACAACTATAATTTGAAGTCATGAAGGTCAATCGGCTCGCGGCATTTTCTTGCTTGGCGCCAACCTTGCTCGGTGTGTGCCTGACTGCATTTCTGGTAAGTCCAGCTCTCGCCGCCCAGCAAGACGACGAAGTTACACCCGCCGTGCAGCAGTTATATGCGCAGGCCAAAGCTGCGCAACAGCAAGGCGACAGCGCGACGGCCGTGGAAAAGTACCGGGCCATGATCAAACTTGCGCCGCACCTGGCCGCTGCTTACAACAACCTGGGCATGCTGTACTTCAACGAGCACGACTATGCCAATGCCGCGGAGGTGCTTAAGCGCGGATTGGAACTCCATCCGAACATGCCCACGGCATCCGCCATGTTAGGCATGAGTTATTACCAGTTGGGACTGAATGACAAAGCCGAACCGCTGTTGCGGACCGCCCTGCATGCCAACCCAACAGACGACAATGTAGAGATGATGCTGTCGCATATCCTGATCAATCTAAGGAAGTATGCAGATGCGGCGACCTGCTTGAATGACTTTCTGCAGCGGAATCCAAAAGACCAGCAAGCGTGGTACATGCTCGGAAAAACCTATCTTCAATTGTCGGAAGATTCGCTCAAGAAGATCAATGAGATCGATCCTGATTCAGTGGTTGCGCATGAAATTTCCGGGGAAATCGACGAGAGTATGCATAACTACGACGTGGCCCTGGTGGAATACAAGAAGGCAATCGACCTGGCGCCGCAGCAGCCGGGAACCCATATGCACATGGCGAACGCGTATTGGTTAATCGGCAAGTGGGAGTCGGCTCAGGATGAATTCAAAGCAGAGTTGGTGAATGACCCCAATAACTGTACGGCACGATGGAAGCTGGCCAACGCGATGCTTGAGGCCAACGACTCAAGCGAAGACGCGCTCACTGAACTCAATCAATCCATTCAGCGCTGTCCGGGGCTGATGCAGGCCCGTGTCGATCGGGCTCGCGCGCTGGTGCGGATGGGTAAACAGTCCGATGCGCTGCCGGATCTATTGATGGCCGAAAAGGATAGCCCGGCCGAACCGACAATTCACTTTCTGCTGGGCGCCGTTTACCGCGCGCAGGGCAAAGCAGCCGAGGCGCAGCAGGAGATGCGCACTTATGCGCAACTGCAGAGAGATGCTTCGGCCGCGGTTGCAGGGCAGGCAAACGATGCGAGCGCGATCAGGAGTGCCGCGCATTAGAGCGCACTTCACCCTCGGGCGCTGCGTTCTGGCTGTCTCCGTTCTGTGCGCTTGCGCAGGCAATTGCCAGCAGCCCGCTGATCCACTCGCCTCGGCACATGCGCTCATCTCAGGCGGAAAACTTGCCGAGGCCGAGGGCGCTCTGCACGACTATGGCAAGACGCATCCCGAATCCTCGGATGCGCAGTTTCTGCTCGGCTATGTGCTCTTTCGCGAACAGAAGGCAGCTGAGTCGCTGGCGGCCTATACAGCCGGAGCGCAGGTAAGACGACCCAACGCGGGCGAACTCAAAATAGTAGCCTCCGATTATGTGTTGCTGGGTGACTTTGGCGACGCCGATAAATGGTTTACCGAAGTTACCGTCGAGATGCCGGGCGACGCCGACGCCTGGTATCTGTTGGGTCGCACCAAATACAACGAAAACGCGTTTACCGACGCGGTGGTGAGTTTTGAACGCGCGCTGAAACTTCAGCCAAAATACGTCGAGGCGGAAAATAATCTCGGGTTGTCTTGGCAGGAGTTGAACAGCACGGGAAAAGCCATAGCGGCCTTTCACGCCGCGATCGACTGGCAGGGCGATGCGCCCACAGACCCACAGCCATTCCTGAATCTGGGAACGTTGCTGGTCGATCAGGGCGATCTGGAGCAAGCCGCACTGAATTTGGTAAGGGCCGCCGCGCTGTCGCCTCGCAACCCCAAGGTTCACGAGGAACTTAGCCGGGTCTACGAATTGCAAAAGAATCTTCCCAAGGCGCAAGACGAACTTGAACAGGCAATCGCACTTGCACCAAACACCTCGGGACTTCATTTCAAGCTGGGGCAGATATACCGCCGCGAAGGATTGCGCGAGCGAGCCGAGAAGGAGTTTGAGATCTGTGAGAAGCTGAACAGCACGCACTCCTCCGGCAACACCCCCAACCCCTTCAATCCGGATTTATCCACGCCGCATTAGCCTGCGGGGAGTCTCCGCCGGACGGTTCTCTGCACTTGTGAAAGCAAGCGGGAGGATGATTGCCGAGGGAGCGCGCTTTGCGTCGGGTATATCCCGCCATGCACTGAATCCGGGATGCGCAAGAGGAAGAGCCAGCCCGATAATAAAGATATGGTATCGTTTCCATTTCTATGCTTGCGAGGATATAATTCGCAATGAAGTTTTCTGCGATGGCGCGCTGACCCCAACGGGAAACTGTGGCCGTGAGGTACGCGAGATGGAGGCATTGGATGAACAGCGTGATGGAAATCGGTGGGAGACGGCGCGTATTAGGCAACTGCGTAATGGCCGCGGCGCTCGGCATTTTTGCAGGGCTTTTGGGAGCGGGGAGCGCGAAGGCGCAGACAGCGGCGCAGGCGGCACAGGTCGTCAAGTCGCTCGATGACAAGTCGCAGACCGTTGTTGGGCGCTTGAGCGAACTCAATCGGCTTTCCGCGGATGAATGGCGTTACCATGCCGGAGACCTGGCGCATGGAGAGGCGACGGATCTTGACGACTCATCCTGGCCATTGGTGAAGGGTCGCACGAAAGGCGCACAGGAAGCCGAGTGGTACCGGCGCTCGATTGAGGTCCCCAAGAGCCTTCACGGCTACGACTTGACCGGAGCCCGGATCTGGTTTTCTTTCCATGCCGAGGCCAACGGGCCGATGCCGGAGATTATCTATTTCAATGGCCGGCGCGTGGCCCTTGGCGATGATCTTGAACCGATTGTGCTCTTCGACAAGGCCACGCCGGGCGACAAAGTTCTGGTCGCGGTCAAGCTTCTGCACACGGTCGACAACAAGACTTTCGCCGGCACCGATCTGAAGATCGATTTTGCTGAGAACCGGCCGAATCCCGAAGATTTGCGTTTGGAACTTCTTTCCGCTGCCTTGCTTGTGCCGAGTCTCTCAAAGAATGCTGCTGCGGATACAGCGACGCTTGAGAAGGCTGCGGATGCGGTGGATCTGTCGGCTCTCGATGCCCAGGATCAGGCGAAGTTCGATGCCTCGCTCAAGCAGGCGCAGTCCACGCTGGAACAACTGAAGCCGATGTTGCAGACGGCGACCTTGCACCTGACCGGCAACTCGCACATCGACGCGGCGTGGCTGTGGCCGTGGACCGAGACAGTGGATGTGGTGAAGCGGACCTTCGGAACGGCGTTGCAACTGATGAACGAGTATCCGGATTACACCTACACCCAGTCGGCCGCGCAATACAACGCATGGATCGCGGACAAGTATCCGCAGATGAACGATGAGATCAAGCAGCGCATCAAGGAAGGGCGCTGGGAGATTGTGGGCGGCATGTGGGTGGAACCCGACCTGAATATGCCCGACGGCGAGGCGCAGGTGCGGTCCATCCTGGTGGGCAAGCGGTGGTTCCAGAAAGAGTATGGCGTCGATGTGCGGATCGGGTGGAATCCGGATTCGTTTGGATACACCTGGCAGTTGCCGCAGATCTACAAGCGGTCCGGCATTGATTATTTCGTCACGCAGAAGATGGCGTGGAACGATACCAATCAACTGCCCTTCAAGCTGTTCTGGTGGGAGTCGCCGGACGGCAGCAAGGTGCTGACCTATTTTCCGCACGACTACGCGAATGACAATCTGAACCCGGTGCGGCTTTCCAACGATCTTGCCATGGCGCGGGAGAAGGCGCCGGGCACGACGGAGATGATGGACCTGTACGGAATCGGAGACCACGGCGGCGGGCCAACACGAGCCATTCTCGATGAAGGCGTGCATTGGATGCAGCCGGACAAGGTTGTGCCGAAGATGAAGTTCGGGACGGCGCAGAGTTATTTCACAGGCATCGAGTCGAAGATTGAAGCGAACTCGCCGGTGTGGGACTACTCGTCGATCGCCAGGGGATACAAGCCGCCTGTCGATCCGGGCAATGGCGAAGTGGCCATTCCGACCTGGAAGTCAGAGATGTACTTTGAATATCATCGCGGCGTGATGACCACGCAGGCCAATCACAAACGCAACATGCGCGACAGCGAAGAGCAAGCCATCAATGCGGAAAAGCTTGCCTCGCTGGCCTGGCTCGACGGGAAGAAGTATCCCGGCGACGAACTGACCGAGGCCTGGAAGAAAATCACGTTCAACGACTTCCACGATCTTGCCGCGGGATCGGGCATCGGCATCATCTATAAGGAAGCACAGAAGGACTTCGACGATGTCCGCTGGGCGACCAACGAGATCTCGCAGGAGTCCATCAAGACACTGGGCGCCGAAATCAACACGCAGGTTCCCGGAGGCGTTCCGCTGCTGGTGATGAACCCGCTGGCGTGGGAGCGCGGCGGCCCGGTGACCGTGGATGTGCAGTTGCCTACGCCGGCCTCGGGCGGCATCTCCGTCCTCGATCCCTCTGGCCACGTTGTGCCGTCACAGGTGCTCAAGAGCGACGCCAAAACCAACACGTATTCACTGCTCATTCTGCCCGGTGAAGTTCCGTCGCTTGGCTATAAAGTGCTCCATGTGGTTGCGGGTACCAAGCCGTTTGCCAGCGATCTCAAGGCCGATGGGCTTACCCTCGAAAACGCCACGCTTAAGGTCACGGTCGACAAGGAAACCGGTTGCATCACCAGCCTTTACGACAAGAAGACGCAGTTTGAAACGCTCGCTCCAGGCGCATGCGGCAACCAGTTGCAGACGTTCAAAGACCTGCCCAAGGACTACGACGCGTGGAACATCGATCCCGGCACGCTGGATCATTTCACGCCCATCGACCATGCCGACTCCGTCGAACTCGTGGACAAGGGACCGTTGCGCGCTGCCATTCGCGTGGTCCATACCTGGCAGAGTTCGAAGTTCGTCCAGGACATCACGCTCGATGACGGCGCCGACCAGGTGAATGTCGTCAGCGACTTCGACTGGCATGAAAACCACGTTCTGCTCAAAGCCGCGTTTCCTCTCGCCGCCACAAGCGACAAAGCCACATACGAAATCCCGTACGGCACCATTCAGCGCGCCACCACCCGCAACAACAGTTGGGAAAAGGCGCAGTTTGAAGTGCCGGCACTGCGCTGGGCAGATCTGGGAGACAGCCAACACGGCTTCAGCCTGATCAACAACTCAAAGTACGGCTACGACGATCAGGACAACGTGCTGCGTCTTTCGCTGCTGCGTTCGCCCACTTGGCCTGACCCCGATGCCGATCGCGGTCATCATCGCTTTACCTACGCGCTCTATCCACACGGCGGCGACTGGAAGCAGGCGCTGACCGTTCGCCACGGCTATGAGTATAACTACAGCCTCCGCGCGGCGCAGGTCGAAGCGCACTCTGGCGCCATGCCCGCGCAATTCGCCTATGTCACCGTGAAGCCTGACAATGTGGTCCTCACCGCGCTGAAGAAGGCCGAGGATTCCAACAGCCTGATCTTCCGCGTGTATGAGTGGGCGGGCAAGTCAAGCGATGTGGAGTTCCATGTGCCCAGGGGCGCAACTGCCGCGACTGTGACCAACCTGATGGAGAAACCGGAAGGCGCGCCGCTCAAGCTCGAAGGCGACACAGTCACAGCGCCAATTCATCCCTTCGAGATTCTCACAGTGCGTATCGACTATCCGGAAAGGCAGTAGCGAAACCAAGTCACGGTGCAGTTTCTTCATTGTGCTCGACCTCCGGCGCCTCAGAGCCTTTCAGGCGCCGGAGCCTTTAGGCGACGGGCACTGTGCAGCCGCATGAGTTGCGTTGGATGAGACGCGTTTGCAGCTTGACCTGCCGAACCTTGTTTGCGGAAGCTGCCGCACTCGTTGAGTTTTCATCGAGGAGTTGGTTGAAGAGCATCTCCGCGGCGTGGCGTCCAATCTCTTCAACAGGCTGCTGAATCACGCTGATCGATGGGCGAACCGTCGAGGCAAGTTCAAAATCGTCAAAGCCTATCAGGGCAATCGTCTTCGGGACAGAAATGTTCAGGCTTTGCAGCACCTCGAAGGCATAGATTGTTGTGCTGTTTTTGAGCGCAAAAATGGCGTCTGGCGGATTGGGAGCGTCAAGCAAGCTCTTGATTGCGTATTCGGCCGACTTATAGTCTTTCACGGAGGTATCGATGATACAGGCCAGATGGGCGGCCTCAACCACCTTGCGGTAGCCGTTGATCCGTTCGCGAATGGTGTATAAGGTGCTCTCGCCAGTCAGGCAGACGATTCGTCTGCAACCGTGGTCGATCAGATGCTGCGTAGCTGCCATGGCGCCCTTAAGGTTGTCCGCTACCACTGAGGCGATAGACGAGTTAGCAACAGGGCGGTCGATGGCCACCACTGGCATGGTGATGCGATCGAGCAGGTCGCGCAGCGCAGGGTTTTGCGAGTTGGCCGGAACGAGAATCAGTCCATCTACCCGATGTCGAATCAACACGTTCAGGTTGTCCATCTCGGTGCGCGGATCGTTTGCCGTTACGGTCACTATCAGGAGCGAATCGTTCGCGCGCGCGATTGCTTGCACCGCCTCCGCGCAACTTGAAAAGAAGGGATCGGCAATGCTGGGGACGAGAAGGCCGATCGTCTTCGTGCGGTGGCCTTTGAGAGTCCGCGCCGCCTGATTGGGCATATATCCGAGGGATTCGATTACCCGGCGTACGTGAGCCAAAGTCTTGGGGCTTACGCTATCGCCGCCATTGATAACTCGGGAGACAGTTGTGGTGCCGACCCCAGCTTTCCGGGCTACCTCGCCGAGTGTCGCATGCGCATTTTTCTTTTTCATTTCATTGCGGCACCGGATAACAATGTCACCGCGTTACAAGTTTATGCTTTCGGACTCGAAAAGTTAACCACGCATTTATGGAAATCTATCTTCAGGTGGAGTAAGTCACGTTCGTAACCAACAAGGCTAACCTTGTCCAAGGCTTGTTCCTGGCCATCCTGCGACGCCGGGCTTCCGGCCCTTGTATCTCGACCTTTCTCTTCGAGAGGTTAAACCGCTGAGCTTGACGCTTTGCGGACTAACGGCATCGGATTTGAATTGTGCAATTTCGGTGCATGTGGTATCGTTTCCATTTACGGCAATTGATTAGGCGGAATCTTGCTTTCCAGCCCCAATCTCAACTGGTTTCCACGTCTCTGTTGCCTTTCTTTGAAGCCGCTTTCCTGGGGGAGTTTTCCTCGCATCCGAGCGTCTAAGGTGATTCCGAATGGCCCTTGAAAATGAGCAGGCACTGACGATTGGCGTCGATCTTGGCGGAACGAATTTGAGGATTGCGGCGTATTCACCCGAGGTTGGCATCCTCGACTCTCAAACTCTCTCCACACGTCTTGAGGCAGGCCCTCACGCAGTGGTAGATGACATGTGCGGCGTCATCGTCAAGTTATTAAACCAATACTCGGAAGGTCACGCGTTCGCCGGCGTTGGCATTGGATCGCCTGGACCGTTGGAACTCCCCGCGGGACTTCTTCACCGCCCGCCCAATCTGCCTGGTTGGGACGGGTTCCACTTGCTCGCGGAGATGGAAGAGAGGCTCCACGCGCCGGTAGCCATTGAGTGCGACGCCAATGTCGCGGCGCTTGCCGAGTACACGCTTGGCCAGGGAAAGCAGCTCGGCGTCCGGTCTCTGTGCATGCTGACACTGGGTACGGGAGTGGGGAACGGAATCATCCTCGATGGTCAAATCTGGCACGGAGCAACCGGAATGGGCGGTGAAGCCGGACATATGACGATTGATCCCGGGGGGCCACTTTGCGGATGCGGCAACCATGGGTGTTTGGAGGTATGCGCATCCGCGACAGCTCTGGTAAATGCTGCGGAGCGGGGCGTTGCGGCCGGCGAGGCGCCAGGGCTGGCCCTTCTGAAAGGCGATCATACCCCACTCACGGCGCTCAGAATTGCAGAAGCCGCGCGGAACGGCGACTCGTACGCCCAGACTATCTACGAAGATACAGGGCGGGCTCTTGGCATCGGCTTGGCCGGCCTGATCAATATTCTCAACCTTCCACTTTATGTAGTGGGAGGCGGCGTTGCCAGCTCGTGGGACTTGCTGTCGCCGTCTCTCTTCTCAGAGTTGGAGCGGCGCAGCTACGTTTATGCGTTGACTGCGGAAGGCAGGCCTGCCGCAAGAGCGATGCCCGGCGGAGGAACTCATGTACTGCCTGCCATGCTCGGCCCGGAAGCTGGTCTCTTGGGCGCCTGCCTGCTCCCTTTGCATTTATCACGGGACAGCTACGTCCCCTCGACCTAGTGAGCCCATCGTAAGACGTGTTCATTCGAGTATCGAGGTCGGTGCTGCACTAAGGCAGACACTGTCTCCGCGCCGGGGCGCGACCGCATCTCGGTGCTCGAGTTATCCCGCTGAACTCCATTCGATCTCCATCTATCATCGTCATGTACCCGCCAAGATTGCCCATAATCGAGCCGGGAGCCGAGTCGCCGATCCTTCCTTCGATCTCTGCCGCACTTGCGAGTTTGGCTTGCTGAAGCGATCTCGTCTGGGTTGGACTGAGCCACCAAGACCGTGGCCGCCAGTGAGTTATTTCTTCAGGCGCAACGGTTTTTGCCTGGAGCCTAGGGAAACATCCCGTCTGTCCCCAGGTTTCAATCCGCATCGCCTCAGTCAGTTGCGGAACCTCTACCTGGGCGCAGAACTTCACTTACGACCCCTTTGGCAACATCACCAAGGCGGGCAGCAACGGGGGCACAAGCTACTCGGCCGGGTACAACAACGCCACCAACCAGGTGAATAGCGGCATTACGCCGGCGCCCACTTACGATGGCAATGGAAACCAGAAGACAGCCACGCCGGCCACGCTCACCTGGAATGCGCTCAACCAGCCCATCACCGTAAACTCGACCACGGCCACCTACGATGCGCTAGGCCGCATGGTTGAAAAAGGCGTGGGCAGCACGTATACGCAATTCGTCTACAACCCCGACGGGACCAGCCTGGCCGTCTACAGCGGCGGGCTGACCAAGGGCACGATTTCGCTTCCCGGCGGCTCGACTGCGGTCTACAATGCAAGTGGATTGAACTACATTCGCCACAAAGACTGGCTCGGATCGAGCCGCCTGGCCACCACGTGGGCCCACGCCGTCTACGCCAAGGAAGCCTACGCGCCCTTCGGCGAAACCTATAACGAGCTCACCACCAACAAGGACCCCTCCTTCACCGGCCAGGACCAGAATGTGGTCACCGGTTCTCTTGGCAACGGCGTCTACGACTACCTCTTCCGCAAGTACGATCCGTCGGCGGGAAGGTGGCTTAGCCCTGACCCCTCCGGATGGAACGCAGTAAGCCAAACCTATCCGCAGTCGTTGAACCGATACGCCTACTTGGAAAACGAGCCAATGGATCTTGTCGATCCGCAGGGGCTAGCTTGCATGTACGCTATGAGCGATGGTTCAGTTTCTGTGAGCAATTTCGGGGGAGATTCAGGTGCCGAAGACGTTTGCTTGGCTAACGGGGGGAATTACCAGGCTGGCTATCTAGACCCTGGATCTGTTTCTCTGCTGCTGCCAGGCGAAACACTTCCTGGTGCCGGGTATCAGGGGGTGGCACAGGGTGCAGGCGAGATTATGATCGGTGGCTCGGGTGGAACGACCACTATCATGCAGGCAAACTCGCTAACCTTTTCAGATTCCGTTGACGTTGACTTGCTTATGGCTGACCTATCGCAGGGCGGCGCAAGCTACAACCCTAACGGGGGATGCACAACCTGTCACGTTGTGGGTTACGTTAGGCAGGCGTCGTGCGACGTGGACACTTGCAGCGCAATGGAAAAGGCACAATGGTGCGCGAATGCAAAGGCCGCGAATGGATTGCTTACCACAGCGACTGGTGGAAGCCGCACTGGCCCAGTGATAACTTTCGGGTTGGGATTGGGTGCGGCGGCGAGTCCTCAGCTCGGGGAGGCCATAGGGGGGCCATTGGCTGTGTTGGGAATGCCGCAAGGGATGGCTGCATATACTTCGGATTATATTGATCAGGTCTGCAAAGCAGAATGACTGTTTAATACCAGGAAGAGGACAAGGATGGGAAATCTGGAATGGAGAGGTTTTTTTGCAAATAGTGCAGCGCCTCGTGCCCAGTTCCATATACTTTCGCTGTTTGTTTGGGTTTCTGCTTCGATTCTGATAATACTCAGCAGGAATTACTGGCACAACGGCAAGGCCTTTGACCCTCGGGTTGCACTGCCCGTCGTTCAACTAATGCCTTGGTTTATCGCCGTGCTGGAACGTAGACGGCTTTCAAAATTGGCATCGAGAGAAGGATTCAGCTCAGAGTTTGGACAGCTACGCGACGTAACTATTCTGCGTCTCCTCTGGGCTGGGTATCTCGCGTTGGCTATAGCCGAGTGCATTCTCTATTGACCCCGCCAATAGGTGATGACCCAACATACGAGAAGGGATCGCGGGTAGCCCACCCTTTGAGTTATCGAAGACGTGGCGGGTGGCCCACCCTTGACATGCCTAAAATCTGTGGGTGCCCCATCCTTCGCGTACTTTGCGGAGGGTGGGCTGCGACAACCCTCGACCAACGGTTCCCGGTGTAAACTTGTCTCGGGGTATACGGGGACATGATACCTAAACACCAACATGGTATCCGGCGGCATAACGCCAACGCCCACTTGCGACGGCAACGGGAACCAGACGTCCGCGATCCCGGCCACGCTCACCTGGAACGCGCTCAACCAGCCCATCACCGTAAACTCGACCTCGGCCACCTACGATGCGCTGGGCCGCATGGTTGAAAAAGGCGTGGGCAGCACGTATACGCAGTTTGTCTATAACCCCGACGGGAC
>Ga0302274_10002038_pt1 | contig 18818 bp, 14 predicted proteins | sample III_Bog_N2_1_FD_198755 | JGI IMG/M metagenome (GOLD analysis project Ga0302274, IMG submission 198755) | Peat permafrost microbial communities from Stordalen Mire near Abisko, Sweden - III_Bog_N2_1 | ecosystem: Environmental > Terrestrial > Soil > Wetlands > Peat | place: Sweden: Abisko...
CCGTAGCCGCCGTCAAGGCAGCGGGTGTAGCCGACAAAATCAGCCACATCTCCACTGGCGGAGGCGCATCCCTGGAATTTCTGGAAGGCAAGAAGTTGCCGGGGGTCGAGGCGCTGACGGACAAGTAATAGGCTTGGAGTTCCGTTCTCGGGATCGGATTGCTGCCTGCAAGGAACGCGGTTGAAGGCACGCCACCATCCGCCCATGACCCTTAGACCCGTGTCCTATGTCAAACTTCGCAGCCCGAGTGACATTCGCGAACGGTAAGACCCTCGAACTCCACGGTCCGGCCGACATCACGAAGGAGTCAACCGAGGCCATCGTCAATGCCGCTAACTCTTCCCTGCTCGGCGGCGGAGGCGTTGACGGCGCGATCCATCGCGCAGGAGGGCCATCGATCCTGCAAGAATGCCGCCGCATCGTAGACAAGATCGGCTCGCTTTCCGCCGGCAAAGCTGTCCTCACTACCGGCGGGCGATTACCGGCAAAGTACGTGATCCACACCGTCGGCCCAGTCTATCGCCGCGGAGAGCGAAGCAATGCCGCCACTCTCGGCAGTTGCTATCGCGAGTCAATTCGCCTTGCCGACGACCACGGAATCAAATCTTTAGCCTTCCCCTCGATATCCACCGGCGCCTTCGGATATCCTGTTCATGAGGCGGCCACTATCGCCATCCGTGCCGTTAACGAATTCCTGCCATCGTGCGTCCACCTCGAGCACGTACGCTTTGTGCTGTTTGATCTTGCCACTTGCGACGCCTACGTGCGAGCCGCCGAAACACTTTCCCAGCAGCCGTCATCCAACAACGTCATTTTCGAGAAAGGTCGTTCATGAGAAAGAAAGTTATTGCCGCCAATTGGAAGATGTATAAAACCCCCCAACAGGCCAGAGAATTCTTCCGCGATTTCCTGCCATTAGTCCAAGGCCATGACCGCGACGAAATCGTCGTTTGCCCCAATTATCTTTGCCTCGACGCGGCCATCCAATCCGCCAAAGGTTCGCCGGTCGCGATCGGCGCGCAAAACCTTCATTGGGAGAAAGAAGGCGCCTACACCGGTGAAATCTGCACCAGTATGTTGCTGGCGATCGGCGTCACGCACGTCATCATCGGACACTCCGAGCGCCGCCAGTACTTCGGCGAAACCGACGACACGGTCAATCTCAAGCTCAAGGCCGCTCTCGAAGCCGGGCTCATCCCCATCGTTTGCGTCGGGGAAGTCCTCGAAGAACGCGAAGCCAATCTTACCGATGACGTGCTGCGGCGCCAGTGTCTTCGCGCCTTCAACAAAGTTTCGGCGAAGAAAGCGCACAGTCTCGTGGTCGCCTATGAGCCAGTCTGGGCCATCGGCACGGGAAAAACGGCGACTCCGCAGATGGCAGCGGACGCGCACGCCATCATCCGCTCCGAAGCGGCCGAGTCGTTCGGCGAGGATTTTGCAGACAACCTTCGAATCCTCTACGGTGGATCGGTCAAGCCCGAAAACGCTCACACCCTGATGTCGGAAACGGAGATTGATGGCGCACTAGTGGGCGGAGCTTCGCTCGACCCGAAATCCTTCGCAGCCATCGTCAAGTATTAGGGCACCTCAGCGTTGCTTGCTTGTCATTCGTTGCCTGTCGTTCTAAAGAGCACGAGTGACCTGCATTTCTGCTGGAGCAAACCTGGGCGGTTCCCAACTTGGGAACGCCCAGTCTCGTATCGCGCTTAATTCAGCCTCACGCCTCTGATTTCTATTCCCCACCTTGGGTGAATGGTGTAGCATCTTGCGAACCTCTAGCAAATTGAAGAGCAGCTGTCGCGAGGGCCGATCGTAATCGTGCATCTTAACTAAACATGCAAATACTGGCGCGGCCAGCGGTTTCCCATTCCAAGTTCGCAGGTTGTCTAAAGAGCAAATGGTGCATGGTGCTTGTGGCGTTGGCCCTCCGCCTCGCCGTAGTCGGCTTTCTGTACCCTGATCAGATGGACCCCAGCCGCAATCACTGGCATTTTGCTTTTGAGAACGGCAAAGTGGCGTATTCGATCGTTCAAGGTCACGGCTTGGGTAGTCCGCTCTTTGAAGACACAGGCCTTTCCGCTTGGCAGACTCCCATTTATCCCTACCTGATCGCCGGCGTTTTCAAGATTTTTGGAACCTACAGCAAAGCCTCCGCCATATTCTTACTCTCTCTGCAATCGTTGTTTTCGGCCTTAGCGTGCATTCCTGTATTTTTCGTCGCCTCGGAGATATTTCGTGACAATTTCGCGCTAATTTCCGGATGGGTCTGGGCTCTTTTTCCCCTCGGAATCTACTGGCCCGCGGAACGCATCTGGCCCACTTGGCTCGCAACGCTCTTGATTACGATCTTATTTTGGATAACCTTACGTTTTGAGCGCGCATCGCCAACGCGGACGAGAACCTCGATCTGGAAGTGGACTGGCTACGGATTTCTCTGGGGTTTCACCGCCCTCACCGAACCCGTCGTGCTTACGGTATTGCCGATCATGCTCGGCTGGATCGGCATTCGTCGTTTGCAACACCGCGAGCGCTGGTTCATGCCCCTCACGGTCGCTTCGCTCGCGTTCATTCTTTTTGTCAGTCCGTGGTTCGTTCGCAACTATGAGATCTTCCATCGCTTCATTCCCTTTCGCGATTCCATGGGACTGGAAATGCTGCTCGGCAACAATGGCGACACTTCCTATTGGCTCTCCGCTTCGACCGGCTCGGCGCTGACTCATAAGATTGGTCCCTGGCAAAACGACACGGAATGGCAACACTTTAAGCAGGTTGGCGAACTGCCTTATATGGAAGCGTGCAGGCAGAAAGCGAACGCCTTCATTCACAACCATCCGCGCTGGTACGCGATTGTCACGATGCGCCGTTTCGTCTTTATATGGACCCATTTTTGGAGCTTCAGCCCCTACTACCTCGCCCAAGAACCTGATGATCCGATCAACGTCGCCTTCAGCACGCTCTTTACCGCCTTGACCTTAGTCGGCCTCTGGCGAACGCTTCGGCAAAACAAGGCTGTGGGTGTTCTTTATGCTCTAGTTTTGTTGTTTTTTCCTGTGGTCTTTTATTTCACTCACGTCGAGGTGTATTTCCGCCGTCAAATCGATCCCCTCATGGTGGTTCTGGCCGTGTATGGCGTCATGGGCTTCCGTCGACCAAAAGAAATACTGGCCGAAGAAATGCGCGAAGAGGATCTGGAACCTGTCTTGACCACGTGACCATTTCGATGAACACTCCAAAGTATGCTTCGCAGCCCTGTTATCATTGAGCATAAGCGAAAATAAGCGCAGCGCAAATTGGAGCAGCGATGAAATTTGGCGTCATCATCTTCCCTGGATCGAACTGCGATCACGACGCTTTTTGGACAGTCGAGAGCGTCGTTAAACAGAAGGCAACGTTCCTTTGGCACGACTCGCATGACCTGCAAAATTGCGATGCCATCATCGTTCCCGGAGGTTTTGCCTTCGGCGACTACCTTCGCACCGGTGCCATTGCCAAGTTCTCACTCGTGATGGAATCAGTCCGCAAGTTTGCCGACAACGGAGGGCTCGTTCTCGGCATCTGCAACGGGTTTCAAATCCTGTGCGAAGCGGGATTGCTGCCTGGCGCTCTGATGCGCAATGTCGGATTGAAATACGTTTGCAAGCCGGTTCAGGTTCGGGTGGAAAATAACCAAACGCCCTTCACGAACGCCTGCGCCAAAGGCGAGGTCCTCACCATCCCCATCGGCCACATGGAAGGCAATTATTTCTGCGACGATTCGACTCTTGCCGAGTTGCAGCGTGACCATCGCATCGTCTTCCGGTACAGCAATGCCGAAGGAGAAATCACGCCAGAAGCCAATCCTAACGGCTCTCTCGACAATATTGCGGGTGTCTGCAGTCCGGGTCGAAACGTACTCGGCATGATGCCGCATCCTGAGCGCTCCGCCGAAGCGGAACTCGGCGGCGTGGATGGTTTCAAGATCTTCGAGTCAATCGTCGGCGCGATGGCGGAAAAGTAGTCTTCGCAGCACTGAACTCCTTTTCCTGACACCTGCGATTGCTCTAGTAGGCCCAACGCAGCAGCGTGGCTCCAGCTGTGAATCCCGCGCCCACTGCGGCCAGCAGCACTAGACTTCCCTTCTTCAATTTGCCTTCCTGCCGCGCCGTCTCCATCGCCAGAGGGATGGTTGCGCCAGTCGTGTTTCCGTAGCGATCGATATTGATAATGATGCTTTCGGGACGCAACTTCACGCGGTCAGCCGTTGCGTTAATGATGCGGAGATTGGCCTGGTGCGGGATGAAGAGATCGATGTCACTTCCAGTCAGGCCATTGCGTTTTAGAATTTCGTCGCAGACTTCCGCCATTTTTCGCACGGCATACTTGAATACGGCCTGGCCGTCCTGATGAACGTAATGCATCTTTTTGTCTACCGTTTCATGCGACGAAGGATGCAAACTGCCGCCGCCCGGCATGTAGAGAGACACTCCACCTGCTCCGTCGACTTCGTGCAGGAAGTCGATCAATCCAAATGCTTCTTGGTTGTACGCTTTGTCGAATTCTTCGCCGGTTGGCTCGATGATCACGGCGCCTGCTCCATCTCCAAAGATGACGCACGTAGCACGATCGGTGTAGTCGATGATGGACGACATCACGTCGGCGCCGATGACCATGACCTTCTTGTGCGCGCCGCTCTGCACGAATTGCGCGCCGACTTGCAGGGCGTACACAAATTGCGAACATCCTGCCGAGAGATCGAATCCCCAGACTTTTTGCGCGCCGATCTTGTGTTGGACGAGACAGGCCGTCGCTGGAAACAGCATGTCGGGCGTAACCGTCGCGACAATGATGGCGTCGAGATCGCTGGCGGGGATTCCACGCTCGGCGAGAGCTCTCCTGGCGGCTTCGGCAGCCAGATCGCTCGTTGCCACACCTTTGTCGACAATATGACGTTCGCGAATTCCGACGCGGCTCATGATCCATTCGTCGTTGGTATCGACCATTTTTTCGAGGTCGGCGTTGGTCAGAAGGCGGGGTGGAACGTAGGTACCGAGAGCGCTGATCTTAACGCGCTGAAGTTGGCTCAATGAGTTCTCCTGAATACAAGTTGCGCTATGACGTGAACTGACTATTTTGAACGATGAGCGCTGGAAAGTCTAACCGCGAGAAGGGAGACGCCAGTCCCGCAGCGGCTAAAGCCGCGACGATTTTGCGTTCACTTGCGGCACAGCTGAAGCTTCGCCCTTTCAAAACAAATTCAAACCGAGCCACTGCGAAACAGAGTTCTTTGAGACCTACTTCAACTTCGCGGCGAGATCGCCGAATAGGGGCAAATCAAAACGCTCACCTTGCCAAGCTTTGAGCGATAGAACAATCCACAGAAACAACATGGCGAGGGTGGCAAGAATTCCGAAGAGCAGAAAGGCCATTGCGGCAGCGACGTTGGAGAGCAGGAGCGCGATCGCGGTCAAAACAAAAAAAACTCCCCAAAGCAATATGCTTTGCCAGGCGTGAAAGCGGACGAAACGATTCTTGCGAAATGCCGGCAGCAACAGGATCACTCCGCCTGCGAAAAAAGTGAGATAGGCAAGAGCCGCGGCCGCGCGCTCAGCGGGAGGAATGGGCTCCATCGACCATCCGCATCCCGGACAGAACGCCACATTCGAGGCGATCCTGGTGCCGCAGTGGGGACACTTTACTTCCGTCCGCGCAGCGTTTTCTGCTTCATGCGAAGCGTTTGATGATCCGCTGTCGGGAGGGTCGGCTGGACTAGACAATTCGGCGTCCATTCGTCTTCTTCGTATTGCGGCATTCTTCGCAAACGCCGTAAATCTGAAAGGTGTGGCGTGTCGTAACGTAATGATGCTTGCGGCCGATTTCCTGTTCGATCTCTCCGACTTTCTCGGAGAAAAACTCGACCGACGCACCGCATTCGGTGCAGACCATGTGGTGATGATTCCGGCGGTTGTATTGATGCTCGTAGCGGGCGATGCCGTCGTGGAAGGCGACCTCGCTGGCCAGTCCGCATCCGGCGAGAAGTTTCAGAGTTCGGTAGACGGTGGTGAAACCGATGCGCGGATCGGTCTTCTTGACCAGGCGATGCAGTTCGTCGATGGAGAGGTGTTCGCGGGTTTCGAGGAACGTTCGGAGAATGGCGTTGCGCTGTCCAGTCTGTTTGAGGCCGACGCGACGAAGATGCTGCAGAAAAATTCCTTCTGCTTCGCGCATATTTTCGCGCGAGATCGTCGTCTGATCGTCGATACGCTTCTGCAACATTGGGACCGGTCCGGACTCCCTGCGATGATAATGCGCGCGAAGGGTTCGAGCCCATGATACTTGGCGCGTTTCGGTTACGCCAACCGGAGTGTCCCCGGCTGCAGGTCCGAGTTTCATTCCGGTTTTCGGCACTGTTTACTACCTGATACCCCCACCCCCCTCCCCCCCGGTCTTCTGGAATCATCGGTTTAGGAGGAATTTTGTGGTTTGGTCTTTGAATCCAAAGGACTTATATCAAAGTATTCTGAAATAAAGACTTAGGCCTATTACCGACTAACTGACGGACGGAGAGACCTTCTTACATGTTAGTTTGGCCTCAACCCCGCAATACCTGCAATCCAACCGTGGCCCAACGCGACCCTTAAGTCAAAACAAATCAGTCAAACATGATTCGTCGCTTCGAATTCGGAACGGAAGAGTAGGGCGGTGCGAGCCCCCAAACCTTCGCAAGAAACGCGAATGTATGGGACATCGTCATTACTCGGCGCTCTGCGGTTGTCATCGACAACCTGCGCCCCTACAATTCTTGAGTAATGTCTTCTGCCACGTCTCTTCCAGAAATTCCGCGGGTGCAGGTGCGGCGGCATCCGGCAGTACGAATCTTTTACTACGTTGTTTGCGTCGTGCTGGTGGCGCTGATTGCCGGCTTGTGGTGGCTGTACTTCATCGCCCACTCGGCATTGCCGCAACTGGATGGCACGGTCACAGTTACGGGGATTTCGTCCAAGGTGCGGGTGGTGCGCGACCAGCAGGGCGCGCCGACGATTGAAGCGGCGACTCTCGAAGATTTGTTTTTCGCGCAGGGCTACGTGACGGCGCAAGATCGCCTGTGGCAGATGGACATGATGCGGCGCGCGGCGGGGGGAGAACTCTCGGAAGTGGTCGGCGAGGCCACGGTCAAGATGGACCGCGAGCAGCGGATTTTGGGCTTGCGGCAGGCAGCCGAAGCTTCGGAGAAACAGATTTCGGCGCGGGACCGCGCGTATTTTGAGGCCTATGCGCGAGGAGTGAACGCGTTTCTCGATTCCCATCGCAATCATCTTTCGCTGGAGTTCCGGCTGCTGAAGTACACGCCACGCCCGTGGACGGTGACCGACTCTCTTCTGGTGGGGGCGCGCATGGTGCAGGATCTGAATCATTACGACAATCCTCCGGCGCTGACGCGGGAGAAAGTTTTGGCCAAGTTGGGGCCGGAGCTGACGGCGGATTTGTATGTAAATTCTTCGTGGCGGGATCGTCCGCCGACCGCGGTGCGGCGAATGGATGAAGAGCCTGCGGCGCGGAGCGGCGATGAGGATGATGACGATGAGGAAGAAGTGGATCCGGATGGAGCGAACAGCCGGATCACGTGGGTAAGTCCTGCGCAGGGGCTAAGACCCTTTTTTTCCCATCGCGTCAGTGGCACGGCTCAAGGGTTTGGGGAAGAAGTCTTCGCGGATGGAAGGAACCGTCCCTCAGGCGCTGAAGCGCGGCACATGCGGAGCGACTTAACGGCACGAGTGGAACTGGTGCCCTTCCCGAAACCGCGCGGAGTAGAGTTTTTCAGCAACCTCTGGAAGTCGTGCCCTTCCCAAAACCATGCGAATCGTAGTTTCTTCGCAGCCTCCCGACCCGCGCCCGTTTCAAAGTCGGTCTACTCGTTTTATGGGAGATTGCCGATCGCTTCGACAGTTTCGGACGCGGTGGAGTCTTTCATTCAGGAAGAGACGGATTCGTTCCGGCCGGGATCGAACGACTGGGTGATTTCGGGACAGCATACGGTTACGGGAAAGCCGCTGCTCTCGAACGATATGCATCTTGACCACCAGATGCCGAATCTGTGGTTTGCGGCGCACCTGAAAATCACGAGCGGGGACTTCGATGTTGCGGGAGTGACGCTGCCGGGGGTCCCGTTTGTCATCGTCGGCCACAACCAGAGAATCGGATGGGGATTCACCAACGTAGGGCCGACGGTGGAAGACGATTTCATCGAAGAGTTCAATGGGCAGGGGCAATACAAGACTCCAGCGGGATGGGTGGACGCGCAGCATCGTGCGGAAACGATTCATGTGAAAGGCAAGCCGGACGTGACCCTGGACGTGGTCACGACGCGGCACGGGCCTATCATCACCGAGTTGCTGCCGGGGGAGAGGCGGAAGGTTGCTTTGCGCTGGACGCTGCAGGATGGCGAAGGGCTGGTCTTTTTCGACGTAAACTCGGCGCACAACTGGGAAGAATTTCGCAAAGCGTTTTCAAACTTTGTGGCTCCCGGGCAAAACGTGATGTACGCGGATGTCGAGGGTCACATCGGTTATCAGTCCACGGGGCGCGTTCCGATTCGCGCCGCCGGAGATGGCAGCTTGCCGGTGAGCGGCAGCGACAATGCGCATGAGTGGACGGGATGGATTCCCTTCGACGAGATGCCGCGCGTGTACGATCCTGCTGCGGGAATTCTGGCGACGGCGAATGGGCGCATCAGCCCCGACGGCTACAAGTATTCGATCAGCACAGAGTGGGAGGCGCCGTGGCGAACGGATCGAATTTATCGGGTGCTCGAGTCGGGCAAGAAATTTGCGCCAGCGGACATGCTGGCGCTGCAGATGGACGTGTCATCCACCTACGACCGGCTGTGCGCCGATAAATTCGTGTACGCCATCGATCATGCGGCGAAGGCTTCGGAACGCGCGAAGCGGGCGGCGGACATTTTGCGCGATTGGGATGGGCGGATGTCGGCGGATTCCGCGGCGCCGACGATCGAGACGAAGGCGCGTCAGGAGTTGGCGCGTTTGCTGCTCGAACCGAAACTGGGCGCGGCAACGGATGCGGATGCGGGCGCGGGCGCTTTGAGTTGGAAGAGTTATCACTGGGCGATGTCGTCGGTGTGGCTGGAAAACGTGCTCAGCAAGCAGCCGCAGCGCTGGTTGCCGGCGGGGTATGCGGACTACGGAAGTCTGCTGACCGCGGCCGTGGAAAATGTAGTCAAGCAAGATGGCCCGACCAATTCGGTGCCGGGCGATCTGGGTGAATGGAAGTGGGGAAAGAATTATCCCGTGGAAATCGATCATCTGGTGTTGGGTCAGCTTCCGCTGATGGGGAGGCTGACAGCACCGGGGTTACATCCGTTAAGCGGGAGCGGAGTCACGGTGAAGGCGGTGGGGCGCGGGTTTGGACCCTCCGAACGAGTGACATGGAACTTCGCAAACTTTGACGAAAGCACGCTGAATCTGGTGACGGGGGAGAGCGGAATCTTTCTGAGTCCGTATTACATGGATCAGTGGAAGGCGTGGTACGGCGGGACGACGTTTTTGTTTCCGTATTCAGAAGCGGCCGTGGAAAAAAACCGGGCGCACGAGATGACGCTAGCGCCGAGGTGAAATTGACAACATCGCGAAGTGAAAGCGTTGGAGTGTCCGGCGTAGAACGCCTGCTATCCGGCAGAGCTTAAAAGTCGACTGTCTTCACGTCGATGAAATTGCCGATGATGCCAAAGATCTGGCCCGGGTTATTGGGATCGTTGGGGTTGTACTCCAAGGCGTCGATGGTGTCGTCGTAGATGTTGAGGGATCCGCCCTGCACCACGTAAACGACCTGGCGGGTGGAGATGGGCTGAAGGCCGGTCGCGTCTCCGTTGGCAGGCGGGATTAGAACGCCGCCAGCCGGAACGCTTCCCACCGCGGTGGTCAGCGTGTTGTAGATGGAGAGGCATCCGCGAATCTCGGCGCCCTGCGGCGGAGGAATAGGCGGAATAATTTCAGTACAGGTACGGGCTCCAATAAAGAGCTGACCGTTGGCGCCGAGGGCGATGCGATTGTGGTATCCGTCGGTAATGATGATGGGAGCGGTGTTGGCGACCGACATGGTGGTGAGATTGATCAAGGTGAGCAGGCCACAGGTAGTGGCAGCGGTCGTCTGTCCGGTACAGGGTTGCGACGGGCCGGCGCTGTTGTAGGGAGTGCCTGCGACGTACATGGTGGATCCGTTGATGAGAGCGACGCTACCGGCGCATTGCGTGGTTCCGGGTCCGCAAACGGGGACGGACGCGACCAGAGAATTCGTGACCAGGCTGAACTGCTGGACGCTCGCCTGATTTCCTCCACATTCGGCCCCGCAGCTTAAGACGTAGGCGGTGGTGTCGTCGCTACTGAAAAAGGCCGCGACCGGTCGATCGAAGATGCCAGGACCCCCGATGGTGGTGACCGCGTTGCCAATATTGATTTGCGAGGGCGTGATCACGGAAACGTAATCCGAGTTATCGCTGAACCCGAGGAGTCGATCGCCACCGTTGTCGATCGAGAGATAGCGAAGCGCGGGCACGTCGACCTGTCCCGTCACTGTGCCGCTGCTCATCGAAATGGCTTCGAGTATGCCGGGGGACTGGCCGACTACCGGCGCGGTGGGGACGGCGACATAGACGGCGGAACCGTCGGGGGAGATCACGAAGCTTTCGGTCATGCCCGGCAAACTGACGTGGGCGGCATTGCTCTCGCTGGCATTGTTGATGAGGCTTAACTGATTATCGGAAAACTGCGTGCCGTTGCCGCTGAAAACCACGGTTTGAGCGCGGTTGGGAGAGACGACCATCATTCCGGGCGTGTTGCCGGCGGAAATCGGGCTGGAGGGTCCACGCACATCGGTTTGGGCATTGACGATAAAAATGCCAGGGCTGGCGGTGCCAGCAGCAACGTTGTTGGTCAGGAAGGCGCGGTATTTGATTCCGCTGGTTTGGGTGCCACCTCCGGAAGGGCTGCTACCGCAGCTGAGCCAGAGCAAACTGGAGGACACCAGACACAATAAAACAATCAGGATTTTTCTCAAACCTGTGAACTCCAACCTCATGCCAGATAATCACTTGGATGCAAGAAGAGGATTATAACAAAGGAAGAAAAGAAGGCTGGGAAAGGGCGACCAGGTTTTCGTGCTTTCGACTTACAGGATCTGCGAGGCCCTGACCGCCTGCCGAGCGCCGTGGCGGAGTGTCAGAACTAACACCACACGCGTGCCCTCGTGGACTTGGTAGATGACCCGATAGCGGTGGGGCTTGTTGCCGGAACACCCCTTGATGCGGCGTGGCCTTGCTGGTCCCGTGTTGATGCCGAAGTGTGCATCCTGAACTAACACGGGCGGAATGCGGGAGCTTGCGGCATCTTGTATCCTAGAGAGAATGCCGCAAAACCTGATCGAACGCCTGAAGCACTCGCCCGTGCTCTGTGACGGAGCGATGGGTACGCTTCTGTATGCCAAAGGCATCTTCATCAACCGCTGTTACGACGAGTTGAACGTGTCGCAACCCGAGTTGATTCACGCCGTCCACCACGATTATCTACAGGCGGGCGCTGAGATTATTGAGACAAACACGTTTGGAGCGAATAGTTTTCGGCTGGCGCGGCATGGCCTTGGCGATCGCGTGCGCGACATCAATCTGGCGGGGGCGCGTGTGGCGCGCGACGCGGCCAAGAGCTTCGACGTCTGGGTTGCGGGATCGATTGGACCCCTCGGAGTCCGGATTGAGCCGCTGGGCAAGACTTCGCTGGACGAAGCTCGCACCGCTTTTCGCGACCAGGTGTCGGCGCTGGTAGAAGGCGGAGTCGACTTGTTGATGCTCGAAACCTTCGGCTACCTGGAAGAGTTGCATCAGGCGGTGCTGGCCTGCCGCGACGTGGACCCGAAGATTCCTATCGTGGCGCATGTCACCATCGACGAGGACGGCAACTGCCTCGATGGATCGGATGCGGAAGCTTTTGCGGCTCGCCTGACGGAGTGGAATGTCGACGTCATCGGGATCAACTGCAGCGTGGGACCGGTCGCCATGCTCGACGCGATTGAGCGGGTCCGAGCGGTGACTTCCCTGCCGCTGGCGGCGCAACCGAACGCGGGCATGCCGCGGTCGGTAGAGGGTCGCAATATATATCTGTGCTCGCCGGAATACATGGCGAGCTATACGAGAAAGTTTGTCGCTGCGGGAGTGCAGTTGATTGGCGGCTGCTGCGGCACCACGCCCGACCACATCCGCGCCATGAAGTCGGCGCTGCGGGTCGGCGAGGCGCGGGGCAAGACCGCGGTTACGGAGGGGATTCAATCCGCGGCCACGCTTTTAGCGCCGGCGAGCGTGCCGATGGCGCAGCGGTCGCGCTTGGGCGCAAAGTTGGCGGCCGGCGAATTCGTGACCATGGTCGAAATTGTGCCGCCCAAGGGCATCGATATTCGGAAAGAGATTGAGGGGGCAAAGTTCGTCAAGTCGGTCGGCGTGGACGCCGTGAATATACCCGACAGCCCGCGCGCGTCGGCGCGCATGAGCAATCAGGCGCTGTCTTTGCTGATGCAGCGCGAGGTGGGGATCGAAGCGATCCTGCACTACACTTGCCGCGATCGCAATGTGCTTGGGATCCAGTCGGACTTGCTGGGAGCGGCGGCGACGGGAATCCACAACCTGATCTGTATCACGGGCGACCCGCCAAAGATGGGCAATTATCCGGACGCGACCGCGGTTTTTGACGTGGATTCGATTGGGCTGGTGAATATCGTCCACAATCTGAACCGGGGACTCGACCTGGGTGGCAATCCGATCGGCGTTGGCACCAGTTTCGTGATCGGGGTGGGCGCCAATCCCGGATTGCCTAATTTGGACGAAGAGATTAAACGCTTCGAATTTAAGGTCGACGCCGGGGCGGAATACGTCGTCACACAGCCGGTATTCGATCTCGGGCTGCTGGAAAACTTCTTGAGGCGGATCGAGCATTGCCGGATTCCAGTCATCGCCGGAATTTGGCCGCTGGTCAGTGCACGCAACGCAGAATTTATGAAAAACGAGCTGCGAGTTTCGGTGCCGGACGACATCCTGAACCGGATGGTGAAAGCAGCGAGTCCCCAGGCGGCGCGCGAAGAAGGTGTGGCCATTGCCCGGGAGATGCTGGCTGCGCTGCGCGACCGGGTTCAGGGGGCACAGATCAGCGCTCCTCAGGGCAGGTACTCCTCCGCGGTCGATGTTTTAGAAGCGCTGGGCTCGAAAGCGCCAGCGGTGGGTTAGCATTCCGTCAGGGCCGAAAAGGTGCGCCTGATTTGAAAACGACTTCCGGTATCGTTACCGCGATAGACTGGGGCAAACCCGAGTTCTTCTGCATTCTCCGTGAACCGCGACTTGTCCAGGACAAGAAGTACAGTTTTGAAACAGTTTGCACAAAAAATTGACGGAAATGACAATTTCACTGGACACGGACCATGGGAATCAGCCATACAATAGATAGGAGCATTTGAATTGGTAAAGTTTGAAGAATGCCTGGAGCGTCTGGAAAAGATCGTACAGGAACTGGAAAAAGGGGAGGTTCCGCTCGAAAAATCCCTGACTCTCTTTGAAGAAGGCATGCAACTTTCCGCGACCTGCCGGAAACAACTGGAGGACGCGGAAGGAAAAGTAGAGATTCTGTTGAAACAGAACGGAAAACTTCAAGCAGAACCGTTTGAGCCCCCGACCGAGAAAGCGTTGCGCAAGTAACGCTGTTCACGCTCGGATTAATCGACAACGCCCAACGCCTGCGTCAGCGCTTTGCTGCCGTAGCCAAGGTCACCGCGGAACTGCGGTGTAGTCAGGGGGAACGTATGGATCCACTCTCGGTAGTTCTCTATCAGAATGACCTCAGAACGGCACAAAATCTGGTGGTCAATCTATCGCAACACTTCGATACAGTTCAGCTGGTACACAAATGCGCGGAAATCAGTGCGGCAGTTGCACGGCATCGTGCCGATGCTGTGGTCATTGATCTAGAAGTCTCAGGGACGGGCGAGGTGGAGCATCTCCATCGCGAGTTTCCTGATCTATGTATTGTGGGCACCCACAGACTGGCGGACGACAAACTTTGGGCCGAAGCGATGAGTCTGGGCGCGTCCGATATATGTGAGCCGCGCAGTGATCAAGTGATGGGTTCGTTGTTGCGGCGGCGCGCCCGGCACGCCGCCGCGTGAAACTAAGTCTCAGGTCTTGAGTGTCAGGTTTCAGGAAAAAATTTATTTGCCAGAGCACAAGTTGAAGAGAGTTTCTTGAGATCTGACACCCGACCTTAATTTTTCGTCTAGTATTACGAATCCCCACCCGTCCTGAATTCATCCGAATCGTGTGATTTTAACCAAGCGTGCGATGTGAAACTCCGCGAATAAGCAGGGATCCCTCGCGTAGCTCGGGATGACAACGCATTAGAGGCTACAGACTTCTCGATGCGCTCGGGATGACAATTCATGGGAATTGGGCATACCCGCCGCTCTAAGATTTTCACCACGGGCTGTTAGGACTTCAGGCGCGCCTTGTTATACTGCGGTGCGATGCTCAAACAACTTCTGGAGCAGGGACGCGCCGCCGCCGACGCTGCACTTGAGCAATTGCTGCCGCTCCCGACCCAGCATCCTTCCTCGATCCATCAGGCCATGCGGCATAGCGTGTTTGCGGGCGGGAAGCGGCTTCGCCCGATCCTCTGCATGGAAGCAGGCCGAATGATCGCGGACTCCAGGAATGGGCCGGTTCGTTCGCTGCCGGCGGGCATTGAACAGGTCGGGGCCGCTTTGGAGATGCTCCACACCTATTCGCTGATTCACGACGATCTGCCGGCTCTCGATAACGACGATCTACGGCGCGGTCGTCCCACCTGCCACAAAGCTTTCGGAGAGGCGATCGCGATCCTGGCGGGAGATGCGCTACAGACGCAGGCCTACGAAGTGCTGGCCCAACTCGCCTGCCCGGCGGAGGCGCGGGTCGAGATCATACGCGAAATCGCACACGGCACCGGCACGATCGACGGCATGATTGGCGGACAGGTTGTCGATCTGGAAGCGGAACATACCAAGCCCGACCTCGCGACGCTGGAATACATACACCGCTCCAAAACGGCGGCGCTCATCACCGCGAGCGTGGTGAGCGGCGGAATTTACGCGGGTGGGACAGCGGCCGACATCGAGCGCCTGCGGACTTATGGCCAGTCGATCGGATTAGCCTTCCAAATCGTGGATGACGTGCTCGATCTGACCCAGACCTCAGAACAGCTGGGGAAAACGGCGGGCAAAGATGCGGCGGCGGAGAAGACAACCTATCCGTCGCTATTTGGAATCGAGGAGTCGCTGCACAAGGCCGACGCTCTGGTCGATCAGGGCTGCGCCGCGCTTAACGAATACGGAGACGCTGCGTCTAACTTGAAAGCTCTCGCGCGCTTCCTCGTTGAGCGCAAAAAATGAACTTTCTTAATCGTCGGGACGATCGGCGGCTTGGCCGTCGGGATGAAGGTGAGCCGCAACACCTCCGTGAGCGGAGTTGGACGTCACGACCGGCGCCCAGTCCGGTTGCTGTTCGCTCGTGTCGAGTCGCGGCTGCTGCCTTTAGCGCAATCATTATTGGCTCATGCGCATTCGCCAGCGCGCAACCGGCTGCCTCTTGGCGTTACGACTTGCGGCCGGGGGACGACCTCGTCTATCGCTACTCCGACCATCGGCAATCCGAGAGTAGAGACGAGCAATGGCAGGTCGAGGCGCGCTTCCGCACGCACGTACTGGTTGCAGGCGAAAAGGCGGGGCGCATCAGCCTGGGCTTCCAGCGCAATCGCGAGTCTGCCGACTTGACGCAGTATGTTTCCAAGGGAAAGGACAAACTCGCCCATGAGCAGGTGGACTTTCGCAAACGCATGCAGGCGCGAGCCGCCAGCTTTTCGGAAGCCATGGAAGTATCCGATACGGGCGAACCGCTCGACTCGTGGGAAATTGCTCGCGAAACCTCCAGCCACATCATTGACGCCCTGCACGAGGTGCTGACGCTTCCGCCGGTGCCTTTGGCTCGCGGCGAAACCTGGCACGGCGCCAAAACTTTCGGCTTCGATGTCCTCTGGGTGAACGACGAATCCATACACGGCAAGTTGTGCCATCACCTCGAAGCAACTTCGCCGAAAGGATCGCTGAAGCTGGATTACTGGTGGTCACCGGAGTCGGGCATTCTGGAACAAATACTTCTGGACGGTACGTACGCCGACGACGGGACCGTCCACGAGACAGTACGGATGGAATTGGAATCGCGAACGCGCGGGGATGCGCTGGATGGCTGGCTCGCATCTCCAGAGACGCGGCTGGGCGCATTACAGGCGCTGCTATTCTCGCCGGAAATCGATCTACCGGCTTCGCAATTAACTGTGCCGATCTCGTCGGAGGATCCGGCGGCACAAGCTTTGGCGCTGACGATCCTGGTAAAGCGGAAGCTTAGTTTGCCACCGGATTTGGCGTCGGGAGTTCTGCTGCGTTTGCGACAAAGTTCCAGCGAATTGATTCAGACGGAACTTCGACAGGTGAGCGAGACTTCCGCAACCTCCCGGGATTCGGTTGTCGCAATGGACGAATGCCATCGCCCTTTGACGCGGAGATTTCTGGCCGCGAAGCCTGGCACGCGCTTCCAAGTTGCGCCCGCTGCAGCGGGAACAAACGACGCGCCCGGAATTCCTTACCTTCTTCGCGTGCCGCTTTCTTACCGCGAAGATCATCCCGCACCGCTGCTCGTCTATTTGAGCGGAGGCGCGGGCTTTGCCATGGACGCGATGAACACGGCCGAGGACACGGTTTCGCAAACCAATTATCTCGTCGTTTATCCGCAAGCTGCTGCCTACTGGTGGACGCCGGACACAGCGCGCCGCTTTGACTCCGTTTTGAATGACGTCTTGCAACGCTACAATATCGATCGCGATCGTGTGTACCTAACCGGCTTCAGCAATGGAGGGACGGGCGCGCTCTACTACGCGACGTTGTGGCCGCAGCGCTTTGCAGCCGTCGTGACCCTGATGGGCGCAGGCCAGTGCAACGAACAAGTGAAAGCGGGATTGGCGAACGTAAGAAATATTCCGCTGCTGCTCGTCCACGGGGAAGATGACCCAATTATTACGCCGGACTGCTCGACAGCAACGCAGACCGGGCTGATCGACCTGCATCCGGCGTTTGAGCCTGTCTTGAAGATTCTGCCGAAACACGAACACGATCTCACCCTCGATTCGGATGAGGGATTGACCTTGGCGTTCTTCAAAGACAAAATTCGCAACCCATTTCCGCGGGTCGTTGATCTGACGGAGACGAATGCGCTGGGCAACCGTGCCTACTGGGTTGAGATCATTGATGGCAAAGCTGGCAAGTCGGATGTCGACGCGCGGATCAAGGGCGAAAACACGATTGATATTCACAGCCACGAAGTGAAACGCATCCGGTTTCATTTGCGGCCGGAATTGTTCTCGAAACCGGGAGACATCCACATCGTGTGGAACGGCAAGAAGATGTTTAGTGGTCTGCTGCGGGATTACTGTTCGATTTCTTCGGCAGATGGCAGCGATGATCTTCGACTCGATCTCACGGATGTACGCGATCTGGCGCTCCCATGATCTGGCCCTAGCATCACGGGCGAGGGTTTGGAATGGCCGGCCGGCGCGATAACTGCGACCTTCCCCTTGAATCTCTTACTTGCCGGATGTACAGTTTGAAAGCTCTCGCCGTTCTCCCGCCTCCTTATTCCTCATCCGCAATTCGCGTAATAGCTGCGGTATGTGTGCAACTAAAGGCGTGACTGGGATTGGTACCACAATATGTGGTGTTTTATTACTTGACCCGTCGCTGTATTCGCCGTTAGAGTTGGTCAAAAGCGTGGGTGACGATCTTGGTTCATCGGGCGGCATCCACTATTCGACTCGCGAGGAACCATCGGAGTTAACAGAAGAACGTTAACAGCAAGAGTTCGCATCCGACTCCCCGCAATTTGCAGCGCAACCCAGCCAGCGCAAACCGAGTCCGCGGATTCAAGCGGTTGCGGAATAACGTCCGCCTACTAAGGAGTCATTTTGCTCAAACTCAAGAAGCTGCAAATCCTGGGGTTCAAATCCTTCTGCGATCGCACCGAGTTGAAATTTCACGGCGAAGGCATAGCCGCCATCATCGGGCCCAATGGATGCGGCAAGTCGAATATCGCCGACGCCATCTCCTGGGTACTGGGCGAACAGTCGGCGAAGTCGTTGCGCGGTTCGCGCATGGAAGACGTGATTTTCTCGGGCACACGCGACCGCAATCCCACAGGCATGGCGGAGGTGTCGCTGACGCTGATCGATCCTGAAGTTTATGGCGGACCGGACACGCACGCGCCCACAGAAATTGAGATTCAAGACGATCTGCCCGGAGGGGCGGACGAAAATTGGGATGAAGCGGAAATCCGCGCCCAAGCGGCAGCTGAGACCGAACGGGCCGTCGAAGAAGCACAACCAGGGAAGACGGAAGAAGTCGAAGGCGAATTTTCAGCCGATGCCGGGACTGGCGAACAGAAGTCCAGTGAGAGTGCGGCGGGCGAGGCGCAGCTCTCGGAAGTTCCCGCTGGAAACACAGCCGTAGCCGTCGCTGGACCGCAAGTGGTGCTGAAGATCCGGCGGCGAAAATTCAATCAGCAACAGCATCGCACGGGAGAAATCGCGGTGACACGGCGGCTGTTCCGCAGTGGCGACAGCGAATATCTGCTGAATGGAAAGCTATGCCGCCTGCGCGACATCCAGGAACTGTTCATGGGCACGGGGCTGGGGCCGGAGTCATACGCACTGATTGAGCAG
>Ga0302274_10002050_pt1 | contig 18760 bp, 15 predicted proteins | sample III_Bog_N2_1_FD_198755 | JGI IMG/M metagenome (GOLD analysis project Ga0302274, IMG submission 198755) | Peat permafrost microbial communities from Stordalen Mire near Abisko, Sweden - III_Bog_N2_1 | ecosystem: Environmental > Terrestrial > Soil > Wetlands > Peat | place: Sweden: Abisko...
GAAGAATATGGAGCGGATTGCGTAAACCATTTGCGGGGCATGTTTGCCTTCGCCATCTGGAATCGAAACACAAAAACGCTGTTCATCGCGCGCGATCGTTTGGGCATCAAGCCGCTGTATTACAGACTTACTCCCGAACGATTGCTTTTCGGATCGGAGATCAAAGCTTTACTCGCGCACGGCGGAATTCGCGCCGAATTCAATCGTTCGACGCTCCCCGAATACCTGGCCTTTGGATATTTGTCAGGCGAAGAGACTTTCTACGCGGGGATTCGGAAGCTGATGCCTGGCCATTCCATGACGATTGGCCCGGAAGGCAAAGCCGAAATTCACCAATATTGGGATCTGGACACGTCGAAAGCGCACGAATCGCGCGACGAGAATTATTACGTTCAAAGCTATCGCGAATTGCTGAATGGCGCCGTCCAGAGCCACTTGATGAGCGACGTGCCGCTTGGGGTATTCCTGAGCGGAGGCGTGGATTCGAGCGCCGTGGCCGCGCTGATGACGAAAATCAGGCGCGAACCGGTCGAGACATTCTCTGTCGGCTACACCGAGCAAACCTACAGCGAACTGCCCTTCGCGCGCACAGTTTCAGAGCATATTCACTCGCGCCACCACGAAGTTCTGGTCAGCGAGCGTGATTTTTTTGGAGCGCTCCCCCACTTAATCTGGCATGAAGACGAACCGATTGCGTGGCCGTCGAGCATCTCGCTCTATTTCGTGGCCCGCCTCGCCCGCGAGCGAGTAACGGTTGTTCTAACCGGAGAAGGCGCGGACGAGACTCTCGCCGGCTACACACGTTACGCTTTCACTCTGAAAAATGCCGCCCTCGATCGAGCGTACCGCGGAGTCGTGCCCAGTTTTCTTCGCCGCGGTTTACGTAATTCCGTCGCAACCTCCACGCTGCTGGGCGCAACGCTTCGCCGGAAACTCGAACACACATTCCTCGCGAAAGACGGGGATTCCTGGTCTTCGTTCTATTTCGATAACTTTTTCTCTGCTTTTGGCGAGGCTGAACAAAGCGGATTATTGACCAGCGAATTCGTTCGCGAAGCCGCGCCCAGTGAGGCATACAAGCACGTTCTGGAATACTGGGAGCACTCCGCCGGCGAAATGTTGCAGCGTCTTCTTTATACCGATATCAAGACCTATCTCGTCGAACTTCTAATGAAGCAGGACAACATGAGCATGGCGGCATCGATCGAAAGTCGAGTTCCCTTCCTCGATCACGTTCTGGTCGAATTCGCCTCTCGGATTCCGCGCGAAGTGCAAATTCACGGGCTCGCTGGCAAGCGCATCCTAAAAAAGGCCGTCGAAGATCTATTGCCGTACGAAATTTTGTATCGTCCGAAATTAGGCTTTCCGACCCCGTGGAGCGGCTGGCTTGCCGGGCCGCGATTGGAACAGATTCGCGAGCTCTTGCTCGAGCCGCGCAGCCTTGATCGCGGATACTTTCGGCGCGAAGCCATTGAACAACTCTTCAATGAACATCGGAACAAGCATCGCGACAACTACGATCGCATATGGCGTTTGCTCAACCTAGAGGTGTGGCATCGCGTTTGCCTGGAAGGTGAATCCCACGCTGAAGTTGACGAACCTGCCTTGGTCGCCTCCTCGCGCTAGATGTCCCTTTTATCGGCCGCACGATTCATTCCTGTCGCAATGTTGTCATCCTGAGCGCGATGGAGAACCTTATGCACAACCGACTCGTGCATAGTATCCTCGATAACTTATGCGAACTCTTCGCCTGCTGTTACTGTTTATCGCATTGACCGCTCTTTCGTCTCTCGCTCAGCAGCCCTTTCTTAGCACTCAGCAGTGGAAAGCTCTTCGCGACGAGTCCAGTGGAGCCGTCCCCTACGAGAATCTGCGCTACCTGACTACCCTTCATCGTGTTCCTGCGACCCCACAATTCGAACAGGCCGCGCAATTCATCTTGCAGCGCGCGAAAGAGTATGGACTCGCCGACGCGCATACAGAAGAGTTTCCGATCGATGGCAGCAAGTCCTATGGTCTGATGCGGTCCTATCTCGCCTGGAATGTCGAAGAGGCACGCCTTTGGGAAATTCGTCCGCAGCACCTTCTCATCGGCGACTGGAAGACCGATCCCATTCGGCTCGCAGATTACAGTCGCAGCGCCGATGTTGAGACCAATCTCGTTGATGTCGGCAACGGCGCGAGCGAGGCCGACTACAAAGACAAAGACGTCCGCGGAAAAATCGTGCTCGCCGATGGCGTTCTGGCGCGTGTTCAAGATCTGGCCATTGCACAGCGTGGCGCTGCCGGAATCATCAGCGATATGCCCAATCAAACGACGGCATGGTCTGGACTCGACCCGTCCATCATCCGCTGGGGCCATCTCGATGCGCGTCAATCCGCCGGCTTCGCTTTCATGGTCTCCCGACAAACCGCCGAGTCATTGCGCTCTCAGATGCACGCCGGTGAGTCGATTCTCGTGAATGCGCATGTGCAGGCCACCGTCGGACCCGGCCACTGGACGGTCGTAACGGGCACGATCCCGGGCACCGACCCAACCGCCGGAGAAATTGTCTACAGTTGCCATCTCGACCACGAACGTCCCGGAGCGAATGATAACGGCAGCGGATGCGTCACCATCCTGGAATCCGCCCGCATCCTGCAGCAATTAATTGAGTCAGGCCGACTTCCGCGCCCAAAGCGCACTCTGCGCTTCACTTGGGGGCCAGAAGTGGAAGGCACCATGGCATTTCTCGCCTCTCATCCCGAGATCAAGCAGCGTCTCCGCGCCAACATTCACATGGATATGGTCGGTGGCGATCCTTTCAAAGACAAGTCCATCTTCCACGTGACGGCGACTCCGTGGTCACTCCCCAGTTTTGTCACTGACATTGGCGCCGTCTTTCTTGACACCATTCGCGCCGCCGCCAGTGGGTATGCAGCAGGCGAACTTCCAGCCGAGGACGGAATTATTGAGACCCGCGCCGGGGCGCCCGGTACCCGCAATGAACTCATCGCGGACGTGACACCTTATTCGAGCGGCAGTGACCATGACGACTACGACTCGTCTACCGTCGCCGTCCCCTCGTTATATCTTCGCGACTGGCCCGACATCTATATTCATACCGACCACGACAATCTCGATCAAATCGATGCGACCAAATTGCGCCGTGTTGCGCTGCTAGGGGCCGCTTCTGGATACGTGTATGCGAGCCTCACCTCGCAGCAACTTCCGACCGAGCTGCCCTTTCTGGCCGCACAAGGGGAGTCGCGAATCGCTCAGTCCTTCGGAGCTGCCCAACAATTGGTGGAAGATTCTCGACTCTCTCCCGACGTTGGCTGGTACGAAGCGGCTAACCTTTTGCATCAGACATTGCGGCGAGAGCGCGCCACGCTGCACTCGATCGTCGAATTCGCTGACGGCCCGATGGACGCCGATGGGGGCACCGCAAAAGCTCTTGCCGATCAAGCGACTGGTTTTGAACACTGGATCGAGGCGCAAGCTAAGCTTCGTGGGTCGAAATCTGTCCAACCTGCAGCACCCTGGGCCGCAGACCCTGACGCGAAACGGGTCCCCATGCGCGTCGGCGAGTTCGGGCCCTTGACCTATCAGAACGACGACGTTCTCCGCGCACGATTGGGCGAAGAGCGTTATCGGAAGATAAAGCTCATCAATAGCGAAGCGACTCAGTTACTAAATGTCCGCGACCAATCCGAGCTCTATGCTTACGAGATCGTCAATCTGGTGAATGGAAGTCGGACTCTAGGGGAGATCCGAGACGTGGTCTCCGCCGAATACGGCCCCCTGCCGCTCAATATGGTGGCCGATTATCTTGAAGCCTGCGCGGAGGCCAAGATCGTCGAGTGGAAATAGACCCCGCGCAATTAAATTCGAAGGGCATCCAGCGTCAGTGCGTAAAGTTCTGCACATCCTCGCACCCGGCCAGTACCTCTCTCGGTCATTCTTTCTAAGATTAGTTGCAAAGTAACTCTGGTAGCACTAGAGTACGTCCAATGCAGTGACTGAATTGACTACGAACTAGCGTTGGAAATCGTCCCTCGCAAAACCAGAAAGGATTACAAGTTTGAAGATTTCTCAGAAAGGCCTTTACGCACTGCAAGCAATCATGACTCTGGCTCGCCGCTATGGAACCGAGACAGTCAAGATCCGCGACATCGCTATTGACAGCGATCTGCCGGAGAAGTTCCTCGAATTGATTCTTTTGGAGTTAAAGAACGCGCGCATCGTGGAGAGCGTACGAGGCGCCAAGGGCGGTTATCGACTGCGTCGCGCGCCCGAAGAGATCCAACTCAGCGAGATCATCCGACTGGTTGACGGACCTCTCGCGCCCTTCGGAGATGCAGACCAACTACGCAGTTTGATCGTCACTGACCCCGACCATCGCGCACTCTATGGCGTTTTCCTGGAAGTGCGAGATGCGGCGGCGAAGATTCTCGAAAGCACCAGCGTCGCTGATATAGTCGGAGGTCGTTCGAAGTCCGCCAAACCATCGGTCACGAAAAAGAAAACGAAGAAAAGTCAAGTTCTGTCGATCGTCCACAAAGGAGCAAACACTAAGTAACAAAGCCCTACGCGAGAACCGATTGGTACTCGCCGTAAGCACCCTTAAAATCGGTAATCTGGTGATTGCTTTCGAAGTGCCATATGCGCGTCGCCACTTCGTCGATCAGGTCCTCGTCATGAGTTACCAAGAGAACAGTTCCCGGATAGCGCTGCAACGAAATATTGAGCGCGTTGATGGATTCCAGGTCCAAATGGTTTGTAGGTTCGTCCAACACCAGAACATTCGGCTTCTGCAGCATCAGTTTGCAAAACAGCAATCGCGCCGCTTCTCCACCCGAAAGGATGTCGGTGCGCTTCTCGGCGTCTTCCCTGGGAAACAGCATCTGCCCCAAAATTCCGCGAATTTCTTCAGTGGACGCCGCCGGATCCCACTGATGCAGCCACTCCAAAACCTTGATGCCGGGCTCGATCAGCGCCTTGTGATCCTGGGCAAAATATCCAACCGCGGCTTCGTGACCCCATATTACTTTTCCACCGTCGACAAACGGACCGTCGTAACCGCTGGTTTTGCGCAATTCGGATTCTGAAGTGGTCGGCGAGTTCGCCAGCAGCGCGTTCACCAAAGTCGTTTTTCCCGACCCGTTCCGCCCCATCAGTGCAATTTTCTCGCCGCGAATTACGCTGGCCGTGAAGCCCGCAATCACCTTGGCGTCGCCATACGATTTGGTGACACCCTCAATTTCGATAATGTGTTTTCCCGAAGGCCGTTTCTGCTCAAACTTAAGATAAGGCCGCTGAATATTCGATCTCGCCAACTCCGTGACCTGCAAGCGCTCGACTTCCTTGCGCCGCGATTGCACCTGGCTCGACCGCGTTCCGGCCGCAAAGCGCGCGATGAATTCATTCAACTGATCAATCTTCTTTTCGCGCTGCGCGTTTTGCGATTCGATTTGCGACCGAATCTGTGTCTTCGCGACCACCATATCATCATACGTACCGGTATACGTGATAATCGTCTCGTAATCGATATCCGCGATATGTGTGCAAACGCCATTCAAGAAATGACGATCGTGCGAGATTACAATCAGCACACCTTCATACTGATTTAGAAATCCCTTCAACCAATGGATCGAATCCAAGTCAAGGTTGTTCGTAGGTTCGTCGAGTAACAGCGCCTGAGGATGCCCGAACAGCGCCTGCGCCAGCAACACTCGCACCTTCTGGCCACCGGGCAACTCCGACATTTTCCTCTCGTGCTGCTCGTCGGGAATGTCGAGCCCTTGCAACAGAATTGCGGCATCGCTCTCGGCCGTGTAGCCATCCTCTTCGCCTACGATGCCTTCCAGTTCGCCCAGTTTCATTCCGTCGGCGTCAGTCATTTCCCGCTTTGCGTAGATGATTTCACGCTCTTCGAGAGCGGACCACAAACGCTTGTTCCCCATAATGACCGCATCAATGACTCGATATTTATCAAAGGCAAATTGATCCTGGCTCAACACGCCGAGCTTTCGCGGACGAACGACGGCTCCCTTCTGCGGCTCAAGTTCACCGGTCAGAAGCTTCATAAACGTTGATTTTCCGGCACCGTTCGGGCCGGTTAAACCGTAGCGTTTCCCCGGAACAAACCCGGTGGAAACCTCGTCAAATAAAATCTTAGCGCCGTAGCGCATGGACACATTACTGACTGAAATCATGGTTTCTAGGGAACTGCGGGAATCGATGGAATCGAAGGAAAACGCAGCTACTACAAGTAAGAATATCACGAGCATGCAGGCATGAACCAATCTTCGGGAGCCGCGTCGGCAGCCTCTCGGCTAACGGATAAAAAGAATCCAGCTCTCCCCGCTCTCATTCCGCAGTTACGGCCTGATCGTCACCATCACCACGGAATGGGGTCCCACGCTGGCCGAAAATGTTCCCTTGTAGTCGCCTAGATCCTTCGACTGCCACAGATCGCGAACTTTAGCACTCAAGTGCGATGGATACCCCAAGTCCTGCCACTCCACACTGATCTTCTTATCTTCTGTCCCGCGGTTGAAGAGCACGACGGCGCGGCTGCCATCCTGCAACGGCTTTGACCAAACTTCCAAATTTCCATCCTTCCAAACGCGCCGTCCTTCTTTGCCCGCCTCGTCCTGATCGACTGCAATCACTTCCTTCTGTGTAAGGATGTCGCGAATCTCCGGCTTCATGTCCCGGAGATCATTGCCTGCAATCAGCGGAGCCGCCAGCATCGCCCAAAGGCTGAAGTGAGCGCGATACTCCGTGACGGTCATTCCGCCATTGCCTACCTCGAGCATGTCAGGATCATTCCAATGTCCCGGCCCCGCGTACGATGCCAGTCCGACCTGCTCATCCAGAATTTCTGTCATCCCATTCGAACAGCAATCGCCATTCGGCCACTTGACTTTGCCTTCCCACCGGTCGCTGATGTCGCCCGTTGTGCGCCAAAGGTTGCCGACGCCATTCGCCCACAGCCACGGCTTACTCGTCCCCCATTCGCAGATGCTAAACACGATCGCCCTGCCAGACCCGTCCAGTGCCGCGCGCATTAACTCGTAAGAAGATCGCGCGTCTTGGGTTGACGTGTGGCACCAGTCAAACTTCAGATAGTCGACGCCCCAGGCGGCATACTGTCGCGCATCTTGAAACTCGTATCCACGGCTTCCCGGACGCCCCTGACAGGTCTTCGTTCCAGCGTCTGAATAGAGCCCAAACTTCAGACCCTTCCCGTGAACATAATCCGCAAGCGCTTTTATGCCGGATGGAAAGCGTTTCCCGTCCGCAACTATATTTCCATTTGCGTCGCGCTCCACCTGCCAGCAATCGTCGATGACAACATATTGATAGCCCGCGTCTTTCATTCCCGAACTCACCATCGCGTCGGCCGTTTGTCGGATCATGTCTTCGCTGACATTGCAGGCAAACTTATTCCAACTGTTCCATCCCATGGGCGGAGTTTTAGCCAAAGTGTTGCCCGGACTGCCAGCTTGTTCGCGCTCTGCGGCCACCGAAAGCCCACCCACCGCCAACACTATAAACGCAAGAATAATTCCCCTTTGTTTCACGTGGTCTCCTCGACTGCTACGGAACAGTTGGCAAGACAATATGTCTCGACTCGGTTTCGATACGCAGAAAGTCTACCGCAACTTGTCGCGTCTCGGCTTGGGGCGATACTCCCCAGACCAGCGCCAGTCTGCGTTGGCCTCGGTTTTCGAGGGTTTTCATTTCGCCCTTCCAGCCTTTTTTGGTGCGGAGGCATCGAATCACACCGATGCCTATCGCACTCCAATTACTTTGGCTTCTCATCCTCCCGATCCCGATTGCCTGCGTCGCCTGGACCGTGACTCACGAAGAAGTTCTTCGCGAGCCACGCGACTATTGCCAGCAGCAGTCTAAGTCCGCGAAGAACGTCTCACGCCGTAAATTCTTCTATCTCTTTACCTGCGAGTATTGCTTCAGCCACTATGTCGCCGCGCTCTTTCTGGTCATTACGCGTTTTCAGCTTCTCTATTCCGGGTGGCGCGGCTACCTGATCGCTCTTTTCTCGCTGGTCTGGATTGCGAACCAGTACATGAGCATCTACAACCGCCTGCGGCTCGACATCAAGCACGAGCAGGTTGAGATTCGCGAAAAAGAAGAGAAGGAGGATTACGTTCCAACCCGTAAGGCGGCCTGAGCAGATGGGGGGTTATCAGCCGCGGAAGGAATCGATTTTTTTCGTACTATTTTAGAACGTCAAGCTAAGGGACATCTGAATCTGCCGCGGCGGCCCGATCGTTTTATTGGTCAGGCCCAGACCGCTCGCGGTTGGGGGAACATAGATCGACTGGCCCACCCCGGGAAATCCGTTAAAGTTAATATTTTGGCTCACATCGTCGATGGGGATATCAAAGCTCGCAGTGTTGGTAAGGTTGAAGACGTCGAATCTATACTTCAAGGCATACCGCTCAGTAATCGTTAACGATTTTAGTATCGACATGTCGGCCCGCATCTGCCGCGGTTGCCGGAAGATGTTGCGCTGTCCATGAGAGATGAAGTTTGTTTCGTATGGGTCATTGGAAGGAATGGCGCCATTCAAGGCGCCCGGGGCCAGCAACGGAAGTCCAAAACAGTTGGCGTTCAACGCCGGGATTAGAGGATTCACGCCTGACGCTCCCGTCACAGCCTGCTTTGGTGTGCATCCGGCAAGCGGGACCACAGGATTCGTGATGCCATCGTTGACTCCATAGAAAACGCTGCCGACCGCGCCCGAGTAATCGACAACGCTGTACGGCTGGCCGCTCTGAATCACGGTCAAACCAGAAAGAGCCCAGCCATCAGCTATCTTGCCTTTGAGGGAAGCCGAAGAGAAAAACTTCGGCACCTCATAGGTGTAAGTGAAATTCAGCACATGCTTGCGGTCAAAGTCTGAAAGCGCGTAGCCCGAACGTAAATTGAGCGGATTGTTGCCATTGTAAAAGAGTCCCATATCGCTCTGCTCATCGGTGGCGTGCGAAAAAGTGTAGGACACACCAGCAGAAAGGCCGTGACTCATGCGCTTCTCCAAGTGCGTCTGCAGTGCATGGTAGGCCGAGATGCCTGCCGCGGTGTACGATTCCGATTCCGACGAATACCCGATATACGGGACGCGCAAGTCGACGTTTCCTCCTTCGAATGTCTGCAGGTAGGGCTGGCCATTCGGAAGATTGATGGGCGTGAAGCCACCGGGCTGCGTCACGATCGAATATCCGTAGGTGTAATCCTGTTCAAATGGCGTGCCCGGCCGAATCGGATTGGTCGGCGAAGCGATCTGCGCCTGGTTGAAGGGCAAGGGGACGATCTCATGCCGCCCCAGATTTCCTACATATCCGATCTCGATCGCGAGATCGTGGCGGGGTTGCCATTGAATATTGAGTGTCTGGTTCAAGGTGTAGGGAAGTTTGTTGGCTCGGTTGTAATCGGCGAAAGAAAAAAGAGGAATACCTGAGGAGATTGCCGATGCATTCGGCAAGGCCAGATCCGCGGGATTTCCACTAGGAGGCAGGCCCAGCGCCGGTCCCCACGGCGCTTCAAATGTGCTGCAATTCGTGTACGCGTACACGCTGCAAGATGTCGTGTTCACCCAAGGAGGGGTCTGATTCACTCCGAACGGTCCGCCCGCGATTACACCTGAGGCGAATCCAGGGGAAAGATAGGTAAACAGTTCTCCGCGATCGTAGTACATGCCCCATCCCGCGCGGACAACAAGTTTGTCATTGAACCTTCTCGGACTCCACGCCAGCCCCACCCGCGGCGCGAGACCCCATTGCCGGCCCGTCAAAGTCGAGTCACTCACGCCCTTTGTCGGAAAAAGCGGGTTGTTGCCCGCCACAATAAATCCATTCGAAACGATCATATCGGTAGCCGGGTCGTAGTTATACGCGGCCGGATCGAAGTTGAAGATCTTACCGTACTTCTCTGTAAGGCCACCGTGATCGTCGAAGCGCAGGCCCGCACTAATACTGAGATTCGGACGAAGCTGAAACTTATCCTGCACAAAGAGGCCGGTCTCTTTGTTGCGGTAGTAACGATCTGCGTCGCCCTGAAGGAAATTGGTGTCGATGAATCCATTGGCAGAATAAGTTATCGGTATGCCTTGAACGAAATTGGCGAAATTGGTAAAGGCAATCGAACCCGTATTCGTTCTTCGATCCCGCGCGTTGAGCTGGGTGTAAGAAAAACTGCCCCCGAAAGTGACGGTGTGTTTACCGTGGTTCCAGATGGCGCTGGCGGACGGCATCCAGCGGTTTTGAAAAATGCCGGTGAAAGCTCCCTGCGAAGCTGCGGTTCCCCCGATGTTCAGTCCGGCGTTGAACACTGCGCCCGTGTTCTCAAGCGAATCATTTCCCAGATCGTCCACAATCGTAATTCCCGGGAATACAGAGGACCCGAAAGCGTTGATACCCAAACTCGCCGGAGTAAACGGCTGCCCAATCGTGCTATAAATTTTTTCTCGGATGAACCCGAATACCTCGGTGAGGCTGAAAGTCGGTGTTATGGATTGCGTGTTTGTAATGCTGGCCACTTGACTGCCTGCGTCCAGCTTTTGTGTGAATCCCTGGACTGATGAAAAACCGAAAGGTGCCGTGGTCGGGTCGTGCTGATAGTAATATTTCAATGCCAGTGTATCCTTGGCGGTCACTAGGTAATCAACATCAGAGGTGGCTTGATCGGTAATGAAATAAGCGGGCTGGGTAAGAAAGACGTTTTCGGGAAAGTTAAGGGTCGGCGTGTAACTCGGATTCGCCGAAGGAAACAGATATTGGCCGTTCGGCAACTTGGCATTCAGCAGTTGAAGCGCGACCGGATCTACTTGGCTCGCCGTGATGCATGCGGGTTCCCCAGCTCCGCCACACGGCCAATTGTTATTAACGACGTCAGCCAATCCTTGCGCGCTGCGATCAGCGCCCAGCCCGAAGGGCACGGCCGTCCGCGAAGTTCCAATCTCCAAATCTGAAACGTGAGTGTGTTGGTAGCTCAGATAACCAAAGAGCTTGTCTTTGATGAGCGGGAGTCCGACCTCGCCGCCGGCGATATAACGGTGCAGTTCAGGGACTTTTTTATTACTCGGGATGTTTTGATCAGAGTTATAAAAAAACGGAGCGGCATTCAACCAATCACTCTCGCGATGTCCATAGGCGCTACCGTGAATTCCGTTGGTTCCGGACTTGGTGCTCATGTCTACATGTGCGCCGCTGGTAGACCCCTGCTGCGCGTCATACATGGAAGTATTCACGCGAAATTCCTGGATCGTCTCCGGAGCAGGCGTTGGCAAACCCTGGCCGATCGCGAGATAGGGCGACGCCGAACTCTGGATTACTTCCGCCGTCGTACTTGACGCTCCGGCCACACCCGTGTTGTTCACGATTCTTGCCGATGCCACCGAGCTCGTACTTTTGCCATTAAACAAATTGCTGGAATCCACACCATTCAACAGAAATGTATTGCTCGTATCGCGCTGCCCGTTAGCCCAGATGGGCTGGTTACCCAAGCCAGCGTTTGCGCCGGTCCCCGCCGGTAATTCCGCATTGACTCCCGGAGATAAAATAGCCAGGCCCGTAAAACTGCCCGTCGGCAACGGAACCGACGCAATCTGATTCTGTTCCAGGACGTAGCCGTTCGTGGTGTCGACAGCATTCATCATCGGCTCGGCCTGCACCTCAACGACTGTCCCCACCTTGCCCACGGGCAGCGCCACGTTAATGGTCGCGGTGCGGTTCGCCTGAACCGTGATCGAAGGGATCTTCTGTGTCTCAAAACCATCGTGCGTAAAGGTCAGCGTGTAGGTGCCGATGGGCAGGTTCACGAAGTCGTAGCTGCCGTTTGTGTTGGTGGTGAGAATACGTGTCAGTTTTGTTTCGTCGGCTACGATGGTGACAATGGTATCCGGCAGAACACTGCCGGTCTTATCTGCAACCGAACCGGTGACTCCGCCCAAGGTTTGTTGCGCGTGCGCGGCGGAAGTAAAGGCAAGTGGGATCCATGACAAAAGAGCGGCCAGCACAACAGACACTCCAAAGCGCTTGATCATCAATGACCTCGAAAAATGACCTCTACGAAATCAGCCCCAAGAACGACGCCTGTGCTGTTCGGACAAATTCGTGCAGCACCGCCGCGAACGCCGCTTCAAGTCTGTTTTGTTTGAAACGGTGTTCGCGGCAAGGCTGGTTAGCTCGCATCTGCACGCAAAAAATGATGGACCGAATCTACGCGAGTCACACGCGGAATGAAAGACTCCGATTCAGTGAAAATTTGTTTCCCATGGATCGATATTTTCGTCACAGCGAGGACAGCCTGATTCGAGAACATAGGCAACAGCAGTCCGTACGAAGGTGTATTATCTTGCAACGTTCAGCCCTAACGTCGGCGTTCTCACGAACCTGGCGTGGGCAGAAAAGGGTTTCAATGAGTCTTGACCAAGCTTTGCTGCGTAGTCTTCCGAAAGTTCTCTTACATGAGCATCTGGATGGAGTGCTGCGCCCGCAAACTGTCATCGAGCTCGCACGGGACACTGGGTACACACAACTTCCAACATCCAATCCACAGGATCTCGCAGAATGGTTTCACCGCGGCGCGAACCAAGGCAGTCTCGCAAAATATCTGGAGGGATTCACACACACGATCGCGGTCCTGCAAACTGAAGAAGCGTTCGAGCGCGTTGCCTACGAGCAGGCAGAGGATCTCAGCCAAGATGGTGTGGTCTATTTCGAAACCCGGTTCGCTCCGATTTTTCACACGCAACGAGGGCTCACGCACCAGCAGGTCGTCTCGGCTGTACTGAGGGGGTTGGAACGAGGCCGCAAGGATTTCGGAATCGCATCCGGATTGATTATCTGCGCCATGCGTAACATGGATGTATCGCTCGAGATGGCCGAACTGGCTGTCGATTTCCGCGAGCGCGGAGTGGTCGGCTTTGATCTAGCCGGGGAAGAAGGCGGCTATCCTCCGAAAAAACATGTAGAGGCTTTTCACTACATTCAGCGGGAAAACTTCAACATCACGATTCACGCCGGTGAGGGTTACGGCAAAGAATCCATCTGGCAGGCGATTCAATACTGCGGCGCGCATCGCATTGGCCACGGAACCCGGCTCATCGACGACATCGCAGTGGTCGATGGCAAGGCTGTGAAGTTGGGCGATCTCGCGCAATACGTTCTCGACAAACGCATCCCCCTTGAGATCTGCCTCCTCAGTAACGTCCATACTGGCGCTACCTCCAGCTTGGCCGAGCACCCGTTCAAAATTCTTTATCAGGAGAAATTCCGCGTCACTCTCAATACCGATAACCGCCTGATGAGCAGCACCTCCATGACCCAAGAATTCGAGGCAGCCGCCAACACCTTTGGTTTGTCGCTTGATGATTTCGAGAAAATTACCGTCAACGCGATGAAGAGTGCCTTCCTACCTTATCGGGAACGCTGCAATTTCATCTATGACGCGATTAAGCCTGGCTATGCCAAGGTGCGAAAGTCGGAAACTCCAATTTATTCGCGAAACTAGGCGAGCACCGCCAGCGTTTCCGCAAGCACCAACGCCCCGCGGCCGATGTCCTCCGGCGAGGCATACTCGTCGGGCCGATGGCTATAGCCATTGCGGCATGGAATAAACAACATTCCCGCGGGAACAATCCGCGACATAAAGAGAGTATCGTGATAGGCCCGGCTGACCATCGGCAGAAAACCAAAATTGTGCTTTCGGCACGATTGAGAAAGAGCTTCCACCACCGAAGTAGCGCACGTGGCGGGCGCATCCGCGTTCAGCAACTCGCATTGAATGGAGACATGCCTTGTCTCGGCGATTAATTTGGCGGCGCTTCCGATGATTCGAATTATTTGATCACGCCGCTCGAGACTCGTATCACGAATGTCGGCGGTGAGTCGCACACGGCTCGGAATACTATTGACGGCACCGGGAAACACGTCGCACATTCCAACTGTCGCGACCGTATCCGCAGCGGGGCTATCTTGCGCCGCCTTTTCAATGGCAAGAATCAATTCCGCGGCGGCGCACAGCGCATCGCGCCGGCCCTCCATCAGAACGGCACCAGCATGACCGCCCTCCCCTTCAATGGAGATACGCAAACTCGCCGGAGCAGCTATGTTCGTAACCACTCCCAGCGGAATGCCCTGTAGCTCCAATAATGCTCCCTGCTCAATGTGCAGCTCGACAAAAGCCTTATAGTAGCCGAGCGGCAATTCGACAGCTCCCAGGTCTCCGACTATGCCTGCTCTCTCACGGGCTTCGTCCAGCGAAGCGCCATCACCGTCTCTCAATTCTTGCGCAGCGGGCGGAGCTAAACTTCCTGATAGCATACGGCTCCCGAGACATCCAATCCCGAAACGCGTCGGCTCTTCCGCCGTAAACATCAGCAGTTCGAGAGAATGCCGCGGCCGAAGACCACTTCGCTGTAAACTTCGAATCGCTTCGAGTCCTCCGAGAACACCAACCACTCCGTCATACTTTCCTGCATTCGGAATCGCGTCGATGTGAGAACCGGTGCCCACCGCCGGAAGCGAAGGGTCAGTTCCCGACCACCGGGCAAAAATGTTTCCCACAGGATCCTGCCGTACGATGAGACCCACTTCGGCGCAACGGCCTTCCAGCCACGCACGAGCTTTCACATCAGTGGAAGTGAAGACAACTCGCGTCACAGCGGGGGCCTCGGCATCCGAGATGGCAGCCAGCTCCTCGATCTCAGCGACAATCCTGCCGGTATCAATTTCGATTTTCATTTTCGCGCGTGCGCAAGCGGATGCCGGTTCCAATTTTTATAGATCAAGTATTTTGCAGGAACTTTTCCAAGCGCTCCAAACCACTGCGGGCACCACGGTCCCATCCATATAAAATCTCCAGCCCTGACCGGATACCAGGAATCGCCGAGCCGATAAATGCCACCGCCCTCGAGCATTATGAGCCCGTGCTCCATAATGTGCATTTCGACGAAGCCAAGCGCGGCGCCGGGTTGATAGACCATCGTGTTGACCGCAAAATCGAATGTCATCTCGTCCGGCAAAAGACACTTCACCTGCAAATCGAGATCGTCGCCAAGCGCATGCGAAGACACCTCATCTTCATGCGATACGATCACTCCCTCAGGCTCAATTCCCGGCAAAGGTTCATAGACTTTTTCGATGACTGCGACTCGGCTGTTCTCTGCCGCGCTTACACGATGTTCCAAGCCGGACGGCAAGTATGCGTATCCACCCGACCGAAGTTCACTCGACTGATTCTCCACGTCGAGTTTGATAACGCCTTCCATAACAAAAATGAAGCGTTGGGCAGGCGTGCCGCCTAGTTCACCGCCAGCATCAAACTCCGCCGTGTACTGTGTAAAACCCGCACCCAGCGCTGGACCAGCGTGCACGATCGCCGCACATCCTCGCATACCCGGCAACGTCGTACGCACGAATGTGTCGGAGGTCAGAAGCAGGTGATTCCGCTGTTGCGAACTACGAGTACGGCCGAGATTATGCATTTTTTCTCTTTCCCATGAATTCCGATGAGCTGGTGAACCGTTCGAGCAAATGTAATCCGCACTCGATCGCTTTCGCCACATCGCCTAGTTCGACCGTTTCGGCCGGATCATGGCTGATGCCGCCCGGTGTGCGTAGAAAAATCATAGCTGAAGGAACCTTTTCCGCCAGAATCATCGCATCGTGTCCGGCACCGCTCGCCATTCGGAATGGCGTCAAGTCGGCTTTGCGAAACGCCTGCTCGACTTCATGCAGCAGAGAGAGAGACATCAATACTGCCGGCTGATCCAATCCCACACACCAAATGAGCTTAAGTCCGCGGCGTGTGATGATGTCTTCGGCCCGCTGAATGAAGTACTCCACCGCCGATTTTCGCGTTTCGTCATCCCGGTGACGTAAGTCAAGACTCACCCGCGTCTCCCCGGCAATCACGTTCGTGGCGCAAGGCTTCGCCAAAATCGCGCCCACCGTCGCGACCAGTCCGGAAGTACGAACTGCCTTTTGTTCGACAGCAACAATCCACTCGGCGGCCGCAGCCAGAGCATCGTAGCGCGATTCCATCGGCGTCGTGCCGGCATGATTGGACTGGCCTACGAATGTGAATTCCAAGCGACTCTGGCCGACAATCGACTCGACAATCCCAAGTGGCTGACCAACCTTGTCGAGGACCGGCCCTTGCTCAATGTGAAACTCCAAGAAGCCGAAGACGTCTTCGCCGATTGCGGCGTCGGCGATCTCATCGGCATGCAGCCCATAGTTTTGGATCGCCTGTCGTATCGAAATACCTGCCGAGTCTTGTTCGCCAAGCAGTTTATCGTCCAGAGTTCCCGCCAGCGCGCGGCTTCCGATAAACGGGCGACGAAAACGTATGCCCTCTTCTTCTGAAAATCCGATAACTTCGATGGCAAAGGGAAGCCTGCGCCCACGAAGTCCGCTGAGTAATGCAATGCCAAGAACCACTCCCAGTACGCCGTCATAGGCGCCCGCGTTGGGCACAGTATCCAGATGCGAGCCAATCAGGAACCGAGGAGCATCGGAATCCAGCGCGGGATAGAGTAAGCGAATGTTCCCCGCAGCATCCAAAGTCGATGTCGCTCCGCAAGCCGCAGCCCATCCAGAAATTTCGCGGTGAACATCCCGCATCGGCGGCGATAAAAATGTTCGGCAGATGCTCTCGCGATCCTCGCTTAAACGGGAAAGCGTCTGGCAACGCGCGACAACCTCGCGGGCTAAAATTTCACTGTCGTGCGTAATTCCGTCGGCCAAAGCGCGCTCATCCTTGCCGACAAAGACGTGCCTGGATGTTGCCGTGCGGTTCGTCAACCGGCACAAAAATCTCGTTAGGATTGTCTTGCCCAAAACGCGAAAGATCGATCAGGAGGCAATGTCTATTCGGCATAGCTAACTCGACGTCCTCGACTTCAGTGACTTCTTCCAGTACTGCCTTGCCCATGGCATACAACGTATGCTGCACCGACTTGCTGTTGTGCTGGGCAAAGGTATGCAACATAATTTCCCGAATTCTTTTTCGCAAAATCCCGAACGCCCCATCGCTTCGCGTGTATTTCCAATCTGCACGCACCGCCGTTCCGAACAAACGTTCTTTCGCCGGAGGCAAGGTGGTGAGCGAGTCCTGAATGTAACCTTCAAACGCCGATCCGGATGTCTTCATGATGACCAGATTCTCGAATCCCGCGCACACCGAAATCTCCCCGGCCCGCGTGCGGATCACTTTTGTTATCTGAATTTCTCCGCTCGTTTGAACGAACGTCGTTGGCTGAGTCTTCCCGCCACTCTGCAAGTGGTCCCAGGACTTCTCCGTGATCGCTACTTCTGCTGCTGAAACTTGCGGATTGCGACTCAAAATAAATTCAATCAGCTCTTTGGCAAACTCTTCGATCGACTCGGCCTCAGATTTTCGAGCCAGCGAGTAGACCATATTTTTCATCGTATCAGTCGGAAGAATCTTGCTGTTATCACCTTCGACAAAACAGGAATCGAAATCCCCTTGCAGCAGAACTTCGACGGTCCATTCACGCAAATCGTGCCAGCCGTCTTTGCGTTTCACCCGCACGAAACGAACTCGCGACTTCCCGTATTTGTTCTCAGCCACTACGATCATGCGTCAGCTTCCCCGATAGGTCGTGTATCCATTGGCGCTCAGCAGAAGAGGAATGTGGAAATGCTCTTCCCCACTCCGAACCTGAAATGTAATTGCGACCCAGGGATATAGCGCGCTGAGATTTTGTGAGCTGAAGTAGCGGGCGATATCGAAGTTCAAGCGGTAGATTCCCGGCACTAACGACTCGCTCGCAGGTAACAGTTGACTGCATCGGCCGTCCCGATCAGTGCGGTCGAACGCCAGCTCTTTCCATTCGCCACCGTTTTCTTTCCGCTCAAAACGTACTTCCACAGAGCGGGCTGGCTGCCCGAGCGCGGTATCCAACACGTGGGTGGAAACTCGGGCCATGGTTATTGCGGTCCTCGCAACCACTTTTTCAGTCGAATCCGGGTGATCTTTCGCTGCTCTTCCACAGCTTCCTGAAATTCGACTTGCGGATCGTTTTCCAGCCGCCTCCGCAGAATATCCAAAATCTCTTGGGCCGACTTTCCGCTCGCACAGACGATGAAGATTCGTTTGAATCGTGTCTCATATTTTTGATTCCCTTCAGCGAGCGCAAGCTTCGCCGAATCCTCTGCTAAGGAAACTTTCCGTTGCTCTTCGTCGGACCATGCCGCGGACTGCGGAATCACCTGATGCGACTCCGCGGGTGAACCAATTCGCGATTCGCCAATTCTCGGATGGCTGCCTAACGCCTCTAACCAATCCGACTCGAGTAAACCGCGCCAAATTTCGTCCGCAGAGTCCAGAAAAACATCTTCGTTCGCGAACGGTCTTCGCGCCGCCATCGTCTTGGCCCACTCCCATGATCCACAGCACGGCAGTATCTCATTGGAAGCGGCCACAGCGGAAACAAAATTCCAACGCGCCAATGTATCAGTCACGGTCGACATGCCCCTGGCTCGTTGCTCCAAGTTGCTGGAGGAATTCCGCGACGAGGTTTCCGGCTACGGCCGCCCGGTACCGTGCAGTGGATCGAATGTCGTCAATCGGCTGCACTGCAGCAGCAGCCGTCTTTCTCGCCCACTCCACCAGCATCGGCCCGACTATCTTTCCTGCGATTTTGCGCTCCACATCGATCAAGCGTAGCGGCACAGCCGCCACACTACCCAAGGCAATTCGAACATCTTCCACGATTTC
>Ga0302274_10002055_pt1 | contig 18744 bp, 14 predicted proteins | sample III_Bog_N2_1_FD_198755 | JGI IMG/M metagenome (GOLD analysis project Ga0302274, IMG submission 198755) | Peat permafrost microbial communities from Stordalen Mire near Abisko, Sweden - III_Bog_N2_1 | ecosystem: Environmental > Terrestrial > Soil > Wetlands > Peat | place: Sweden: Abisko...
TGATCAAGCAACTGAGCAATTACAGTTTCGGCACGGTGATTCCATTTGTCTTATTACATCTGGGTTGCGCAGCCTTGTTTTTCATTCCTTTCCGGTGGTCGTGGGTTGCCCTGATGTTGGCCACCTATGGGGTGAGAATGTTCGGTATCACGGCGGGATACCACCGTTATTTCAGTCATCGGACCTACAAACTGGCTCGATGGTGGCAATTTTTGCTGGCATTTCTCGCGGAAACCTCGGGGCAGAAGGGAGTGCTGTGGTGGGCGTCGCATCATCGGGTCCATCACCGGCACGCCGACGGGGAGCGCGATATCCACTCGCCAAGCCAGCGCGGTTTTTGGTGGGCCCACGTGGGTTGGGTTCTGTCCAACGAATACGACGAATACGATCCACGGCTGATCAAAGACTTCAGTAAATTTCCCGAGCTGCGCTGGCTGGATCAGCATTATCTGGTTCCCCCAATTGTCCTTGCCGCGCTGTTGTTATTCACGGGCGGGTGGGGAGCGTTTCTTTGGGGATTTGTAGCTTCGACGGTGCTGCTGTTTCATGGAACGTTCACCATCAATTCAGTCGCGCATGTTTGGGGATCGCGGCGCTTCGATACTCCCGACGATAGCCGAAATAATTTCGTACTCGCTCTCATCACGCTGGGCGAGGGATGGCACAACAATCACCACCAATTCATGTACGCCTGCCGGCACGGAATTCGCTGGTGGGAGTTAGACATTACGTATTACGCGCTCAGAGTTCTGAGTTGGATGGGCATCGCCCGCGACCTGCGGGGAATTCGGCTGCCTCTGCCAGAGGTCACAGCACTATGAGCCGAGTTGCGGTGATTGGGGCAGGGATCTCAGGGATGGCGGCAGCGTATTTGCTCAGCCAGAAGCATGAGGTGTGGCTGTTCGAGAAAGAGGGCCGTCTCGGGGGCCATACGCACACGCACATGATAGAGACCAGTTGCGGCCCTCTGCCGATCGACACTGGATTTATCGTTCACAACGACCGCACGTATCCGAATCTGGTTCGGTTGTTTCGCGATTTGGGAATCGCGCGGCAGAGGAGCGATATGTCGTTTGGTGTTTCCTGCCGGCAGAGCGGATTTGAGTACAGTAGCCGCGGACTGAGCGGTTTGTTTGCTGGTGCGGGAAACTGGTATCGCTGGGGACACTACCGGTTTCTGGCGGAAATTGTGCGCTTTAATCGCGAAGCGCGGAAGTTGCTAAAGAATCCGGCGAACGCGGAAGTTACCCTGCGCGACTACCTGCGAGATCACGGATTTGGAGGAGAATTCGCGCGTTATTATCTGCATCCGATGGCGGCGTCGGTGTGGTCGACTTCGATTGAAGAGATTGGAGATTTTCCGGCGTTCACGCTGCTTCGATTCTTCGAAAATCACGGGTTTCTAGGGATGACGACACAAGCGCAGTGGTACGTGATCCAAGGCGGAAGTAGCGCGTATATTCCCCTGCTGACTGCGCCGTATCGCGAGCGAATTTGCTTAGGTGCGAGGATCGAAGGTGTGACGCGCAGCGCAACGGGAGCGGCAATCGCGTTTGAGGATCGTAAGCCACAACATTTTGATGAGATCGTCTTCGCCTGCCACGGTCCGCAAACCTTGCGGCTATTGATGGACGCGACCCCGGTCGAGCGGCAAGTGCTGAACGGTTTTCTTACCAGCCGCAACGAGACGACATTGCATACGGATTCGCAAATGTTGCCGCGGCATCCTGAGGCACGTGCTTCATGGAACTACCACCTCGGCAATCAGGGCAGCGAGGGCAAGGGTGACGGCAAAAGACGGCAGTCCGCGACACTTACGTATCACATGAACCGTTTACAGAATTTGCCGACGCAAGAAGACTACTGCGTCACCTTGAACCATGAGGGACGAGTGGCCGAGCGCCATATTTTGCGCGAGATGACTTACTTTCACCCTCTATACACGCTAGCGGCGGTTCGGGCGCAAGCGCGCTGGCCGGAAATCAGCGGCCATAACCGTACACATTTCTGCGGTGCGTATTGGTTCTATGGATTTCACGAAGATGGACTCAACTCGGCAATTCGCGTGGCGCGGACGTTGGGCGTTCCGTGGGAAACGGCGGCTTGATGGAATCCGGAATCTACACCGGGAGCTTGCGTCATTGCCGGTTTGCGCCTGTACGTCATGAGTTCACCTATCCGTTGTTCATGGTTTTTCTGGATATTGACCAGTTGCCCGAGTTGATGAAAATCTCGCCGCTATCTGGATACAACCGGCGCAGTTGGGTCTCATATCAGGAACGCGATCACTTCGGCGATGCCAATCTCACGCTGCGTGAGCGAGTGCTGCACGATGCGAAACTCCGAGGTGTGAGGGTTCCGAAAGGGAAGATCTTTCTGCTCACACATCTTCGCTACCTGGGATACAACTTCAATCCGGTTTCATTTTTCTATTGTTACGACCCGCACGATACGCTGCAGATGGTTCTCGCCGAAGTCAACAATACCTTCGGAGAGACGCAGAATTACTGGCTGACGGAGCGGGTCGAGCGTCCCGCTGGCGCGAACAAGAAATATCGCTTCCCAAAAACATTTCACGTTTCGCCTTTCATGGCGCTTGGGCAGGAGTATGAGTGGACCTTCACGCCGCCGGGCGAGATGTTGATCACGCAGAGCGCAAGCTATGAAGACGGGCGGCAGATTTTCGATTCAACTTTGAAACTCGAGCGGCGCGAGTGGTCAAGAGCGGAACTGCATCGGGCGGTGCTTCGATATCCGTGGATGACCGCGACAGTGATTGCGGCGATACATTGGCAGGCACTGCGACTGCTGTTGAGACGAGTGCCGATCGTCTCGCATCCGGGGGAGGGCCGTTTCGAGCGAGCGACTGCGCAACATCTGGGGGCGTCATGGCGACCGGAATAAGCACGCGAATTGCGAAGAAGGTTTTCCTGAAGACGCTGGCGGGGCTGCGAGGAGGCTGTCTCGAGGTTGTCTGCCCGGAGTTAACATACCGCTTTGGCCATATGGCCGAAGAAGAAACGGACGAAGCAAAAGACGGACTGCATGCGGTCGTGGCCGTCCACAATGAACGTTTTTTCAAGCGCGCGCTTTTGGCAGGCGATGTCGGTGTCGGCGAGGCCTACATGGCTGGCGACTGGTCGACGCCCGATCTAGTGCAGGTTGTCCGATTGGCAGTGCGCAACCTCGATCAACTGGAGAACAGCAATCGACTCTTCACATTATTCCGCAGGATGGTGGATTTGTTCGAGCACCGGCGCAATCGGAACACAGAGTCCGGTAGCCGGCGAAATATCGCCTATCACTATGATCTGGGCAACGACTTCTATCGTCTTTTCTTAGATCGCAGTCTGACTTACTCCTGTGGCTACTATGAACGAGTGGACGATACTCTGGAAGAAGCCCAGATTCGGAAGTTCGATCGCATCTGCCGCAAGCTGCAATTGAGCTCGCAGGATCACGTTTTAGAAATTGGTACTGGATGGGGCGGTTTCGCGGCCTACGCAGCCGAGAACTATGGATGCCGGGTCACTACCACCACTATCAGCCAGCAACAGCACGATTACGCGCAACGATTATTTTCAGAGAGCCGGGCCGGTGGGCGCATCCAACTGCTGTTTGAGGACTACCGAAAGCTGAGCGGACAGTTCGACAAGATTGTCAGCATCGAGATGTTCGAAGCGGTGGGTTACGACAATTACGACGCGTATTTTGGAGCCTGTAATCGCCTGCTTAGACCCGATGGCAGCCTCCTGCTGCAAACCATCACGATCCAGGAAGCCAAGTTCGCGCAATACAGGGAGCAGAGCGACTGGATCAAGAAGTACATTTTCCCTGGCGCGGAACTGGCGTCGGTCGTGGGAATTCAGCAATCATTGGCCAGAATCAGTGGGGCCGGAACGACGAGGGGGCGTACGGGCATGCAACTCTTCCAGATGGAAGATATTGGCATCCACTACGCCCTTACATTAAGGGAATGGCGTCGCCGTTTTCTGGAGCGCGTCGGCGAAGCGCGGAAGCTTGGGTTCGACGCCCGCTTCATTCGCATGTGGGATTATTACCTGGCCTACTGCGAAGGAGCGTTTCGAGAACGGTACATCAGCAACGCTCAGCTCGTAATTGGCAAAATCACAAGTGAGAACCGATTGCTGAATGAACCGGTTATGGAATCATCCCGGCAGTGAAGGCGCTGATCATGAAATGGATATTAGTCCTGCTCGTCCTCTTGGTGGTTCTGACAGTAGTAAAGGTGACCGTGTTCGCAGCTTCCGCCCCTGCGGTGGGCAGCATGGCTCCCGAATTCTCTCTGACGTCGCAAGAGGGAAAGCCGGTCAGTCTGAACGACTATCGCGGCAAGTGGGTTGTCCTGTACTTCTATCCCAAAGACTTCACCAGCGGCTGCACGATTGAAGCGCACAACTTCCAACGCGATCAGGCGCAATATCAGCAGAAGAATGTCGTTGTGCTGGGCGTGAGCGTTGACAGCGCCGATTCCCATAAGCAGTTCTGCACGAAAGAAGGATTGAACTTTAAGCTGCTCGCCGACACGGATCACAAAGTTTCAAGCGCCTATGGATCGTTGACGAATCTCGGCGTCGTAAAATTCGCGGCCCGGCACACCTTCATCATCGATCCGGAGGGGAAGATTGTAAAGGTCTTCACCGAAGTGAATCCGAACAAGCACAGCGACGAGGTCTTGACGGCGCTGGCGGAACTGCAGCAGGCGAAAACACAATCCCGATAAGAGACTAAAGGCGGTCTGGGACGTGCATGAAATATGACGCGATTTTAGTGACTTCGTTTGGAGGGCCCGAAGGTCCCGACGATGTGATGCCGTTCCTTGAGAACGTATTGCGGGGAAAGAATGTGCCACGGGAGCGCATGTTGGCGGTGGCCGAACATTATTACCATTTTGGGGGCAAGAGTCCGATCAACGATCAAAATCGAGAGTTGATTGCGGCGCTGGAGGCGGAGTTACGCGAGCAAGGACCGCAGCTCCCAGTCTATTGGGGAAATCGCAACTGGCATCCCATGCTGGCTGACACACTGCTGCAGATGAAAAATGATGGAATCAAGCGGGCGCTCGCATTCGTTACCTCCGCGTACAGTTCGTACTCCAGTTGCCGGCAATATCGCGAAGACATTGCGCGAGCCCGAGAAGCAGCGGGGGAAGGCGCTCCGGTGGTGGATAAGATTCGCGCCTTCCACAATCACCCTGGATTTGTCGGAGCGGTCGTCGATCGAGTGCAGCAGGCGCTCGAAAAAATGCCGTTGGCAGGGCGTGATGCGGCCCATCTGGTTTACACGGCGCATAGCATTCCGATGGCGATGGCGAAAACTTGCGATTACGAAACCCAGCTCAAAGAGACGGGAAGACTGGTGGCGGAACGGTTGGGCCGCAAGAACTGGCGTCTCGTCTATCAGAGTCGAAGTGGTCCCGCAACGCAACCGTGGTTAGAACCGGACATCCTCGATTATCTGCGCGAACTCAAAGCGCGCGAAGGCGAATCGGATGTGGTGATCGCGCCCATCGGTTTCGTGTCGGATCATATGGAAATCCTCTTCGACCTGGACACGCAGGCGCGGGAACTGTGCGAAGAGTTGGGGTTGCGGATGGTGCGAGCCGGAACGGCAGGAACGCATCCAAGATTCATAAGCATGGTGCGAGAATTGATTGACGAGCGTCTGGACGACAACCATGCCAGACTCGCGCTCGGAGTACTCGGAGTTCGTCCTGACTTGTGTCCCCCAAACTGCTGCCCCATGCCGTCGCGACCCTAGCGAGCGGTGAGAATTCTCCAGCCCACCAAGCAATTGACAATCCAGTAGAGTTCGCGTGACGTGACTTGGCGGGTGGCAAGCCTGTTATATTTGTCACGCAAACGATCAGGTCGTTGCTCTTGGTCTAAGCTTATTTGAGGTGATCGCGATGAGAGTCTGGACGGCAATATTTGTTATCTTAGTTATGGCTGTGTGTTGCGTGCCATTCGCTATGTCTTCTGATAAGTCTCACTCCGTGAAGAAAGAACCATTCGGCTCGGTCGAAGAGGGTTCCGTCGATCTTTATACCTTAACCAACGCGCACGGCATGGAAGTGCGCGCGATGAATTTTGGCGGCATCATCTTATCGATCAAGGTGCCGGATAAGGCGGGGCACTTCGACGATGTGACGCTGGGCTTTGACAAACTCGATGGCTATCTGACCAACAATCCTCACTTTGGGGCTTTGATTGGACGTTACGCAAATCGCATCGGGGGCGCGAAGTTTACGCTCGACGGCGTGCAATATAAGCTTGCACCCAACGATGGTCCGAATACTTTGCATGGCGGCATCAAAGGATTCGACAAACATTTGTGGAAGGCCGAATCTTTCAAGAACTCTGAGGGCGTGGGAATCATTCTCACCCGCGTGAGCCCTGACGGGGAAGAAGGCTTCCCTGGTAATTTGAGTGTGAAGGTGAAATACACGCTTACGGATGAGAACACGATCGTGTTCGATTATGAAGCGACGACCGACAAGGCCACTCCGGTGAACTTGACACAGCACACCTATTTCAATCTGGCCGGAAATGGGAACGGCAACATTCTGGGACACGTGCTCACCCTCAACGACGATCACTTCACACCGGTCGACAAAACCCTGATTCCGACGGGAGAAATCAGGGCGGTCAAAGACACGCCCCTGGATTTCAGCGAGCCAACAACTGTTGGAGCGCGCATCAACGATAAATATGAGCAGATGGTGCTGGGTCGCGGATACGACCATAATTTCGTAATCAACCGGACGGGGGCGGGCATGGTGTGGGCGGCGCGCATGCATGATCCGCAGAGTGGACGCACCCTGGAAGTATCGACGACGGAACCCGGCCTGCAGTTTTATTCCGGAAATTTTCTGGACGGAACGCTCACGGGCAAAGGCGGCCACGTCTACCAGCAGCGAGACGGGTTTGCATTCGAGACGCAGCATTTTCCGGACTCGCCGAATCATCCGGATTTTCCTTCGACGATTTTGCGCCCGGGAAAAGTTTATAAATCGCAATCGATTTATAAGTTCACGGTGGAAAAGTAACTATTGAAAGCCGGCTCTACTGCAAGGCGGAAATCTGGTTCATATCGTCCTGCTCTGGCGCGGGCGCATCCAGCAGCGGGAAAGTAAAAGAGATGGTTGTTCCGGTGCCGTCGGACTCGATATTCATCACGCCGCCGAACTGCCGGATACGTTCGCGCATTCCGCGGATTCCGACGCCAGAGCCTTGCGACTGGATCTTCGCCAGCTTTTCTTGAGCGATTCCTTTGCCCTGATCCTGCACTTTCAGAGAGACGGTCTTGTCTTCGTCCCGGCGCGCAAGAGTGATGGTAGCGCTCTTACTTTCGCTATGGCGGTGAATATTGGTGAGGCACTCTTGGACGAGGCGGAAGAGTACTAATTCCATTTCCCGGGGAAGCCGGCCGAAAGTTTCCGGAATTTCGAGGCGAATCTCTAATCCACTCCGTTCCATCAAGCCTTCGGTATACCAACCGAGCGCTTCGGAGAGACCAACTTCATCGAGCAGCGGCGGATGCAAGAGGTAGGACATGGTGCGAATTTCCTGGCTGAGCTGCTGCACCAACTTCTGGCTGTCGTTCGACTCTTTGGCGAGTGGAGAATTATTTTCCGTGGCCCGCTGCGTAATTCGCGATAGATGGATGCCCAGCGCAGTCAACAGTTGACCGGCGCTATCGTGCAATTCGCGGGCGATGCGGCGGCGTTCTTCGTCCTGCGCCTGCATGAGCCGGCTCGATAAATCGCGGAGCTGTTCGGACTGCTGGAGTACTTCGACATTGCGTTGTTCGAGTTCGCGGGTGCGGGCCCGTACTTCGGCATCGAGGGATTCGGCCAGCGCCCGATATTTTTCTTCGGCGCGCTTGAGATCGGTGATGTCGACGCCGGTGGGGTGCAGGAAGAGGATGTTGCCGTGATCGTCGAGGATGGGATTCAGTGCGAAGTCGACGACGCGCTCGGTATCGTCCGCCCAGTGATAGGTGAGAATCTCCTGATACGGAATTCCTGCGGCGGCCCGGGCGGTGGCGGCTTTGATTTTGGCTTGAGCGCCGGTGGAATGGCGCCACCAGCCGCAATCCCAGAAGTGACGACCGAGAACCTCTTCGGCGCGGTAGCCGCACGCCTGGAGGCAGAGTTGGTTGGCGTCGAGAACGATGCCGTCCGCGGACATGATGCCGGCGAAGACGGGAGTCTGCTCGAAGACAGCGCGGAACTTCGCAGTGGCGGCGAGAGCCTCCGCCGCCAACTGGCGCTCGCGCTCTTCGATTCTCTTGCGCTCGGTGATATCGAGCACGGTGCCGAGGATGAGCCACGGTGAGCCATCGTCGTTGCATTCCAATTGACCGGTAAACTCCACCCAACCTTTCGTACCATCCAGGCGGGAAATACGACATTGAAAGGCAAAACGAGAGCCCGTTCCCAAGGTTTGCGTTACGGCCTGCTCGAAAGCGAGGCGATCTTCGGGATCAATGATCCTGGAGCGGAACTCTTCGACACTGATAGGACCGTCTTCTAGAGGTCGGGCAAAAATTTCGTAGGGTCGGTCGTTCTCCCAGGTGACGTGGCCGTCGGCAAGTTGCCAGCGCCATATTCCCAATTCTGCAGCCTCGGTGGCAAGGCGTAACCGTTGCTCCGATTCAGCAATAGCTTCCCGCGCGGCAACCTGGCGAGAGATGTCGCGGAAGTAGCAGACGACGCCGTAACGGCCTTCAGGAAGCGGGATACGGTGGATTTGCCATTCCGTCACTCTCTGATCATCGGCGTTGAGCGGCTTTTTGTTCCACTCCGGTTCGACATGCGGCGTTCCAGTGTCGAGCGTGTCTCGGAATAGACTGAGAACCTGCTCGGCCTCGGGCTGAGGCCATCGGCGGTAGATCCACTGGTTGAAGTCGAGGCCGAGGACGTCGGGGATGTTGCCGAACATCTCCAGCGCAGTGGGATTCATGGCGCGGATTTTGAAGTCGGCGTCAACGAGATAGACACCGAGAGGAGCCTGGTTTAAGAGGGTTTCAAATTGGGCGGTGCGCTGGCGCAGCGCTTCTTCCGACTCCTTGCGAATACGCGCCATCTCGAGATGGGTTTGCACGCGCGCCAGAAGTTCGCGGGCACTGAAGGGCTTGATGAGATAGTCGTCGGCGCCCTGCTCCATCCCTTCGACGCGCGATTCTTCGCCTGCTCGCGCTGAGAGCAAGATGATAGGAAGAGTGCGTGTGTTGGGATCGGACCGCAGCTCGCGGAGCAGGCCAAAGCCGTCGAGATTCGGCATCATCACGTCGGTGAGGACCAGTTTCGGAGAACGCGCGTGTACCGCTGCGAGAGCCGCGCGCCCATCGGGCACGGTGTGAACCTCATACCGTTCAGACAGCAGCCGGGTAAGATACTGGCGCATATCGGCATTGTCATCCGCGACGAGGATGAGTGGGCGGTTCGAAGAAGATGTTTCCCCGTTCGAGGCCGGCGCGTAAGGAACCGGCATGAGTTCGTGATCGGGAAGCATCTCTTCTTCGATTTCCTGGCGCTCGTGATCGGGCAGCCAGCGGAGAGCTTCCTCGACAAAGGGTGCAGCGCCGAGGGCGGTTGTGGCGAGAGTGCGTCCCTGAGTCATGCGGTCGGCGGGAAGGTGCGCCGTTCCGAGGGGCACGGTGACGATGAAGGTACTGCCTTTTCCGAATTGGCTCTCGACGCGGACGGTTCCACCGTGAAGCTTGACGAGTTCTTGCACCAGGGCGAGGCCGATTCCACTGCCTTCGTGGGTGCGGCTGCGCGTGTTCTCGATGCGGTGGAAGCGGTCGAACAAGCGGGGCAATTCTTTTTCTGGAATGCCGACTCCGGTATCGCGGATGCGCAGCTCGGCTTGATTGCCGACTTGGGCCAGCGAAACGGTGATTTTACCTTCGAAGGTAAACTTGAAGGCGTTCGAGATCAGGTTGAGGACGATCTTCTCCCACATGCCGCGATCGACAAACACGGGTTCGGCGAGTTTCGGACAGTCGAGTTCAAGTTCGAGTCCCGCTTTCTCGGTTGCCGAACGGAACACGCTGGCGAGGTCAATGGTAAAGACAGCAAGATCGGTAGGCTGGTAGATAGCCTGCATCCGTCCTGCTTCAAGCCGTGAGAAATCGAGCAGAGTATTGACCAGCCGGAGGAGGCGGGTGCCATTGCGATTGACCAGTTCGAGTTGACGCTTGGCTGCGGGAGAAAGATCGGTGTGGCTGCGCGCCAGGAGTTCCTCGACGGGGCCGAGCATCAAGGTGAGCGGGGTGCGGAATTCGTGACTCACATTGCTGAAGAAGGTGGTCTTGGCGCGATCGATTTCGGCGAGAGCTTCCATGCGCTTTCTCGCTTCTTCAGCGGCCCGCGCATTGAGGAGCGCGGTTGCGATCTGGGCGGCGACCAGTTCGAAGAATGTGCGATATTCCTGGTCGAGGCGGCGAGCGGGGCTGATGCCAGCGACCAATACTCCCAGCGTTCCTCCCTCGCCACGAGACGTGATCGGCAAAACGATTGCGTCGGACACTTGTTGCTGCCCGAGGCCGAGGGGCAAGCCTTTCACCTGCTTGACCGAAACGATTTGAGGGCGGCCCGTTGTTGCGACCTCTGCGATCGGCCAGAAGGCGGCGTTGCCGCCTGAACCGGACAAATCGATTGAATCCGGAGTGAGGTGTCCGATCGACTTTGGAAGTCCAGACGTCTGCTGCAGAACGGCTTGATCGGTCTCGCCATCGATCAGATAAAGGATGGCAAAGGGGATATCGTCAAGGTTTCTCGCGAGCGTGGCGGAAACCGAGACACAGGCATCTATTGTCGTTTTTTCGACCAGGGAGTTCGAGAGTTCCGACAATGTGCGCAGCCGGCGGGCGTTGACGACTTTGGGTGTGACTTCGGTGGAGGGGCAGAAGAGGCCTGCGACGTTTCCTGATTCGTCGCGAATTGGACTGTAGGAGAAAGAATAGTAAGTCTCCTCCAAAAAGTTGCGGCGGCTCATCAGCAGGCGGACCTCGTCGACGAAGCAAGCCTCGCCGAGCTGAAGGACTTTGTCGGCAAGCGGTCCGCAGACATCCCAAATTTCTCCCCAGATTGCTTCGGCCGGGCGTCCCAGTGCGCTGGGATGTTTCGCCTCGCTCAAGACTTGAATGTAGGCATCGTTGTACAGGAAAATGCACTCTCGGCCCCAGCCCAGCCACATAGGGTGGGTGGAATCGAGAATCAAATTGACAGAAGTCCTCAGACTCTGGGGCCATTCGGAAATGGGTCCGAGCGGAGTTCCAGACCAATCGTGGGCGCGAATGAGTCGACCCAATTCGCCACCACCAACGAGCCAATCGGCGGAGTGTCTGTCCGGAGCCTTCAGCACGGTGGATGCGGCTGCAGGCTTCATGAGCTGATCGAGCGCGGGAATCAAATCGTCGGCGAGACTGGTTTTCGGGATGAATCCGGCGGCGTCGACATCTTTGGCTTGGCGGCGCGCGACGGCAGGGTCGTTCTGGCTGACGATTAGTACCTTGGATTCCGGGAGCTCTTTACGGATGGCACGTGTCGCCTCGAGTCCATTCATACGAGGCATGGAAATATCCATCAGGATGATTTCTGGCCTTAGAGATTTCGCTTTTTCGATGGCCTCGATGCCATCGGCCGCCTCGCCGCAAATCTTCCACTCGGCATGAGCCGACAGAAGAGTGCGGATGCTGTTGCGGACGACTTCATGATCGTCGACGATCAGTATGAGCCCTGACATCCTATTCACTTTTCTAATTCACTTTTGGAGTCGAAGAAGCGTACGACGGTAAAACCAGCTCCGCGCAGAAAAAAACACATCTCGACATTGTGCGGGCGGAGAGACTAACGCCGCAGCCTAACGATGCTAGCTAGCTAGCAGGGTACCAGCATATACAGTATTTGCTGTAGAGGACTAACCGCATTGACAAGTTTTGATTCAGGATTCAGCGATTTGAACAGTGAGCATGGAGATCGACCCACCGTCGACTCCCTCGACTGGGAAGGTAACGGTCTCGCCAGCCTGGCGACTGCCCATCACATAGAGTAGGGGCAAGTAATGGTCAGGAGTGGGAATTGAAAGCAGGGCCTCGGGTCCCAAATGTTCATAGTCGATCAGAGGCTTATTTTCGCCCGAGATCATCATCTGCTTCGCTTCGGTTTCAAAGCGGACGGCCCAATCATAGGGATCGGGCATGTGTCGTCCCCAGGCGTAGGCGTGGAGATTGTGGACAAGGTTGCCGCTGCCGACGATCAGGACGCCCTCGGCGCGCAGTGGAGCCAGTCGTTGTCCAACCTCAAAGTGAAATTGCGCAGGCTGAGTTTCGTCGATGCTGAGTTGCACGATTGGTATGTCGGCATGGGGATAGACATGTTTGAGGACAGACCAGGTTCCGTGGTCGAGTCCCCAAGAGTCGTCAAATTGCACCGGAATCGGTTTTAGCAATTCGTGAACGCGTCGCGCGAGGGCGGGGTCGCCGGGAGCGGGATACTGCACGCGATAAAGTTCTTTGGGAAATCCGCCGAAATCGTGAATGGTGCGCGGGGCGGTGCTGACGGTGACGCCGGTTCCGGGAACAAACCAATGTGCGGATATCGAGAGGATAGCCTTTGGTTTTGGCAATTTCCGCCCGATGCGCTGCCAAGCGGCGGTGTAGACGTTATCGAGCAGGGCGTTCATCGGATTGCCGTGTCCAAAGAAGATTGCTGGAAGGATGTCGGCCATTTGTCGGATCCTTTGGTTTAAGTAAATACGATGCAGCAGCGTGGAGCTGTGATCAAGCGCTGATTTTCCCAGAGTAAACCGCCATGCCTACGACGGCGTCAATGCCGAGGGCGTCAAGACTGTCGATTTCCTGCTGATGGGTGATGCCCCCGGCGACGACCAGATGGCGAGTTGTGGCGCGATGAATGGCGAGGACGGTGTCCATGGGGATTCCGCCCATCAGGCCTTCGGTATCGATGTGGGTGTAGAGGAAACTTTCGCAGAATTGTTCCAGTTCGCGAATCATGTCGAAGGCGGTGACGGTTGTTTGTTCGCGCCATCCATCGATGGCGACGCGTCCGGCGCGGGAGTCGAGAGCAAACATCAGGGCGGACTTCGGGATCGCGGCGGCGAGCGAGCGGGCGTGGTCGTGATTGACGCGACCGTTCGTCAGCAACGCCGATCCGATGATGACTTTGCGAACGCCAAGGCCGAGAAGTTCTTGGGCAGTTGCGGCGTCGCGAATGCCTCCTCCAACCTGGCAGGGGAGTTGGCTGACTATTCTTTTTACGATTTCACGATTGTGACCGGCGCCACGAGCGGCGTCGAGGTCAATGAGTTGAATGATGGGATATTTCTTGAAACGCTCGATCCAGTAATCGAAGTTGTCGAACTCCAATTTCTTTTTGTCGCCCTGGACCAGTTGCACAATCTTGCCGCCCATGAGGTCGATGGATGGAATCAGCATGGCCACCTCACGGGGACGTTGGCCGATTGCAGTTCGCGTTTGAGTTCTCCGATATTTTCGAGTCCGAAATGAAAGATGGAGGCGGCGAGGGCGGCGTCGGCTCGGCCTTTCTGAAACACTTCAATAAAATCTTGCGCGGAGCCAGCGCCTCCCGAGGCGATCACGGGAATGGAGACGGCGTCAGCAATTGTCTGCGTCAGTTCGCAATCGAAACCGGCCTGAGTGCCGTCGCGGTCCATAGAGGTGAGCAGGATTTCTCCGGCACCGTTGGCGGCGGCTTCGCGCGCCCAGGGCAGCGCTTCGCGGCCGGTGGGGGTGCGGCCTCCGGCAACGAAGACCTCAAAGTGCCCCTTGACGCGGCGGGCGTCGATGGCTACGACCACGGCTTGGGAGCCGAAACGGGCTGCGATTTTTCCGATCAAGCCTGGATCTTTCACAGCGGCGGAGTTGATGGCGATCTTGTCGGCTCCGGCGTCGAAAACGGCGTCGGCATCGGCGAGTTCGCGGATTCCTCCGCCGACCGTGAAAGGGATGAAGAGGCCGCGCGCGGTGCGGGAGACGACATCGAGCATGGTATGACGTTTATCGCTGGTAGCGGTGATGTCGAGCAAAACAATTTCGTCGGCGCCATCGCGCGCGTGGGCGAGCGCGCATTCGGCGGGATCTCCGGCATCGCGCAGGTTGACGAATTGGACGCCTTTGACGACGCGGCCATCGTCGACATCGAGACAGGCGATGATGCGCTTGGTCAGCACGGCAACTCACAAAAATTCTTGAGGATGAGAAGTCCGACGGTCCATGATTTTTCGGGATGGAATTGGACGCCAAAGATGTTTTCGCGTTCGACGACGGCGGAGAACGGGGCGCCATAGTCTGTCATTCCAGTTGTGGCGGAAACCATGGGCGCATGAAAAGAATGCGTGTAATAAACGAAGGCGTCGGGCGCGACATTGCGAAGCAGGCGTGAATCCTGGCGCAAAGTGAGCGAGTTCCATCCCACGTGCGGGGATTTCACGGAGTTTGAAAAGGGGCGGCATCTGCCGGGGAAAATTGCCGCTCCCGGCAGGTTGGGGGCTTCTTCGCTGCCTTCAAAGAGCCATTGCATCCCGAGGCAGATTCCGAGGAATGGTTTGCCCGCGCTCGCGGCTTGCAGCACGGCTTCTCGCAGGCCAGTTTCGTCGAGGCGACTCAACGCAGAGAAATGGCCCACGCCCGGGAGAACGATTTTGTCGGCTGCGGCGACGGTCTTTGGATCAGCGGTGACGACGACCTCGGCGCCAAGGTGGTTGAACGCCTTTTTCACGGAACTGAGATTGCCTGCGCCATAGTCGACGATGGCGATGGTGTTCGATTTCATAGAAGCCCCTTGGTGCTGGGCAGCATGCGTCCCATCTGGCGATCGCGGGAGCAAGCGACGCGGAGAGCGCGAGCGAAAGCTTTGAAAAGCGCTTCGATTTTGTGATGGCTGGAGCGCCCGTAGAGAACACGAGCATGAATGTTGGCGCGCGCGCCACGTGCAAAGCCTTCAAAAAAATCTTCGACCAGTTCGGATTGCATATCGCCGACCCTTGTTACGCGAACTTTTGTCTGTATGACGGCTACGGCGCGACCGCCAAAATCGACGGCGGCGAGGCCGAGCGTTTCATCCATCGGCATCAGAAAATATCCAGCGCGTAGGATGCCACGACGGTTGCCGAGAGCCTGGTTGAAAGCTTCGCCGAGAGCGATGCCGACGTCTTCGACAGTGTGATGCTGATCGACGTCGAGGTCTCCCGTGGCAATGAGTTTGAGATCGAAGCCGCCGTGGCGGGCGAAGAGTTCGAGCATGTGATCGAAGAAATGAATGCCCGTCGCGATTTCGTATTTGCCGTGGCCTTCAAGGGTGAGGGCAATGCGAATTTCTGTTTCGGCGGTTTTGCGATGTAGAGAAGCTTTTCTCATGCGCGGACCTCGGGTTGCACTTCCCGCCACGACTTGGCTTGCAGGCCTAATTGAGCCGAGACCGCGCGCAGAGTGGTGATCAGGGTCTGGGTATGTTCGTCGGTTCCGACGGTGAGGCGGACGCAACCTTCGCAGCCGGGGTCGGAGTTTCGATCGCGGACGAGAATTCCGCGGTCGCGCAGGGCTTGCACAAATTCCGCGTGCGACGGGCCGATTCTTACGAGGACGAAGTTCGCGTGGCTGGGCCAATAGTGAAGACCGAGTTGAGCGAGTTCCCGCTGAAGTTTTTCGCGATTGCGGATTACCTGTTGAACGTAGTCGGTGACGAATTCCTGATCATGCAACGCGTCGGGCAGAACGGCGAGCGCAGCGGCGTTGACGCTGTAGGGGGAGGCGACGCGGCGCACCATGTCCATCTGACGAGCGGGTCCGGCGAGAATGCCGATGCGCAATCCGGCGAGGCCGTAGGCCTTGGAGAAGGTGCGGGCCACGAAGAGGTTTTCGAGGCGGCTGGTTTGGTTGATCCTCATCTCGTCGATCAGGGTTTCTCCATGGAATTCGAAGTAGGCTTCATCGACCAGCAAGGCGGCGTGCGGCGCGGCTTGCGCGATTTGTAGCAGAGAGTCGCGTGGAACGGCGGCTCCCGTGGGGTTGTTGGGATTGGGGACGGCAATCAGGCGAGTGCTCGCGGTGATTTTCGCGAGAACTTCGTTAAGCGGGAAAGCGAAATCATCGGCTGCCTGCACGGGGATGACGCGCGCGGCTTCTGCCTTGGCGAAGATGGCGTACATGGCAAAGGTAGGCACAACGATGAGCGCTTCGTCCGCGGGATCGAGATAAGTGGAGCAGAGAAGATGGATGGCTTCGTCGACTCCGTTGGTGAGAAGGACTTGCGCGGGATCGAGTTGGAAAAAGTTGGCAACTTCTTTTTCGACGGGCTCGCGCTCAGGATAGCGGGCAAGGAGCTCGGCGTCGAGGGAACGCAGGCGCGCGAGGACGCGGGGAGAACATCCGATGGCGCTCTCGTTGAAATCGAGACGAAGGCCGGTGCGTCCCGCTAGTGGCGGCTTGTAGGCGTGCAAAGTTTTTACGGTCGGGCGCGCTTCAAGCACGGGAGGACCTCACACGAAACGCTTCGGCGTGCCCTTGCAGTCCCTCGGCGGTTGCGAGTGTGATGCCGGCGGTCGCGATGTTGTGAATTCCGGCGCGAGAGATTTGCTGGCAACTGATGATGCGTACAAAATCAAGGACGCTGAGACCGCCTCGTATGCGGGCCATTCCGGCGGTGGGTAGAACATGGTTGGGACCGGAGATGTAGTCTCCCGCAGCTTGGGGCGTGAACTCATCGAGAAAGACTGAGCCGGCGTTTTGGACGGATGGAGCCAGTGCCGCGGGAATCGTAAGATGCTCGGGCGCCATGCGGTTAGATATTTGAACTGCGTGTCCCATGGAGTCGGCGAGAAGAATCGCGCCGCGGCGAGCGAGCGCTCGGGCTGCGATTGGATTCGAGCGCGCGCGTTTCTGGACATCTTTCTGAACGCTCCTTGCCAGTGCACGGGAGGGTGTTATGAAAACGCAGAGGGCGTCGGGATCATGTTCGGCCTGGGCGACGAGGTCGGACGAGATGCAGGCGGGATCGCCGTTTTCGCTGATGATGAGGGCTTCGGTGGGTCCGGCGAGAAACTCGATGGCGCAATCGAAGGCGACCATTTTCTTGGCCGCGGTGACGTAGCGATTGCCGGGACCAACGATCTTGTCGACACGAGGAATTTCTTCGGTGCCATAGGCGAGAGCGGCGATGGCTTGAGCGCCTCCCACGCGATAGAACTCGTGGACGCCGAGGAAGGCGGCGGCGGCGAGAGTGGCTGGCGCGGGACGGGGCGAGGCGACGCGAATTTGTTGCACGCCCGCGACCTGAGCGGGGATTACGGTCATGAGCAAGGTAGAGGGTAGTGGGTAACGGCCGCCGGGAACGTAGCAGCCCACGGATTCCAGAGGGCGGACGAATTGTCCGACGGTGATGCCGGGTTGAATTTCGCGGGTCCATTCGGCGAGGGCGGGTGAGGCTTGCCACTCCGCAAAGCGACGGATGTTGTTGGCGGCTTGCTCGATGGCGCGCTGCAGCTCGGGATCGGCGTTCTCCCATGCGGCGTGGAGTTCGTCGTCGGGGACACGCAGGGGCTGGCCCGTTTGCAGTCCGTCTAAACGCGCGGCATAGCGACGGAGGGCGCGATTGCCGTTTTGCTGAACGTCTTTCACGATGCGGCGGACAGCGGGTTCGACGGCAGCTAAGTCGGTTGCGCCACGATCGGCCAGAGTGTTGACAAAGCGAGTTTGGGCAGAGCCTTCGAGGATCCGCAAGACGTCTTTAGGCGCAGGCTCTTTGCCGATTGTCCGGCGAGTCTTGGTCTTCGAGGTCGCAATCTTCGAGTTCATCGTCTTGGAGGTCGCTATCCTTGAGTTCACCATCCTGGAGTTCACGGGCATCACATCACCACCTTGTTCAGTGGATATTCGACGATGCCTTGGGCGTTGGCTTGTTTGAGTTTTGGGATTAGAGTCCAGGCGGTATTTTCTTCGATTACGGTGTTGACGGCGACCCATTCTCCGTCGGCGAGGGGTGCGACGGTTGGATTTTTCAGCGCGGTCAGAAGCGCAAGAACTGCGGGCAAGTCGGTTTTGCGGACGTTGAGCATCAGGCCAACGCGTCCGAGGGCGGCCATGGCTCCGCTGAGCATGACGGAAAGGTTTTCGATTTTTTGGCGGCGTTCGGGATCGGCCCAGGCATCTTTGCTGGCGATCAACTGAGTATTGGATTCGAGAACGGTTTCGAGGACGCGGAGGTGATTGGCGCGGAGCGAACTGCCGGTTTCTGTGACTTCAACGATGGCGTCGGCGAGGAGGGGGGGCTTGACCTCGGTAGCTCCCCAGGAAAATTCGACATGCACGGCGATGTTGCGCTGGGCAAAGTAATTGCGCGTGACACTGACAAGTTCGGTGGCGATGATTCGGCCTTTGAGATCTTCCGGCTTCTGAAAGGTCGACTCTTCGGGGACGGCGAGCACCCACTTCACGCGTCCCATGCTTTGCTTGGCGTAGATCAGGTCGCAGACTTTGACGACGTCGAGGCCACTTTCGAGCACCCAGTCGAGGCCAGTCAGGCCGGCATCGAGAGCGCCGTGTTCGACGTAGCGGGCCATTTCCTGGGCGCGAATCAGAAGGCATTCGATTTCGGGATCGTCGGTGGAAGCGAAATAGGAACGAGCGTTGGTATAGACGCGCAATCCGGCGCGAGTGAAGAGAGTTAGAGTGGCT